>Ga0187861_10003920_pt1 | contig 12793 bp, 11 predicted proteins | sample June2016WEW_10_1_3_FD_132986 | JGI IMG/M metagenome (GOLD analysis project Ga0187861, IMG submission 132986) | Peatland microbial communities from SPRUCE experiment site at the Marcell Experimental Forest, Minnesota, USA - June2016WEW_10_100 | ecosystem: Environmental > Terrestrial > Soil >...
ATACTGCCACTTGCCGACCCAGGGTTGAGGCGTACCGGCGGATTCCCCGCTCGCGTGCGGGCCTGTGCCCCGCGGCACGCCCAGGTTGCGGTACAGGCGCAGACCGCGGAATCCGTCGGCCAGCAGGATGTCCGGCTTGCCGTCACCGTCATAGTCCAGCCACGTGGCCGCGGTCAGGTTGTAGTATTCCTGGTCAGGCAGGCCGGCGCTGACGTCCTCGAACGGTTTCTCACTATTGCCGGTGTTGCGGAACAGCCGCGGACCCGACGGTGTGGCGAGCAGCAGGTCCGGCCTGCCGTCGCCATCGTAATCAGCCCAGGCTGCCGCGCGCGCGCCGCCAACCAAGGGCAGCTTTATTTCATCGAAGGCGCTGCCGTTATTCTGGAGCAGAGACACCTGGGCGACGCCGAAGACGCACAGGTCCATCCGGCCATCGCCGTTGAAATCGGCTGCGGCAATCCCCGCGGCGCCGGAGCCGATGCGGCTGAGGGCCAGGCCATGCGTGAAACCAGGCATGCCGGCAAGTGGCTGGAACTCGTCGCCACCGGAGCCCCAGTCCACAAAGTCCCGCTGCGGATTATATTCTTGGATCTTCAGGCTGGCCTTGAGCCGTTGGAACTTGGCGCAACGCAGGTGCAGCGCGTTCTTGTCGCCACTAACCATGCACGGCACCACGACCTCCTGGCCTGACAGCATGGCAGTGACGGCAGTTGCCAACTTGTCGGGCCTGCCCGCGTAAGTGCGCAGGAAGAAAGGCTCGGCGTGAGCCAAGTTCCACCACTCGCCGCCTAAGTGGACCTGATACCAGTAATTGTCAATGCACGTTTCGCTGGCCTCCCCGTTGTGGAACATTGTGGCAGTCTTGCCTGGTTCAGCCCAGGCCATGATGTTCTGCCATTCCCGTGGGTTATATCCGGCTTGGCCGATGTTGTGTTTTATCAGCTCCGTGGGGTGCTTTCCTTTTATGTCCTGGACCTTGCGAAAAATGATGGTGTTCTTCTGCTTGTCTACCGTCTCGACGCGGATCAGAAGAACATTGGTTGATTCGGTTACGACCTTGCCAAGAGTATAGGGGACCTCGATATAACCTAGAGTCACCTGCCCCGTCAGCAACAACAGGATCAGAACGGCAGGGGCCACCACCCAACGTTTGGAGTGCGGCGCCTTGGCGCCGCTTTGGAGTGCGGCGCCTTGGCACCGCTTTGGTTCAGAAGCGGGTAACACTTCTAGTGCCCCCCTGGCCCTGTGGCAATGCCACAAAGATTGCTCTGGCGTTCTTGTAACCCCTGAAACATCGGGCAAAATGGAACGCGCATATCTTGTTTATAGCGCGTGATTTGTGCGTGGTTTGTGCGTGGTTTGTGCGTGGTTTGTGCGTGGTTTGTGCGTGGTTTGTGCGTGGTTTGCGCGTGGTTTGCGCGTGGTTTGCGCGTGGTTTGCGCGTGGCGCCGGGGGCTAGCGCAGTATACAAACCCTTCCCTGCACGCTCCCTTGAAGTTTACCAGGGCCTTCCGGCCCTGGCTATTAGCGCGGCGGCCCACCCGCGCCTGCACTTGCCGTGGCCGCCAAGCTGTTACCTGAGTTCTAACCATGCCCATTTTTCGATTCCACATGGCCTGTGGCCTCTTCCTACTATCTACTACGCGCGGCGACGCAAAAGTTTGGTTTGCAAAGCCATTTTTCGGCGTGGCTCAGGTAGGACAGGCATCTTGCCTGTCTGGGACAGGCGAGACGCCTGTCCTACTTGACCGCAGTCAACCTTTGCTTGGCCACCTCTGCCCACTTGCTCGCCGCGTAGTCCTTCATCACCCCCTGCCAAAGCTTCGTTGCGTCACCGGACAGTTTTTGTTCCAGGTAGGCCTGTCCGGCCTCGCACAAGGCCCAGGCGCTCTGCTCAGGGTAGTCATAAGTGTACGGCACCACCAGAAGCTCTTTGGCCGCTTCGGGATAGCGCTTTTGGGCCAGCCGGCACAAACCAATCTGAAGCTGCGCTCGCGCGGCCACTTCCGCAGCCGTCCCGCGTGTTACCTCGGTGTATGCGTTGCAGGCGTTGTCGAACTGGTTCATGTTCTGCCAAGCCCAGCCCATGCCGTAGCGGGCCTCATAGATCCAAGGGCTTTGGTTGAAGCGCTGCACAAGTGCCTCCAGAGTCTGGCGGCTCTCGTCCCACTTCTGGGCCTGGGCCAGCGCGTAACCCAGCCGCAACAACGCCCGGTCTGTCAGGCCTGGCATATTGCGGAACGGGTCCTTATCGCGGAAGGGCACGAGTTGCGCGATGGCGTTCGGCCAATCCTTTTTCTGGATGTAGATTTCTCCGAGCAGGCAGGCGGCCTCTCCTGCCAAGCTGCTCGTGGCATTCTTGGCCACGGCCTGAGTCTGCGCCAGGGCGGAATCCACGTCGTTCCTGGCGAGAAAACAAGTGGCCAGGCGCAGGTGGATCCGCTCCGCCAACTCCAGCGGCGGATTGTCCTCCAAAGCGGCGGCCAGCGCCTCCACGGCCGCGTCGGTCTTTCCTCGTTGCGCGTCCATTTCCGCCATTTCAAGCTTCGCCCGGGTTCCGAGGGGCGAGCGGCGCGCTGCGGCGATGAGCGCCGTGTACTGTTCGCGTGCAGCTTTCTCGCTCTCTTGCACCGGGATTGCCGACACAGGCACTTCAGGCGGGTTCAAGGCCGGGAGCGGCGGGGCCGGTTGCCCAGGCTTGGCGGCGGCGCCGGCCTTCTTCAGATTGGCCAGCACTTTCTCCAGGCCCTCACGCTGCAGCTTCTGGCGGGCAGCCTCGATCTCCGCTTCTGCCAGCGCGCGATAGCACCAGCCCGTTTCGTAAATCATCCGCAGGTAGGCCTCATTGTGGGGCGACTTGCCAAGTCGCCCGGCGCCGTGGTGGGGCGACCCTTCGGGTCGCCGGGCACGCCAGAGGCTTGCCCTACAGCCAGCTTGGCGGCCTCGGTTTTGAAGAGTTCGGCAGTCTGGCGCAACCCCGCCAGACTGTCCTCAATCGTCTTGGCGGCGGCGGCGAGCTCTTCGGGCTTAACGCCCGGCTTGAGCGGCGTTGCGCGCGCTGCTGCCAGCGCGGCGAGCAGTTCCTCGCGGCGGCACTGCCCGGCACGCCACAGCGCGCTGGCAGCCTCGGGCCGCTCGTGGAACTGCTTGGCCAGCGCCTCAAAGAGGCCGCGTGCTTCCGCCGGTTTTCCCGTCTCCTTGACCGCCAGAGCCTGCTCGTATTGCATCAGCAGAATCCACTGGCTGCGCTCCGGGTCATTCTGGAGGGCTGGTTCATACTGGCTGCGGCACCCGGCCATGAGCTTTACGGCTTCATCTTTCCGGTTCTGAGCGCGCAGCAGGCTGGCCTGCCGAATCAGGGCCAGCGGCGCCACAGGGCTTTGCTTCAGCGGATCGCCATTGAAGCGGTTGAATTCGCCGATGGCCCCGTCCACTTCCCCCATCAGCGCCATGCAGCGGGCCCGCTCCATCACGGCGACGGGCATGGCCGGGCTATTGCCGAATTCCTGAAGCACCCGTTCATAAGTCTGTCTGGCTTGGGTGAGGGCCTTCTTTCTTTCCGCGGCGTCAATCAGCACCATGCCGATACGCTGGCAGCAATAGCCGAGCTTCAGCAGCGCATCGCCCGCTTGGGGGCTCTTTCCCTGGGCGCCAGCGAATTTCTCCAGCAGCCTGGTGGCCTGCTCAGCCCGCTCAATCATCTGGGCCGCTTGGAGGGCATCCAAGGTCTCTGAAGGGAGCAGACGCACATGGCAGTCGGCCATCAAGTAGTTGACCCCGGACAGTTCGCCGGCGCGGTCCGCATCGAGGATGGCCGACAGGGTTGCAAGGGCCTCAGCATACTGCCCCTTCTGATATTGTGCCGTCGCCAGACCGTAGCGGGCCAGGTTGGTGTAAGCGAAGTCCGGGTACTTCGCCAGCAGGCGCTGGTAGCGTTTGATGGCTTCGTCAAACTGCTTGTCCACTTCCTGGCGGCGGTTGCGCATGTTGGGATCATTAGCCGCGGCCAGGGCGGGCAGGCAGGCGTTCTCAGCGGCGCGGAACCAGACTGCGCCCAGCAGCGTGCTCTTGGGATAAGCCTGCTCGAATTTCTGGCAAAGCTCATCGGATTCCTTGTACTGTCCCGCAAGCTGGAGCGCCGTCACCTGGCGCTGCAAGGCCGCTTCGCACTGGCTGCTGCGCAGGGCGGCATCCGCAGGAGCGGGGTTGTTGTTCTCGCCAACGACCCTTTGGTAAGTGGCGGCGGCCTCGCGATACATTTTGTTCAACTGCTGGGTATCCCCCATTTCGAGCAGGATGTCGGCGCGCCGGACCTTCGCCTCGGGGTCCGACTGGCTCAATTGGTTGGCCTGCTCAGCCGCGCGGTTCAGCATGTCAATGGCGCCCCGCAGCGCTTGCTCGTAGCCCTGAGCGTTGTTCGGGTCCGCGGCGCCGGCCTGGGCGCGGGCCAGCCACCAGGTGGCGCGGTCCCCCAACTGCGGATGTTTCTCCAGCGGCTGGAAGACCTTGATGGCTTCGGGGAAATTGCGCAGTTGCAACTGGCAGTAGCCCTGGCGCAAGCGCACTTCATCCAGCAGGGCGCCGCCCGGGTTCTGTTGCGCCAGCGCGTTGAAACCTTCCAGAGCTTCACTGAAGTGGCCGTCTTCGGCCTGGAGCAGAGAATTGTAGAACGTGGCGCGCAGGATGTGCTCCGGCGGCCCTTTCAACAGCGTTTCCAGGCTCGCACGTTCTTGTGGCAGGAGCGCGCCGGGATTCTTCAGGGCTTCCGCGGCTGCCTTCTTCTGCTGCTCATAGCCCGCCAGAAGGGCCTTGTACCCCGCTGCCGCCTCGGGACGTTCTCCCGCAAGGTGGTGCGTGCGGCTGAGCAGATACCGCGCATGGACGCCGAATTCCTGCGTGAACGGCGCCAATTGACTCAGCGTGCGGCCGGCCGCCTGATAGTCGCGCAAGACAAAACTGGCGTAGCCCAGATGATAAAGCGCCAATTCGTAGAAGCGGCTCTTCTCCAGGGCTTTGTCCTGGAGCAGTTTCTGAGCCAGTTCCGCGGCTTCCTTGAATTTCTCCAGCCGCAGCAGCATATCGCACTGCTCAGTGCGGCTGCGGGCGATCCACTCCTCCTGTGGCACAGGCTGTCCAGCCTGTGAGGGTGCTGGCAGGCTAACAGCCTGCCCCACTGGCTTGCCCTGCGTGGCGGCGGCTCGACCCACAAACGCTTCCGCGGCCGCGGCAAAGTTCTTTGCCGCTTCGCCGAAGTTCTGCGCGGCAAGGTTGCGGAAGTTCTGCGCTTCGTTCGGTTTCGCTGCAGCCTGCTCCAACGCCTGCCAGCCCACCCCGCGCTGAGCGGCGCCCAAGTAATAAAAGGCGAACGGCCGGTCGCTGAACTCTTGCCTGCCAGCGACCTGCTGCAGCTCGGCGATGGCGTTATTGTAGTCCTTCTGCGGTAGTTCTAAGAGCGACAGGCCCAGGCCGTAGTGAGCTGCGGGCGCTTCTTTATGCCCGCCGTATTGCCTGAGGAATTCGCGGAAGCGCTCGGCGGCAAAATCGCACTTGCCCTCGTTATAGGCGCGGCGGGCACTGTCCAGCACCAGCATGGCAGCAGCGTCCGGGGTGAGCGGTTGGGCCGCCGCCTCTTGGGCCAGCGCGGTCGAGAGGATCCCGGGAAGCACCGCAAGCAGAACAAGAAGAAGAGCAGAACCACCGCCGCGAGGAACACCGTTTCTCATCGCTGTCTCCAGGCCCTGTTGCTCCGGACTGTCACCTTCCCAGTACAGTTGATATTACCGGCGAACGGCCAGAATATAAACTAATTCTTAACTATTCTTGAACTTTTTGTGGGGCAGGGGTCCCCCGCCTGCGGAATATGGGAAGAATGAGAATTATGAAACGGCAAGTCTACCACGACTCTTGACGCCGGCTGAAATACAGTGCAATGGCGCCCCGCATGCGCCTGAGCGCCTCGTCCTTGGTCTTCCCATGAGCCAGGCAGCCCCTTAGGGACGGAACACGCGCGACGAAATCCCCTTCCTTTTCCTGCTCAATGATGATTCTAAGCTTCATCTGTGCGCTTCTCCTCGCGCCATGAACGCTCTACTGTTATTATCCCACACAATGTGGAGCAAATCCAATTTTCCGTGCCGGCTTTCTTGCTCCGATCCTGAAGACGAGGCCGTGATCATGAAGTTCGGACATGCCTTCTTCCCCGCACAGCAGCTTTGCAGAGCGCTGTGGACCTCCGTAGTCTGCGGTGCTGTCATCCTGGCGCTTGCCGCGCCTGTGCGGGCGCTCATCAAAGTGGAATGGACCGTCGCGGAGACCTACAGGACCTCCGCGCTGGTGCTTGTGGGCAGTGTCGTCAGTGTCAGCGCCGAGACCCGCGTGATCGAGGTCAACATTCAGGAGGCGCTTAAAGGGAAGTCGCCTGGCGAGCGGATTCGCGTCCAGATCGTGGCGCCGGTGGAGTTGCTCAAGACGGTCGTCCCCGCGCAGCCAGTGGTCTTCTTCCTTGGCGAGAGCGACGGCGCGATCCACCTTGCGGACACCTGGCTCCTGGCTGCCGGGGTGCCCAACTCCGGCATGAAGGTCTGGCGCGTCGTAAAAGTCCACGATACGGTGAAGCAGGGATTCCCCGGCAGCACCGCCGCGCTGGTGCGCCTGGTCAACGACCTGAAGGCCGGAAAATTCACGATCCTCAACAAATGGGACGGCAAGCTCTTCGCCGGAGGAGTCCACAAGCGGGCGCAGCTCAATCTCCAGAAGCCGCGCTGGATCATGGCCGCCGATATCGCCGGCGATAACAAGTCCGCCCTGCTGGCCGGCACCGCCGCAGGCGTCAGGCTGTTGCTCCCCGCAGGCGACGGATACGAGGATGCCACTGAGCAATGGGGATTAGGTACCGCCGGCGTCCCCGCCGGCACGGAGGCCGGCGCTACTAAGGGCGGTTACCATGCCTGCGGCGACATTGACGGCGCTGGCAAACTGGATTTGCTGCTGGACGATACTCTGTGGCTCAACCAAGGGCCGGGGAAAAAGTTTGTGGCGGCCAAAGCACGGCTGGAACCGCCCGTCAAGGGCCGGTCGCTCGCCGCAGCACTGGCCGGCGTCACCGGGGATCGGAAGCCCGATGCCTTGTTCCTGTCTGACGCCGGCGAACTGCGCATCTTCGAGAACCCGGGTTCTCCGGACAAGCCTTGGCCGCTGCGCCTGACCAAATCCTTGTGGGACGAAGCCGAGGCCGCCGAGAAAGTCTTTGCCGCCTTCGGTGACTGGGGCGACAACGGCAAGCTCCATGTGCTGGTCGTATCGCAGACAGGGATCGTGCGGTATGCGCTCGACCCCGGCGGCGGACCGCCCGCGGACTTCCTGCGGCTCACGGGCCTGGACTGGCGCAAGAACGAGAAGTACCGCAATGGGCTGAAGAATCTCCATGCCGCCGCACTTCACATTGGCGAGAGCCCCGCGGCGCCAGGAGATAAAACGCCCCGCGGGTTGGACTTATTTGCCGTCTGCGATGCCGGGCCGCTCTTGCTCCTTAATCGAGGCTTCGGGACGTTCCTGTTGGACGACAACCCCGGCGGCGGCAGTGCAGGCGCCCCCGTATTCGGGCCGGGAACCTTGGGTGCGCTGAAACTCACCCCGGGCACGCTCTGGGCGCCGGCCGGCCTGCACGGGCGCGGCGTAGAGGCCCTGCTGGTCCTCGCGGAAGACGGCACGCTCTACGAACTGGATGGCCAACATTGAGAAATGAAAATCGAAAATCCAAAATCTAAAATCTAAAATGCCTTCTCTGCGTCTCTGTGTCTCTGTGGTGAATAGTCGAGCTCGCTTTCGTGCAGGACGTGCCCGAAGTGCAAATGATGGCTGCGGTTCTCAATGTGGACCAGCTTCACGCGGTCGCCTTCGCGCAGGAAGGCGCAGGCGCGGGTGTTCTTGAGCCAGCCGCCTAAATTGAAAAGCGTCAACTCGCCCGCCAGCCGCACGCCCGGGCGGTGCGAATGCCCCAGCACCACGCCGCGCACGCCGCCGTGCGGCGCCACTTCGCGCACCAGCGCCTGGATGCGCCGCACGATTGGCCACGGCCAAGCCAGGGGAAGGAGCAGCGCCATAGGGATGGAGCCGTACACGCGGTCCACCACCCGCCAGACGTGCCGGCCAACGCGTGAGGCCGAGCGGCGCGGGCCGAATTTCCGGGAGTTCAGAGCGCGAATGCGCGCCGTGGCGCTGCCCGTGCCTTTCAAGCGATGGTAGACGGCGTGTCCGTGCAGGTACAGGATGCCGTTCAAGAGCGCGTATTCCTCGCCCTCGGCCGCGCAGACATCGTGGTTGCCGCGGAAGTAGACGACCTTCTTCGCCCCGCCCGCGCGGCACACCGCCAGGATGCGTTCTTCGAGGTCCTGGGCCTGCTGTGGCCCCGTGTACCAGTGGTCAATGATGTCGCCCAGGAGCAGCACGCGGCTGAAGCCCTGCACCAGAGGTGCAAGGATCTCCGGGGCGTGAGCGTAGGTCGTTACACGGCCCAGGTGCAGATCGGAAAGTGCAAGCGTCCGGTCCATGATGGTATTCTAACCCTTGAACGTCTATGAATCAACCGTGGGCCGCTGCCCCACGTACCGCCCCAAGACCAGCCAGCGGGACTAGGACTGGAAAAACGGCTCAAATCCGATATCTTCGCGAGCGTTCAGCCAGTTTCAGTCTGGAGTTGTCGGGTCTGCGGTGATACAAGAAAGCGGAAGAACATGAATCTGGTGGGCAGTCAGGTGACGCTCAAAACGTTTAACCAAGCCTCTGTGGCGCCAAGCGGCGTCAGCGCCGCGGAAGACTACTGGCGCTTGATAGGGAAAACCGGCGAAGTTGTCGCCGGTTTCGGCGCTGAACCCCACCTCAGGAAACGAGTTCTCGTTAAGTTCCACGAAGACTTGGCACGCTCAGGTCTTATTGCCCACAACGAGGTCCCCAATGCGCTCTGGATACTTGTCGCGGACCTGGACTTAAGACCAAGTTGAGATGGGGCCGCGGGGCCCGATTCGTGCGCGTCCCGGTTATTCCTTTTCCTCAAGCCCTTTGTGATGAAGCGTGTCCCAAGCACGCATGCGCTTATACTGGTGGACGCTGGTTCGGAATATACGCTGCAATGCGGCCAACGCTTTCTCGTTAGCAATGCGTCCCAACGCTTCGATCGCGCTCATATCGACCCACCCGTGGCCATACCCATACGAATTGGCAGCCCGAATCAGCGGGTCAACCGCCTCTTGGGCTTTCAAAACCCCCAAAGCCATTCCATCGCATCGATCGGCCTTGAAGAGTTCAAGCAAGCGAGGCACGGCCGCTTCATCGCCAATTGCGGCCAAGGCCCTCAAAACTTTACTTATTACTTCGTCGTCGTAGGGTCTGTCGTTCAGCAGTTCCAGAAGCGGTTTGACTGCGGTTTTTTCGCGGCGTGTGCCCAGAGTGTGAGCAGCTTCGGCGGCAAGGCTTGAGTCTTTATCATGAAGCATCTCAATCAGTCGTGCCGCGCTTTCGTTACGCAAGTCGGGACGCAGCTTGAGACCGCGTGCAATCAATGCAGTTCTGGCGCGTGGATCGTCCTCGTAGTTCTGAAGAGCCCACCAGCAGCGAACTGAGTAACACTCGTCAATCTTGTCCCGTTCACGATCCAAACCTTCAATCAGGAACGGAACCAGACGCGTATCGCCCGGCTTAACGTATCTGAGGTAATCAACCAAAGAAGGCATTACCGCAGGGTTGCCCTCGATTTCACCGATAACGAGGTCTGCGCCAGCCTTGCCGCCGAACTGAAAGAGACATTTCATGGCCTGACATCGTTCTTGCGACTTCCCCTTGTCGGCTCTAACTGCGGCCATTAGTACTTCGAGTGCCCGGCTGTCCCCGTTTTCGAGGGCGGTTTGAAGAGCGGTGTATCGCACTGACTTAACCTTGTCTTCTTTTCCGATCGCGAGTACTGGGTCCGCGGCGGCCTTGGGGTCGATTTCGTATAGGATCGGCAGGACACGGCAGCGCAGTGCTGGGTTCTGGTCGTGTGCTGCGGCCAATAACTGCGGCATCGCTTCTGCCCCGATCGTCTTGAGCGCGAGTTCCGTCGAGTCACGCCATTCATACGGTCCCAGTCCCAGATAGCGTTGATCGAGCAGGGCTGTCAGCAATAGCGGGATATCGCTTTGCTCCGGCACGTAACTCAAGGCGGCCAATGCCATCTTTTGCACAAACGGCTTGGGGTCTTTGGTTGCTTCAAGAATCGCTGGCTTGCCGGCGTCGCCCAAAGCGATCAGTTCGGCCAGTATCCTTTGGTAAGTGCGTTCATCGTCCTCGTTGACGGACTTGGCGGCTTCAAATAATTTACGCGCTTTTTCATCTGGGGGGGCATAATCGGCCTTTTCTGGCAGTCTAATAACAACTCGGAAGCCGCACGCATACCAATTGCCCTCCTTGCGCTTCGCGGAGCGACAGTCGCCGGGGTCACATTTGGGATAGCCGCCACGGATAACGAGTTGACCAAATCTGAATGTAGAGCCTTGTGGATCTTTAGTCTCGGACTTTTGGTAATACTTTGGGTCGTAACGATCTCTGCACCACTCCACATTACCGTGCATGTTAAATAGACCAAATGCATTGGATTGATCCCGGGTAAGAGTTACTCCGGTGTTAAATGGCGTCTGGGTCCCAGCGCGACAAGCGTATTCCCATTGGGCTTCGGTGGGCAAGTCAATCTTTTGGCCAGTTTTCTCTGCAACGAAAACGCAGAAATTCAGGGCCGTGATCCACAAGATTTCTTTGGGCTGATTTCTTGATTTGTTCCCGGGTAATGGCTCCAGGGCATACTGCTCGCAGGTCACTTCATACCGGCTCATATAGAATGGCTTAGAAATGGTAACTTCATGCTGAGGACCCTCGTCGGCTTGTCGGCCGGGTTCGTTCGCCGGGCTGCCCATCATGAATTTTCCCGCAGGGATCAAGACAAACTGCATGGCTACGCCTTGGGCAATCTCAATGCTCAGATCTTTGGGAATGCCTAACTTCTTGGCGGTCGCCTCCTGTCGACGCGCGGCTTCCTGGGCGTCGAATGGCCACACGGCGTACACCTCGGCATCAACAGCGTCGATCGGCGTTGCGGCCGTAACGTTTGATGCCGCCGCAAGACCAAGGAATGCGCAGATCAGGCGTAGACGGAAAGGGGGACAGACCACCACTCTCATAGCACTCATGGGTTCTCAGCCAGCCATTTGTTGGCGGACCTCTTCGCCGCCGCGTGCCAGTCCTTCCATTCCTCTCGCGTGGCCAGCGCTTCAATGGGCACTGTATCGCGGTTCGAAGAATGCGCGCACAGAGGCGCGCGGGGCAAGCTTTCGCCGGCGCCGAACTCGGTGAGCTTGGCGCGGATTTCCTGCCGGTCTTCCGGGCTGAGTTTAAGCAGTTCTGCGAGTATCTCCGCCTTGCTCATGCTTATACTTTACCTCTTTGAATTGTGCTCCGCAAGTCGTTCCTTCAAGTCCTCAAGTTCGCGGGTGTGGTCCGGGAATCTCCTTGCGTGGTCGCCTGAAGCTCTTAACCTGACAGAGAGAAAGGGGGCGCCATGAAAGCCAGAGGCACGTTCTACCGCTTGTCAGCAGTATTCTGGCAGGAGGGCAAACAAGTCGTCGGCAAGTGCCCGGAACTGGGCGTATCGTCGTTTGGCTGGAACATCGAGGAGGCCAAGAAGCGCCTCCAGGAAGCGGTCGAACTGTATCTGGAAAATGCCAAAATGCTGGGGATGTTGCCCGCGCTCCAAGACAGGCTTGGTGTTGCTTAGGCCTGGCAAAGGTTGTATACTGGTCCAGCGAGAGGGGTTAGATGTGGCGTACATCGCGATGCCAGAGGACTGTTTCTTGCATGATGTTGAATCGCCTTTTACACGTGGAGGACAGAAGGTCTACAGGTCGGCGAACAAGAAGCGCCTTTACGTGTGGGACGGATTGCACGGCCACGTCGAAGGATATAATGCGCAGGGCTACCACATCGGAGTTTTTGACGAGTCGGGGAATCTCGTTGGTGAGGCTGTAAAAGGGAGGAAGATCAATGTCTAAGTCATTCATCGAACAGTGCCTTGCCGGTGAGGTCCTCCCAGAGGCAATAGACGAGTTTGTCGCCAAGTGGCATAATGACAGCAATGCGAAAGAATCATTGCGAGATTACCTGGGGTTCTCTGGCGAGGAATACAAGCTGTGGGCAGAACAGCCGGAGGCGTTAGAGTATATTCTGCTCGCCCGCAAAAATAAAGTCCCCTTACGTGAGGCGATTCAGGCACAATCTGTCGCCGCGAAGTCCAAGTCACAGGCTGGAGCAGTGAAAATGAAGGCTTGGCTTGAGAAGGCAAGGCGCGTTGGATAAACGCGCATCCTCTATCTCGCCTCCCCAAGACATCTCCGCGTCCCCGAGTCTCCGTGTCCTCGCGTCAGTGCTGGTGTCCCTGCCCCGCCTTCTCCTGCCCCTCATGTCCTTGCGGCCTGTTTGCCCCGCCGCTGTATGTCGCCGCGGCGGCCGGGTTGAGCCGGGATTCGGCGTCAATCAGGAAAGACCCGTGCGTGACAACTTTGTCGCGGGCAGTCAGTCCGCTGAGGACGGGATACCAGGCCCCAGCGCGCGGGCCGAGGGCCACAGTCCGAGCGTCGTACACGCCCGGTTCGGTTTCCACGTACACAATTTGCCGCGTGCCCGTGTCAATCACCGCCGTCTCGGGGACGGAAAGCAGTTTCTCGACGCGCCATTTCACGGTCGTCATGCCGCAACCGCATATACGGCACGG
>Ga0187861_10003927_pt1 | contig 12774 bp, 9 predicted proteins | sample June2016WEW_10_1_3_FD_132986 | JGI IMG/M metagenome (GOLD analysis project Ga0187861, IMG submission 132986) | Peatland microbial communities from SPRUCE experiment site at the Marcell Experimental Forest, Minnesota, USA - June2016WEW_10_100 | ecosystem: Environmental > Terrestrial > Soil >...
CGGCGGAGCGGATCGGCATCCACCTCGCGCGCCTCAAGATTATCTCCTGCACGTCCCCGATATTCCTAATGATCGGAGGCAACTCAAGTGGTGGTCTGTCACCTTTACACCTGTCACCTTTACACCCAAGTGGTGGTCTGTCACCTTTACACAGGAGGCAACTCAAGTGGTGGTCTGTCACCTTTACAACCTTTACACCTCACCACCTTTACACCTTTACACTTGCTTGTCACAGCGAACACGGCCCAGTAGTACGGGGGCGGCCGTTTACCCGATTTGCGTGCTGGAACTTCGGCCTAATTCCGAAAAACAAGAAAGAAAAGAATTGATTCCAGCGTCGTGTACGGTTACACTACACGCTTAGGCAATTCATAATGTTGTGGGTCCCACTACTGGAGGGGTACACATGAACAGATCGCTCGCCTGCGCAATCCTGATCGTGTCCGTGGCTGCTGTCTTTCTGGCCAGCCCGGTGTGCGGGGCCGTGCCCGGGATCATCAGTTACCAGGGCCGCGTCCAAGTTAACGGGGCGGACTTCAATGGGACAGGGCAGTTCAAGTTCGCCCTGGTGGATGGCGCGGGGACTGTCAGTTACTGGAGCAACGACGGGAGCAGCACGACCGCGAACGCGCCGAGCGCGGCGGTGAGCATCCAGGTCACCAAGGGCCTGTACTCGGTGCTGCTCGGCGACGCCTCGTTGACGAACATGACCGCCATCCCGGCAACCGTTTTTGCCAACAACGACGTGCGCTTGCGGATCTGGTTCAATGACGGGACGAGCGGGTTCCAGTTGCTCACCCCGGACCAGCGGCTGGCCGCGGTGGGGTTTGCAATGGTTGCGGGGAGCGTCGCGGACGGGGCGATAACCAGCGCCAAGCTGGCCGCCGGAGCTGTGACCAGCGCGGCCGTGGCTCCGCAAGCCGTGCTTACGGCATCACTCGCCGACGGCTCCGTGACGAACCCGAAGCTCGCCGCCCTGGCTGTTACAAAAGACAAGGTAGGTTCGGGGGCCGCCAATAGCGGCATGGTCTTGCAGAGCGACGGCAATGGCGGGGCCGTATGGGGTGCGTCTTCAGGCGGCGCGAACACGGCACTCTCGAACCTGGCGGCGGTCGCGGTCAATGCCTCCCTGACACCGAGCGTGACCAATACCATTGACATGGGCTCTGCCGCGTTGCAGTGGCGGAACCTGTACCTGGTAGGGAACGCGACAGTTGGCGGCACGCTGGCGGCCGGTAACACGACCATCACCGGCACGCTGGGCGTGACCGGCGCCACGACACTGGGCGGCGGGGCGACCGTCTCCGGCGGCGGACTTACCGTCGCTGCGGGCGCGGGCGCGGTAAATCTGAACAACAACAATGTCAGCACCACTGGCACGCTGGCGGCCGGTAACACCACCGTTACCGGCACGCTGAACGTGACGGGCGCGATCACCGGCAACGGTTCAGGGCTGACGAACCAGAATGCCGCAAACATCACAAGTGGGACCGTGCCTGCCGCGCGGTTGCCGATTGCGGTGGGGAACCCCACGCCGTCCCTGGGTGTCGTGTACGCGGACAACACGACGATCATAGTTGATGGTACCGGGATGCTCCACGTCCCGGCAACTGGAGGTTCCGTGGCGATAGCCCCCGCTGCGGCGCAGACGGATGCCGCCGCCAATTCGTCCATCTTCATCAACAAGACGGGTGCCAGCGGGGATCTGCTGGAGTTGCAGAAAGCCGCGGCGGATGTGTTCGTAGTGGCCAACGCAGGTGATTTGGCGATCAATACCAACAAGTTTACCGTAGCGGCAGCCACAGGCAACACGGCCATCGCCGGCACGCTGAACGTCACCGGCGCGATTACGGGCAACCTCACAGGCAACGCTACCAACGTGACAGGCACCGTGGCGGTAGCCAACGGCGGGACGGGCCAGGCCGGAGGGTACACTGTTGGAGACGTGCTCTATGCCAGTGGTGCCGCAACGCTATCAAAACTGACTGACGTTGCCGCCGGCAGCGTGCTGATTTCCGGCGGAAGCGGCGCGCCGCCTGCCTGGTCAACGAACGCGGTGCTTGGCGCGTCCGGCACGGCCGGTTCTCTGAACATATTCCCGCCTGCGCCCGCCACGGGCAACCTGCTCATCAATGCGACGGCCAACACTGGGAACTTCGTGACCACAATCACCAACGCTCCTCAAGCCGCCGCGCACACGTACGCAATTCCAGATGCGGGCGGCAATGCCAGCTTCGTTATGACGCAGGGCGCGCAAACAATTGCGGGGGCTACCACGTTTAGCGTGGCCCCCACGGTCAGCGCCTTTACCCCCGCGGGTTTCGTTCGCAATTCCGCCGCAGGGCTCTTGACCAGTTTCCCGCTACAGATTTCGGATCTGCCGTCGGGCACACTCACGAGCAACCCTTTGCAGGTCGCGCTCTTGCGCTGGTATCCGGCAATTCAGACGGGGAACACGTTCGCCGTGGGCAATCTACCCTATGGCGTAGCTTTTGACGGGGCGAGCATTTGGGTGGTGTGCGCCGCCTCCAATAACGTGACGAAGTTGCGCGCCAGTGACGGGGTTAGTCTAGGCACGTTTAACGTGGGCTCAAACCCCCGTGGTGTGGCATTCGACGGGGCAAGCATCTGGGTGGCGAACTACGGCTCGACTACCGTGACAAAGTTGCGCGCCAGCGACGGAACTAGTCTGGGCACGTACACCGTAGGCACAAGCCCCATTTGCGTGGCTTTCGATGGGACAAACATTTGGGTGACGAACTCGGCCTCGAATAACGTCACTGAGCTGCGCGCCAGTGACGGGTTTAGTCTGGGCACATACAACGTGGGCACAAACCCCAACGGCGTCGCTTTCGATGGGGCTAACATCTGGGTGGCGAACGGCGTCACCAACAACGTGATGAAGTTGCGCCCCAGTGACGGGTCTATTCTGGGCACATACAACGTGGGCGCAGGCCCCACTGGCGTTGCTTTCGACGGGACGAACATCTGGGTAGTGAACGCGAGCTCGAATAACGTGACTGAGTTGCGCGCCAGTGACGGAGGCCTTGTTGGCACGTACAACGTCGGCACAACCCCCCAATTCGCGGCCTTCGATGGCGCGAACATCTGGGTGACGAACATCAACACGCTTAACGTGACGAAGTTGCGTGCCAGTGACGGGGCTACTCTAGGCACGTACAGCGTGGGCACAACTCCCTGGGGCGTGGCATTCGACGGCGCGAACATCTGGGTAGCAAATGCCGGGAGCAACACAGTGAGCAAGCTGTAAGAGGATTTTGGATTCTAGATTTTGGATTGAAGGGCCAGTACATGAAATAGTCGACAGACCACATCATCCTGTGAAGTGTTGGGCTGGTGGCACTGGCGGTGGGTGAAGAGTTGGCAGCACGGCGCGAACGGGGTACAATAGGCCGGCAGGAAAAGGGAGGCTGAGCCATGAGCCACAGCGTACACGTGAAAATACCCGAAGACCTCTATTCAGTCCTCCTGCAGCGCGCCTTGGCCGCCGGGCGGAGCGTGGAGGACCTGGTTCTGGAATGGGTCGCCCAGCGCGCACGGCCGGTTGAGCCCGAGGTGTCGCCGGCGGAACTGCAAGCCCGCAGAAGGATTTTGGAAAAGTACGTGGGCATCTGCAAGTCCGAAGATCCCAACGCCGCCGACAACGAGCGCATTGACGCCGACTTGGCCAAGGAATACGGACGCGGGCTGGACGGAGTGCTACAAAACCATAAGCTGGTGTGTTGAGACGGTGGCATGAGCGGCTGCAATGTCAGGGAGAAGGATGGACAAGCGATGGCACACACCTTACGCATAGACGTTTCCGATAAGCTTTACGCGGCTCTGACGCGCCGCGCCGCTGCCGCGGGCCAAGCAGTTGAGAAGGTGGCCTTGGCCGATCTGCGCGGCCAGGCTGTGGCCTCGCCCGGCAAGGCCAAGCCTGGGAAAGCGGAGGGCCGGCGCCGCAAGGGGCTGGCGAAGTGGATCGGCGCGTGGCGCAGCGGCGATCCGGACAGTGCAGACAATGCACGCATAGACGCCGATTTGGCGAAGGAGTACGGGCGCGGCCTGGACGGGGACGCTCCCTGATGCTCCTTGATACCTTGGGCCTGCTCGTGCTTTTAGACGAAATCGGTGACAGACGAAATCGGTGACAGACCACTTCATCCTGTGAAGTGTTGGGCTGGTGGCACTGGCGGTGTGAAGGAGGAACGATGACTGCTTGTGCGTGTTTCCGTGGTGGCACGGGCCAGATTCCTGGCAGGCTGGAAGACTTGCAGGCCGGAGGCATCATACATCAATTTTGATGTTGCATGGACATGCAATACTGGCAGGAGCGGGTGAAGTGAGCATGAAGACGAACTTCGAAGCTTATCTGCAAGAACAGATGCAGGATCCTGACTTTGCGGAACGCTTCCGGCAGGCTGGCGCAGCGTGGGACCTGGCGCTGCAACTGGCAGAAAGCAGACGAAATCATGTCCCGCATGCCCGATGTTCCGCCGCAGCCCGGAGACGAGCTTTAGCCGGGGTTTGGAACCGCAGATGAACGCAGATGAACGCAGATGAACGCAGATACAAAAAAATTCTGTTCCTATCCGCGTTCATCTGCGTTCATCCGCGGTTTCAGGAGTTTTTTCTGCGTTCTCCGCGTCTCTGCGGTGAATGATGCAGGTTAGGAGACTGACATGCGCCTTGTAATCGCAACCTCTCTCGCGCTGCTCTGCTTGGGCGCGCCGGCGGCCACGCCCGGCGGCAGCAGCACTCCCTACGCCATCGTCACCGATACAATTGACGCGGGCGGCGGAACGGCGGGCAGCACCAACTACACCAACCTGGGCAGCCTGGGCGGGATTGAAGGGGTCTCATCGGTCAGCACTTACGGCGCTCGGCACGGCTACATTGCGCAACTGGGCGGGGCAGTCATCACCAGTTCGGAGACCGCCGACGGCGCGGTGGGGCAGAACTTCAGCTATCAGATCACCACCAACTCCACGGCCAGTTCCTACAGCGCGATCAGCTTGCCGCCGGGACTGAGCATCAATACCACCAGCGGCTTGATCTCGGGCACACCCACGCAGGCCGGTTCGTACAACGTCCCCATCGGCGCGCAGACCTCGGATGGGGCGGCCAGCGCGAAGCTCACCATTACCATCTCGTCGTCCGCGCCAGTGATAACCAGCAGCCTGAGCGTGAACGCAGTAGTCGGGCAGCCGTTCTCGTATACCATCACGGCTCAGGGCGGGACACCCATCACATTCGGCGCGGCCCCGCTGCCGCTGTGGCTCTCGCAAGCCAATGCCACACTCGCCGGCACGCCCACCGCCACGGGCACGCTCAGCATCACGATCAGCGCGTCGAATGCTGGGGGCAGCGACCAGAAGACGCTGACCGTGAAGATCAACCCGGACAATTCGCCCTTGATCACCAGCCCCATGACCGCCGCGGGCGCAGTGGGCACGAGCTTCAGCTACCAGATCACGGCCAGCGGCAGCGCGCCGCTCACGTTTTTGGCCGCGCCCTTGCCGCCCGGTCTGTCATTCAGCGGCGACAGCATCACCGGCACGCCGACCACGGTGGGTGAAACGCAAGTCACACTGCAAGCCTCAAACAGCATCGGCCAGGACAGCAAGGTGCTGACGATCAGCATCAGCGCGGCAGGCGCGCCACAGATCACCAGCGCGCTGAGCCAGCAGGGGCGCGTCGGCACGGTGTTGATCTACACGATCACAGCAAACGGGCGGACCCCGATTACGTTTTCGTGCGGGATACTGCCCGGCGGCCTGGCGCTGGACAGCGGCACCGGCCAGATCCTCGGCACGCCCACGGAGTCCGGGAACTTTCAAGTGGCCATCTCCGCCAGCAATGCCATCGGCAGCGACAGTAAAGTCCTGGAATTGGACATCCGCACGCAGGACGCGATTTCGCCGGCGGTCACGGCGATAAACCTCTCCCGCAACCCCGCGCGCACAAACACGAACGTGACTTTCACCGCGACCGCCCTGGCCACGCCGGGCGCGGCCCTGGCCTATAGCTGGGCCTTCTTCAGCAACGACGGCACACAGGACGGGCCGGACCAGTCGGGCAATGCCGTGACGCGGCAGTTCACCACTGAGGGCACCTATTACGCGGTGGTGCGCGCCTTCGATGGTTTCGAGACCAGCCAGGAATTCAAACAGTTGAACGTGCTGCCTCTGGCGCCCAACGCGGGCGGCGCAGGCCCGAACAGCACGAACGGGACCGCGCTCAGCAACCCGGTGGACGGCACGACGGTAGCTGTCTCGGACAGCTTGGCGGGCGTGCTGAGTTACGATCTCTCGAGCGTGGCCGCGAGCCGGGAAGGCGAGACATTTCAGTTCTCACTGCCCGGCAGGGGCATTAACATGAGCGGCCCAATGACAGGGGACAAGTACACGGCGTCGGGCCTCTACGTCTTGACAGTCACGCGGTTCGATGCCACAGGCACGGCCTCAGGCAAGATGCGCCGCACGATCCCCGTAAGCAACCGCGAGACAGGCGAAGCCAGCTCGGTGACGCCGCCGGCGTCCCTGGCCCTGAGCAATACAAAGGTCTCGGGCAAGTTCGTCTTCCAGACAGGCAAGAGCGACAAGGTGCAAATGTCCTGCGCACTGAAGATGCCCGGCGGCGTCAACATGAATGGGACTTTCCCCGTCGCGGTGGGCCTCGGCAACGTCGTGCAAACGGTCGCCGTCACGAAGGGGAAAGGCGCGAAGATTGGCGCTGTCACCGCGTTCACGATCAGCGCCGCCAAACTGCCGAAGAACAAGACAACCAAAGGCGGAGAAGACGCCAAGGTATCGCTGACGCTCCTGAAAGCCGGCCTGTCCGCCGCGGGCTTCGATACGGAAGGCATCATCAATACGAAGATTGACAAGAAGACGCCGGCGAACCGCCAGATCCAGGTGGCGTTCGTGATTGAGGGGGTCAGTTACTATGGCACGCTTCAGGCGCAGTACACAAACGCCAAGAACGTGGGCACGCTGGCCACCCGGCGGGGACAGTGACAAAGGATTTCGTGCCATTCGGGACAGGGCCGCAGTCAAGGCGGCGCACGATTGGACTTTTGTGCCTGCCATGGGTAAACGGCGACAGGGCACTCGATCCGGCGGATATCCCCTTGCAGAGCGCTCGTTCTGCCGGGCGCCCCCAACAGAGCCTTTCCCAAACCCCAGAAACCAAACTTTTGCGCCGCCAGCCGTAGTAGCATGATAGGAGGACGCTTTGCACCATGTACAACCCGAGGATTCCAGTGTATCTGCTTTGGTGGCGCAGGAGTGTTGTGCTCCGAGCGACTGTGAGGCGGATTCCCGGCTTTCAGAAAGAAATTCTGAAATTTTTCAGAGAGTGCAAGTCCTTGTACATCCAGTTGTTACACGATATGTTTCCAGAATTAAGGGAATCTGCACTTGACAACGATGGTTCCCAGCAGTATTATACTATAGAGGATGTGTTGTTTTGAGAAGGGATGGTCTGGCGGGACGGGTCGAACGTCCACCACAGAGACACAGAGACACAGAGACACAGAGAACGGAAGAGACTATGCTTTTTAGAGGTCAAGCACAGACAAGTCGGGACAGAATCAGTTCTCTGTGCCTTGGTGATGATATGTCTGGGCTATGCAAGCTCAAAGAACTCGCGGGCATACAGCGGAGTACAGCAGAGAAATCGCGGGCAAATGACGGACGAATGACGGGTAAATCACGGGCAAGTGACGGGGTCTTGACGGGCCTTGGGCGGGCAGCCGGGCGTTCCAATGATGCGCCACTTGAAGCCACTTCGTTGGTAACGCTCTTCAGACTGTACGCAAGAGGTCTGCAAACTCTGTGCAGAAACCGATCAATCATGCGACAAAACGTTGCAGAAGTTGACTGCCTTCCGTACAGGTGCGTCTCGCATAAAGTCATGGCTTTATGGCACTTGCCGCAATCTGACAGGTTAGATACAAAGGGAAATGGTAGGCCCGCCCTAAAGAATGCCCTGGCTGGCGGCGGGAAGACGGGACGGTCGCGGTGCTCATCGTAAACTGCGGTAATGGGGAATTGAAAGATCGGGTAAGCAACCTGCGCTTCCCCGGACTTGCGCCAGGACGCCGTTCGCTGGTGGTGTACCGGGATGACCGCGGCCAATCCTGGTCTGAGCGCGCGCTGGAGTTGCTGCCCACGGAGAAGCGCGAGGTGGACGTGCAGGAGCGCTTCGCGTGCCAAGTATAGGGCCGCAAAAACTCTTAACTCGTTTTTCCGCCTTGATACAGCGGGAAAGGCCTGCGCCAAGACGCTGCGCTCCCGCCTAAACAGATTCGCTCGGAGAACCCTAAACCAGGGCCCCAGACGGCACCAAACCCAGCGTCAAATCGGATGTAAAACATGGCGCAAAACTGGCGTAAAAGTTTTACGGTCTTTGCCTGTCAAATGCTGAAGAAGGCCGTATCTTGAGTGCCGCTTCCCTGCGGCTCCATGGAGTGCGGGATGAGAATATATATTGGTTGGGTTCTGCACCAAAGAAATGGTAGACATGGCCGCAAGGCTGGAGACCTTGGAGAAACCAGGCGGCAGGAGCATGCTATATCGCTGCTGTTGGCCACAATGTCTTGCCTATTCTTCTCGCCACGTTCGGGTGCAGTTGCCGCGTTGGCCTGCGCCCGCAGTTCGCGGTGTAATCAGTTCGAGCACTACTGGTTGCCGGGAGGGAATAGACGGATGAAGCGCAAACCCCTATCAGTTGGCGCCTTTACTGTCACGTCTTGCTGCAAAGCGCTCATGCTTGCGGCGCTTGCGCTGCTCGTTGCCAAGGCGCAGGCCGAGAACGTGAGCCGCGATGTTATGCAGGAGTTCATCAAGTTGGGCGTGGAGGTCCACACAGCCTTCGAGGCCAAAGAGTACGACAAAGCCATCCAGATCTGCCATAAGCAACTCGAACTAATCCCCAACACTGCGGACCCGCACTATAACCTTGCTTGCGCCTATGCGCGCCAAAGCAAGAAGGACGAGGCGCTGGCAGAACTGGCCAAGGCCGTCGAGGCCGGTTTCACCGACGCCGCCCACATGTGCGAAGACGACGACTTGGGGCCGCTGCGCAAGGAAAGGCAGTTCGAGGAGCTCGCCGCCAAGGCCGAGGCGAGAAGGAAGAGCGACCTCGAGAAATTCTACGATAAGGCAGGGGACATTGCCGGGGTGAAGACAGTCGAGGGCAGGCCTGCGGGGGGCCTGTGGTGGCGCCTGCGCATGAGTCCTGCTGCCACGCCCGAGAAGCCCAACCGCCTGATCGTGTGGCTGCATCCCAGCGGCGGCTCGATGAACAAGCAGGCCGAGAACTTCTCCGCCGAGTTCAACAAGCGCGGCTTCGCTTTGCTCGTGCCCACCATGAAGCAGTGGATGAATTGGTCAGGGCCTGAGCTGGCGGCGCTCATGAACTTAACCGTGCCGGATGCCGCCAAGACGCCGGGCATTGATCCGCATAAGCCGGTCCTGATGGGCTTCAGCGCAGGCGGACAAGGCGCGCTGATCATCTACAAGGAGAATCCCGCCAACCTGGGCGGCCTGATCCTGGACGCCGCCTACCCCATTGAGTACCAGCAAGGCCGTCCCGCCGCGTGGAACCTGCCGCAAGGCGAGGAAAACCTCGCGCCTTTCAAGAAAGTGCCGTTCTTCGTGCTGGTCGGGGCGCAAGACGGCGGCGCGCGGCTCTGGCAGGATGCGGAGAAGCATTGGGGAGCACGGGGCGTTCCCCTGACACTCACCATAGTCCCCGGCCAAGGCCACGCCTGGCTCTTCGGCAAGCGCGAAACGGACGCACTCTACACCTGGCTGGAGCAGGTAGGGAAAGGCGATCTGCCCGGCGGGAAGAGCGCCGAAAATCAGAAAAGATGATTCCTGCTCTCTCGCTCTGCCAGGGTGTCTAATGCTCCTTTTGCTGCAATCCAGTGTTGCCCTTCCATGTATTGGCCGTTACAGGAAACATTGAAACCCGGAATTTCGTGCAGCCATAGGGGATTAGCGTGATCTTTTCGGGCGGCTCCCGGTTCGCGATCGGTTCGGACGGCAGAGGTGTTTTTGGCGCCGGAGTCCAGTCGCAAACCACGGCGTTGGCACGCAGCTTCAGCGGGGATTCCAACGGCCAATCCCATTTGGCCGGCATCGCTTGACGCTCCAGTGTGACATCGGCCCCCAGTTTCTCGTCCTGCACATCCAACGCATACTTCCACTTGGCAGCCGGATCGGGCGTGTTTGGGCCTTGGGTATCTGGAATCGGCAGGGCGAAAAGCAACGGGCCATACGAGACCGCGGCGTAGGGTGCGCCCTGCGCGTTGTTGTCGCGCCCCGTCTTCACGCTCACCGACATCGGCAGCCGCAGGCATATCGCATCGCCCGCTTTCCAGAGCCGCTCGACGCGTACGAACCCCTTGGCGTCGGGCACTGCCGTGAGGGCGGACCCGTTCACGCTTAACTCGGGGTTCTTGCACCAGCCGGGGATGCGGAACGAGAGCGGAAAAGTCGCATCCCGGTCCGGCTTAACGCTCATGTCTATGATGTCGTTGAAGGGATAGTCGGTCCGGCACACGATCTCGACGGGCACATGATCGGCGGCCAGTGCGGAGACTTTGCAGGGGCCGTAGTGCGCGGCGGCCAGTCCGTTATCGTAAGTGGCCATCCACATGTGCATCACGTAGTTGGGCACGATGCGGTTCAGCGCGGCGGTGCAGCACAGCGGGTAATGCGTAGGTTTGTAAGAATTCCCCTCGGCACGAGGCCCATGGGGATAGGGCGGGGACTTGTCAACGATGCGGTTGGGACTCTGGAAGTAGACATGGGTCTTGAAATCGCGCGCGACGGTGGCCGGACCGGCGTTAAAAAACGCCCGTTCCGCCCGGTCCGCCATGCGTCCCTGGCCGCTGACGGCCAGCAGGACAATCTGACTCCACAGGTAGCCGGCCACGTCACAAGTTTCCGTGCCCCGGAACGCGCCGGTCGGCCCGTAGTACTCATCGGCGACGGGCACGCCGGACGGCTGCATGGCCTCGCGTTCGAGGAGGTCGTGCCAGCCGATCGTTGCTTCGAGGAACTCGCGGTTGCCCGTCCACAGGTAGCCCAACGCCCAAGGCGTTGTGCCTTCCAGAAAAACCACGCCGTGTTCGTTCTTCTCGGCCCCGGGTTTCGGGTCAGGCATCCGACGGTACCGGTTCCAGGGCCCCTGTGGTGTGCCTTTGCCGCTCTCGTCTTTCGAGAACAATGTTGTCAGGCCGTCAGCGATTTCCTTGTTCCCCGTCCACGTGTAGGTTTGAAATGCGGGCCAGAGGCTCGACATTCCACCTCCCAGCCGCACCCAGTTACGGTCCCCGCTATAGCCCGCTTCCAGCGTCTGCAGGACGTTTTTGTCTCCGGAACCGGCATAATAGGCTGCCATGCCACGCCCCAGCAGCCCGCAGGCCCAGATGGGCCAGCCTGAGTCACATGTAATCGCCTTCGCATCGTCGGGGTTGTTCTTGTTGAGCCACCACAGGAACAGGATGCCGTTGGGGTTCATGTGGGTGACGACGACGTCGAGACGCCTTTTTGCCTGTTGGATGAGCGCGTCGTCATGCAGGACATAGCCCAGACGGACCAGGCCGTCGAACCAGTACCCGCCCCCTTCATAGGGCCAGCCTCCCTTGGGCCAGTTGAGACGGTCGCCGGTCATCGTGTGATCGGCGGCCCACGCTCGCTTGAACTCCTGATGGTACTCGTCCATGTGCCCGGTGAATCCGTCCCGTGCGGACAGGCACCAGTCGCGCAGCCAGCCTTCGGGCTCCACCGCGCCGGGCGGCAAGGGGATGAATGCCGGGCGTGTTGGCGGCTCAAAGGGCCGTCCATAATTCATGCGCTCAGATTTTGGCGTCTGCTCCTCCGCGGATGAAAGCAATGTGGAGGACAACGCGGCGGCCGCGAAGGCCGACAGGCCGAGGCAGGCTTGGTGGGAAGGTTTCATGGTGGTCCTCCTTGGGACAGAAAGGGTAATTCCGCCATCAGCGTGCAGGCTCCAAGCGGATGATGAGCGGCCAATCGCGCACGAGGATTCCCTTGAGCAGCGCGCCGTCGCTGGCCGGGGTTATGCTCAGCGGCTGCGAGACGCCGTTCATGGGGTCGTAGCCTGTTGCTTTGCCGCAGGGCGTCTTCAGTTGCACATCCATGGGCACGCCCTCGCACTGGTCTTTCGCCTGTCGCTCTTTGCCGGCGGCAACCGCAAGCTCAATGGCAACGGCCGCTACGGCAAGGTGGACAACGTCTGGCTCGAAAAGGGCAAGCACACGTTCCGTATCCAGCGCTACATCTGGTGGGGGTTCAGTCCGCCACCGAAAGGCCTGCTCCTGCGGCGGGCGGATTCGAGCGTGCCGCTTTCCCTTGGCATCGAGCCTGTCAGATTGCGGCAAGTGACATAAGGATATGATGTTATGAGAGACGCACCAGCTCGGAAGGCAGCCATCTTTTGAAACGTTTTGTCGCATGATTGATCGGTCTCTGCACAGAGTTTGCAGGCCCTTTGCGTAGAGTCCGAAGAGCTTTGCCAAGCAAGTGGCTTCAACTGGCGCATCCTGCGGGACTTGTCCCTCTAACGATATATTGTTGTTTTTCATCGGTCTTAACTCTGCGTTCCTCCCCGCCCACTGCGGTGAGTAGACCAGCCTTGACCCTTTGTGCCGCGCGCGATTTTTTCTCTGGCCGTCATGCAAGTCCTTAAAAGTCTGGGCAAACTGTTCAGAACTGACGCGAACTGGCGCCAGAC
>Ga0187861_10003931_pt1 | contig 12766 bp, 10 predicted proteins | sample June2016WEW_10_1_3_FD_132986 | JGI IMG/M metagenome (GOLD analysis project Ga0187861, IMG submission 132986) | Peatland microbial communities from SPRUCE experiment site at the Marcell Experimental Forest, Minnesota, USA - June2016WEW_10_100 | ecosystem: Environmental > Terrestrial > Soil >...
CGAGGCGGGAGATGGGACGCCAACCGGCGCGCGTGTGCTAGTCTGCGCGCATACCGCATCCGCCAAGCGCAGTCCCTGCGCTAAACCCAAGCCGCCAAGTATTGAATTCTTGAGAAACCGACGACGGGAATCAAATAAGTGTGACGACATAAGCCTCCCTCCATTGTAGCTTCAGTAGTTTGCAGAGCAGATAGTCAGATTTCACTTCGCCTGTTCAGGCCTCCATTCTCGCGCCAGCCGTTGGCCTTCTTCTATTTGCTGGGATGTCATTTCCTTAACCATTGATTCAGGCGCCCAGTCTCCACTTGCTCGCCATTGTATCAGCGACCTTCTTCAGGCCCAAGCCTTCGAGAGTCTTCCGGGTCGGCCATCCGGTGTGGACATCCCACCCCTCCAGTTTGTAGAAATTGGTTTTGAATAGCTCCACACCTGCATCATCCAGATACATGTCCACGAGAGTCTGCCAGCTCCATTTTCCATTCTCGTAGACAGGCACTCCGCCAGTCATTGTCGTGTAAGCGGCTCCGGGCATATACATGAACGGGGCAAACTTTTCCTGATTCCTGTGCCTCCCCTGCGCCACGCGAATCGCTCGCTCGAGGTTCCATATCTTCCTCCCGGTTTCCATCGTCTCGGCAAAAGAATCTTTTTTCCCGGTCACGGTTTGATAGTAGCGCATCTCCACATCGGGACTGGGACCCTTAAAATCAGTCTTTGATCTGCTGATCAATGAAGGCATCTGGGTCTCGCAGAATGCCATGGATTCATTCCAGAATCCGGCATAGTGCCGGGTCCATGCGATCTGCTTGGCTTTGTGGTCGGAGTATATTCCGGTGGTTCTGGCCTCGTCTCCTTTCCACGAATAACTGAACATAAAGGGATCATCGGTGTAAGGAATAAGCTTGGAAGACATTATTTCCAAAAGCTGTTCGATCGTATAGGGCGGACCGCTTTTTGCGGAGCCGGAACCCAACGCCGAGAAGAATCCATGCCAGGTAGGATCGCCCGCTCCCAGCAGACTGCCGTAGGCCCACTCTACACAGGGCAATGTCCAGTGAAACAAGCTTCCCCAGGCGGGGAAGCGCAAGGCGCCGGACTTCATGTCTTCGTCCAATCTCCCCCACTTCTTCGCGGCCTCCAACGCCCCTTCAGCCAGAGCATCACCGATCCCTGCCCGTCTGGAAATTGCATCGCAAAGGGATTCCCGAAAGATCAATTCATCCCATTGGTCCATGGGCAGCGGGTCGGAATCTATTTTCTTGCCCGGGCCCAGGACTCCAAGATCGTAGAGATATTTTATGTACCATCCCAATCCAGGCTCGAGCGGCACCTGTTTCTTAAACAGCGCCGGCGCGCCGGGGATGTCCTCTCTGAAGATGCTCTCAAAGCGGGCTCCCCAGGCGCTGATCCCCCATCTCATTATTATGTCGGCGCCCTTCATTTGAATGTCCTGGCTCTTCCCATAGAACCAGAGCGTATCGGTGCACATGGATTCGCCGCCATAAAAGGAGTTTCTCTTCCGGTCGTTGTTCATACAAGGCATGCATGAGGCTGTGCCTGCGGGCGCGTTCATTATCCTGGGGAAATTTCGTGCATGCCAGAGTCTTGCATCCACAACGCCTTTGGGATCCGCTGCCTTTACACTCCCGGTGCCCGTAGCGCTGATTGCCTTCAGGTTCTTTGCCCCGAAGACGCCCCCATAGCCGCCGGTACGGCCGCTGACCCCGCTGCCGTGGATCAGAGCGGCAATCCGCGCCCGCGCTTCTCCCACGGGGCCGATGCAGACTATCTGCGGCCTTGCTGTGGTGTATTCATCTCCGATCTGCTGCCATTCATCGCCGAATCGGGTTTTTCCTCCCACCATTGATGTAATTCTGTTTTGCGTTTCATAAGTATTGAGACCCCACAAAGCTTTGCCATCCTCGATGGTGACCTTGTCATTGATGATATTGATCCAGACAGGATTATCCGCCTTGCCTTCAAGAACAATCCCATCCCACCCGGCAAGCTTCAAGGTCGTCGCAAACCTGCCTCCAAAATTGGTCCTGTAGAATGAATTCGTAGGGAATACCTCCGGGGATATGCCGGATACGCTGGTCCTTCCAGCAGCGGGAACACCTGTTGCTGCTAGCGGGCCGGTCATCAATGTGAGAACATTCCTCGGATCATACGCATCCTGCAAATCCCATTTTCCAGGCGAGACCGCAAGGTCCCAGAACAGCGCAGCACCAATCCCAAAGCCTCCGCCAAATTCTTCGTATTCGGCGGTGTCGATTGTGCTGATGGCTTTGGTCGTGAGATTAATCCTCAGTATCTTGCCAGTAAATCCGTTCGCCATTTGCACTCCTCCTTCGGCAATGCTTCCCCGATCATATCACCGGCGCCGCCACTTCAGTTCTTCGAACCAGTTGACCGCGATGTTGATCTTGGGCTGTGGCCTCCCTCTGTGGATGGAGTGGTCGCGAGCGGCTTCATCATCAGGAACCGCTTCCCGTCGGGGCTGATGTCCCAAAAAGTCGCATCAATCAGGCCAGTGGCGCCCAAATATGTTCCTCGAAAAAGTATCTTAGGTTTTCCGGGTTTGAAAGGGAGCGTCTCCTTCAGTTCCCACTAATCGCCGCTGAGTTTGCTCGGCCAAGGCGAATTCATGTGATACACGGCCGAAGGAGCGACCGCTTCTACCCGACGAATTTTCCCGTTTTCAATCAGGAACACTTCCGTAACAAGGATGCTGGAGGGCCGGTTGAAGCCCGGAAATTCGTAGGGGCGGCCATCCGAAAGAGTTCCTTTGTCTACAGTGCCCTGGTCAAAGACGGCGTGGGCCCAAACAACACCGCGCTCCCGGTCCACCAGAGGAAAGCGGCGGCCATGAATGTTCTGGACTACAAAATAGATTCCCAGCTTAAATTGCGACAGGCAATCCATTGAAAAGAGATTGATGGCATCATGGGGCTGATTGGCGGGTTTCGGAACATTCGTCGTCGGAGATCCATTTTCAATGCGGTTGCAGTCGTTAGTGAAAGGATAGGTCCCCGTGCCATTGACGCCCTTCCCGTCATTTTTCTGCAGCCCCGAAAAGTATGCGTCCGCAACTGCGATCAGCTCCTGGCGTGACATCTGCTGCGCGGGAGGAATTGATTTGAACCAGATATCCTCGGACTTGTACTTATCCATATCCGCAATGTTGTTGGGGCCACCCCCGCCCGGTCTGAAGTAAACACTTTCAATCTCCGTGATGCGACCGAGTTCTATCCGCAGCCGGACGCTCATTAGCAGAGGCGCGCCCGCTTCCCGCATGGTACCCATAAAAGCTACCTGCCCGAATTCCGGGTCGGCAAAGAGATGGGTATAGTTGCCACGCCTTTCGACGGTCTTCCAGAAGCCGTCTCCGAGTTCCATGCGCTGCGCGTTCTCGGTGTACATCACGTCCTTTGAGAGCGGCAGTCCCTTGGGGTTGCGGGCGACAAGTGCAGCCAGGTATTGATTCATGACGTTTTCCAGGCAGGCGCGGTCGCAGTTGAGCGGGATCGGGCCCGTCGAAGCTTCGGCGTTGGGAACCGAACCACCGATTAAAATTGCGGCGGCCACAAGAACGATGGCACTGATAGCAACGTAATGGCGCATGGCTTTTGTCTCCTGTTATTGAATTGGCGTGATTCTACATCCAGCGAGGCACACGCAGATACAACTTAGATTTTGGAGACAAGAAGTTGCCTGTTTTGTAGAGAAAGTCCCTCGGGTTAAGGCAGAGTTCCGGAGGAATCCTGCATATCATTTGAAACAAGGCCTGTTTCGACATCTATCTTGGAGCAGCAATTTGCAGACTCTGAATGGTATTTCTCCGAGCGCTAGATCTTTCAGCACAGTTTGACGTTGGACTTTTCGGCCCATCGAGCGGGAAGCGGTCATCCATAGTAATTCGGCCTCACGGGCCATAGGAAATATGATATTTCATGTTCTGCCACTTTGCCCGTGACTTTGCCCGCGAGGACCCAACAATACCCAACAAAGCCCAAAGTAGAGGCAGAATTAACGTATTTATAAATCAAGTGTTTGCAGCAGATATGGGATCGCAGGGGAATGACTTAAAATCCTGGGCCCGGCAAGGGGCGTGTGGGTTCGATTTCCATCCCCGGCACCAACAAAGCCAGCGTCCGACAAGGGTTTACCGGCAATCGGCATCTTCCGCAGCCGCCCCGAAGAACTCCCGCAATACCCTAACTGTGGCCAGAACTGTGACCGCGAAAAACCATGGCCAGCCAATTGTAAGCCAAGGTTGAACGGATAGGCAGATAAGAGCTGCGGTTGGCTTTCTGGTGTATCCGCCAGTTTGCAGGCGTCTTCTAAGGACGAAATACAGCCATGAACTGAGAATGTCGATAACTTGTAACTTGCTTTGAATATTGACAGGTTATATGATAAGCCAAATTTGGAGGGGGCAATGCCTAATGAGATTCACAAAGCCACGGTCATGATTGGTGATACTAAGGTCATTTTTGAGGGACCCCGCAATTTTGTGGAGTCTCAGGTGGCTAAGTATTTGCAGAATAACCCATATATTCAAGTCAAATCGAATGATTTTGATATTCCTGAAGAAAAAGCTCAGTCCACAAAGACGGAGAGAGAAATTGTTCAGGCAAAACGGCCTCGGGGGCACAGCGAAACGGTGGTCGTTTTGGCGTTCGCTCTCGCCCAAAACGGAATCACGGAGTTTACGGAAGAGGACATTCGAAGGGCCTACATAAGGGCCAATGTTCGGCCCCCAAAGGTCGTTTCCCAGGCAATCCGTGATGCCAAAAATCTCTACGACTACGTGGAACCGACTGGTAAGCGCGGAGTCCACCGCCTGAGTCCGCATGGCGATCGTACGGTACGATTTGATTTGCCGCGACGCGACGATAGCACTTCTTGATTTGATATAAGTAAGCTATATACAGTTGCCACTCGCATACCCGGAGGATGAAGTGGAAGAAAAAGCGATAAAGGAAGCGCGGATTAAAGCCGAGAGGGCTGTATCTGATATGAAAGATAAGGATTTAAGGGATAAAGCTTTCGAAGTCATTCTCAACCATCTCCTGCAGGAAGCGGATGGATCCCAAAGAGAGTTGTCCGAGCCGAATAAGATAAAAAAAGCAAAGCAAGCAAAGCAACCGGATTCTCTTGATGCCAGGCAGCCAACTACGCTCCCAGATCGCATCCTGCTGATGAAAGAGGAGAGTTTCTTTGGTTCGCAGAGAACGATCAGGGAGATCAAGGAGAGCCTTGCAGCACATGGCTGGCATTATCCCAACACTGCTCTTAGCGGTGCATTGCAGTCGTTGACGCAACGTCGAGCACTGAGAAGGTTGAGGGCTCCTGAGGGAAAAAAGATGGTGTGGAAATATTCGAATCCTTAACGGAGGAGACCGATGAGTGGTTTAACATTTGTTGCCCTGGAGCCGATGCTCAAAGCGAAGTTCAATTCGAAGGAAATCGACCGCCTGATTGCTCACTACCAGACGATGCTGGAAGAGTTCCAAAAGGGGGAGTGGGAGAAAGCCATCGTCCGCAGCGGCAAGTTTGTAGAAGCCACTCTAAAGGCGCTCTGGATCTTCGTGGGGAACACCCTCCCACGGGCCCGGGAATTTAAGGCGGATTACGGAATCCGTGAACTAGAAAAAGTACCAACTGCTTCAGCAGAGGACACGATTCGGATATCTATTCCCCGCGCATGCCGCTTTGTCTATGACATTGCGAGCAACCGAGGTGCACGGCATGATAACGATGAACTCGATCCCAACGAGATGGACGCCACAGCCGTTTTGTCGACCTGCTCCTGGATACTCGCCGAATTATTGAGAAACGCTCAGAAGGGCTCACTTGATCTGGGGAAGGTTCAAGAAATGGTACTTAACCTAACTCAAAAGAGATTTCCAGTTATAGAGGACGTGGACGGCCATGTATATTTCCATTTGAAAGATCTGAGTGCGCGTGAGGTTGCTCTATTGACGTTGTGGCATGCTCATCCGGCGCGCATGCGCAAGCAGGATTTGGTTGAAGCAGCGTGTCGGCACGGGTCTAGCAAAGCGAACGCTACCATGGGTGTGTCCCGCCTGGACAAGGTAGTTGATGACGATGGGGGCGGTAATCTGCGTCTATTGCTTCCGGGAGTACACGAAGCCGAGCGACTATTATCAGCCAATAAAAACAAGTTCGATCAGTAACGTTCCGTTGCCAATCGCGCTATAGAGGGCACGATTACGGCCTGTCCTTTGCCAAAACCCCATACGGCCGGATTGCAGCTGTTTCCTGATGGTATTTTGCGGGATTCTTGAATAGCCGATAGGCTACGGCTATCCGGTTTTCGGCAAAGGCGAATAATTTATGTGATGTAGCCGACACTTGGGATCGGCGAAGATTTAGTTTAGTGAAGTTTCCCGCGATAAAAACCGGGCAGGTTATGCAGCCCGGCGTTCGTAGTGATGGTGCAATCCTCCAACCTCGGAAACCTCAATCACAGGTCCAAGATTGGCATCCTGGATACCACATATCCCCGGCGCGTCCTTCTCAAGAGACAAGTGAGTTCGGAATTTATGACAATAATGAAGATATCGCGTCAACATTCGTCCAAGGTGGGCTTCTCCAAGCACTGCTCGAAATGGCGGAACGCTTTCCCCCGATTTTTGGGACTTCCCTGCATGACATCCGCCAGCGTCGGAAGGATCCCTTTCTGCCAGCTCAACAAATGGGAGGGCGCCAGCCATCCCATTTGCAGCAGAAACTCCAAAGGCCCCACGGACCCGTTCGCTTCCAGAACAGCATTCGCAGCCCGCTCGACCCTTTCCTGCAAATCCCGAGGTTGCTTGTTCCTCACATCACCCTCCGGATAGATTGTAATCCAAGGCGGGCTTCTCCAATGGACTTTGAATTAAGGGCACAAGATTTACAAATGGCGACTTATGGCTGCCCCGCCAGAGACCGCAGCGCGGCGGCTGCCGGGGCAGCCGCTGAGGACGGATCTGCCGCATAGGCCCGGACAATCGGCAGGCTACTCCCCCAGAATAACGCATGTGGAGGGTGCAGAGCATCTTCGAGCGAACCAGGTTCCGGGATACGATTTTCCACTCCAAGCGCCTTGCCCAGCCACAGGCCAGCCTGAAGCAGAGCTTCCCGTTCTTCCTCCAGCAGTCCACCGCCCCCGAGCAAGGCCGCCATTTTCAGTTTACGGTTTGCCTGCCGCCGGTGCTCCTGAGCTATTTGGCGTTCGGCTTCTGTAGGCTCTGACCCTGCAGCTCCACTTGATGCATCGAGTTCGCGAACGGCACGAGTGTTCAGCGAAATCAGCCCGGCTGCGACAAGGCGCGTCATGGCTTCGTCGGCAGAGCGATCGATCACTTCGAGCGTTACCGGCGCCAAAGGATCCGAAACCTCCCTGCCAAAAAATTCCTCGAAGGGCGCCAGCAGCTTTTCCTGGCACAGGGGCGCATCGCGGTCCACCACAATCACTATCACCGAGTGCGGCCCCTCGGCAGGATAACGCTCTTCGCAGCGGAGGCAGGCAGGCCCAACGATTTTACGGGCAATTTGACTGAACCCCAGCGCGCGATCCACGGGCAAAACCTTCTTTTTGGGAGCCGGAACTGCAGCCTTGGGTGTGGGCGAGATCAACTGTTCCAGCCGGGCAATGAAGGCCTGCTTTCCGCCGCGGAAACGAATGGCGTTCAGGTCGCCGCGCAAATCCAGGATGCCGTCGGCAAGAGCCTGCTTGATAGAGAGGGTCTCAAGCATCCGCTGCTCGATTGTGTTTTGGGAGACAAGGTGGATCACCGTTACCGGTTTGGTCTGGTGTTTACGCCAGGCGCGCGCAATCCGCTGTTCGAGGCGCGCGGGATTCCACGGTAGATCGCAGTTCACCACCACGCTCGCGTTCTGCAGGTTCAGACCGGTGCTGCCCGAATCGGTGCTGAGGAACACTCGGCAATTGGGATCATTCTTGAATAACTGGATTTCAGCCCGGCGGCGCCGCTGCGGTACGGAGCCGGTGTGCAATGCGTATCCGATATGCAGCCGCTCGCACAATCCCTTCACGAGTTCCAGCATGCGAGCCCATTCCGAAAAGACGAGAACTTTCACATCTCCGTTGTTGCGGCATTCCTCCAGGATCTTCTCAAGTTCCGCCAGCTTAGGGCAGGTCCGGTCCTCAGGATCGAGGATGTAGTTCGTGTCGCAGATCATGCGCATCATAGCCAATTCGCGCTGCAGTTTTTCCGATTCCTGCTGGGTCAGGGGACGTTTCTTTGCGATACTCACGAGGCGCGCCACCTCAGCCTCGTGGCCGGCGTAGCTGCTTTCCTGCTCCGGACTGAGCGGCACAAAGTATCGCTGATCGGTACGGTCCGGCAGTTCTGCTTCGACTTCAGCCTTGCGACGGCGCAGCAGGAAAGGTTTGATGCGCCCGTGGAGCTGTTCCAAATTGCGGTAGCCGACCGGACGCCCGCGCTCGTCTAAATGGTAAAACTCGCGGTTGAAGCGAAAGAGCGGTCCGAGGACAGACGGGTCCAGGAATGACATCAGCGAATGAATGTCGTCGATGCGGTTTTCTATCGGGGTGCCCGTGAGTACGAAGGCATAACGGCTCTGCAGGCGCTTGATTGCCTGGGCCGTCTTGGTGTTCCAATTTTTGATTCGCTGCGCTTCGTCCAGAATGATTATATCCGGCTGAAGCTGCTTGTTCACGTCAAGCGCATCTGCCAGCATCTGTTCATAATTGACAATGGTAAAAAAAGGAGCGGAAGTGTACAAACGCAAACGCTTTCCGCGCTGACCGTAAATCAATTGGTAGGGCAGATCGGTGAAACGCTGGATCTGGTCTTCCCATTCCGTCTTCAAAGAAGCGGGAGCAACAACCAGTGCGCGGGCTGCTTTGCCCAGCCGATGCAGCAGCGCGCACGCGGCAATCGCCTGGATGGTCTTGCCCAGCCCCATTTCATCGGCCAACAGGGCTCTTTCATTGAAGGCAAGATGCAGCATGCCTTCGCGCTGATAAGGATAGAGCGGCACCAGCGTTTCCTGTGCCAGCCATTCCCCGGACTGCACTTTCCTTTCGTACTCCCGAACCGCCTGCCTCCGTTCCTGCGCGCGATGGCGCGCTTCGAGCCATGAAGCTACTTCCTGCGAAATACGCAACGAGGATATGCCGGCCTTCTGCAGCGCCGTCAAAGCCTCTTCAGGATCGTCGACGCGGATGATGCCCTGGCGATCAACCATGCCCGCCAGCGCCCGTGGAAGTTTTCCCGGAAGCCCTTCAATCCGCAGCTTTTCGCATGAGAAATCGGGCACCACGTCCATGCGTCCCTCACCATTGTTCTGAGCGAGACGGAAGAGCCGGCGATGACGCGCCTCCAGGTAAAGGAGAGTGGCTTCGATGTGTTTACAGGTGCCGAGGGCGTTGATGCGAAAATCGACACAATTGCACGAAAACCGCCGTTGCGATACGCTGCGGATCTCAACCGAATAGGTCAGCCCGCTTTCTGACTTTACGGCGAAATTGGAATAAACTGGAAAGCGTGGGTCCAGGTTTCGAACCCGCAGCGATTCAGTTTGAGCGCGGTAGCGCCGTTTCGCGATCTCGTCCGTGTCCGTAGTTCGCCAATTATGCATTGATGGCAGTTTCGCTTGCAGATCCTTTATTGTCTCCATAGCGTTTTCCTTAAAAATGAGTTCCGTATTTGAATCGTCGCGATGCTAGCACTCAATCCCAAAAGAGAACAAATCAAAATTTGGGCTCTACCAACACATCGTGGCCCGTGGCCTGGAGAATCGATACAAAGGGCACAATCCAGATAGAGAGTGCCGATCTTCGCAGAGGAGAGGAGGAGGTTCCGCAGTTTCCTCAAGCCCAATGATTGCATTCATTTGTAGCTCGGCTGAGTTTTATTACCTTACGCTATGGCGAATTGCTAGCAATCGGATTCCAGTGTAAAATCCCTGTTAGAATAGTTTATTGGATCTCAGGATTACTATTGATACGCGGAACCTTTCGCACGCAGCCCCAAATCTGGAGCCATCGATGACAACACTCAAGATGAAATTGGGAAACGGTTATGTGGACGTGACGGTTCCGGAAGAGAACCTGCTCGGCATAATCCTCAAGGACATCCCTTCTTCTGGAAAAACAGAAGAAGACGCAATTTTGCGTGCGCTTGCAAACCCTATCGGCTCCCGCAGGTTGGGAGAGATGGTCAAGCCCGGGAATAGCGTCTGCATCGTTGTGTCCGACGTTACCCGTGCCTGGCAACGGATGAGCGTGTATTTGCCTTTCCTCGTAAAGGAACTGAGCGATGCGGGTATCCGGGATGAAGACATCCGGTTTTTGAGCGGAGTCGGATTGCACCGCAAACAAACCGAAGAGGAGCATGCACGGCTGCTGGGACCCGAACTGACGCGGCGATTCCGTGTCGTCGATCACGACTGCAGGGACGAGAAAAACCTGGTCAACCTGGGCAAAACCAGCCGGGGCACGCCGATCACGATCAACAAGATGGCGGCCGATGCCGACCACCTGGTGTTGACCGGCTGCTGCACCTACCACCCGTGGGCAGGCTGGGGCGGCGGCAAAAAATCGATTTTGCCCGGAATATCCGGCTTCGAATCAATTCAAAAGAATCACCTGATGATCATCGACAACATGGGCAGACAGCGTCCCGAGGTGAGGAACGGAAACATCAAAGATAACCCCGTCCACCTCGACATGTTGGAAGCCGCAGTCACCGTCAGCCCTTCCTTCCTTTTCAACGTGATCATGGGCCCGGATGGGAAGATCGCGCATGCTGTTTCCGGCGACTGTGTGGCTGCCCACGAGGCAGGCTGCAGAATTGTCGACGATCTCTATGCAGTGCCGATAAAGGAGCTCGCGGACATTACGATCGCTTCGCAGGGGGGATACCCGAAAGACATCGAGTTCTACCAGACCGGGAAAGCCCTTTACCTGATGCAGGAGGCTACGAGGCCGGGCGGCACAATGATCATCTTGAGCGATTGCGCAGAAGGAATCGGGCCGCAGGATTCGCGCGCAATGTTTGTGGATTGCGCAACGAACGCGGAGCGGGAACGTGAGGTCCGAAACCTCTTCACGGTTCCCAAATACGTGAGTTACTACATGTGCTCCGCCGCAGAAATCTACAACATCATCATTGTCGGAGGCCTCAATCCGGCGCTTCTGGCGAAAACCGCATTTCGAACTGCCGATACCGTAGAGCAAGCCCTCGAGATGGCTTTCCAAAAGGGAGGCCGTCAGCAGAAAATCTATTTAGCACCCCAGGGATCCAGCACACTTCCCAAGCTCAGGAACTCATGAAAGTGAGGAGGCAATGAAGCAGGACAAGATCACGTATGAAGCGCTTTTTGCCTATACCGCAAAAATTCTCCAAAAAATCGGCTATTCGCCGGAGCAGGCCGGCGTAACCGCCAGGATTCTCGTGGAGGCGGACGCGCGGGGCGTTGCCTCGCATGGCGTGGCCCGGCTTTCGTTCTACCAGACCAATATCCGGGACGGCTTCGCCTTCCCGAAAGCAAAAACCGAAATCATACACGAGACGCCATCGTCGGTTGTCGTGGACGGCCATCACGGCATCGGTCCGTGCATTGCTCAATTCACCATGACGCGCGTGATTGAAAAAGCAAAGAATGCGGGCGTGGGATTTGGCTCAGTCCGCAACTCCAATCACTTCGGCATGGCCGGCCTCTGGGCCGAGATGGCGGCAGCAGAAGGATTCATCGGCATGGCTTTCTGCAATACCCGGATCTGTTCGATCCCAACATTCGGCCGCGAGCGAATCCTGGGCACCAACCCGATCTGCGTAGCAATTCCCTCCGCGGGCAAAACGAATTTCGTCCTGGACATGGCTACCACAACTGTGTCGCACGGCAAAGTGGAGGTGTATGAACGGCGGGGCAAACCAATGCCCCTGGGCTGGGTTGTGGATGAGCGCGGCGCGGGAACGACTGACACGCAGCATTTTCAAACCCTGTACCGCAGCGACAAGCCGGATGGCGGGCACCTTTTCCTCGGAGGCGCCGGTGAGGAAATAGGAGGACACAAGGGCTTTGGGCTTGGTCTGCTCGTCGACCTCTTGTGCGCCGGATTGTCCATGGGAGCCTGGAGCCGCGAAACGTTCGGTGCCCAGGGAGCAGGAATCTCTCAGTTCTTCGGGGCAATTCGGCTCGATCTGTTCGGAGATCCCGCCGGAATCATGCGGCATGTGGAATCCATCCTGCAACAGGTGCGGGACAGCGCCAAGGCCAAAGGGCAGAGCAGGATTTTTATACACGGCGAAAAAGAGGCGGAAAAACGAATCGAGTCGCTGAAGAAAGGAATCCGGCTCGATGAGGCAACCTGGCAAATGCTCGACGATTTCGCCGTAAAGTTTTGCCTTGAGAAGCCGGGGAGTGAGCCGGTGCAAAACGGGAGAGATGAGCTGCACCGAGCAGTTTAAGACCGGCTATTTAAGGTTTGTCACCCAAATACGCCGGCGCCACCTGGTAGTCGATGAAGAACGCGGCATTGTCTCTTCCACCGCGATTCTCGATCACGCGGGCAACATAAAGTCAGTCACCCTGACCGACGGACGTACGGTCTCCATCGGCCTTTCATCGCCCACCTTGTTGTTGGGCGGTGGATTTTTCAAGATCAAGAGCGGCAAGATCCACCGGATCCATACCATTTTGACAACAGTGCCTTACGGCATGAAATCCGGATGGTAGCCTTTTTCTAACCTCAATTTCGGAA
>Ga0187861_10003933_pt1 | contig 12764 bp, 13 predicted proteins | sample June2016WEW_10_1_3_FD_132986 | JGI IMG/M metagenome (GOLD analysis project Ga0187861, IMG submission 132986) | Peatland microbial communities from SPRUCE experiment site at the Marcell Experimental Forest, Minnesota, USA - June2016WEW_10_100 | ecosystem: Environmental > Terrestrial > Soil >...
GGACATGTTCGGCCCCATGCCTGCCCTTGGTTTCTTCGTGCGCCATGTGCAGGGAATCGAGATGGAGGGCATCAAGATTATTGCCGGTAACCGAGACGAGCGGCCCGCGTTTGTTCTGGAGGACGTGGAGAATGCTGACTTCACTCGGCCGCAAGCGCCGGTTACCGCCGGAGTACCCCTATTCGTGCTGAGTGACGTCGAGAACTTTCGACTACGCGGTAGCGCGCATCTTCCCGACACGAGTCTTGACCGGGTTGCGCATAAGGAGATCCTCCCGGAGTGAACCTGCGACCAGCCCACTGTTCAAAAGGGGTAGAGTTCGCGGCGTCACAATCGAAGATGCAGGCTTTCTAAGTAGTTGGAAATAAATAATTTTGTGGCAGCCGGACCTATAAGCCGAATTCTGTCCGCCGGATTGCTCCGGTGGGACGGCCATTCCTCTGGGCCACGCATTGCTGCGGGGCTCTAGCGACCTACCCGAAGGTTTGACGCACCGAGCCGGCACGTGTCCGAAACCGAAGTCCCGGGCTTCCTCCCTATTTGGTCTTGCTCCGTGTGTGGTTTGCCCTGCCCGCTGCATTACTGCCGCGGCGGTGCGCTCTTACCGCACCTTTTCACCCTTACCCTCATCCGTAAAGAATTGGGCGGTATGTTTTCTGTGGCACTTTCCGTCGGACGGGCTTGAACCCGGCCTCCCGGACGTTATCCGGCACACTGCTCTGCGGAGTTCGGACTTTCCTCTCCCCGCGTCCGAAGACGCGAAAAGCGGCCGTCCGGTCCAGCTGCCAACTGAATCATTATATGCGATGCTGGCAGGCTTCGGGCTTCTACTATCGGGCTTCGATGCTCGATGCAGTTTCTCGGCAGGCTGCCATGTCCGCGTTGTGAGACCCTTGCTGGTAGACTGATCGATAAGCGGGCGGTAGTGAACTCCTTTTTTGCCGATGGCCGAGCCCGAAAGCTGAAGCCCGATCCATGCACGTCACCGAAGCAATCCGAATCGCGTTGCAGTCGCTGTGGGTGAACAAGCTGCGCTCTGTGCTGACGCTGCTCGGCGTGGTCATTGGAGTGGCGGCCGTGATCGCCGTGGTCACCTTCGTTTCGGGCGTCAACGATTACGTGGCCCAGAAAGTTTTCAATTTAGGCGCCGACGTCTTCATTATTTTCAAGGTTTCTCCCGCCGTCACCAACGTGGACCACTTCCTTGAAGGCGAGAAGCGCAAAGATTTGACTATGGAGGATTACCAGGCGGTAGCAGACGCCTGTCGACAGTGTGAGTACATAGGCGCGGTTCTCCGCAACGAAACTGGCCACGTGAAGTACGCCGAGCAATCGATCAGCGACACTTCGGTGCGTGGCGTCACTCCCTCGATGGCTCCGATTTACGATACCGATCTCAGTTCTGGCCGAATGCTTAACGAGACGGACCTGAATAATCGCGCGCCGGTCGCGGTCGTGGGCACCGACATCGTCGATCATCTGATGGCGGGGACGGATCCAGTGGGGAAGGAAATCCGGCTCGATGGATGGACGTACCAGATAATCGGTGTCGGTGCGAAAAAGGGCACGACCTTGGGCCAGAGTGCCGACAACTACGTGATGATTCCCATCACGTCGTTCCTCAAACAATACGGGGCGCATAACAACAGCATCCGAATCTCAGGAAAAGCTTATAGCGCCGGAGTTCCGCTCGATGAGGCAGTCGACGAGTCCCGCGCCGCGCTGCGTGCCAAGCGCCATGACCCGCCGGGAGGCGACGATAGTTTTGACATCGAAACCAATGCCAGCCTGCTCGGCATCTGGACCGGGTTCAGCCAGACATTTTTCATCGCGACCATCGGAATTGCTTGCATCTCTTTGGTGGTGGGCGGCATTGTCATCATGAACATCATGCTGGTCGCGGTTACCGAGCGCACCCGCGAAATCGGCATACGGAAGGCGCTCGGTGCGCGGCGTGAGGATGTGCTGCTGCAGTTTCTGATTGAGGCTGTCACTTTGGCGCTCGCGGGCGGAGCCTTGGGCGTTATATCTGGAGTCGCAGTTGCGGAGACCGTCACTTTGCTGATCGGGATGCCATCGGCCATCAAGCTCTGGGCGGTAGCGGCCGGCCTGCTTGTTTCCGCTAGCGTCGGAGTGTTCTTCGGAGTTTACCCTGCGCGCAAAGCCGCGAAACTAGATCCGATCGTTGCGCTGAGGTTCGAAACGTAGATCCTTCACGTTCAAGAACATGATTCACAAAGATGAATTCGGCGAGATCGTCCACATGGCAACCGACACCATCCGCAGCAACAAGCTGCGCTCGGGGCTCACTGTGCTGGGTATCGTGATTGGCGTAGCCATGGTGATCGGCGTCTCCTCGATCGGGCGCGGCTTGGACGACAATGTCCGAGACATGGTCGCCAGCATGGGATCCAACCTCATCTTCGCTTATCATATTGAGCCCTTTACGTTCGGGCGTCCCACCGAAGAAATGCGTACGCGGAAGAAGCTGACTTTCGACGACGCCGAAGCGATTAAGGAATTGCCGCATGTGAAAGCTGTATCTGCAGGGATCCGTTTCTTCCGGCCCGAACTGGGCGTCGGCACTTTTGCGGTGAAATACCAGGATCGCAAGGTCAAGAACACGATTCTGGAAGGGGATACGGCTTCCGTCAAGGATGTCTTCGACATGCCGATGGCTTCCGGAAGGTGGTTTACTGAAGCCGACGACGAGAGGCGTGCCACGGTCATCGTTCTCGGCCACGATACTGCGGAGGAACTATTCCCGGCCGAGGGTCCCTTGGGAAAGGAAATCAACATTGACGGACGATTGTTCCAGGTAATTGGCACTCTGGCGAAGATCAAGTCGGTGTTCGGAGGCGGGAAAGATCCTAACGATAACCGAATCTTTTTCCCGCTGACCACTTTCAAGACGCTTCACCCGGAATTGAAGGATCACTGGATCAGCGCCAAAGCCACGTCTCACGACGACATGCCGAAGGCCATCGACGAATCCGGGAACTGCTGCGCCGTCGGCGGAAGGTTCCCCCCAACAAGCCGGATAATTTTTCTGTCTTTACTTCGGATTCGATCTCGGACGTTTGGAACCAGCTCACCGGCATGCTGTTTGTCGGGATGTTCGCGATTTCAAGCGTGGGACTGATCGTTGGCGGCGTAGGTGTGATGAACATTATGCTGGTCAGCGTCACCGAAAGGACGCGCGAAATTGGCGTTCGGAAAGCCATCGGCGCCCGCAAACGCGACATCCTTTTGCAGTTCACGCTGGAGGCAATTATTCTTACTTCGGTCGGTGGCCTGATCGGGATCCTGTTGGGTGCGATCATGGTAGGTATTATTCCTGCATTGTGGCCATCGCTGCCCGCCCACATGTCAATGTTCTGGACGATCTTTGGCTTCACTTCTGCGGCAGGGGTTGGGCTCGTCTTTGGCATCTATCCTGCTTGGAAGGCGGCAAATCTGGATCCGATTGAGGCACTGCGTTACGAATAGCCTGGATCGTGCCTGCGCATGATGCACTCCATCCTCACCGTAGTTCAGATTGTCGTAGTTGTCGGCATCGTTTCCAGTTCGCTTTACTATCTTCTATGCCTCTGGGGTGCTTTTCAATTTCTCTCCGAGCGCAGCGGAACGAGCGTCCAAGCCACGCAGGCCTTGCCGCCCATCTCGATTCTTAAGCCGCTGAAAGGAATCGATCCCGAAGTCTACGAGAGCTTTCGCAGCCACTGCCTGCAAGACTACCCCGAGTACGAAATCATTTTTGGAGTGAGCGATGCCAACGATCCCGCGATTGAAAGCGTGAAGGCACTGCGACGGGAGTTTCCCGGTCACCGGATTCACATGGTCGTGAGTTCGAAAATGCTGGGCGCGAATGTGAAGGTCAGCAACTTGGCACAGATGATGACGGAAGCACGATATGACTATCTGATCGTCAACGATAGCGATATTCGAGTCGAGCCTGACTACCTGCGACGAGTGAGTGCGCTGCTGGCCGACCCGCGAGTGGGAATGGTCACCTGCCTTTATCGGGGGGTGGCGAGCGCGACTCTCGGTTCGCGGCTGGAGAGCCTCGGCATCAGCACAGATTTCTGCGCGAGCGTATTGGCCGCGCGTCAGCTCGAGGGAGGCATTCGCTTTGGACTCGGTTCCACGCTGGCATTCCGCCGGGTCGATCTGGAGAAGCTTGGGGGATTCAACTCAATCCTCGACCATCTGGCCGATGACTATGAACTGGGAAAACGCATGGCTGCTCTGGGCCTCGACGTAAAGCTCTCCGACGTTGTGGTTGAGACCTATCTTCCAGCGTACCGGCCGCGGGATTTCTTCGCGCATCAATTGCGCTGGGCACGAGGAGTTCGTGACGCTCGCGCGGGTGGCTACTTCGGGCTGATTTTCACGTTTGGGATCCTGTGGGCACTGCTGGCTGTGGCGGCGAGTGAGGGATCACTCTGGTCCTGGGCTACGCTGGTTGTCACTCTGTCTCTTCGCCTCGCAGTTGCGCTGGTTGTGGGCCGGAGGGTTTTGCGGGACCGTCAGGTTCTGAAATATGCCTGGCTGATTCCGCTCCGGGACTTGCTTGCAGTCGTCGTCTGGATCGTGAGCCTTGGCGGCCACACCGTGACCTGGCGCGGAGAGCGCTTTAATTTGAAAGACGGCAAGCTCACTCGAATCGCGTCCTAGCGCTGTGCCGCTTCCGAATCGACTCAGTCGCTATGCCCGAATGGCATTCCTGCTGTGATCGCAAACCGCCCGTACTTTCCCCGCCAGTTGTTTCAGCGTGAAGGGCTTCTGCAAGAAGTTGCTCTCGACATCGATTACTTTGTGATCGATAACAGTTTTGCCCGGCGTAACCTGACACGAATAGCACTCGCGTCTCGGGACGCACCTCTGCCAGTTCTTTCGTCAATTGACCTTCACTAACGCGAGGCATCCCCACGTCGGTGACGGCCAAGTCAATCGCATTTCCGTGATTTTTCGCGATAGACAACGCGTCCTGCCCATCTTTTGCTTGCAGCACGGTGTAACCGCGAAGGCTGAGAAATTCGGCGCTTGCCTGGCGCAGAGCGTCCTCATCTTCAACCAGAAGAACGGTCTCTGTCCCGCCAGATACGGCCTCCGCGTCTGCATCTGCCACTTCAATGGTCGCCATGCGACCCGCACGCCCGGCAAGTAAATTTTGAACACGGCGCCCATTCCAACTTCGCTGTAGGCCCAAACAAATCCATGATTTTGTTTGACGATGCCGTGTAAACCGTCGCTAGTCCAAGACCAGGGCCTTTGCCGGAAGGCTTCGTTGTGTAAAAGGGGTCTCGTGTTCAAACAAAACCAGACCGTATTTGCCTTGTTGCAACAAGGCCTGCGCCTCTTCGAGTGAACACGCGTGGTCAAGTTCCGGTGGCAAGGTACTCCGGTGCCGATCCAGGATCTCGCGAATAAGGAAAAAGTCTTCCTCCTGGTTTCCCACCAGTAAAACTCGCAAAACACCCGGCGAGGGCTCGGTTCTTGCTTCGATCGACACGGAAATAATCCTCTACTCTCCTCACATCGGCTGAGAAGGGAAAACACTGCATGGGAAACCAGACAGTGGATGACTGTTTCATCTGAATCTCTCTCCTTGTTCGATCATTAACCATCTCTAAGCTCGTCCGTCTAACGGACGGGGTCTGGCGTGTGGGGTTGCGCCTCTCCGGCATGAAACCAGGGAACACTAATAGGGCTTCCTGCGTATCGTCTAAAGAGGCGGTTGTCCCAGGAGTGCTGGCGTCGGAGTCCGAAGTGTTGTGGAGGGTTTATGGAGAGTCAGCCGAGCGCGATTGGAACTGTTACTAGCAATGGGAACGGACATGTTCAGGAAGTTGTGCGGCAGGCCCATGAAGAGTTGCGGCAACTTCTTCAACAACGTGCAGAAGTGATGCGTCGCATCGGGACTATCAAACAAACCATCGCCGGACTGGCCAACCTCTTTGGCGACAGTGTGTTGAGCGATGAATTGCTGGAACTGGTCGATCGCAAGAGCAACGGGCGCCAGCCCGGCTTCACCAAAGCGTGCCGCATGATCTTGATGGATGCTAAACACGCCCTGAGTGCGCGAGAGGTGTGTGACCAGATTAAGAAGCGAATGCCACCCATACTGGAGCACCACAAAGATCCCATGGCTTCGGTGACCACCGTGCTCAATCGTTTGGTGGCCTACGGAGAAGCCCAGGCAGTAGCGCTCGACAACGGCCGCCGCGCCTGGCGATGGGTGGCCTCGGAGCCGGAGTTGGCGCCGGGGTCGCCGGTACCGGCGGTGCCAACCTCGCAGTGAGACGTTCGCGAAATCATTGATGGGTCCGTTCGATGAACATTAGCGAACTTCGGCACGTAGAAACCAGACTGTGACGTAGCCCTGTCATTGCCGCCAAAGTTGGCGTCATTGACAGTTGTCGCCGTCTCAGATTCAATGGCTGAAGTGGCTGCAACGTGACATCCGCGTCCCGCGGCCGCAAATCATTCTTTCACACAGGAGCCCACACCATGTCCGCACCCAGCCGCCGGCCGGAGATTCGTCGACGCCGCGCTCGTCAGCACAAGATCACCACGCTCCGCAAGCGTCTGGCTTCGGCGCAGACCGATGCCGACCGCACCCGGGTCACGGCAAAATTGCACAAGCTCGCGATCGCCTCGCCTGGCCAACCATTAGTGAAGTAGATTCCGTTATATGGCTGTTGACGGATGTGGCGGGTGAGGAACGCGCCGAATTACGCTACACCTGCCGTGGTCTCGCTGCCTGTGGTGGCGGGCTGGCAGGGCGGTTCCGTGTTCCCCTTTGTGCTCAGAACTTCCCGATAGACGTCCATGATCCGGCGCACGGATTTTTCCCAGGAAAATTTGGCCGCCTGCCGGTAACTGCGTTCCTTCATTTTCTCGCGCAGCGGCTGGTCCAGAAGAACCCGGTGCAACGCGCGCATGATTTCGAATACATTCTCCGGATGAACCAGCACCGCGGCATTCCCTACCACCTCCGGCAGCGAAGACACATTCGAGGTCACCACCGGCGTCCCATGTGCCATCGCCTCCAAGGGAGGCAGTCCGAAGCCCTCATACAACGACGGGAAGACAAAAATCTTCGCCGTATCGTAGAAAGTACGCAACACTTCGATCGGTACAAATCCCAGGAAGCGCACATCGTTCTGCACGCCGCTTCGGATCACCGTCCGCCGCAAGTCAGGGTTGCCGGAGACGTCATCGCCGATAATGATCAGCTTCAGATCAGGAAACAAGTGATCTTTTTCCAGTTCCGTTTTCAGCGCGGAGAAAGCCTCGATCATGCGCACGACGTTCTTATGTGGGCTGATTCTTCCGGCATAAAGCAGAAAAGGATAGGTCACCTGATAGCGCTCGACGATCATCTGGCGGTCCCCTGGGCGCGCGTGTCCCTGCAGCAGCCTTTCGTCAATGGCGTTGTAAACCACCTCGATGCGCCCCGGCGGAATGTTAAACAGCTTTTCAATTTCCAGTTTGGTGAAGTTTGAGACCGCGAAGATGCGCGCGGCTCCACTCAAAACCCGCTTGGTCAACTGGAAGTGTAATGATCTCCAGATTCCGGTCTGCTCGCGCGTCCGCGATAGATGCTCCAGGATGTCGTGCACGGTCATCACGTAGGGACAAGACAGACCTCGCGGTATGGAAAACAAATTGGGAATATGGACGAGATCGCAATCGTGCCGCCTTACTACCCCGCGGAACTCCCGGTAGCCCATGAGGGAGCGCTCCGGCTCGGCCAGCGCAACCGTGTGGAAGTTGGGCGGCAGAGGGCCGATCTCTTTGACTTTGGCTGGGGAGCCGATGAGGACGTATGTGGTCTCGTGGTCCAGCCGGCCCAGAGTGCGAACAACGTTGCGGATGTACGTGCCGACGCCGAACTCTGTCATCCGCCGGATGTCGATGGCGATCTTCACCGAAGGCATTTAACCACAGACAGTGCGTGACCTAACAGTAGAATTACAGCGGCTTGGCCTAAGCCCGCACTTCCGCCTGCGCCTTGGCCCGGCGCTCAGCATACAGCGGAAATGCCTCGCAGAGGCCAAGCACTTCTTTTCGGATCCTCGTCAGCACGGAGCCATCGTTGCGGTGAAGGAGCGCGTCCGCGATCCAACGCCCTACCTGGCGCATCTCTGCCTCTCTCATTCCGCGAGTGGTCAGGGCGGGCGTACCGATCCGAATGCCGCTCGGCTTCAGCGGCGGGTTGACATCGAACGGAATGGCATTCTTGTTGACGGTGATTCCAGCCTCGCCCAATGCCTTCTCGGCCTCACTGCCCAGCATGCCTTTCGAGAAGACATCAACCAGCATCAGGTGCGTATCCGTCCCGCCGGAAATGATACGGAAGCCTTCAGCGGCCAGCGTCTCGGCCAGCACTTTCGCATTGGCCACGACTTGTTTGGCATAGTCGCGGAACTCGGGCTGCATCGCTTCCTGAAAGCAGATCGCCTTGGCCGCAATGATGTGTATCAGCGGCCCGCCCTGCATCCCAGGAAAAACTACTTTATCAATCGCGGAGGCGAACTCCGCCTTGGAAAGAATCATGCCCGATCGCGGCCCACGCAGCGTCTTATGCGTGGTAGAAGTCACAATGTGCGCATGCGGCACCGGCGAAGGATGCGCCCCGCCCGCCACCAGTCCGGCAAAATGAGCCATGTCGACCAGATAGAGCGCGCCTACTTTGTCCGCGATCTGTCGCATGCGCGCGAAGTCGATGAGGCGGGGATAAGCACTGCCACCACCGATGATGAGCTTGGGCCGTTCTTGCTCCGCTAGCTTTTGCAGCGCGTCATAGTCGATCGTTTCGGTTTCCTTGGTCACGCCGTAGGGGACGATCTTGTACGTCTTCCCGGAAAAATTCAGGTGATGGCCGTGCGTGAGGTGGCCGCCGTGCGCCAGGTTCAACCCAAGAATCGTGTCGCCCGGCTGCAACACCGCCGCATAGGCTTCCATGTTTGCCTGCGAGCCGGCATGAGGCTGCACGTTCGCGTGCTCCGCACCGAACAACTGTTTGGCGCGGTCGCGCGCCAGGTTCTCGACGACGTCACTGAACTCACATCCGCCGTAGTAGCGCTTGCCAGGATATCCCTCGGCATACTTGTTGGTGAACACTGAGCCCGCGGCTTCGAGCACGGCCTCGCTGACGAAGTTTTCCGACGCAATCAGTTCCAGACCCTCGTGCTGGCGACGCGTTTCATTGTCGATCGCAGCGGCGATCTGCGGATCAGCTTCGTACAACGGGCGGTACATATTCGTAGAAACTGAGGAAGTCTTCATGTCGTTTTCCTAGGGTGCCTCGTATACGTTGGGCCGGTGCAGTTCCATATATCGCTCCGGAGCCTTCACCGGAGTAAAGCCAAATTGTGAATAGAGTCCGTGTGCATCGCGGGTTAGAAGAATCCAGCGCCGCAAATTCTCGAGCGCGGGATGTTGGATAACGCACTCCATTAGCCACTTGCTCAATCCGCGTCCACGATGCGACTCCAGAACAAATACGTCGCCAAGATATGCTACGGTGGCAAAGTCGCTGACTACGCGGGCAAAACCAACCTGAGCACCAGTGCCTTCGTAGATGCCGAAGCACAGAGAATGCTGGATCGACCGCGCCACGACCTCCCGCGGAATGCCATTGGCCCAGTAGCAATTGGTTAGGAAACCGTGAATCACATCCAGATTCAGGCGCTCGCGCCTGGTGCTGATCAGAAACTCACCGCGCCGGTACTCTACCACCGCTTCAACCTCAATCGCGCGACCCGCCGCCATGCTCACATTCTACCGCTTCGTCCAGCGCCGCAGCGCAGCGCGGCTTCCCGACGGCTTTCGGGCTACCCCTCAAACGCTGTACGCAGGAACGAAGCCAGCTGCCACCCATCCATGTAATTGTAGGGTGCCTCGCCCATGGTGTAGTGACCGCAGGGCAGCACGACGACCTTGTGATCCAGTCCGTAGCGCTTGAATTCCACCACCACATCGCGGGAAAGTTCCGGCAAGAAAGTCAGATCGTACTTCGCATAAATAATGAGCGACTTTCGCGGCCAGCGCGAAAACTGATCGAAGTAGGCCATGGGACTCACGGCGAGCCATGACTGGCGCAAGGTTTCCAGCGTGATCTCCGACTCCATGCCCTTCCGGATGTGACGCGTCGACTGTCCGTGCCACACCACATCGGCAACGTAAGTTGAAGCGTGATTGAACGCGGCGACACGAATACGTGGATCATGCGCCGCCGCGATGAACGCATAACACGAACCCAGGCTCGTGCCCACGATCCCAAGCGTGCTGTAGCCCTGTTGCTCCAGCCAATCGAGACAGCAGCGGATATCGACCACTCCCTGCCGCACGGCGTCGAGCGTTCGGCCAATATTGGCGGAGACGGCGTAGTCCGCGCGGCTGATCTCGGCCGGCATGCGGATATCGTGATAAGGCATGCTCAGCCGCAACACCGAGATGCCCAGCATGTTCAGCACCCGGCACAGGCTGACGTAAGCGATTGCATCCGCGTTCCAGTGCGGCAGAAGCACTATGGCGCGGCGCCCCCGCGCGGGAAACCAGCGCGCATTCACCAGATTGTTTTCGGCATACGGCGTCTTCACCGGCGCGGTGAATCGCAAGAACTCGCCAAACGTTCCTTTCGCCTTCGCCTCGAGCTTCGGGTCAGGAACTTCGCGCGTGGAGAAAACTTGCACCTCACGTTTCTCCAGGCGGAAATCGGTTGGTGTCTTATAAGAATAAAACTCATCGCTGGAAGCGACGATGCGCCGGTTGAAATCTATGAGGAACTTCTCGGGATTTTCCACTGCCTGGCCCGGACGGCAGCCATTCTGGCAAGGCCAGTCCCGGGCCCATTCCACACCCCAGTCGAGCGGCCGAACCACGCGGTTGTTATCCACCGAGGTGAGCCGGTGCTCCCAGTCATACATCCATTGTGCGTAGCGCGAGGGCATAGTCAATCTTCTAGTGTAACAAGCAGAGACTGGGAGCTTCATCGGGATTCACTCAACGGTCGCAAACAGCGGTTGATACCTGGCATTTGATGTTTGAGCGGAGCAGGTATCGGAGCGAAATGAAACCTGCTAGAAACGGCCTGCTCTAGCTTGCGTACCGACGCGGCACGCGCTTGGAAATGTTGCACAGGATTTCGTAGGGCGAGCTGTTGGCCAAGCGGGCATGCTCAAGCGCATCGACGCTGAGGCCGTCGCTGGTTCCGAGCAGGATCACCTCATCGCCAACGGCAATACCGGGAATGCCGGTCACATCCACCAGCGTGAGGTCCATGGAGATGCTGCCGATGATGGGCGCGTAATGGTCGCGGACGATGACGCGACCGCGATTGGAAAGCTGACGGTTGTATCCGTCGGCGTATCCCACAGGCAAAACGGCAACGTGCGCCGGAGCTTTTGTCACGTAGGTTCCGCCGTAGCCCAGAGCCTGATTGGCGGCAAAGTTTCGCATGGAGAGAATGCGAGTCTTCCACGTCAGCACCGGCTTCACTGGAAGGCGCAACGTGCCGCCGCTCACTTCTCTCCCAGCGCGCTGGAACGGCAAATAATAACCGTAGAGAGCAACGCCGGGACGAACCATGTTGTTCCACGTCTCCCGCCGCGAGATCAGGGCGCTGGTGTTGGCCATGTGCACCAGACTCGGATGGAAACCGGCCGCTCGCACGATGCGCTGCGTCTCCTCGAAACGGCGCTCCTGCTCGGCCACCGAAGGCGCGTCCATAATTTCGGAAGAAGCCAGGTGCGTCGAAAGCCCTTCAAAAGCAAGATGCGGTGCCGCGCTCAAGGCTTTCAGGACTGCCGGAAGCTCGTCAAGGGACACACCCAGGCGGCCCATTCCAGTGTCCACTTTCAAATGCACAGCATGACGTCCCACACGGGACGCTGCTGCATTCTCCAGAGACTCGATATGCCAAGGCTCCCAAACGGTGGGAGTGAACCGCAAGCGGACGATCTCGCTTTCTTCTCCGCGCCAGAAACCCGTCATCAATAAAATTCGCGACTCGATGCCCGCATCGCGCAGCGGAATCGCCTCATCGAGTGATGTAACTCCCAGCCACTTCGCACCTTCTGCCTGCAGTGCGCGAGAGCATTCGACGGCTCCGTGGCCGTAAGCATCGGCCTTCACCACCGCACACACGGAGACGGCCGCGCCAGCATGCTTTACAACAGTGCGAAAGTTTTGCCGCAGAGTGACCAGTGAAACTTCCGCCCATGTGGGACGGGTCGCCACCCGGCTCATGATTTCTACAGTGGTCGCCACTGGGCTCGATTATAGCGGGATTGGCGCGCATCCTCAGGTTACGCTCGGGCTACTCCCGCCTGATTCCCTCTGTCAGTGCTGCGAAATGCTCGCCGATCAGTTACCGGCTAGCGAGAAGTTCACCGTGATCTGAGCTTCCACTTCTACGAGCTCTTGTTCAGGATGTAAGGCCGGTAGCGCCACTGGCGCACGGCGTCAATTGCTGCCGGCGCCAACATGGGATGGCCGGTCAGGATTCTGAGATTCTCGATAGTGCCTTGCTTGCTGATCACTGCTTGCAGCATAACAACCCCCTGAATGCGGGCGCTGCGTGCAAGCGCGGGATATGTCGGCTGCACTTTGTGGACTAGATCTCCCTCCTTCATGTGCGAGAGGCGCAGGGGATGAGCGACCGTCACCGGCGGCGCGGCTGGCAAGGCCGGCCGTGCACCGCTCCCAAACAAATTCGGAACGCCATGAAGATCACCGGTTCTTGGCGTGCC
>Ga0187861_10003947_pt1 | contig 12732 bp, 5 predicted proteins | sample June2016WEW_10_1_3_FD_132986 | JGI IMG/M metagenome (GOLD analysis project Ga0187861, IMG submission 132986) | Peatland microbial communities from SPRUCE experiment site at the Marcell Experimental Forest, Minnesota, USA - June2016WEW_10_100 | ecosystem: Environmental > Terrestrial > Soil >...
AGGCCGGCCGTCACGGCGGATTCCTGGCGGCGGAAGCCCGCCAGCACCGCCACCGCACCTTTCTCTTCGGGCGCCCGAAAGTGCCGTGTGACCATGATTACCACGGTGGGCCGGAGTTGCGCGGAGATGGACGGCCCCCGCGGACCGGCGCCCCTGCTCAGTGTCAGCCGCGCACTCGCCTCCGGGAAGCCCGCCGCGTCCACGGCTGCCTGCAACCACTTGGCCAGCACGCGCAGGTCCGGCGCTGGGTCGAAGAAGAGGTGTGCTGCGCCATGCGCCAGACGTTTCAGATGCGCACGCAGCCGGAACAACTTGCGGCCATAAGCGTGCAACGTCTCAAAGACGCCGTCCCCATACAGAAAGCCCCGGTCGGTCACCGGAACGACAGCCTCGCGTGCCGTGACAATTCTGCCGTTGAGACTGAAGAGTGTGTTGTCCAAAAGAACCCCTCCCCCTGCCCCCTCCCGCAAGGGGAGAGGGTTACGGACGAATAAAGTTCCCCTTAATCTGCGTTCATCCGCGTTCATCTGCGGTTCCAAGCCGCGTTCGTGGCTTGGAAGAAAGCAGCCGTCTTGTGCAAGGTCTCCTCGAATTCCTGCTCCGGGCCGGAGTCGGCCACTATGCCGCTCCCAGCATGATAATGCGCCAGCCCGCGCGGGCCATCGCAAAGCGCGGTGCGTATGGCGATGCTCAGATCCATATCCCCGTCCAGGCCGAGCCAACCGATGGCGCCGCAGTATGGCCCCCGGCGCACAGGCTCAAGCTCCGCGATGATTTCCATGGCGCGAATCTTCGGTGCGCCGGTGACCGAGCCGCCCGGAAAGGCGGCCTGAAGCAGGTCCACAGCCCCGCAGCAGCCACGAAGCCTGCCCGTGACTGTGGCAACACGATGGAACACCGTGGGCAGTTCCTCGATCTGCCCGGGCGTAACTACGCGCACAGAGCCGTACTCACAGACCCTTCCCAGATCATTGCGCTCGAGATCCACGATCATATTGAGTTCTGCGCGTTCCTTGGCACTGGCTTCCAGTTCGCGCCTGGCTGTGGCGTCGTCCGGCCCGCCAGCCCAGCCACGCGGGCGCGTGCCTTTAATCGGCCGCGTTTCGACCTCGCCCCGGCGCAACCTCAAGAACAACTCAGGAGAGATGCTGCACAGCGTCTGGCCATTGCCCACCAGCGCACTCCCCAGGAAAGCGCCGTATTCGGCCGGGCTTTGCTGGCGCAGACGCCAATACAAGGCTTCAGGCGGCAATGCCCAGGGAACTGTGAAACGCTGAGCAAGGTTGACTTGATAGATATCCCCTGCGGCTATGTAGTCCAGGGCGCGCCCCACCGCCGCGCAGTAGCCTTGTCGCGTGGTGGCAGAAACCGCACAGCGTGGTGAGGGGCAATGACCAATGCCCAAATGGGAAGGCTGCACATGCGCAATCTGCTTTACCAGATGCTGCACTTTGAGCAGTGCTTCGCGCTCACAGTTGGCTTGGCCTGCTTCCGCAGGCAGCGTCACCGCAGCCCACCAGCACTGGTCAGCATGAGAGAAGGCGAGGACCGTATCGAAGAGCCCGAAGCTGCTTTCAGGAAAGGACAAATCGGGAGGCGCACAGCCCTCTCCGCCGTGGGGAGGGAGTACGGCTCCGGGCCTCTGCGGCCCTATGCACTCATAGCCCAGGTAACCAACCCATCCCCCGCAGAACGGCGGCCCGGCCACTGTCCGCACCTTCCGGCTGCGGTAAGCGTTGAGCGTCTTGAACAGATAGTGCCAAGGAGCATCAGAGGGTACGCTTTCCGACTTCCCATGCTGGTATGTTGTGACATGCTTCTTGTGAATCTCAATCCTGATAAGCGGATCTCGCCCCAGGTAGCTCCAACTCCTGCGCCGTGGCTCACCGGCGGCACTGTCCAGCCAGAACCAGTTCGCCGGGTCACGTTGGGCAACAAGAAGCTTGGCTGGCGTGAGTCCTGCCAAGGCATTGGCTTGCAAAGGCTCCACAAACGTTAGAAGAGACATCGAACAGCCTGCCATGCCTTGGATACTATACGACGCGCGGTTGAAATCCAGGCTTTAGGCATTAGGCATTAGGCTTTAGGGTTGAGGCTTTGGGCGCGCACGGTCAGGAGGCAGTGCCTAATGTCTAAATAACTGATCTGATGTGAACCGAAAAACAAAGGAGGCCGGTTCCTTGGCAAGCTATGTGCTTTACAAGCCAAGGCAGGGAGATGAGGGCATAATGAGACTACGGAACTGGACATAAGGATGGGGCCCCTGTTTCCGTTCATGTGAGGTTCGTGGCATTCTTGTAAGTTCTTCTGCCGCGAAAATTTAGGTTGTTTTCAGGATTGACAGGCTAGGAACTGTGGAGTTTAATTTAACACAACCTGGCTGAGAGCTTTTGGGGAGCAGCTTCGCTGCACAGAGTGTCAGAAAATTGGGAAAGGGGACCAGGATGAAAACACTCAAACGCCGGAAAAGACAGATGCAAACCCAGGCGTACATCGCCGAGCAAGCTGCGATCTACGGCATCACTTTGCCCAAGGAACTGTCAGCCTCTGAACGCTACCTCTCCCCTAACGACGTTGGGACGATCCTCGGCATCACTGGTGAAGCAGTCAAGCAGTGGATCTACCATAGAAGGTTGCCTGCGGTCAAGCTGGCGAACGGCTACTGGAAGGTCAGAGTGTCGGACTTCGAAACCTTCTTGAAGGCCCGGCACGACGTAGGCCGGCGGCGCATCCTGCTGATAGACACCCAGGAAGGCATCATGAAGGACGTAGCGCCAATCATCGAGCAGATGGGGCATACCGCCGTAAGCGCACGCAATATCGCTGACGCCTTGCTCAAAGCCACGGACTTGCATCCAGCGCTGCTGATCATTGACTGCTCAGCGATAGAGACGGAACCCTGGAAGCTGGCCGAGAAGATCCGCACAACCAAGAACCTGAAGAAGGTGCCGCTCCTGCTGCTGGCCAGCAGCGACCTGTCGCCGGCAGATGAGGAGCAAGCTTTGAAACTGGAGGCCCAGGGCTTCCTCAAGCGCCCGGTTGCGCCAGAGATCCTGACCCAAGAGATCCAGCGGATTCTGAGCCGGACGATATAGGCACTAGGCTTCAGGCATTGGGCATTAGGCTTTGCTTCCCCAAGGTGCGCCTAAAGCCCAATGCCTTATGCCAAAAATCGGAGAGGAGCTTGCTGTTTCAGGGAACATGTAGTAGACTTCCTAACAGCAGGGGAACCACTGGTTTCGGAGGCTTTGGGCCATGCGTCATTCACACCGCGTCACAGCCGCCTGTGCACTTTTGCTCGCGCTCTCCAGCTTTGTGGCAGAGGCAGCAAATAATACCTCGATGAACACGCAGCAGCGGATGACCAAATTTGGCGACGAGTTGTTGGAGGCCGTCCGGGATAACATTGTCGCCAGCCGTAAAGCTGTCCGGGACCAATTGACCCAGGACATCAATACTTCGTTCAGCAACGATATCCGGCAGTTGAATCCGCCCAAGGGTTTCACTTTGGACAGGTCCGTTGACGCTATGATGGATGCCCTGGACAGGATGTACACTTTGTTCCCAGGCGATTCGACGAAGAACGAGCGCAGTCTTTACCAGAAGGCCGCCACCAACACCTTCAGACAGGAGACCAGGCTCTGCACTGACTACAACAAAAAGCGGACCTTGCAGCAGTGCTACGACATGCTGATGAAGTATCTGGAGCAAGGGGTAAAACGCTTCGCCCAAGCGCGGTGCTCGGACGCGCGTCAGGAAATGCAGACTTCCCTCAATACCCTGTTCAACGAAATCCTCAATTGGGCGGACATGCCCAAGGACGTGGATTTGAACAAGCAAATGGCAGAGAATGTTGACCGTGCCCGCAAACTTTTCCCGGTCGCCACGCCCGAGCTGCAGGACCGCAACGGCCCTATCGTCACTTTGCTCGAGTCTGCCGCTAAACGGATTGAGCAGAAGGCCAGGAATGACAGGAAGATGGTGCCGAAGTAGCCGCGCGGATGGCGTAAGCCGCGATCCCAAAGGCCACCGCCACGTTCAGTGAAGCTTTGACGCCCCGCATGGGCAGGTGGCAGTGCAGCGTGGCCTGCGCCAGCGTTTCGACCGATATCCCCGCGACCTCGTTGCCCACCACCAGACACAGCGGCGGCTTGAGCGCACCCCGCTGCAGCGCGTGGTCCAGCAACTCGCTCGCGCCCGTGCGTTCCAACGCGATGATCTGCACGCCCTGCGCACGCAGTTTGGGCAGCACCTCCAGCGCGCTGGCATGGTGTTCCCACGGGATGTGCGCCTCGGCCTCCAGGCTGGTCTTGGCTATGGACTTATGGGGCGGGCAACCCGTGATGCCGCACAAGTAGAGCGGGGCAAAGCCTGCGCCGTCGCTGGTGCGGAAGATCGAGCCGACGTTGCCTAAGCTGCGGATGTCCTCGATCAGAGCGGCAAAGCCCTGCGGCGTCCCGGCCTCCTGCCCCGCAGGCCGGACCAAGGCACGCCGTTCATGCTGCCGCTGGATTTCCTTGATTATCGCGAGCGAACGGTACGTGATGACCTGCCCACACCCCGGACAGGGGCCGTTCTTCCCTTCGCGCTGCACAGGGATTTCAAAAGTCAACTTGCACTGCGGGTTGGGGCATTGTGTTAGCATCGGCGTATCCGTTCACCCTCTCCCCTGTGGGGAGAGGGCCGACGTGAGCGAAGCGAACGCGGGGTGAGGGGGTGTGGAGGAGCGTGGTGTGGCCCCCTCACCCGGCGCTAAAGCGCCACCCTCTCCCCGCAGGGGAGAGGGTAAACGGTCACGCATCGGCTTCCTCGGACAAGCTGAACAGGCCCAGCAACTCAGCTTTGCTCAAGTCTCCCATGCTGCCGGAGCCGTCCGGGACCACGGCGGCGGCCAGTTTGCGCTTCAGTTCCTGGCGGCGCAGGATCTTTTCCTCCATCGTGCCCCTGCAGATCAGCCGGTAGACGTTGACCGTGCGCTGCTGGCCGATGCGGTGCGCGCGGTCCTGCGCCTGCTGGTCGTTGGCGGGGTTCCAGTCATGGTCGTAGAAGATCACCGTATCCGCGCCGGTCAGGTTCAAGCCCGTGCCGCCGGCGCGCGTCGAGATCAGGAAGGTGTCCTGGCGCGGATCGGAGTTGAAGCGCTCCACTAAGCCCTGGCGCGCGCCTGCCGGCGTCTCGCCGTCCAGACGCAACCACGTGACCCCGCGCTGCTCCAGGTAATGGCCCAGCAGATCGAGCATGGTGGTAAGCTGGCTGAAGATCAGCGCGCGATGGCCGCCCTCCCGGCACTGCTGGAGCAATTCCCCAAGCGCCTCGAACTTGCCGCTGCGTCTCTCAAAACCGGGCAAGGGCCTGGCAATGTGCTGCCGGCCGGCGTTCTTGGGCAGGCACACCAGGTCGGCATGATTGCAGATGCCGCGCAGCGCTGTCAGTGCCGCCAGGATCGCCGCGCGCGAACGCCCCGCGCCCTTTGCAGCGACCTCCTGCACCGCCCTCTGGGCTTCCGCCGAATCCGCGAAGGCGCGGTACAGGGCGGCTTGTTCGGGGCTGAGCGGGCAGAAAATGTCGTTCTCGATCTTGGGCGGCAGCTCGCCGGCCACGTCGGCCTTGAGGCGCCGCAGGACGAAGGGCCGGAGGTGTTGCCGCAGTTCCTCCAGGGCTTGCTCCCCTTCCGCCTGCTCCTCATCTGTCTCCGCGGCCCCGGACTGGAGCTTGCCAATCGGCTCCTCCCACCTTTCCCTGAACTCCCCCTGCCGTCCCAGGAAACCGGGCATGAGAAAGTCGAAGAGCGACCACAATTCCGCCAGCCGGTTCTGGATGGGCGTGCCGGTCAACGCCAGCCGGTGCTGCGCGGGAATGGTCTTGAGGGCCTTGGTGGTCGCGGCGGCCGAGTTCTTGATGAAGTGCGCCTCGTCCAGAATCACGCAGCGCCATTCGATGCCGCGCAACAGGGACACGTCGTTGCGCACCGTGGCATAGGTGCCCAGCACCACGTCGTACTCGTGCGCCTGCCGCCGCAAGCGGTCCCGCTGCCCGGCGGAACCGCGATAGGCCAGGACCCGCAGCCCCGGGCTGAACTTGAATGCTTCGGCACGCCAGTTGTCGAGCAGCGACGTGGGCGCCACGACTAACGAGGGCGCCGGCCCCCGCGCGGCTTTCATCCAGGTCAACACGGCGATGGCCTGTGCGGTCTTGCCCAAACCCATGTCGTCCGCCAGAATGCCATTCAACCCGTAACGGGCCAGGAACACGAGCCACTCGAACCCTTGCCGCTGGTACGGTCGCAACTCCAGCGCCAACCCCTGCGGCAGCGGCTCGGCCTCGATCCGCTCAAAGCCGCGCAACTTGTCCAGGAACTTGCGGTAGCGCGCCGCGTGAATGGCGCTGCCTTCGAGGCTGAACAGCCCCGACACTCGTTCACGCGCGGCGGGCTTGAAGCGGTAGCGCGTCCGCCCATCCCGGCCGCAGCAGCGGACCACGCCGCTCTTCCGGACCTTCTCATCCAGCTTCCGCAGCGCGGCACGGTCCACCTTGATCCACGCTTTGCCTTTACGGAACCATTTCCGGCCCTGGGCGACCAGGCTGCGGAGTTCTTCTTCGCTGAGCAGTTCCCCGCCGCAGTCGAATTGCGCGTCGAAGGCAAACCACGTGTCCGCGCCGCCTTCTTCGACGTCCAGGCGCAATTGCAGGGCCGCGAGCTCGTCCTTGACCTGGTGCGCGCCCCTGACGGCCTCAGCGACATAGACGTTCCAGGGAGTCTGCACGTCCGCCGTGGCCTTGCGTGCCCAGGCCAGCAATTCCGGTATCTTCTCCCCCAGCGCCTCCCCCGCTCCCCCCCGCAACACTTCCAGCCCGCCCAGCGTCTTGCGCGCGTCCGTGACTGCCTGGCGCTCCGCACGCACGAAAACGTTGCCGCGCCGCAGATAGCGTGCTCCCTTCGCGGCTGCGGCGAGGATCTCCACCGGTTCGATGCGCTCCCCGGGCGCTTCCGCCACCTCGAAGAACCAGCGCGCGCACACGGCGGCTATGGCGCAATCCTCCCGGATTGCGTCCGTGCCCCTTGCCGCAATCCAGGAGGATTGCGGCACATCCGCCGCGGGCTCCACTGCCACGGCCGGCTTCAGGCGCCCGCACACGCGCGCGGCCTCAACTTCCGGCGCAATCGCGGCGCCCCCTGTCTTGAAGCACAGCAGTTCCGCCAGCAGGAAATCAGCGATGGCGTCGCCTGAGAGCTTGCGCTCTTCAGGCGCCCCGCAGTCCGCGCTCGAGTCCGGCAAGCGGAAAAGGCGCCCCGCAAAGCGCACCCACGCCCCTTGCCGCTCAGCCAGCGCCGCCGCGGGAACAACTTGTCCGTCCGGAGTATGGAACCTCGAATGGATACACAGATCCCCCGCCCCATCAAAATAAATGTTCGTCCTCCTGCACAATGCTTCCACGGAAACGTTCAGCCCCGCCAGCCGTTCGTCCACGCGGACCGTCAGGAGACCTTCTCGCGCGGCCACCTGCGCACGGTAAAGCAGTTCGAGCGCCTCCACGCCGCTATAGCCGCCAGCCGTGCCACACAGGAGCGCCTGGAACTGCGGATCATTCGGCACTTGGACAGAGGGGGCCACACAGTCCTCGAAGACCCAATAGGCTGCCGCGCGGACCAACGGGTTCCCGAGCGCCCGGCCGGTCTCGGGGCAGTAGAAACGTGCACGGGCAACCATACGTACCGCAGGCGTCTCGCCTGCCTGTAGCGCAGACTTCCAGTCTGCCGTGTCGCCGGCTTCCAGCCTGCAGACCTCTCTTTGCTGCTCAAGCCGCTCCTGCTCATTCACAGTCTGCCGGCTGGAAGCCGGCGACACAGCAGGTTGGAAACCTGCGCTACAGAACCGGTCATGCGCCCCCATCGGTAACGCAGGCGTCGCGCCCAGCGCAAACTCAATAACCACTTCCGGCGGCGCGGCGAGTACGTCCACCTGCGCCACGCGCGCCGCCTCACTGTATCCGCACGCAGGCGAGTGCTGCCGCAACAAGGCCAGGACCGCAGCGAAATCGTGCGGACCCACCATGTACACGCCGGGTTCCACCTCGTGCTGCGCCAGCAGAGTTCTCAGCAGCAGGGTGTCCAGAGGATCGCTGCTGAGACGCTTCGCGCCGCGCCAGAACGCCCCGTCATCGAAGCGTAATCCCGATAACGGGATCGCTCCCTCCGGCAGCCGGGCGTGAACGGACACTTTCAGCGCGGGCCAGGGCTCGGCCTCGCCAACCCTGATTTCCCAGCCGGGACTTCTCACCGCGGAGGACGCAGAGAAACGCAGAGGGGGTCGTTCAAGAGAATTTACTGTTGTTTCCAATGTCTCTTTCCTCTGCGCGCGCTGGGATGTCCGATGGGAGTTATGGGAAGCAGGGGAGTTATGCCATGACACAACACGCGCGGGCATGTCTCTGGCCACCCGCCACCCGCCACACGTCACCCACCACGCGTCACCCGTCACACGTCAGTGACCTTTCTTCCCCTTGTATGTATCGTCAAGAGCGTCTGTGCGCGAGTAGAGTAATGTGGCGCAAGCCTCCGGCTTGCGACGCAATCCGGAGGATTGCGCTACGCAACCGCGCGTAGTATATACTGGAAGACGCAGCACGGGCAGCTTGTCCGTGCTGGCGTCAAGGGGCGCACGCCGCTTGGGGAGATTCGCGGTGAAACCGCGGACGATAACTTGGCTTCTGCTAACCGGCCTGCTGACGTTTCTGCTGGTGCAGGTGTATTGGCGCAAGCCGGTTTCAGGCACACCCAAGACAAGAAGACCTGCCGCCATCATCCCGCCAGGCAACCGGCGGCCACCCCTGCACGTTGCGCCACCAGCCGCGGCCACCATGCCCTCTGCGTCCGAGCCTGCGCCATGCGTGCCGGCGAATCCCGGCGAACTGAAGTTTGCAGATGATGCGGCCAGCAAGCATGGCGCATTCTGGCTGGAGCAGCCCCTGGAATGGACCGGCGCACCCAATGCGCATCTGTTCGACTTGTACCTGGCTCTGGATCAGCAGACGCAATCCGGCCTCCGTGTGCGTTTGAAGGGCGACGAACTGGCGTTGGAGCAGGGCGGCACGGCAGCGCTTGCCGCTGCGAAAGTCTCGGCCCACGCCTCACTAGCCCGGCCTCTTACGGGGAGCACTGTACTGGGTGTGCTGTGGTCCAGGGGCGAGCTGAGTGCCTGGCTGGGCGCGCAAGAGGTCTTGCACTGGAAACCCGAAGACACCTCAGGCACGGGCCGGCGAGACGCCGGCGCTCCCAGCTTCAACGGGCCGAGCGCCGTACACGTCTTCAGCCCTGGACTGCGTCTGGGGGCCGGCCGCACGCTTGATCTGGGCGCGATCCATTTTGACGACACCTTCATGCGCAATACTGCTGACGGCGCCTGGTCTCCGTTCTCAGGCAAGTGGGAGCTTACCGGGATGGCCTTCCCCGAGCGGAGTGCGAACCCCTTCTCACTGCGGGCCAGCTTCGGCTTCGAGCAGCCTGTGGATGACAAACTCTATGCGGGCCGCACCCACGCCCAGGATTACGGTCTGGGGATCATGATCTCGGGATACGAAGGCACTTTGCACGTGTGCCGGATCACCGGCGGCGGTCCAGCCGCCCGTGCCGGCTTGGGCGAAGACGATATTTTCTTGAGCATTGACGGTATTTCGGTTGATAATTTCGATCATCACCAGCTTATGGCGCTCCTCCTGGGCCGCTTTGGCGCCGAGGTGCGGCTGCGCATGCTGCGTCCGGGCGAAGGGCAGCCGCGGGAGGTCTGCATCACGCGCGAGCACTTCAAGTGGGGCACGCCGGCCGAAGGCATTCCCATTCCGCCAGTCCGCGAACCGGGGCAGTTGGGCGCCGACGAGGTGGCGCTGATCGCGGCCGGCGAAGCCGGCTGGAGCAACTACGCTGCGGAGGTGGCCGTCAAGCCGCTGGGGTCCGGTGGCATGGGCTTGGCCATCGCGGTTTTGTCGCCTCAGGATTATCTTCTTTTCCGCTGGCGCGGTCCGGACTGGCAGCGCACCGTCCCAGCCGGCCAGCCGGTTGCCACACCGCCCGGCAAGCTTCCGCCCTTCAGCCTACCCTTGCAAAAGGGCGAGGCAGGAGCGGGCCGGCCGGGCACGGACAGGTTGCAGTTGGTCCGGGTCTCAGGCGGCAAGGAGACTGTATTGCAGGAACTCGCCGCGGGCTACCGCCCTTATGAGTTCTACAGGCTGGCAATGGACTGGAGTGGCGATGCGGTGGCCTGCTCGGTGGACGGCAACCAGGTCTTCGCCGCCAGCGTGCCGGACCTGAAACGCGGCCAGATTGCGCTCTACGCGCTCAAAGGCGATCCCGTTTTTTTTGACGACGTGCGCGTCTATGCCGACAGGAAAGCTCTTGCGGCCGCGCACCACCCGGAACAGATGGTCAACCAGATTTTCGCCAACGAAGAAGACATGCAAGTCTGGGCCAACCCGGCGCAGGAATGGGACCGCGACCTCAAGACCGGCTGGGCCGTCCACAAGGCCCGCTTCCCCGGCGAACAGGCGGTGGTTTTGAACAAGCCGCGTTTCACGGAACTGACCGTGGCACTGGATTGCTCGGACGATCCGGAGAAAAGTTGGGGGCAGTTTTCCATTAAGGACGGGCTGGCATGCCTCAGAGGTTTCAATTGCCAATCAGCCGACGCACAGGTTGGCCGCGGGCCTTTTCAGCGCATTGTTGTTCGCAACGCAGAGCGGGCAGAAGCGGACGTTGACGGTGTCCGCCTCTCTCCTCCTGTGGACAAGAGTCCAAAGAAACTGCCCGCCTTTCGCGGTGATAGTATCGCCATCCGCGGCTTGAAAAACCTGGGCGACCCCAACGCCGTCCACGTCTCTTCGTCCAACGTCCTGGAGTACACATTCGATGCCGCGCCCGTGGACTGGAAAGTTGCCTGCGGACGCTGGGGGCTGTTGAATAAATGGATTTGCGACCCGCGCTGGTCCTGGTTTGGCGGGCGCACCAAGTCACTGGCCGCGCTGTGGAATAAGTTTGTTTTCTCCGGCGACATCACGGTGGACGGCCACGTGGCCTTGATGATGCAGCAGGAGGACCCGCCCTATGAGCGGCCCGGCGACTACAACATCGCCATCTGCGGCGACGGGGTGAATCTCGATTCCGGCTACACGCTCGTTTTTGCCGGCGACAACAACAGTTGGACGCGCTTGTACCGCAAGGGGAAGATGGTGGCCGAATCCACCCAGGAAGAGCACCGCCTCTTCAGCGACAAGATCCACCACCCCGACAAGCCGCAGTTGCACCAGCGCTGGTTCCACTTGAAGCTCGAGAAACGCGGCCCCACGGTCTCTTTCTACCGCGACGACGCGCTGGCTTTCAGCTTCACGGACCCGGAGCCGCTCCAGGAGGGCCGAGTGGCGTTCTGGACGCTGGACAACGGTTTCCTGCTTTCCCGCGTGCGCATCGCACACGAAACCTTGAAGCCCGGGCCCTTCGAACCGCGGCGTGCAAACCTCTACGACGATGGGCGCGTCATCAATATGTTCGATGGCGAAGTCTACACCGCGGTCGCGCCGCAGGCCCTGCCCGGCGCCATCCAGGCGGCGCTGGCCGCGCCCCCAAATGCCTTCCAGCCCGCGGATGCCGATGTGGTGCAGGCGTCCTCGCCTGCAAGTGTGGGGCAGGCGTCCTCGCCTGCCGACAGGGCCGCAATCCCGGCGTACCGCGTGCTCAACACCATAGGCGGAGGCCCTTTCGCTTTGCAGTGGAAGAACTTGTCCGTGGACGCGGAAGCGCGCAGCGTCCTGCGCTTCGCCTATTGCATCGAGCCCGGCGCCAACGTGGACCTGTATCTGCTCGACATCTCCACTAACAGGCCCTTTGACCCGCGCCGCAACGGCGCCTACCGCGTGCGCCTGACCGGGCCTCGGGAAAGCGACGAGTTCACGCCGCTGGCGGGGGAGATCCCAAACGTGAAGGCCGACGGGCGCTGGCACGCCGTGCAATACGACTTGAACCCGTCCTGGCGGGCCCTGTGGCAGCAGCGCGGCTACAAGCGCCCGCGCACCTATCCGGTCTTGCGGCCAATGATCGGCAACCTGGCCAATCAAGGCTATCTGCTGGCGGGGCTGAACGGCAACCACGCGGGCGCAGCCTACTCGATCAGCGACATCCAGACGTTCTCGCCCAGGGAAACCAGTTCGGCGGCCCCAAGCGTGCAGAGCGTCATCTGGCCTTTCGACCCCGCGGGCGATGGCCGCTCCGTGGCAGTGGTTTTCGGCGGCGGGGGCAGCGCGGGCATTATGGATGAGTCGCTGCAAGCCGAGCTGAATGGCGTCGCCGTGCCGCGCGAGCTTGTGGCGTTCGACCACTTGAGGCAGACCTTGAGAGTGGACTTGGCCGGGTTCAACCTGCCGCCCCTGCCGGCCGCGCCCAAGCTCAACCTGAAACTGCCGGTCTTCCAGGACCGTGCGCGCAACTTCTCCGCCGGGCCGTTCAGCGCTTCATACACCTTCGACCCCGAAAAAGCCCTCCAGGCCGCCAAGCCGGCCGCGGCACCTGTGGTCACCTTCGAGTTTGCGGGCGGCGGTGACGTGGTTCCCTCCGGCACAGCGTTGAGGCTCTCTGAGGTCTCGCCACTCTCACCCATCGCACGGCTGCAGGAGAGCAGCGACGCCCCGCCTTGGGCGCCTTATGGGCGGCAGCGCAGCCTGCAGGTCGTCAACATCAACGACGGCTCC
>Ga0187861_10003949_pt1 | contig 12724 bp, 7 predicted proteins | sample June2016WEW_10_1_3_FD_132986 | JGI IMG/M metagenome (GOLD analysis project Ga0187861, IMG submission 132986) | Peatland microbial communities from SPRUCE experiment site at the Marcell Experimental Forest, Minnesota, USA - June2016WEW_10_100 | ecosystem: Environmental > Terrestrial > Soil >...
TGTAGAATTCAGGATGCCACAGCAGCGCGCCCAGAGCGCTCTGCCCGCCGGCCGAGCCGCCGTAGATGCCCACGCGCGCAAGGTCCAGGTACGGGCGCGTCTGCGCGGCGGCCTTCAGCCAGAGGATGCGGTCCGGCAATCCGGCGTCGGCGAGGTTCTTCCAGCAGACGTCCTGGAAGGCCTTGGAACGGTGCGAGGTCCCCATGCCGTCAATCATCACGAGCACGAAGCCGAGTTCCGCGAGTTCTTCCATGCCGTAGTGCTCCGCCCAGGCTTTGGGCACGAAAGAACCGTGCGGCCCGGCGTAGATGTTCTCGATGACCGGGCAGCGCCGCGCCGGATCGAAACGCAGCGGACGCAGGATTATGCCGTAGATGTCCGTAGTACCGTCGCGGCCTTTGGCCGAGAAGCGTTCGGGCATCTGCCAGCCCGTCGCCAGCAGCAGCGACGCATCCGCGCGTTCGAGCGTACAGAGCAGGCCGCCGTCCTCCGTGCGGCGCAGCTCGGTGACCGGCGGCAGGTCCACGCGCGAGTAAGTGTCCAGCAGGAAGTTCCGGTCCGGCGAATACTGGACCGTGTGCGTGCCGTCGCCTTCGGTCAGCCGCACCAGGCCGCTGCCATCGAGGTTGATGCGGCAATAGTGGACGTGATACGGATCCTGCCGGGGATCAATGCCGCCCGCGTGGAACCAGATCTGGCGTTTCTGTTCGTCCACGCGGTCCACGCCGCGCACGGCCCATTCGCCGCGCGTGATCTGGTTCTTCACCTTCCCGGCCTGGGCGTCGTAGAGGTACAGATGATTCCAGCCGTCCCGCTCGGACATCCAGACAATCTCGCGCGCCGCATCCAGGTACGCGACGAAGCGCTTCCCGGCGTAATCAATGAAAGTCTTGCTCTGTTCGTCAACAATGGCTTGCGCCTGCCCCGTGCGCGCGTCCACGGCGATGATCCGCAGCACCTGGTGGCCGCGCTGGTTATAGAGGAACGTGAACCGGCGCGCATCCGGCTCCCAGCGCACGTCCTCGATGGACCAGGGGTTGGGGAAGAGCGCGTCGCTGAGCGGTATCTCCTTGCGCGCCGCGGCATCGAACAGATGCGGCTTGGAGACCGCGATGCGGTCCCCCGGCTTCAGGTAGCTGAAGCTGCGCAGCTTGGGCTGCACCTGGTCCTTGGGCGACGACTCCACCTCGTAGACTTTGTGCTCTTCGGCAGGTTTGGTCTTGAGGACCACGAGATACTGCCCGTCCGGCGACCAGTGCATCTCCCCCTGATACGCGTCGTCCGCGGAACCGTCCTGCGTCAGCGGCACTCTTACGTTCGCCGCAGTCTCGCGGAGCCAGACGTTGTGTTCTTCGATGATGGCAACCCACTTGGCGGGCTTGGCCGCGCCGGCATTACCCGGCTGCGCTGCCGCCTGCGCCAGTTCCTTCTTCGTGATGGGCTTCGCACCATCCACGATGACCGTGGCATGGTCCTCGACGGCCTGGTAGACACCCTGCGGCTTGCCGTCGCTGTCGGTCACCAGCCAGACGTGGCCTGCGAACGTGTGCTGCTCATGCGTCTGGCCTGGGCGCACCACGCCGTAGGGCTGGCGTTCGCCCGCCCAATCCAGCCAGAACAGCTTCACGTCCTTGGCGGTGCGGTTCACGAAGGAGAGGCTGGTCTCCGGGCCGTTCAGTTGCGTTGGGTGGAGGTTGTCTTCAGCGGGAAGCCCCTCACCCTTCCCTCTCCCCTCTGGGGAGAGGGTTGGGGTGAGGGGGCGCAGTTCGTACGCGGGCAGACTGCACTCCCACGTCTTGCCTTGCGCCCGCAGAACCACAGCCTGGCCGGTGTCGGGAAAGTCCAGGCTTTCGATGGGCAAGCGCTCGGCCTGAACAGGCTTGCCTGTAGCTTTCGCTAGGGCCGCGGCAAGGCGTTCGTGGTCAAATGCCGGTTCGCGCCTGCCTGCCGCGGCATCCACAACGACGAACTCGCGCCGCCCCTCCGCCAGATCGTTCCGATACCAGAAGCGGCTGTTCTTGGCGAACCAGTGCGGCACAACGCGGGCCTTGAAGACCTTGTTCCGCGTCAACTGCTGTATCTCCCCGGCGCGTTGGTAGTCCGCGGCCGTGCCCTGCCAACGGCGCGCCTCGTCGCCCGCGTGGAGCCACCCAGCGCTGAGCGCCACAAACGCGAGACCTGCGAGCGGAGCATGCATGCGATACATTCGGACATCCCTTGACGGAGGGGCGCTCGGCGCGCCGTGGTTTCTGAGAGCTTCCCATCTTTCCACCGGAATGCCACCTCAAAGCCCGCGCGGGCGCGCGGACCTGATCCGGTCTATCAACAACTGATTTCCGGTTCTGACCTCCCCCATGGAGATGGCCGCGTTGGTGGTGAATCCAGGCGAAGAGTGTAACATGGGAAAGGCGGGGGTAAAGGGCTGCCGTCACCCGTCACTCGTCACCCGTCACCCGCTTTCGGTTGCGGCTTGGCCGCCGCTGGGATACACTATATCTTGCTTGGTCTCTACTGGCGGAGGCGCAAACTGCGCGGAGGGGGATGGCAATGGCTGATCTGCGGGTGGGAGTTATCGGCTCGGGCGGGCGGGGCGGTCTGGCGCGGCACGCGCACAAACCGGGCGCAGGCTCGCGCGTCGTGGCGTGCTGCGACGTCAGCGACAAAGTGCTGGCGGCGAACCGGGAATGGTACGGCCCGAAAGTCTTCGTGACCAAGGACCCGCGCCAGTTGCTGAAACGCAAGCTGGACGCCGTCTTCGTCTGCACGCCGGATTTCCTGCATGAGGAACACGCGCTGCTGGCGTTGGAGGCCGCCTCTGGGGTGTACCTCGAGAAGCCTATGGCCATCACCATCGCAGGCTGCGACCGCATCCTGCTCAAGGCCAAGGAGAAGCGCGCGCGGCTCTTCGTCGGCCACAACATGCGCTACATGAACATCATCCGCAAGATGAAACAGTTGATAGTCGGCGGCGCGATCGGCGAGGTGAAATCCGTGTGGTGCCGGCATTTCATTTCCTACGGCGGCGACGCCTACTTCCGCGACTGGCATTCGGAGCGCCGTTATTCTACGGGCTTGCTGCTTCAGAAGGCGGCCCACGACCTGGACGTGATCCATTGGCTGGCGAACGCCTACACCCAGCGTGTCGCCGCCTTCGGCAACCTCGCGGTCTACGACAAGCTGCCGCGCCGCCGGCCTGAAGAAAAAGGCGAGCCCGCGTTCAATCCGGTGCATTGGCCGCCGCTGAAGCAGCGCGGCTTCAGCCCCGCCATTGACGTGGAGGACCAGAGCATGGTCATCCTGACGATGGAAAGAGGCATCCTGGGCGCGTATTTGCAGTGCCATTTCACGCCGGACGCCTGCCGCAATTACACTGTGATCGGAACCGCGGGCCGGCTTGAGAATCTCGGGGACGGGCCCGACTCGCCCATCTTTGTGTGGAACAAGCGCACGGATTCCTACAACATCATCGGCGACGAAGTACACCGCGGCGAGGACGTTGCCGGCGGGGGGCACGGCGGAGCGGACCCGTTGATTGTCAGGGAGTTTCTCCAATTCGTGCGCAAAGGCGGCAAGACGACGGCCACGCCCGAAGCGGCGCGGATGTCGGTAGCCACGGGCTGCCAGGCGACGGCATCCCTGCGCAACGGCGGCCAGCCGCTGGATGTGCCGCCGGTGCCCATTGAGGCGCGGCCCAGGGGGGCGCGCGTCGCGCGCACTGCCATCCAGGACAGCTACGATGCCAAGGCTGCAACCTACGACCAGCCTGGCAACCCTCTGATCCCCGTGGAGCAAATGGCGGTCGCGTCGCTCCTGCGGCATCTTTCCTTCACGGACGTCCTGGATGCGGCGTGCGGCACCGGCCGCTGGGCGTTGCGCCTGGCGGCTGAAGGCAAGCGTGTTGTCGGGGTGGACGTCAGCCCAGGAATGTTGGCGTTAGCGCGGCGCAAAGCAAAAGAGCAGAAGCTCTCCGCTGTTTTCCGCGAAGAACCCGTGACGCGGTTATCCGCCCCGGATCGCTCTTTCGACCTGGTGATCTGCGCCCTGGCCCTGGCGCACGTCCCGAAACTGGGGGCCGCTGTCCGGGAACTTGCTCGCGTGGCCCGGCCAGGCGGGCATGTGATCATCTCGGATGTGCACCCGGACATTCAAGCCTATTGGGGCCCCGGATGCAAAGCCACGATAGCCGGCGCGGAGCGGGCATTCCCCGCCTACCACGGCACTGTTGATAAGTACGTCAAGGCCGTGCAAGGAGCAGGGCTTGAGTTGCTGTCCGCGATTGACGTCCCCATGCAGCAGTCCATGCGTGGGCTGGCCACAGGGGCGCTGGTAGTGCTCGCGCGCAAACCGCCGGCGTGATGAAGGTGGCTACGGCTTCGCTATTATGGCGAGCTTGTCTCTTGCCAGTTGGCAGCCGGGGTTAAGCCGCAAGGCTTCCTGAAAATGGGCGAGGGCTTCGGCCTTCTTGCCCTGGCTGCCCAGGACCAGGCCCAGGTTGCAATGGGCCTCAACCCATGCGGGTCTGAGCCGCAGCGCGTCCCCGTAATGCACCACGGCTTCGTCCAGCTTGCCCCGCTGGAAGAGCGCATTGCCTAAATTGAAGTGTCCGTCGGGCAACGTGGGCCTGAGCTTCACTACCTGCCGCCAATGAGCTATGGCCTCATCCACGCGGCCCTTCTGTTGGAGGGCCAGGGCCAGGCTGAAGTGCACCTGGGCAAAGTCGTCCCTGATTCTCAGCGTCTCTTCGCCATAGATTATGGCTTCGTCCAGCCGGCCCTGCTGCAGCAATTCGTCCAATGCACGCTGTTGGAACACCAGGTTGCCAAACGGGCTGTGTGCCAGCCGAATACGCTGCTTGCCAAAATAAACCGCATACGAATCCCTGTACACGAAACCGTTCTCGTCGTCTGTTCTTTCGTCCACGGCCATTTCCTGGAAAAAGAGCGTCCGCGGGCGGTCCCGCAACGCGGGCACGTCGCACACAGGGCTGCCGCATTCACGGATGATTTGATACCGCTCCTGCAACGCCTGATCATAGCGATAGGCGGTCCCTGTAAACAGGTCCTCGCAGGCATTCTTAAGGTTCGAGTCGCATACAAAAACCATGAGCAGGATCGCGGCCCCGATCAGCCCCGACACATAAGCCGGCAAGACGGGAAAGGCGGTGTTGCGCTTACAGACAAGGCAGTTCACGGCCAGATACACGTTGACAAAGAAGCCAATCAGGAAGAAGAAGCAGATGACGTTTACCGTCCGCGGTTCAATGACCCCGCCGGCCCCATAGCAGGGCGGGAAGAAAAGAGCCAAGTACGTGGCGCTGAACAGAGGAATGGCCAAAGCCGGATGAGTCAGTCCGGAGATGCGCAGACGGGGCAGTCTGGCGGCGAGCGGGACAAAAAACACGGCCAGAAGCAGAATGGGCGAGTGGAGCAGCCATTTTGCGAGATAGGTGAGGCCTTGAGCGACGGAAGAGTTGACGGCGAACCAGAAGTCCTGCTTCACGCCGGCCAGCCTGGCCTTGTTGCCCGGTGAAAGCATGACGAGGGCCGCAGCCAGCAGCGCAGCCGCAACCAATAGCGCCCACGAGAGCCGCATTTCGCGATCCCGGATGTTGAGCACCGCGGTCAAGACCAGCATTTCAAGCACCAGGCACATCGTCAGTTCGTTTGTTCCGACAGCGATGAATATGGCGAGCACAGCCAAGGCGCACCACAGGGTTTTCTTCCGGCCTGCCCCGCGAGCGCCGTCCATTTTCATCATGGCCCCGCACAAGAAAAGCAGCAGCATATTGCCCAGTTGATAGGTGGGCGCGACCACCCAGTAAATGCCCTGCACGAGGTCCGGCATCTGGTGCAAGTACAGAAGCACAACGACAAGGGCCATGACCGCCCGTTGTTTTCGCGGCACCCCGGACGCGCCCAGCGCGCCGATGAGGAAGTATACTGAACAGAACAGCAACACCATCACCGCAGCGGGCACAAGCTTACAGAGAAGAAAACTGTCGAATACCAGCGGGTTCATGCTGGCCAGCGCGGTGGCCGTGTAGCGGCCGCTCCAGATCCTGTACCAGAACAGGTTGGCTTCCCAGAAGCCGGACACTCTCGTTCTTACGGCATAAACGAAGTCATCGCTTTGCGGATGGACGAAGAGCGTGAGGGCCAGGAACGGCAGCGCGGCAAAGAACAAACCGCTGGCCCATAGCAGCCGGGGATTGAGCCATTGCTTTTGCGTGCTGCCAGCGGAGAGGGGGCCAGCCAAACGCTGTTTCTCCGCGTCTACCACTCTCCGTTTCGCCACGTTGCGCTACTTCTTTTCCGGCGCGGCCCACTTCACGGCGTTAGCCATGATCTTGCGGATGTTCTCATCGCAGAAGATGGGCTTGGATTCGTGGCCGAGTTGGAGATAGAACATCCTGCCTTTGCCGACTTCCCAGGTGAATCCCAGTTGAGATCTCTCGGTCTGGCCGTTCTTCATGTGAGAGACGCCTTCGAAGACCACGGACAGCGGCTTGGGCACGACGTAGGGGTCGCCGTAGCGCTCCTCGTTGGCGCACGTAAAATCCTGAATGCCTTGGGCTATGGGGTGCTTCGGATCCGTCACCTTAACGTCCGTCGTGGTGGTATCGGCAACGTAGTGGCCCCAGGAGCAGGCGGCCTTATTGGGGTCGTCAACCAGTGTGGCCATGAGCGCCTTGTTGGGCTTGGCGTAGTGCGAGGAGTGCAGCGCTATGAACCCCATGCCTTCCTCCTTGACGCGCTTGACGATCTTGGCCACCAACTCATCTTTCACCAGGCCGTGCTTCTGGTGGCCCCACCAGATCAGCACGTCGCAACGTTTGAGCAGGTCATCCGGAACGCCCTGGTCCGGATCGTTGAGGCCGCCCTTGACGACTTCCCAGTCCGGAAGGTCCTTCGTCAGACCCTCGGCAATCGCGCCCTTGATGCCATCCGGATAAACGTTCTTCGGCTCCGTACCTTCCGACCAGACCACCACCACGCGCTTGCCCCCCTCCGCAGCGGCGCAAAGCAGCAAGCTGCTCGCCGCAAACACTGCCACAAACCAGAACATCACTTTGCCCATGCGCATCTCCTTTGCCCGCTTAGCCTTGAAACCCTGTGCTGGTATACACCGATTATCAACTGCATTCAGCATTATAAGGAAGCTTGAGGCCTGAGGTTCTGCCTCCTAAGCGTGCGCGCCCCAAGCCTCAAGCTTCAGGCCTCTCTGCGGCTATAATGCGCTCATCGTAACTCGCCACAACTCGGCAGCCGGGCGGCACTGTAAGGAATTCCTTCTCGTCCCAGGGACCATTGACCAGGCGCAGGATCAGGCCCATGTCGCCCTGCACCTTGTCGAACTTCCAGCCTCGGGCCGCCGCGTCCTCTCGCGTGCGCCGCTCGAAACTGTCGTCCGGCTCGACACCCATCTCGATGAACGTGAACATGCTGTAGTTGTGGCTGGTGTCGCAGAGGGTCTCCCAGATGTACTTCGCGTTCTCCTCACCATACTTCGCCAGCAACTGCTCGTAGCTTTGGTCCATACCCAGTTTGCGCTGGACGGAGAGTTGTTTGAGCTCGCCTGAAATCGTCTCGCCGCGCTCGATCCAACCGGTGGTCCTGAAGTACGTGCCCAGGTTGTTGTTGAAATACTCCAGGTAACGCGCCGCGCTGCCGAGGAACAGCGTGATGCAGTCGTGCGCGCGCGGGACAATGAGCGGCTTGGTGCGCGCGCGCAGGCCCACCAGGCCGTTGTTGCACAGCGCATAGCCCAGCAGAATCCCGTCGTAACGGGATTCATCCACGCGCTCGACCAACTCCTGAATGCGCTTCACCATTTCAGCACAGCCGAGGTCGTGCAGGCCCTTGGGCACGAATTCAAGGTCCACCTGGTTGGGCGAGCGCGCCGCGGCGGCGCACAGTTCGCGGTACAGGATTTCGCAGGCGATCAGCTTGAGGCGAATGGGGCGGCTCCTTTTCTGTGTGCGGCTCCGCGCCGGCGCGCAGCCAAGTTCTCTTACTATACCGAGCGCGCGCGAAATCTAAAGCCTAAAGCCTGTTGCGAAGAGCGGCCCATGCGGTACAAAACTACAAGTTCCTGGGGGTAACGGACAAGGATAGGGAAAGGAGTGCGGCACATGGCAACCATGGACGACTTGAAGGCGGCATTTGCGGGTGAGAGCCAGGCGAACCGGAAGTACCTGGCCTTTGCGAAAAAGGCGGAAGCGGAAGGTTTCCCTCAGATCGCCAAGCTCTTCCGCGCGGCGGGGGAGGCGGAAACGGTCCACGCGCACTCACACCTCCGCGTCATGAAAGGCGTGGGCAAGACCGACGAGAACCTGCAGGCCGCCATTGACGGCGAAGGATATGAGTTCCAGAAGATGTATCCCGAGTTCATCAAGCAAGCCGAAAAGGAGGGCAATAAAGCCGCGGTGCTTTCGTTCAAGGGCGCTATGGCCGCTGAGGAGATCCACCATCGGATGTACTCTGAAGCCCTGGCCTCATTTAAGGCCGGCCAGGACCTGCCCAAGGCGGTCTACTTTGTTTGCCAGGTCTGCGGCCATACCGTTGCCGGCAGCGCGCCGGACCAGTGCCCCGTCTGCAAGGCTTTGAAGGAGAAGTTTGTGGAAGTGAAGTAGCGGTTCTCGTGTTCCCCCTCCCCTTGCGGGAGGGGGCAAGGGGAGGGCCTGCCCATGAAATCCAAACCGTGGCGTGTGGATGCGCATGTTCATCTCGGCGAGAGCGACGGCGCCGGCCGTCTGCTGGAGGTCGCGAAGGCGGCCGGTGTGGCGCGGCTGGGGATCGTCTGCGTCTTTGACCGCGGCATAGTGAATGCTAATCCCGCGGCGTGGGTGGCGAAAGCCGAGCATGGGAAGCACTTCTACGTCTTCGGCGCGCTGGACCATTCGGAGTACTGGAGCGGTGGAAAAGTCAAGACGCCGCCGCTGGCCGAACAGGTGGATTTGCTGCGCGCCCTCGGCTGCGACGGCATCAAGATGCTGGAGAACAAGCCGGCCACACGCAAGCAACTCGATCTGCCCGTGGACGGCCCTTACTTCGCGCCCTACTTCGCGCGCGTCGAGGAAAGCGGCTTCCCGGTGCTGTGGCACGTCGCGGACCCGGAGGAATTCTGGGACCCAGCCCTGACGCCCAAGTGGGCGCAGGCGCGGGGCTGGGGCTACGACGGCACGTTCGCCAGGAAAGAGCAGTTGTACGTGGAAGTCGAGCGCGTGCTGGCGCGGCACCCGTTGCTGAAGGTCATCTTTGCGCACTTTTTCTTCCTTTCCGCGGACCTGCCGCGCGCGGCCGCGTTGCTGGAGCGGTTCCCCAACGTCCATCTCGATCTCGCGCCGGGCATTGAGATGCTCTACAATATGTCGAAAAATGTCGAGGCTGCGCGCGCGTTCTTCATCAAGTATGCCGGTAGGATCGTCTTTGGCACGGACCTGTTCAGCGGGCACACGCTGAGTGAAGGCACGGCGCGCGTGGGCCTGGTCACGCGCTGGCTGGAGACGGCTGACGAGTTCCGGCTGCCGCCGGGCACGGACTTCCTCCTCGGCCCGCCGGAGGACGGGATAATGCGCGGCCTGCACTTGCCGGCTGAAGCCGTGGCGCAGATTTGCCGCGGCAACTACGAGCGCCTCGCAGGGCAGACGCCGAGGCGGCTGGACCGCGAATTGGCCCGCCGGGAGTGCGAGCGGCTCGCCAAAGCGGTTGAGGCCCTCACGGGCCAGAAGGCTGCGGAGAACCACGCGGGGAAGGCGGCGGCAAAGTTGGCGCCCTGACCCGCCCGGTGCATACAGGGGAAAAGGGAGGAGAGAACATGCAGAAGAGCATTGTGGCCATGATCCTGCTGGTGGCGGCGGGCGCGGTTGAAGTGTCGTACCAGGGCAATACTCTCAGCGTCACTGCCGGCCAGCGGCGCGTGTTTGGCGCGGAAGCAGCGCCGGTGCCGCCCGAGTCGCGGGTGAAACCTGATGCGGTACAGGGCTGTAAAGTAGACTTCTACGACTTCCCGAGTTGGACTCCCAAGGGCATTGACTCGCTGGATGACGCCAAAGCGTTCGTGGCCGGCAACAAGCCCACGCTGACTCAAATGGTGAACTGCCGCAGTGTCAGCTTTCCGCCGGATAAAGAAACGACGGTGAATTGCGACCGCGCGCCGCTGGGCGCATTCCTCTACGGCGAGGCCGGGTTTGCCGCCTTGGTGAAGGCGGCGGAGGAGAAGAAGACACCTGTGCCGGCGCGCTTGAAGGAGCCGATCAATCAGCGTTCGGTCTTCATCTACAGCGGCTTTGTGAACGTGGCCAAGGCGGGGACCTTTGCGATCAAGATTCCGGTGGACGACGGTGACGAACTGAAGATCGGCGGCGTGGTGGTGCATTCCAAGACCATCCCCGGCGGCATGACCAATCCGGAGGACCCCGCTTACCAGGCGGCGGTCACGTTCGTTGAGCCCGGCATCTATCCCATCCAGGTGCTGCACTGGGACCGCGAGAATGACTTGGGACTGCATCTTTACTGCGACATGGACCCCAAGGGCGAAGTATTGGGCAATCGCATTCTCTTGCCCCTGATGCGCAAGCCGTCGGACAGTGACAAATGACGCTGCGGGACCTTGTGCGCCTGAGCATGATGGCCGCGGCTGGGCTGCAAATCGCCAGTGCGGGCGCGGCCGGCGGACAAGAACAATCGGGCGTGGCGATTCCGTATACGCTGGAGCAGCCCGGCAAAGTTGTGATCGTGATTGATGACGCGGCCGGACGGCGGGTCCGCAATCTGATCGCGGACGTGGAGCGCAAGGCCGGGCCGAACGCCGAACAGTGGGACGGCCGCGATGACAGCGGCACACCGGTTCCACCCGGGGAGTATGCCTACAAAGCCGCCTGCACTCCGCCGCTCGGGGTCTTCTACGAGTTCACGGTAAACAACGCGGGCGATCCGCCCTGGTGGAAGCAGGACGTCTGGGAACCGCGGCGCGAACCGGGCGGCTGGATGGCCGATCACGGCTGTCCCACCGACGCGGCGGCGGTGGGTGATATGGTCTTCCTGGCCTCGAACGTGTCCGAGCACGGCCACTGTCTCATCGCGGTGGATCTGGCGGGCAAGAAACTCTGGGGCGCGAAATGGTTCCAGGATTTGGCGGGGGCGAAACATCTGGCGAGCGATGGCAGCCGCGTCTATTTCGCGGGCGAAGGCGGCTGGGGCGGCGACCGGACGCAACTGTTCGTTGTGGACTATGCCTCGTTCGCGGTGCGGCGCATCGCCAAGGTGGAACATCGCGGCGGTCCCTTCGGGCGGCCGGGGAACATCACCGGCCTCGCGGCCCGCGACGGCCGCGTGTACGTCGCCTACAACGCGCAGCCGTATAACCATCTGCACAACGCGCTCGTCCCGGACGCGCTGGACCTGGCCAATACCAGCGCCGCGAGGCTTTCGGCGGAGCAATGGAATGGTATTTTGCGCGCGCGGGAACCGGCACAGCCTTGGGTCAATGTGCCTGTGGCCGGCAAGTGTTTGCGCATCGCCTGGAATGCGCCGCAGCTCCTGGGCGCCATCCTTTCCCCGCACCGCCTCGAAATCTCCGCACTGAAACCGGAGGCGAAATACCCGGGCAACCCGGACGATGATAAGGACTGGAGCGCATTCGAGGGCGGCCCTGCCGGCCCTGCCATGAACGTGTACGTTGCACCGCCAAAGCTGCAGTCGCGCGCACTGCGGATTCGCGTCCTCAATGCGGTGGAGCCCGCAGCCATGAGCGAGCCGCAAGCAGCGCTGCAGGAGAGCGCTGCGCCGCCCGGGAACTTCGTGGGCCTGCGCGCCCTGCCGCTCCGCATCCGCGCGGTCGGCAGCGGCGCGGCGTGCGAGGTCTCGAGCGGCGCGGTGCTTGCCGGCGGGGCCTGGGAAAACGTGCAGGATCACGACATCACCGCGGAGCAGCCCGCGGCGTACACGGCCACGTTCGGCAAGCCGCTGTTGCTGCGCGGCCTGGTTGTGCGGGACCCCTTTTTCGCAGCGGCTGAGATTGACGTGCAAGCCGCAAAGGGGCTGCCGTGGCGAAAAGTGGGCAGCCTCACCCCGGCGCTTTACTGGCGCAGGGCGTACAACGATGTGACGTGCGATTTTGCGCGCGACACGGAGGCGCTGGCAATCCGTATTCGCATCCTCAAGCCCGCGGTAGATGAGAATTACGACGCTAAAAAGCGCACGGGCGGAAAGCGCAACACCTGCAGCCTGGGCGGAGTTGTGTTTCTCGGCACGCCGGAGGACGAAACGCCGCCGGAAGCGGACTTGGCGCAGCGCATCACGGTATTCAATGCGCAAAGCGGGCAGCTCGAACGCGAGATTCCGCTGGAAGCGCCGGAGGGCCTCGCGTTCACGCCGGATGGCAGACTGCTCGCCGTCAGCGGCCGGGAGATCGTGGAAGTCAATCCCGCATCAGGCAAGAGGGAGCCGTTCATCCGCTCGGGGCTTGGGCAGCCGCGGGGCCTCACGGTGGGGCCGGACGGCGCAATCTATGTATCCGATGCCAGAGAGCACGTCGTGCGGCAGTTCAGCGCGCAGGGCCAGCCCAAGGCGGTCATCGGACTTCCCGGCGGCCTGGCCAATGGGCCATACGATCCGCGCCACATGTCCAATCCCCACGGTCTGACAGTTGATTGTCTGGGCCGCTTGTGGGTCGCCGAAGAGGAATACCGTCCGAAAAAAGTTTCCGTCTGGTCATTGAAGAA
>Ga0187861_10003952_pt1 | contig 12719 bp, 9 predicted proteins | sample June2016WEW_10_1_3_FD_132986 | JGI IMG/M metagenome (GOLD analysis project Ga0187861, IMG submission 132986) | Peatland microbial communities from SPRUCE experiment site at the Marcell Experimental Forest, Minnesota, USA - June2016WEW_10_100 | ecosystem: Environmental > Terrestrial > Soil >...
AAATCTTTCTTCAGGATCTGACCGAAAGTTTCTTCCGCCGATCCGTAGGGAGGGCCGTAATTATTGGCGAGATCGAAATGCGTGATACCGAGATCGAAGGCGCGGCGCAGCATAGCCCGGGAATTTTCAAAATTGTCCAGACCCCCGAAGTTGTGCCACAGTCCGAGCGAGACGGCGGGAAGCTGGATGCCGCTGCGTCCCGAGCGGCGATATTGCATGGAATCGTAACGCTGGTTATCTGCTGCATACATGCTGCATCTCCCTCGGCGCCTAAAGGCGCATTCCTACATGCAATGCGTTCGGCATGCCTGAAGGCATGCGCTGATACGAACCGTTTTGAGTTGCAAGTTTCTTGACTGGCGATCCTTAGATTGGCAATCATTGATTGGCGATCATTTTACAGGTCAGTCGTATTTTTCGTAACGGATCGAAGTGCGATCCCAGCCTAGACTCTTCAGCAACTCGCGATTTGCCTTGACCATCTTGTCGAGGCCGCAGATGTAGGCGTGCATGTCGGTGCGGGCTCCAACGATTTCTGCCAGATGTTGCTGCACGTAGCCTCGCAGGCCTTTCCATTCCGCAGAAGCGCGGCTTAACGTGGGCAGGAAATGAAAGTTAGCGTGCTCGGCGGCCAGACGTTCGAACTCCTCACGATAATAAATGTCCTGTTCGCGGCGCGCGCCGAAGAGCAGCCAGAATTGGCGTCCCTGATGGCGGCCTTGCTCAGCCAGCAGCCAGTGCAGCATTGAGCGGAAGGGCGCTATGCCGGTTCCGGTGGCGATGAACACGGTGTCGCGCAGCGGCGGGCGCAAAATGAAATCGCCGAACGGCCCCTGAAACACGATCTCTGCGCCTTCGTCGAGACTGCAAAGATAGTTCGACATGAATCCATCCTGCACGCGATTCAGGCAGAAGGCGACATGTCCGTTGCCGGAGGGCGGCGATGCGATCGAATAGGCGCGGGTCATTTCCTCCCCATCAGGAGTGGTGGTCTTCACCGAGAGCCATTGCCCTGGAACAAAGCCGAAGCGAGTTACTCCGTTCACTTCGAGTTCGAGGTGCTTGGTAAACTCGGAGAGCGGGACGGAGCGAACCAGGCGTGCGTCGAAGGTTCTAAATTGAGCCATCGTTTAATTAGATGATGGCGAACGGTCGCAGGACGCTCCGGGCGCGCACACCGTCGACGTACGTTCCGGCGCTGGATTTCGAATTCGAGTTTAACCCATGCGGCTATGGCCCCGAGATCCGCTGCGATGACACTGCCTGAATTCTTGCCTTCGCCGTCGAGCACTGCGCCGCAGAGTGCGCAGAGAGAAAGAGAAGATGAATTCGAGTTCTTGTGCGCTTTGACGGGCACGAATCTTCCCATGGAGCGCCGCGCGCGCATTGCGAATTGGAATCTCGCAGCGCTCGACTGGAGCGAATTTGTTTCTCTGGCGGAGCACCATGGCGTTCTCCCGCTTGTGGCCCGAAATCTGATCGGGCTTTTTGGCGTCGAACCTGGTCACGCCGAAGCTGGTCGCGTCGAAGCCGCGCGCGGGCTTCCACCGGAAATCGAGCGCTCGCTGCGGTCTGCCTACGAAGCGAACCTGCGGCGCAGCTTATGGTTCACCTCCGAACTGGCGCGCATCATGCGGCACTTCGAGCGCAAACAGTTGCGGGTGATTCCATACAAGGGGCCGGTGCTGGCGCAATCGGTTTATCTCGACGTGGGGCTGCGAAGCTTTTCGGATCTCGACTTTCTGATTTCTCCAAGCGACTTCGAGAGCGCTAAGCAGGCCCTTGCCGAAATTGGATATCACCCATCTGCGGTTCTCACTCCGGCGGTCGAGCGGTTCTGGCTGCGCACCGGCAACGAGCGTTCGTTTGACGGCGCGGCGGGAAAGAACCTGGTCGAATTGCAGTGGGCGCTGCTGCCGCACTTTTATGCGGTCGATCTGCACTCACATGATCTGCGCGTGGAAGATTTGCTGAAGCGCGCCGGCCACACCGTTGTGGGCGCGTGCGAGGTGCCATGCCTGTCTCCCGAAGATTCGCTGCTGGTGCTGTGTGTGCATGCCGCGAAGCATCTCTGGACGCGACTGATCTGGCTGGCGGACATTGCGGAAACTTTGCGAACTCAATCGCAATCCCGAGCCATCGACTACTCGCTGGCATTTTCCCGCGCACGGGCGCTGGGGATCGTTCGTGTTCTTGGCGTGAGTTTTTGGCTGGTGAAAAACTTATTTCGGGTTGAGATTCCCAAACCTGCGGAGGAAATAATTGCAGACGATGCTCGCGCGCCCGCTTTCGGGCGCGAATTCGCCGAGCGCCTCGCTCGCGGCGCGGCCTATGATTTTGAATCCACAGAATACTTCCGGCTGATCCTGAAACTGCGCGAGCGGCGCGGCGACCGCTGGCGATATGTCTGGCGACTGGTGTGGACGCCGGGCGTGGGAGATATCGCGGCCGTGCGATTGCCGGAAGCGCTTTTTCCTTTTTATCGGATCGTGCGGATGGGGCGACTGATGCGGAAGTTGGTCTCCTGACCGAGACTTGGATTCGCTGCGCCGCAAGCGGGTGCTGAGTCGTTCAGCCGAGCGAGGGGCGCTCCACTAATGCAATTCGCCGTCGCCCGGCGCGATGTCTGGCGTGTCGACTTTCCGCGCGACTGCCGTATTTCCTCGAGCCGGCGCTGGCTGAAATTCGCCCGGATCTTTGCCGGCCAGCGCGACGGTCATGAACTGCATCCAGATGGGCAGGGCGGCGCGGGCTCCCGTCTCTTTCTCGCCGAGAGACTTTTTTTCGTCGTAGCCGATCCATACTCCGCAGGTCAGGGAGGGAGAAAAGCCGACGAACCACGCGTCGGTGAAATCATTAGTCGTCCCCGTTTTTCCAGCGAGCGGATACGGCATTTTGGCGGCCGCGATGGCGGTGCCATGGAGCACGACCTCCCGCAGCATGGATGTCATGACGCGCGCGGTGCGCGCACTGACTACGTCTTTGATGTCGGAAAAATCTTCTTCCAGAACGCGGCCTTCGTAGTCGGTGACGGCGGTGATGTAGCGTGGAGCGACGCGCACTCCGTCATTCGGAAACACACTGAAGGCAGAGGTCTGCTCGAGCGGCGTGATCTCCGCCGAACCGAGCGCCACCGGAAGGTAGGCGGGAATGTTGGCAGTAATGCCGAAGCGGTGCGCATAGTCGATCACAGTCTTAATGCCGATGCGATCGGCCAGCTTGAGCGCGGGAATATTTCTGGACTGGGCGAGCGCGCGACGCAGCGTGATCGTTCCCTCAAATTTGGCGTCGTAGTTGTGCGGCGCATAAGGGCCGGAGGCGGTTTGAAAAGTTACCGGCGCGTCCAGAATGGTGTCGTCGGGGCTGCCACCCTGATCGATGACGGCGGTGTAGACGTAGGGCTTGAACGACGACCCAACCTGCCGCAGCGCCTGCGTGGCGCGGTTGAACTTGGAGAGATTGAAATCGCGGCCGCCGACCATAGCCTTGATTTCTCCGGTCGCATTATCGATTGCGACCAGCGCTCCTTCGGCTCCTGAATCCTGCTCCAGACTGACGCGCGATTTTCCGCCCGCATCGAGCGTGAGCACTTTGATGTAGACGATGTCGCCGGTGTGAAGAATGTCGGGAAGTTTGAATTTGGGCTTCAGCTTCAGCCATGCCAAATCGGCCGGCGAGAGCGTGGCCGTGCGCTGGCCGAAGCGAATTTCGGCGGCGGCCGGTGAGACTTGTGTGACTAGCGCGTGCAGGTATCCATTTACTTCCGGCTCTTCATCCCAATCTGGATCGACATACTTGTCGAGCTTTTGACCCTGCGCAATTACATTCAGGAGTTGGGCGCGCCAACCGTGCCGGCGCTCGTAGGCGGCCAGGCCATCGAGCAGCGACTGGCGCGCCGATTTCTGTAGATCCATATCGAGCGATGTGTAAACCCGCAACCCTCCCTGGAGTACCTGGTCGCTGCCGTACTTCGCTTCGAGATACCGTCGGATCTCTTCCACATAGTGCGGAGCCAGCGAATTCTGGTCCTTCTGCAAGTCGAGCACGATGGGCTTGCTCTTCGCCTCCGAAGCCTGGGCCGCGGTAATCTTGCCGTCCTCAAGCATGGCGTTGAGCACGAGGTTGCGCCGGAAGCGGGCGCGTTCCGGATGGTTGATCGGCGAATAGTATTGCGGAGCCTTGGGAAGACCCGCTAGCAGCGCGGCTTCCTCCAGCTTTAGTTGCCTGGCCGGCTTGCTGAAATAGTATTCCGAAGCGGCTTCATAGCCGTAGGCGCCGTGGCCGAGGAAAATCTGGTTGGCATAGAGCGTGAAGATCTGAGGCTTGGTGAAGCGGCGCTCGATCTGAATGGCGAGGAGCGCCTCCTGCACCTTGCGATAAAACGAGCGGTCGGGAGAGAGAAAAAGATTGCGGGCGAGTTGCATGGTGAGCGTGGACGCTCCCTGTACTTTCCCGCCCGATTCGATATCGCGATAGGCTGCGCCTACGATGCGCCAGATGTTGATGCCCGAGTGCTTGTAGAAATCTTTGTCCTCGATCGAGACCAGTGCATTGCGGAGAACTTCGGGGTAGTCGTCATAGGTGGCGATGACGCGGCGCTGTAAAGCGAAGGTGCCGATGACCCGCCCCTGTCCATCGTAGAGTTCGGTGACGGAGCTGGGACGGTAACGTTCGAGTTCTTCGACCTGGGGCAGGTCTGTGGAGTAAACGAGAAGCAGCCCGGCGGCTGCGCCCACTATGGCAGAGAGCAGGACGAGCAATCCGAACAGGAATCGTCCCACCAACTTCCGTCCGGCAATTTCTATCGTCGGAAGATGTTGGTAGATGATTTTCATCGGAGAGCGCAGGTTTCAAGGTTTCAGAGTTTCAAGGTTTCAATGTTAACGCAAAGCATAACAACTTTTTCAACGCCGAGTTTTCCGATGGTACTGACAAACAGCAGGTCCTTCGCTACGCTCAGGATGACAAATTCATTTATTTATTCGACGCGACGACGTTCAACTCCCGGCAAAAGAAATCGCCCGCCGAAGCGAGCGATGGTAGACTTTGAAACCTTGAAACTCTGAACCTTTATCCCTTCGATTCCCGGTTCTTCAGTACTTCCAACGCTTTGTTCAGTTGGTCGTCGGTTTGGTTCTTTGGCTTCACGTCTTTTTTCTCGTCGGGAGCGGCGGCCTGATCTTCGTCAGGTAATCCGCCGTCGTCCTCGGCTGCGTCCGCGACCAGAACGTTGGGTGTGACGGCCGCATCCTGAATTGCCTTCCCGCTCGGCGAGTAATACTTCGCGATGGAAAGAATCAGGGCGGAGTTGTCCGGCATCTCGATCAATTTCTGCACTGAGCCGTCGCCGAAGGTCTTGTCTCCGACGACGTCGCCCCGCGCATTCTCGAGGATCGCGGAGGCCACAATCTCAGCCGGGCCCGCCGTGCCGCGATTCACCAGCACGGCCACGGGAAGCTTGGTGATGTCTTTGGCGGGGTCGGCATTAAATGCCTCGCGCGGATACTTCTGCCCCTGCAGATAGGTGATGGTGCCATGGTCCAGAAAAAGATTGGCGGTGGCAACGCCTTCAGATTCCGCGCCACTGGCGGAGTTACGCAGATCGAGCACCAGCTTCTTCGCTCCCTGCCGCTGCAGATCGCGAATCTTGCCGGCGATCTCCTGCGACTTGCCTTCAGGGAACGCGTCCACCTGAATGTAGCCGACGTTGTCGGCGAGCATTTTTTCGGCGACAGGCGGGATGGCAACCACGTCACGCGTGATCACAATCTTCTGCGGTTCGGCGCGCCGCGGCCGAACTACCGCCACGGTGATCGTGGATCCGACCTCGCCCGACAACACGCCGTGAATCTCAGCCAGCGACATGTCGTGCGTGCTCTTGCCCTCGATCGACTCGATGATGTCGGAGTTCTCGATCCCGGCCTTGTCTGCGGGGCCTCCCGGGATCACCGCGACTACGGCGGCGTATCCGAAACGTTTCGAGACGGCGGCGCCGATGTCCGCCTTGCCGTCGCTCTTCATTGTCTTGTAGCGCTTGTACTCGTCCGCCGAGAGGTAGCTGGAATTCGCGTCGAGCGACTCCAACAGACCGTGCAGCGCGCCGTCGGTGACGCCCGCGATGTTGGGCTCTTCCACGTATTCGAGGCGAATGCGCGACAGCACTTCGCTGTACACCGAAAGCTGGCGATACGCGCCATCATTCGAAGAAGCGCGAACGTTGACAAAACCGCCCACGATAGTGAACAGCAGAATGGCCAGCGAGCTGGCAATGATTGTGACCTTCAACTTCTTCGACATAGTTTTGGTCTTCGCTTTTTAATCTTAATCTTTTTGATTTAGCCCCAAGTGATCCTTGGCTCCAGGGAAATCGAGGAACCGATACATCATTATAGACGGTTTGATGCATGGATCGGAAAGCAAGATACGAGGGCCAATGTCATGAGTAACTGCAGCCAGGAAGCCAAGGGTGGCGTGGCCTGCAGGAAGGGCCCTTAGGACTTTAGCAAGTCGTCCGTAAAGGCAATGTTAACTACGAGATGGCCTCCCAGAAAAGTGTCATCCTGAGCGCAGTGGATGCTTCGCGAAGCGGAGCAGCCGCGCAGTCGAAGAGCCTGCTCTTCTTTGCCGAAGCCCCGAGCGAAGCCGAGGGGACCCCTACGCATTCGACACTCCCCATTCAGTGTCAAGGCGTTCTCCCCGTGCGGCCGCCGGGCACTCCACGAATCTGGCACTCCACGAATAAGGAATAACTCTTGACACCCGTCCCTCGCGGGAGAACAATTATCGCCGTCCAGGTTTCCACCGACTCTCCCCCTTCGGAACAGTAACCGGCCGCCCACGCTATCTAAGGAGGAATCATGCCTTCAGCACGTCTGAACCTTTCCGCTTTGACACTAGTTATGCTTTCTGCGCTGCTGCTGCTTGCCGCTCGCCCAGCGCCCGCCCAAACTGAGACCGTGCTCTACAACTTCGAAGGCGGTCTATTTGGCCCCGATGGCGCTAATCCCGAGGGCAGCCTCACTTCTGACGGTAAGGGCAACTTCTATGGGACGACCAACTCAGGGGGTGCCCATGAAAATGGAGACGTATTTGAGCTTTCGCCGAACGGCAGCGGAGGCTGGAACGAGACCCTGCTCTACAGCTTCACCGGAGGGACGGACGGAGCATTTCCATCTGACACCGTGATATTAGACAGCGTCGGAAACCTTTACGGAACAGCCGGGGGTGGCATTACTGGCTGGGGCGTTGTTTTCGAACTTAGCCCCGTGGAAGAAGGCTGGACGGAAACCGTCCTGTACCTGTTTGGTAGCACGCCCGGCGACGGCCTTCAGCCCGCGAGCGGTGTGATGATGGATGCAACGGGTAATCTTTACGGCGCAACGGCCTTCGGCGGGTCAGTAAATTACGGAACTATCTACGAAATGAGCCCGTCCGGTGGCGGCTGGACGGAGCAAACGATCTACAATTTTGATGGTCGAGGACCATTCGACTACAATACCGGGTTTACGATGGATGCTGCTGGAAATATCTTCGGCGTCTCCAGACAGACAATAACCGAGCTGTCACCAAACGGTAACGGTGGTTGGAATGCAAGCGTGATCTTCAACTTTCCTAATGCACGTGGCTACTTTCCAAATCGTACCATCGTGACTGACCAGTCTGGGAATCTCTACGGAACAACCTCCGTGGGCACTGCCAAGGGGGGCTTGGGTGGTTATGGAACGGTCTTCAGGCTGAGTCCGAGAAAGAAGGGAGGAACATGGTCAAGGAAAGTTCTCTACGCTTTCGAGGGAGAGGGAAATGGAGATGGCAACGACCCTTTCGGGGAGATTGTGTTTGATGCGGCTGGGAACATCTACGGCACTACGGCCTACGGCGGCGAATACGGTGATGGAACTGTCTTCGAACTAGTGACCCCAGTTGATAAAAGCAAAGGCTATACAGAGAAGGTTCTTTGGAGCTTCAATGGCACTGACGGAGAAACTCCGGTTGGCGGCTTAATTCTGGATAGCGCAGGCAACATCTATGGCACGACCTATTCGGGAGGGCTCTACGGATGGGGCGTTGCGTTCGAAGTGACTCCGTAGGACGCTCGTCAACCAACGCACCGATCATGCGCGGTGCGCGAAATTGGAAAACGCCGATGCTGGCTCATTCGAGCGCGCCTTAGTTCGCTCGGGCGCGGTCCCTTAATTATCACAATCGTATTGTGTGCGCCATCACAGACATCCCTCGTGCGCGTCGGCGACAATAGCTGACCTCCGAGTGAGGGTGTGCCCGTCTCCCAGGAGACGGCAATTTAGCCACGTCCACTGGCTAGTTTACTCTTTGATAATAATTTGAGTGGAAAAGTTACCTTCCGAAAGAGCCGCAAAACCTACGGAATCCAATAGAATCTGGCGAAAATCGAGCTAAGTCCTTATTTCAGAACACTTTAATATAAGTCCTTTGCCTTCAAAGACCTTTTCCATTTCTCGCAGCCCGACCCGCATTTTCATTGACAAAGGGGGGAGGGGGGTAGGGGTAATTGGGATTAATACCCGTAGAGTAAACTTGCCGCCGATAGTCAAGCAAGGACCCGCTTCAACGGGTGCCCCACACATTCGTGCCTTTTGCGAATGCGTGGGTGTGTGCAGCGCCCCACTCTTTAGAAGTGCTCCGCCTAATCTCTACTTCTCCAGCAGCGCAGCGATTTCCGCGTGGCCTTTTTCTCTAGCGACCGTGGCCGGAGTTTTGCCCGCGTCGTTGGCTAGTTTGGGATCGGCGTGCTGCTTGAGCAATAGTTCCACCATGGGCCGGTCTCCGTTCTGGGCGGCGGCGTGAATCGGAACCCAGCCTGCTTGCTGGCGGGCGTTCACAGGTGCTCCGTGTTCGAGCAAAAGGCGGGCGGCCTCCAGATTGCGGGCGGATGCGGCGGAGTGCAGCGGCATAACCTGGGTTGGATTCGCGGCCACGGCATCGACCGATGCTCCGGCCTCGATCAGCAGGCGGGCGGCTTCGGGTTGTCCAAAAAAACAGGCAAAGTGGAGAGCTGTGAAACCGTCGCCGGAACGCGAGTCGAGCGAGCGGGAGTTGACGGCTTCGGCATCGCGGAGGTGCTCCTTGAGGCGATCCAGACGGCCGAGCGAGGTGGCTTCGAAAATATCGAGCGCTTTCTTTTTGCTTGCGATCAGTTCCGCCAGGTCGCGGTGGCCGCGATAGATGGCTTGCATCAGCAGGCTTACGCCATTCGCATCACGCTCCTCGGCGGCAGCAGGGTCTTGTTCGAGCAGGCGGCGGAGGTCATCGGCGTCGCCTGCCTGCAAGAGTTCCAAAGCGCGCTCGGAATCTTTCATGGCGCTCCCTCCCAAAGTTAATCTGAAAGTTAATTAGCACTGCTAACGAATTATAGGGTGAACATTTCTCTTGTCAAGAAAAAAGTTAGCAATGCTAAGCGATCGCGATGCTAAGCTTGTGTCGTATGCCGGGTTCGAAGGAGTCATTCCGGTTGGATGTGGCCGATCGTCTGCATTCGGCGGCCATTCATCTTCTGCGCCATGCCCGCAAGCAGGATGTTCTCGCCCACGTCGGTCCGGCGCGGCTGTCGGCGCTCTCTGTGCTCGTGTTCGGAGGCCCGATGGCGCTCGGGCAACTGGCGGCCGCGGAGCAGGTGAAGGCTCCGACGATGAGCCGCATCGTGGCGGGATTGAAGCGCTCCGGGCTGGCGAAGATCGAGACCGATGCGAAAGATGCGCGTCGGATTCGGGTGACGGCAACGGCCAAAGGGGAACGGTTATTGCAGCAGGCTCGACTGCGGAGAGTCCAGCTTGTGGCGGAGACTCTTGGCGGCCTGCGGGACCCGGAATTGGATACTCTGCGCAGGGCGGCGGAACTCATGGAGCGAGCCGTGAGGCAGGCTGCCGGGACGAAGTAACAGTTGGTACGCGAGGCCGAGCTGCGCTCGGCTTGGACGGGCGGGGCGCCCGTCCCCACATTAGCCAGCCCGGCTTGCTAGGGTTGATCCGCTACGGCATTGCGCAACTGGCCGATGCCTTCGATCGAAACCTCGATTACATCTCCGGCAACTACCGGGGCTACACCCTCAGGTGTGCCGGTGGCGATCAGGTCGCCGGGTTCGAGGGTCATGATCTGCGAAATGTAACGGATGACGACGTCGAGCGGGAAAATAAAATCTCGCGTGTTGCCGGACTGCCGCAGGTTGCCATTTACGCGGGTTTCTACCTGTACGCCTGCCCAGGGATCGATGTTGAGGCCGTCGGCGACCACGGGTCCGACGGGGCAGAAGGTGTTGAAGCCTTTGGCGCGGACCCACTGACTGTCTTTTTTCTGCAGATCTCGGGCAGTGAAATCGTTGACGCAGGTGTAGCCGAGGATGTAGGGGCGCACGTCGTCGCTCGCGGTAAGTTGGTGGCAGCGCCGCGCGATCACGACTCCCAGTTCACCCTCGTAGTCGGTGCGCTCGGAAACCCTGGGGCGAAGAATCGTTCCACCTGGCGGCAGCAAGGAAGAGGGCGGCTTGAAAAATAGCATCGGCTCCTGCGGAACATCGTGGCCGAGTTCGGCAGCGTGCGCCCGATAGTTGCGGCCGACGCAGACGATCTTCGTCGGCTCGACGGGCGGGAGCAGAGATGCCTCGGCGAGCGGGATGCGGTCCATGCGGCGGCTGGGAAGGCCCTCGACGTCGCCGTCGCTCCCGTGCGGGGGCTGGAGGAGCAGGCGCGTGATTTCTTCGTTCCCGGCGACAGACTCGATCAGGCCGTAGTGGGCGGAACCGTTGAGCTCGAATCGGCAGTATTTCATCAGAGATCATTCAAACACAAACGACCGGAGGATCACGAAGGAAAAAATCTACGACCGTGCGTGGGCGAGAATCTTCGAGGCGCTTACTGCTGAGGACGAGGCCGAGCTTCTCAACCCGCCAAGCCAAAACCGGGCTTGTCGGGGGCCCCGGTGCGCTCGGCTTGGACGGGCGAGGCGCCCGTCCCCACACTGGCGGTTTCGCTAAGGGACGGATTCGCTGGTTGGCTCGGAGCGCTGGCTTTCGTTTCCGCGGACGTCCACTGCCGAGACCGCGTAGGTGTAGGTCTTTCCGGAGGCGACCGCGTTGTCGCGATACGATGGCGACTTTACGAGTTCGTTATTCAGCTTGAAAGCGACTGCATTCCCTTCGCTGCGATAGACGTTGTATCCCGCGAGATCGGCGTTGGTGACCGGCGCCCAGATGAGATCGATAAATGGCTTTTGCCCTTCGCCAGAATATGCCGCCTGCAACCCGGCGGGTATGGAGGGCGGGAAGGTGTCATGGGCGATGACGCGCACCTGTGGAGTGTCGTCTCCTTCAACCTGCACTTCGGTGTTGCTGTCGAGGCGTTTGATCGTGCTTACGACGGTGACGCGGTAGAGGTAGGTCTTTTCCCATTCGAAGCTGGAGTCGGTGAAGTGCATGGGGCCAGGTTCGGTCGTTGGATTTGGAATTGAAACGTCACCGGCAATTGTGTCTTTGCCGGAGCTTTCGTCGCCAGAACCTTCCTGGCGCCGATAAATCCGATAGCGGAGTTGAACGCCGGGGGGACTTGCAGGGACACGCTGTGATTCGCCTGCGCTGGTCCATGTCAGCACGACGCCATCTCCGGTTAGTTCGGCAGACAGGTCGGCGGGAGGAGGTTCGGTTACGAGGGCGGGCACGTGCACTCGATTCGATAATCCCGCGCCGCGGGCGTTGCGGTTCAAGACCTCGACAGCGTAGGTGACTTCGGCGGCCGGGTCTTGCTGTTGCATGGCAGCGGGAAGGGTGTCGGTGTAGGTCTGCGGCGCGGGCGGCGACGCGGGCTTCTGCGCCGTTCCCCGCGGAGCTTTCGGTTGCTTCGGCACGACAGGTGGCGCGGGCAACGTGGCGACGGGAGTTCCGCATATCGTGATTTCAGATTCTGGGCTGCGGCAAACTTCGGTTGGGCCGATATAACGTATGCTCTGGCGGTCGGTGGTGAGGGTGGGCTCGCTCCAACTGAGGGTGACGCGATTGCCTTTGCGGCTGGCGCGCAGATCCGACGGCGGTTTGGGGAGTTCGAGCGACGGCGGCAGCGGCGGTCCGAGCTGGGCGCAACTGGCCAGCAAGAGGCAGAGTGCGGTGAGGGCGATTTGCTTTCTGGAATCTCGGTTCATGCGGGAAAAGGACAGAGTAACAGAGGCGGAGCGCGTGGACGAGGCGCAGACACCCATGGCTTGTCTCTGGTGTCCACACGCGGACAGGAGTGTCCGCGCTACAGGATGTAGCGGGACAGATCCTGATCTTTCACGATCTCGCTCAGCATCTTTTGCACGTAGGCTGCGTCCACTTTGAACTCCTGCCCCTTTTTTTCTGGCGCCTCGAAGCTGATCTCGTCGAGCACGCGCTCCATGATGGTGTGCAAACGACGGGCGCCGATGTTTTCCGTGCCTTCATTTACGCGGAAGGCGAAGCGCGCTACTTCTTCGAGCGCGTCTGGAGTGAACTCCAGCTTTACGCCTTCGGTTTCGAGCAACGCTATGTATTGCCTGGTCAGCGAAGACTTCGGTTCGGTCAGGATGCGGACGAAGTCCTCCATGGTCAGCGATTGCAGTTCCACGCGAATGGGGAAGCGGCCCTGCAGTTCCGGGATCAAGTCGCTCGGCTTCGAAACGTGGAACGCGCCCGCGGCTATGAACAGGATGTGATCGGTGCGGACCATGCCGTAGCGCGT
>Ga0187861_10003953_pt1 | contig 12718 bp, 9 predicted proteins | sample June2016WEW_10_1_3_FD_132986 | JGI IMG/M metagenome (GOLD analysis project Ga0187861, IMG submission 132986) | Peatland microbial communities from SPRUCE experiment site at the Marcell Experimental Forest, Minnesota, USA - June2016WEW_10_100 | ecosystem: Environmental > Terrestrial > Soil >...
GAGACTTCATAACGGATACTCAGGGAATCCCATTTCATACCCAACTCCAAAAGGTTGAGGTTAGGTTATTAGGTTAACTGAGCTTCGGGTGAGTTATTTTTCATGAAACAATTATCATCAAATATTGAACAAGTCAATCAATGAAGAAACTTGTGAAAATTATCTTTTTAAGGATTACCTTTTGAAAACTTGTATAGAGGGTAATTTTCAGGAATCACGAGTTCAGGAAGAAGTCTCTATTTGCGACCAGAAGTATTTTTAGTTTTCTTGCCCGAGACTTGAGTGTCGCTCTTGCCCCTTTTCACTCTTTTTGTGGTCTGTGGTTCAGCGGCAAAGATATCCCCTCTAAGACGTTTATCAATAATTCTCCTGGTCAGGAAGCTTACGACACTCTTGAAATCCCCAGGGTTGATCTTCCCATGAACTTTTGCTACACCTAAAGCGTTCCGCGTCATTCCAGCAAGCTCAGCAACATCTTGTGTCGTATAGGTGTATTCCTTTTTCGGCTTGTAAGGGTGTTTTGATCCTTTTTTTTGGCATAGTAGTATTCTCCCGGAAATCGTTGATCCCGCCCCTTCAAATTATTTGCCTATTTGCTTCTCGGAAAATTCGCCTACAATGGGCAGTTTGTATCGTTCTCCCTTGAATGCCTTATACATTAAAAATAGCCAGAGAATTAACATAAATATAGAGATTAGAATTGAAATGACCCACCCAATAAAAGGAATCATTCCAATGATCACCAGTATTATGAACAGGACCAAAAAAGTCCCCAGTGACTGCATTGCGTGAAATCTGACAAACTTATTCTCTTTTTCCAAAACCAGGAACACTATACCCGTTATCCAGCCCAAAACATAACAAAGTAAACCTTCAATGTTTTCATCGATGCCTAAAGCAGTTTTGTTTTTTATGCCGTTTGCCATAATTTCCCCCTCCTTTTTAATGTTTGGCCTTTAGACACAAACTTACCTTGAAGCCTCAAAAAAATGCGAGACCGTATCAGATATTTGGGTGCATTTCAAAATGAAAAGCCAAGCTTACCTTTGGTTCACCCTTCGGCAGCTCGGCCATCTTACCTCAAAGATCGGCTAATTTCCCCCGCTCCTCACGAAAGGTTCGGCTTTTTCAAGTGAGCCAATTTAGTCTAACTTCTATCAAAGGCTGTCGGATTTGTCAATCACAATTTCAATAGGGTCAAGACGACCTCAAATAGATACAATCAGTTTATCGATTTCCATTTGAAAGCTTGCATTGTGGGACAATAATGTAAAATCACCATTACAGGAAGAAATACTGACGTTCGTACTTCCTAAGAACCCAACTTTTGAAGGACTCTCATCGCTAATCTTTCCTGTTTCCTTCCGCCTTGCAATTTTCAAGCTTCTTTTTTTTCTTTTTTGCAATTTGCAACCGCCATTGTCAGATATAGTTAGAAAATAGCATAGCGCATAGGGCATAGCGCATAGCGTAACTACATAAACGAAAAACCATTTTATGGTTGGAGGATGCCCCGGGGGCATAGGTGATTATGAGATAACCGATAGGCACGGAGTTTGCTATTATTAATAGGGGGAAAGGAGGGAGGCGAATGCTTGGGCTTCGACAGAAATTATCTCTTGGGTTCGGTGGGTTGTTGTTGATCATCCTGATCATAGGCATGCAAAGCATCATTCATCTCACCAAACTGGGAGAATCCATCGACGTTATTCTCCGTGAGAACTACCGGAGTGTCATTGCGTGTCAACAAATGAAAGAAGCCCTGGAGCGGATAGATAGCGGGATACTTTTTGAACTTCTGGGCTATACAGAAAAAGGGAACGAGCTCATCCGCAAGAATGAACTGGCTTTTGAGATGGCACTTGGAGTCGAGTTGCATAACATCACCGTTCCGGGAGAAGGGGAAAGGGCATCTCATCTCCAGGATCTTTTTGGCCGATACAAAACAGCGCTTAAGAAGATAGAGGATTCGAAGACGCCGATCACTGTCCGGCGCAACGCCTATTTTACTGACTTATTCCCGTTATTCCTACAGATTAAGGACACGGCCGGCGAGATCCTCCGGATGAATCAACAGAATATGAGTGATGCGAACGATCTGGCCCGAGATAGCGCAGCCGCAGCTAGAAAGCAGATGTATATTCTTCTGTTTGCCGGTACGATTGTTGCTATGGGTTTTATTTTCTTTACAGGTAGGTGGATTCTTCGCCCGATCAATCGCCTCATTCAATCAGCAGATGAGATCAAGCGGGGGAATCTTGATCTTGTCGTGGAGAGAGAATCCCGGGATGAAGTCGGGCACCTTTCCGAAGCCTTCAATGCAATGGCGGCAAGCCTTCGGGAATTTCGCCGTTCCGACCAGGCCAAATTAGTTCGGATTCAACGCGCAACCCAGCAGGCATTCGATAGTCTCCCCGATGCCGTTGCGGTCGTTGACCTTCAAGGAAAAGTGGAAGTGGCAACGGGAGCAGCCGGAAACATTTTTGGGCTAAGACCCAACACACTCATTTTTGACTTGCCGTTGGGATGGATGGCTGATCTCTATAAGGACGCCGTGAAGGATGGCCGTGCTGTGCAGCAAAAAGTGGTTCAACATTTTGTGGGGGGAGAGGAGCGATACTATCGTCCAGAGGCAATCCCAATCTTAGACAACGGCAGGCAACTCACAGGGGTCATCCTTGTGCTTCAGGATGTGACACAGCTCCGACAGCAGGAAGAGATAAAGAGGGGAGTCGTCTCAACGGTCTCCCATCAACTGAAGACCCCGCTCACCTCCATTCGTATGGCGATCCACCTGCTGTTAGAAGAGAAGGTAGGACCCCTTACCGAGAAGCAGGTCGAGCTTCTGGTGGCGGCCAATGAGGACAGTGATCGATTGCACAATATCCTCAATAACCTGCTCGACATAAGCCGAATCGAATTCGGGAGGGCTCAGATTGAATTTCAGCGGGTGTCTCCTCATTCGATAGTGTCAGAAGTGGTGGAATCTTTTCGGAGGGCTGCCCAAGACCAAGGGGTGTCCTTAAGCGTTGAGTTGCCGGGTGATTTGCCCGAAGTTCAGGCCGACACGACCCGAATCAACCATGTCTTTGGTAACCTGCTCTCGAACGCCCTCAAGTACACGTCACCTGGAGGCAAGATTACCCTCTCTGCGAAGGCTGACGAGGAACGGGTCCAGTTCTCCGTCTCAGACACGGGCAGGGGCATTCCAAGCAAGTACCTTCCAAGAATCTTCGAACAATTCTTCCGTATTCCTGATCAGGGGAAAGAGGCAGGAGCAGGGCTTGGACTTGCCATCGTTAAAGAGATCGTTGAGGCTCACGGCGGGACGGTCGTTGTCGAAAGCACTGAAGGGAAGGGGACCACATTCACCTTCACTCTTAGAAGAGCGGACCGAATTTCGAAAGAGGAGAATCATGGTTGAAGATAGAGCCAATTCTTTTCTCAGGATGATTCGCCGGAGCCAGCGAGGGCGGTTAAAGGTTTACCTCGGCTACTGCGCAGGAGTGGGGAAAACTTATCAGATGCTTCAGGAAGGCCACCGGCTCAAGAAAGAAGGGATAGATGTGGTGATCGGACTGCTCGAAACACATGGCCGTGCCGATATCGCAAAGCTTGCCGAAGGACTGGAAGCTATCCCAAGGCGACGGCAGGAGTATCACGGTGTGATTGTGGAAGAAATGGACGTGGATGCAATCTTAGCCCGCAAACCTCAGGTCGCTCTAATTGACGAACTCGCACATACGAATGTCCCGGGGAGTACGAATCCAAAAAGATACCAGGACGTCCAGGACATTCTTGCGGCAGGCATACATGTTATCACTACGATGAACGTTCAGCATCTCGAGAGCCTTTACAACATCGTTGAGAACGTGGTGGGGGTGAAGGTGCGCGAGCGCCTTCCTGATTCCGTTCTCGCTGAGGCGGACCAGATCGTTGATGTGGACGTGAGCACGGAAGATCTACAGAAACGTCTGACAGAAGGCAAAATTTATCCAAAGGAACGGATCGAGACGGCTCTAAACAATTTTTTTAAGATCTCGAATCTGGAGAAGCTTCGTGAACTCACTCTCCGTGAACTGGCCTCGCAGATTGATTTAAGAAGGCGTGAAGCTACTGATGAAGAAAGCAGTACCACTTCAGACCAGATGATGGTCTGTCTGAGTTCGAGAGGCCCAAACAGTGAGAAACTGTTACGCTATGCTTCGCGCCTGGCAGGGAAGCTCAATCGGAACTGGTATGCTGTTTATGTTCAAACTCCTTCTGAGGAAGCCACAATCATCGATGCTCAAACCCAGCGCTTCATCTCTAATACGTTGACTCTGGCCAAACAATTGGGCGCAATGGTTTTTACCTACAAGGGAGAAGATGTTGCGGATACCCTCCTCAGGTTTGCAAAGGAATATCGTGTGGGTCATATCGTCATTGGAAGACCAACCCCGAAACCATTTTGGAAAAGGTTTGGGAAGAATAAAAATATAGTTAAGGATCTGATCAAAAATGCCAAAGCAGTCACCATCATCGTTCTCGATACCCGTAAAGAGGAACCTCTCGTCACCCGGCTACCTCTGGAGGTTTCAGAAGAGAGGGCGCCAACCATCGCACTTTCTCAAACTGCGGCTCAGCCCACGGATCGGCTGATACTGAGTCGGCTGTTGTCGCCTCGACGTGTTGTCATCTGGGATCAACCTGTCCGAAAAGAAATTGTTCTTCGAACATTGGCGGAGGCGATCGGGAAAGGTGACGGGATAGAAGATGTTGAGGCATTATTCAAGTCTATCATGAAGAGGGAGGAACAGGGCTCGACCTTTTTCAACGAAGGGGTGGCTTTTCCCCATGTTCGGTTTAATGGCATGACCACTCCGGTCGTTGCCATTGGTTTAACAAAACTGGGGGTCTCTGATGTATCCACGGAAAAATCTATTGAACTTGTTTTTCTGATTCTCTCCCCGGCCCGGACTCCGGATACTCAAATTCAGATTTTAGGTCTCGCCAGCCGGGCAGGTCAAAACAGGTATCTTCTCCAGAGTTTTAGGTCCGTCCAGACCCCTCAAGAAGCGATGAAGGTGATTTTTGATTGGGAGGCATCCAATGAATTCAGCCCTTCAAAATTGTCCTGATGTGTTTAAGCTTAAAAAACCGCTGACTAGCTTCCCGGTCCGTGGTCGGATTGTTACCCTTTTTAGAGCGGTCATAGCCCTCATATTGGCTATGAGCTTCGTATACGGATGTGCCAAAGAGAATAAAGACCTTGCTAAGCTTCAGGAAGAAAACAGGGTCTTGAAGGAAAAGATAACGTCGCTTGAGAGTCAAATGAAGCCCGGCGTAGCTTCAAAGCCTGAAATGAAGGGGGAGCTTCTTGTCCTGGCGAGGAAATTGAAAGCATCACCAAATGATTTTGTGGGGCAGCAAATAAAATTGCATTGCAGATTTGGAGGTTTTGAAAATAAATTCCTGAATGACACGAATGGTCCCAAATTTCTTTCCACCTACTACATTGGACTCATCGCCCAGAGCGGAAAAGAAATAGAAGAGCCTCTGTTTGATCATTTATTCATAAGCAAGAAGGAAGCTAAGGAGCAAGGTGCTTATCACTTAAGTGTAAATGATCTCATTACCGTTTATGGAATAGTAAACAGTGCATACAATAAAGAACCCTGGATTGAAGTGTATGTGGTGAAGAGGGGATGGGAATAAAATATTGTACCTTGCAATTTTCAATGGATTTGTCTCCAGTTTCTTGAGAAATGCAATATCTCAAATTGGTCCCGTAAATGAAAACATTGGTTTTTCAATATCTTATTTCAACGACCCTTTTGGCATACTGTTTGCTCTTTTAAAATGGTTTGACTATGGAGAAACAAACGGCGTATCGTGGATATTGTAGCAATTCTTATATATTAAACTCACCCTAACATGAGTTCTTATTTAGCGAGCTCTTATTAAAAGTTTAGGAGGACCCTGAAATGAACCTTGAATTTTGGCTGCCGGCGATGTTTCTCTTGGGCATTGTAGCGATGGGACTGTGTTACCTGTTCATGATAGCTTGCGAGAAAATATAGAAGATGAGGTGATACCAATGATGATCTATCTGACAGCAGTTGTAGCAGTCTTCTTGTTCGTTTACCTGGTTATGGCCCTTGTACGGCCCGAGTGGTTTTGAGCAGGGGCAGCAGCGGATACTGAGATACTGAAAGGAGATAAAATATGTTTATTCAAACCTGGTTTCATCCTTTTGCGCTTCTTGCAGCAGCGACTCTCATCGCGATCCCCTTAAGTCGCTACGTGGCGTGGATCATGAACGGGAAATACCGGCCTTTGCCGGTACTGGGCTGGTTCGAAAAACGCTTGGACAGTGGCCCGCAGAACTGGAAGCAATATACCGGCTCCTTGCTGGTTTTCAACATCGTGATGTTCATCTTTGGCTATCTTGTCCTGGCGCTCCAGCCGTGGATGCCGCTGAATCCGGATGGCAAGGGAATGCTGTTCCCCACCACCATCTTTAACAGCGTGGTTTCGTTCGTGACGAACACGAACCTCCAGCACTATGCCGGGGACGTGCATTTGTCGAACTTCAGTCAGATTTTCTTTTGCATCTTTAATATGTTTGTATCGGCCGCCGTCGGATTCTCCGCACTAGTGGCGATCATCCGGGCTTTGCGCAGCGATTCCACGCTCGGCAACTATTTCGTGGACATGTGGCGGATTTTGGTTTACATGTTTGCGCCGATCGCCTTGATCATCAGCCTCATTTTTCTGGTGCAGGGCGGCCCAATGACCTTCAAGAGCTCTTATCATGTCTCGACCCTCGAACCCGCGGCCATGGGAACCACGGACAAGGGCGAGGCGAAGCAGCAGACCATTGTGGTCGGACCGGTGGCGGCCCTTGAGTCCATAAAGATGCTCGGGACCAACGGGGGCGGATTCTTTGGTATGAACTCCGCGCACCCCTTTGAAAATCCTACCGGGTTGTCGAACTTTTGGGTTTGTCTGTCTATGATGATTTTCCCGTTCACCTTGGTGCTGATGTACGGCCGGATGCTCCGTCGGATGCGGCATGCTTGGGTCATTTTTTCGGTTATGTTGCTGTTGATGGCCGGCACCATCTTTATGTCGGTCTACTATGACACACTGAAACCGAACCCTGGATTGACCAGCCATCCCGTGGCCCGAACCTACGAAATCCCCAGCGCTACGGCGCCGGGCGGAAAACGGGTGGTGACCCTGCCCGCGGTCGCGGGCTTGCCGGTGGACCAGCACCTGGGTAATCTCGAAGGCAAAGAAATGCGCTTCGGGGTCTCGGCCGGGGCCACCTTCGCAGCGGTGACGACAGACGTGACCTGCGGCGCGGTGAACGCAGAGGCCGATAGCCTCCACCCGATGGCCGGACTCTCGCCAATGATCGGCATGTGGCTGAACTGCATCTACGGCGGCAAAGGTGTGGGGATGATCAACTTGTTGCTATACTTAATCATCGGGATCTTTGTGGCCGGCATGATGGTGGGACGGACGCCCGAATATTTAGGGAAGAAAATCGGGGCCCGTGAGGTGAAGCTCGCGATCATCGCTATGCTGGTCCATCCCTTCATGATTCTCTTCCCCACCGGGCTCTTTGCTGCTACGGACTGGGGACTCAAAGCCGTCAGCAATCCGGGCGCCCATGGTTTTTCACAGATGCTCTACCAATTCTCCTCAGCCTCCGCCAATAACGGATCGGCCTTCGATGGGTTGGGGGTAGTCTACGGTTTCGCAAACAATCTGAGTCCGGCGCCGACCGCGATTCCATGGGATATTGCGGCGGGCCTGGTCATGCTCTTCAGCCGCTATCTGCCGATTGTGGCGCCGATTGCCATGGCGGCGTTTCTCGGAGCGAAGAAATCGAGCCCGCATGGCCTGGGGACCCTGCGCGATGACGGCATTACCTTTGGCCTCCTCTTGCTCGGTACGATTCTTATTGTCGGGGCTTTGCTCTTCCTGCCGGTTGCCGTACTTGGACCGCTGGCGGAGCACCTGGGTCCCATCCCTTTTGGGGGCTAACCGGGAACTTCTTACGATCACTTATGGAAGCCCACTGAAGTCCCAACGATGAATTGCGAAATGAATGAAATGCTCAAAGGAGTGCGACATGAATAAAGTACTCAATACAACAGAAACCGTACGGGAGGTCCATTTGCCTCCGGAGCAGCCGCGGCCAGCGCGCCGTTTGAAACGAAGAGCACTACTGGAGAAGGAGACAACGATAGCGGCATTGAAGCAGGCGTTCGTCATGCTGCGGCCGGACATCCAGTGGAAGAATCCTGTAATGTTTGTAGTAGAGGTCGGTGCCTTCCTGACTCTATTTTTTATTGTGCAGGCGGCATGGGGAGGGTCGGCGAGCGAGGTGCCGATCAGCTATTTTATCGCCGTTGACGCATGGCTTTTCCTGACCGTTTTGTTTGCAAACTTTGCCACGGCCCTTGCCGAGGCTCGCGGTAAAGCCCAGGCCGATTCGCTCAGACGGGCACGTCACGACACGGTGGCTTACCGGTTGAGTGCAGCCAGGATCATCGAGGAGGTTTCCTCGACGGTTTTGAAACCGGGCGATCAGGTAGTCGTACAGGCGGGACAAACGATTCCTGGAGATGGGGAGATCATCGAAGGGATCGCCTCTGTCGATGAGTCGGCGATTACCGGCGAGTCGGCGCCGGTCATTCGGGCCGCGGGCGGCGACCGATCCGGCGTCACCGGGGGGACAGTCGTGCTCTCTGATCGGATTGTTGTCCGGATCACCAGTGGTTCCGGTGACTCGTTCCTCGACCGGATGATCGCTCTGGTGGAGGGCGCCATCCGTCAGCGAAGTCCGAATGAGATCGCTCTCACGTTGTTGTTATCTGCCTTTACGCTGCTCTTCTTGATCGTGGTGATTCCGCTCTGGCCCATGGCCTGGAATGCCGAGCAATACATGATGGGTTACTTGGGTATTCAAGAACCCTTGAGAAGCCTCGGCACCGATGTTCCGACCCTTATTGCGCTCTTAGTCTGTCTCATTCCCACCACCATTGGCGCTTTGCTTGCTGCCATCGGAATTGCGGGCATGGATCGTGCTCTACAGGCCAACATCATTGCCAAGAGCGGCAAGGCGGTGGAGTTGGCTGGCGACATCGATGTCGTGCTGCTCGATAAGACAGGTACGATCACGATAGGGAACCGGAATGCGACAACGTTCCTACCAATCGGAAAGTATTCGGATGCCGACGTGGGGCGACTGGCTGCCCTGGCGTCCGCCGCCGATGAGACGCCCGAGGGAAAGAGCATCGTTAGGTTGTTCGAGAAGCAAAGCCAAACCCCAGTCAGTGTGCCGCTTGACGCGCAGTTTGTGCCATTTACAGCCCAAACGCGAATGAGCGGCATCGACCTTCCTGACGGCCGGCGAATACGAAAAGGAGCACCAGACGCCGTCACCAAATTCGTCGAGAGCAAGCAAGGAAGCGTACCGGGTGAACTCAGCGCATTGGTCGATAGCGTTGCATCCAAAGGCGCAACCCCACTGGTCGTTGCTGATGACGGCCATGTCGCGGGCGTGGTCGTTCTTGAGGATATTTTGAAACCCCATATGCATGAGCGCTTCGAGCGTCTGAGAAAGATGGGGTTGCGGACCGTTATGATCACCGGAGATAACCCTTTAACGGCTGCAACCATCGCCGCACGGGCGGGGGTCGATGACTTTCTCGCTCAGGCCACGCCGGAGACCAAGCTCTCTTACATCCGGAAGGAGCAGGATGGCGGGAAGCTTGTGGCCATGATGGGCGACGGCACGAACGATGCCCCGGCCTTGGCCCAGGCAGATGTTGCCCTGGCCATGAACGCGGGGACGCAGGCGGCTAAGGAAGCGGCCAACATGATCGATTTGGACAGTGACCCCACCAAGTTGATCGAAGTTGTGGAAATTGGAAAGCAGCTCTTGATAACACGAGGCGCCCTGACGACCTTCTCGATCGCCAATGACGTGGCCAAATACTTCGCGATTATCCCGGCGCTTTTTGCAGGGACTTTGCCGTGGCTGAAGGCGATCGACATCATGCATCTGCATTCACCGACCTCGGCCATTCTGTCAGCGGTCATCTTCAACGCGATCATCATCCCTTTGCTCATCCCGGTCGCGCTTAAAGGAATCAAATACCGCCCTCTCGGTGCCGATGCTCTGTTGCGCAGGAACCTGCTGATCTGGGGACTGGGAGGTGTGATTCTACCCTTTATCGGCATCAAACTGATTGATCTCATCATGGTGGGTTTCCATTTGACTATTTGACGTTTCAATGAGTCAAGCGTGCCTATCGGTAGGCAGGGAGGCATAAACATGTTACGAATCCTTTCGAAGAGCATCTGGCTATTGTTATTCTCAGTAGGCATCTGCTGCTGCCTATATCCGCTACTCTTATGGGCGATCGGACAGGCCGTCTTTCCCTTCCAGGCTAACGGCAGCCTGCTCTCAGGTCCGGACGGCAAACCAGTGGGATCGCGACTCATCGCACAGCCGTTTACCAAGGACGAATACTTTCAGCCCCGCCCATCATCACCGTCCTACGATGCGTCCGCCTCGGCCTCGTCGTCCCTTGCGCCTTCCAACTATGCGCTGCGCGACCGGATTGCCCGTGTGCTTGGTCCGATTGTGACATATCGAAGCGGTCCCAAAGCAGGCCAACTCGTGGCACCGGACATCGAAAGTTGGTTCAAGAAGGATATGTTCCAGGGCAGCCGCCACATCGTGGCTCAGTGGGCAGACCTGCACAATTCTCTGGCCCAGGGCTGGGTGAAGGCAGACCCGACACACAGCGCGTTCGTGGACAATTGGGCGAAGACACATCCCGCCTTAGTCGCTAAGTGGATTAAGGAAAATCCAGGCACTCCGCAGCCAAAAGCAGATGATCTTGCCGTCATCTTCTTCGAGAACTTTTCCAAGGAGAACCCAGGGAAGTTTCCCTCCGCCGTTACTCGCAAAGGAGCTGGTGGTAAGGATCAAACAACAATTGAACCGGTCAAGGACGGCTCGGACATTCAATCGATCTTCTTTGATATGTGGCGACAGGATCATCCCGAGGCTGACCTCCAAGACGTTCCCGGTGACCTCGTCACCACTTCCGGCTCCGGACTCGATCCTCATATCACGCTTCAGAACGCCGAGTATCAGCTCGACCGGGTTGCCTCCAAATGGGCTGCCAACTTGAAACGCGACCCGAATGCAGTCCGAAAAGAGATCGAGCAGATATTGCAGGAAAACGCCTCGGCCCCCTGGTTTGGGCTCGCAGGTGAGAAGTTCGTCAACGTCCTTGAAGTCAATCTCAAACTTCGCCAGCGGTACGGAGCGCCATCGACATAGCCGGGTTATCGCTTCTTTGCTCTGCTGTGGCGGTTCGCCGAGATATAGCCCTTAAGAAGGAGGAAGAAAAATCAATATGGACAGAAGGATGAAGAAGAGGTTATTAGGCTTGATTCTGGCGGTTCTGATGATGTTCCCATTTGTGACGAACGCAAGCGGTGAAGAAGCATCAGCATCGACTTCAGACAAAGAAATCGAAGAGGCAAAGCCGTCGGAGGCCCCGGCACCGTCGCCCGGGCTGTTGATGAGCGCTTTGGGCAAGGCGGGACTGGCCGAACCTTTGGACAAGGCTGGGATCAACATCTACGGCTACATCGAAGGCGGCTACTTGTATGATGCCACCTCGCAGGCTCACAAGGGTCCAACCTTCATCGGGTTTAACAGTTTCAAGAACACGGGTATCCTTGACAAGATCAGTTTGAACGTCGAGCGCACGGTCGATCCGACCAAGAAGCAGCTTGACTTTGGTTTCCACATAGAAGGTATCTGGGGTGCGGATGCCGCGTTCATCCACTCGAATGGGATGGGTGATAGGCAGACGAGCCGATATCAAGGGGACCTTCTCCAAGCCTACGTGGACATGACCATCCCCGGCATGCCGGTGCGAATCCGCGTAGGCAAATGGATCGAACTGGCGGGCTTCGAGCAATTCAGCGCCAACATCTACGGGGCCTTTGGCGATCCGTCCAGGGCACTCTATTCTTATAGCTACCAGTTTCTCTATGCCGAGCCGGGCACGCAGACAGGCGTTCTGGTCACCTACGTGCTGAATCCCCAGTGGTCGTTTGACGCTGGTTTCACGCGTGGCTGGAACCAGTCCACCCGCGACGCCAACGGCGCCCTGGACTTTTTGGGCCGCATCACCTTTACCCCCAGCGACAAGACCTCCATCATTTTCGTTATGACGGAAGGCCCGGAGTTCCCGACGGGCGTCGGGCACAACCTGCCTAAAGGCGACGCCCACCACTGGTGGACCGCGCTGGACCTGGTTGCCACCCAGAAGATCACTGAAAAGTTGAGCCTCGGCCTGGGCCTTGACTACGTCCATGCTCCGCAGATCCCCGGCTTAACAAGCGGTGCCAAACAGTGGGGAGGCGTGGCTGGCTACGTCAGCTACACATTTGATCCGCACCTCACGCTCAACACCCGGCTGGAGTGGTATAGAGACTCCGCCAATGGCTTCTCCACCGGTGCGCCCGTCAGCGCCAACTACTACGAGGCCACGGCGGGCGTGGCCATCAAGCCGTTCTTAACCGACAAGATCCTCTCGAAGTGGCTGTTCAGACCGGAAGTTCGCTACGACCACGCTGATCACTCGCTCTTCAACAGCGGCGACAGAAATCAGTGGACATGCAGCGTGGA
>Ga0187861_10003955_pt1 | contig 12707 bp, 13 predicted proteins | sample June2016WEW_10_1_3_FD_132986 | JGI IMG/M metagenome (GOLD analysis project Ga0187861, IMG submission 132986) | Peatland microbial communities from SPRUCE experiment site at the Marcell Experimental Forest, Minnesota, USA - June2016WEW_10_100 | ecosystem: Environmental > Terrestrial > Soil >...
GGCAGACAGCCAAAACGCGAGAAGGCACGAGCGGTTCGATGACCAGTTTCGTCGAGCGATCGGAATAGCACGATGCGCTCGTTTGCACGACTTTCCGTTGTCAGCGTGACAACGGCTGAATGGACCTTGCGGGGCAGCTTTCGAACCTCGCTCTGCCCTGAGGAGGGTTTCATGAAGGCCAGGTTCGCTGTCCCTGGGAGCGGAAGTAGAACCCTCGCAAACGCCCTACTTGTAACTCATATTACTACGTCAGCATGCCCCGGTCCAGCGGGGCCCCTGCGACCCATTCTGCTTTCAGGCGCGGGAACGCTCGGCTCTTTACAAGGCAGGTCCGTATCGGCGACGATTCGCGGCACGGTGGCTGCACGCCCGTACCAAGCATATTCCGAAGCCGAGCTGCTTGATCTCAGGACACGGGTTGAAAGTTCCCTTCAACCCGTTAAGCGCGAAAAGCGTGACTACGAGAAGCGCGCGGGGCCGGGCTTCTGGAACAACGAGGGCTACAGAGAGATAGAGGACAAAGAGAAGCGCATCTGGAATGAGATCTCGGCTATCGACCAGGAGTTGGCCACCCGCCGCAGAGAACGCGGCGGCTGAGCCAACCTGAGGTCCACGAGGAAGCGGTCTTCAAATGCGCTCGTCACACCCTTCAAATCTACGATGATGCTCGGCTAGCGGGACTGCCGACCTGGCGCGCTTGAACTATGGGTCGTTGAAAATCTCCCGGCGAAGTTCATCGTGCCCTTTCGGCGCCTTCCCGCGAAGAACTTGCACAAACTGTGGATTTGCTGCTGCCGTAATCTGATCACGCCGCTCTTCGATCAACGCGATCTGCCGGTCAAAGGCCGCCATCGCGGCAGCCCTTCCTCGCTCACGCTTCCGGTAGCGACCTCTCGCCACGTCGTTTGGACACTCGAACCACACGAAGCGTGCGCCTCCCCCACGGAGGCCGCGAACTACTTGGAGGTTGCCTTCGTCGGGTGGAAAGCCGTACTCCACGACGACTGGCCCCGGCGATTGAGACAGCAGCTCGAGCAGACGCTCGGTATCCCCTCGTCGGTATGCGAGGTAGGCGTCACGCTGGAGCTGCTCTGTCCGCGCAGCATCGTCTTCGCCGTTCAGGCTGATGTAGTAGAAGCCTTCCTTCTGCAACTTCCGTGCGAACGTGGACTTACCGCTCGCGGGAATACCTGCGATCACGAGGATGTCTGTGTTCGCTGTGACCATCGCGCCCGTCTCTTTAGCAGTACCGCGGCCGGGGACGGGCAGGACAGAGCCCACGTCGTCTTGTCAGAATACGCGGGCTGTGGCGGAGGTACGCGACATCGAGCTTGTTCTCGTGACGGGAGCGGGAGCGAGCTGCGGCCTGGGTGCCAACGGGAAGCGTATCGCCGCGATGAAGGAATGGTCGGAACGGCTTACGGGCGCCCTGGGTATGGATCCCGGCTCCGCGCTGCTCGTCAAGCTCTCCTACGGCATCGACGGCATGGAGTTTGAGCGGCGGCTCGGCAGCTTCATCGCCCAGGCGACGGCGTTCCGCAAGATCTCCGCCGCACGTTGGTCGGCTTCGCGCTGGGTGTCATGGCGCGAGCTGACGCGCTCGGCGCCGGGCTTCTTGACCACCCAGTCGTCACCGTCTTTGACTACGTGCCGCTGCTCAGCCATCGCCACAATACTCCTTCTTCGAACGTCTGTTCGTATGATAGCAAGAGGCGGCTCGAGTCCTCTCGGCGGGGACCTAATAGCGACCGGGCAAGCAAAGGTGGCTCTAAGCGCGCGCTCCATGCGTGGGACGCGTTTCCAGGGACCGCATAGGTGGAGCGGGCCGCGCAAGCGGTTGGCCACCGGAACGCGCCGTAGGATTCCAGGCGTGCAGGTCGACGAAAAGCTCACTGCTCGACTAGACGACCTCATAACGAAGGCTGATCAAGTGCTGGCGACGCACAAGCCGAATCCGCCGAACTACATCGGCTTCACCACGCTCAACTCTGGAGCCTTCGCTGAATGGCAGACACAGAGCCTTTCGTTCCTGATCAACCTGCTCGGGGCCAGCCACGTCTACGTGGAAAGCTTCCGCGAGAGAGTCGAGCACGGACACCGAAGCGACGTGGGAGTGGGCAAAGGCATCCTCCAAGCAGTCCGCGAGGACCTCTCACTCGGCTACCTCGCCGAAGTGCGAGCGCTCGTCGCAGCAGAAGTGTTCTCAGACTTCCTCGAAATGGCGGACCACCTGTTAGACGCGGGATACCACGATCCCGCAGCCTCGCTCTCAGGCGCGGTTCTGGAAAACGGCTTGCGGCAGATAGCGGCAAAGCATGGCGTGACCGTTAAGGCGAGGGACGACCTCAGCTCGCTCAACAGCAAGTGCGCAGCCGCTGGCGTCTACAACCGCCTCGTGCAGAAGAAGGCGCAAGTGTGGATCGGCGTGCGGAACCACGCGGATCATGGCGAATTCTCGGAGTACCAAGAGTCTGACGTGCGCGATATGCTTGCTGGCGTGCGCGACTTTCTCGGTACGTACGTCTAAAGCGCACTGTCGCGCTGCATGCATCGCTGCGTGCGGGCTAGCCCTCGACTTCGCGGAGCTTCTTGAGGTTCGCATGGAGCGGTTTCGCGACGTAGTCATCGAACGCCTCGACGATCGCGTCCGCGGTCTTTCGTGGCACACCGAGCGTGGCTTCTACAGCAGGAACGACTGCCTTCCGCGGAATCGGCTCGAGGAGGTCGTCGAGTAGCTCCGTGCGCTGATCCTCGACCATCTGCAGATTGTGCGTGAGAGGTTGCCCGGCGGCAAGGCGGCCTGTCCGGCTGGACTGCTTGTCCGCGAAGGCGGTCTGGAGCGTCCCAGCCCGCCGAGACCTAGGCGACGGTCAGAGCGCGCGGCGGCTCAGCCGGTTCGAGCGCTGCGAGTTCCTTCTGTGCCTGTTCAACCCGCGCATCCCGCTCTGCCCGCAACGTCTCGAACTGAATCCCCGCGTTGTTGATCTGAGTGGCGAACTGTCTCACCCGTGCGCCGTCGTTCGCATCGCACGTAACCAGTGAGGCGAACTCCCGCGTCTCGATGAGGAGATACAGCTCGCGAGTATCGACAGTGTGGGTCTTCTTCTTCTTCGCGCCGATCGCGAAGATCCCGATCGTCAATGCGCGGGTGAGTGTGACGCGGCTGGTCACGTACTTCTGAAGGCTCCCCGCGTCTTGAACGGTCGCCTTGATCTCGGGCGAGAGGTCGCAGCTTCCATCTGGGGTTACGAGCCCATCCTCATAGAGCACAACGCCGCCGTACGCTCCCAGCACGCGGCGGCTCTCGGCCTTTTCGAGGTGCGCCGTCGCCTTCGCGATTGCCTTCTCTTCTTTCCGCTGCTCGGGGGTCTTTGTCAGGTCGGGAAGCAGCCACAAGATCAGCAGTCCGACGTAACTGAGCAAGCCCCAAAGCCATCCCCTACGCCCGCGGCGCCTCCCGAGGAAGTACCCGCCGACCACGGGTATGCCGAACAAGAAGAAGTATGCGACCGCCGAGCTCAAGAGACGCCGCCTTCGAGTGCCTGCCGTTTTCACGGTCGCGCGTTCGGAGCCGATCGCACTCCGTAGGAACTACCTGTTTGCAGATCGCTGGCGGCGCCTGCCAGGCAGGAAGTTAGACCGTTGTCCCGACCGAATCGGCGTAGCGTAAAATGTCCCTGCACTGGCCCTGTGGGCCAGGACTCCGGCCGAAGGTGGGCGAGCCGTGAAGGCGCAGGCGAACGCGAAGGTGCGGTGCTTCTACTGCGGCGTCGAGACGACGGGGGCCGAGGTCGTCAGCGCCCGGCGGCGGCAAGTGGGCCTGCCGCGAGGTCGGCCCCTGCCTCGCCGCGAGCGCTCGGTAGGGAGGCGAAGATGACGAAGTTGTTCCTCTATTCCGTGGTGACGGCGGCGATGGCGGCCGCCGTTACGGCTGGCACGGCGAGCGCCAGCACGAGGCTCTACAACCAGTACGCCTGCACGTTGCAAGGGGAGGTCGGGCTTACCTACATCATCGAGAGTTCGTCCGCCACTTGCGATGGATGGTATGTGTCTTTCCTTCGCCCCTCAAGCAGGGTTGGCCATGAGGCTCCAAGCCTCGACCGAGGTTGAGCTAGCTGGATAGGCCATTTCAGCAATATGATCGACCGATGGTTCAGCGCCTGCTTGGAGTCCTTGCCATCATGTTTGCCGCCGCCGTTGCTTTCTCGGCGAGCGCCGGGTCACCTGTGGCCGCGGCGTCACCTGCCGCCGCGAGACACGGCATTCTGCTGCTCGTTTGCACCGGCAGAACGCTCACGATCCGCTCCTACCAGGCAACGCCAGGGGCACGGCCCGCAACCGTCGCGAGCTTCAGCCTGCCAGGCGGCAACGTTGGCAACAACAACCTCCAATGCGAGCAGGACGTGCCCTCACCGCTGCTTCTTCAGCAGTTCAACAGCACGTTCACGATGATGGCGGTCGACATCGGCCTCGCCAACAACGAAGGGCATGTCGGCGTGCTCACCAGCACCGGCAAGCTGCGCGACTTCACTCCGGCCAGCAAAGCCTCAGGCGGCTTCAACGGGCCTAAAGTCATCCCGGACGAGCACTCGGCGCTCTTCCAGCCGGGCACCTCGAACCTCTACTTCGTCGGCGGCCCCGGCTCTGCGCCGCATTACTACAAGCTGAACGCGACCGCTGCCAAGCCTGTCCGCCAGCCGGTCGCCGACACCCGACAAAAAGACGATCACGCCTTCAACAACACCGACCCGGACTGGTTCCTGTTCAGCCCGAACGGCAAGCAGATGACCACCTTCATCGAACGCACCGAGACCAAGCCCGGCTACGCCGACAACTACGGCTTCAACGAGAACGAGACGCCGTTTCTGTTCTCTCCGTCTGGGCAGTTCGCCGCCGCAGACGGCGGCAGTCCCGGCAACACCTGTCTGATCGTCCGGCCCGCCGCCACGCTGTATGACGAGACAACCTGCGTAGAAGGGTCGAACGACCTCTGGATCAACGCCTGGGTGTCCGACACGACCCTACTTGCAACCGGCCCTCAGGATGACGGGGCACTGGACGCGGCCGTTGTGAGGCTCGTCAGCGTTCCGGCCGATCCCGAGCAGGCGACCGACCGGGCGATCGTCCCCCAAGTCGGACGTGAGAACAGTGACCCGGTCCCCGATCCGTCCGGGACGAAGTTTGCGTTCCTTTCGCGCGATCCGAACTCGGGTGTGGAACAACTCTGGATCGGATCGCTCTCGGGCGGCACACCACAGAAGGTGGCAGACCTGCCGTATCTCGTCCGCGGTGTCGACGGCAGGCTGATGGCCTGGAAATGAACGCTCGGCTCAGCATGTCCCTAGCCGTACGGAGCATTCTTTAGAAGGGTTGGCAGGCGGGTCATTAGCTTCGAGGCTCCGCCGCGGCTGGGTCGGTCTCGTCTCGCGTGTGAAGCGAGTGCTCAGGCTTCAACCGGTTAGGCGGGTCGTTGCGAGTTGCGGTCTAGGCGAATCCGCTCGAGCACAGCATCGTCCAGCGCGCGCCGCAAGCGTGTACGAAGCGCCGACACCGCTTCGAAGTCGCCGTGTGACCACGATGCGCGCGGCTCAGTTTCTCCGGGGTGCGGTGCGAGCTCAACGATGGCTCTAGGTACCGGGTAACGCCCCGCCCAGCGGACGAAGATGCCGAGTCGCTCAATCAGACGCCGCTCCACGGGCGTTAAGACAAACGCCGCCTGGTCAACGAGTGCAGCGCTTAAGTGGCCCGAACCCGGCCACCTAAGATCAACATGCCCACCACTCCGCGAGACAGTGACGCGGCTCGGGTCACGAGCCACTATCAGGCCCTTGGCCAGCCCCTCGAGCGCGAGACCGGCGAGCATCATGTAAACGTGGGCTACCGGCGCGGGTGGCGGTCGGTGATACCTGCGCATGATGACCTCCATCAATCGCACCTCGCGCGTGTGTCTTCTCGACACGCCGGCACGGCCAAGCTTGACGTCGCGTTCGTGCAGGCGACGGATGTGCTGAGCGCTGCGCCACAGACTGTCCGAGCTGAATCGCCACGCCGGTCCGCTAGTCGCCTCTTCGACTGCGGTCTCGGCCCATAGCGACAACTCGCTCGCGCTTGAACCTTGCGTCCTCGACCGGACGCCAAGCCGCCCCACCTTGAGCGGGGCTAATTCGCCGTGCTCTGAATCGTTAAAGCTCGATCAGGTCGTCGCGCTCGTCCTGGCGCGCACGGGAGCGAGCCTGCACCTCCCGCCAGTTCAGGAACCGACGGATCGGCCAGAAGATAAGCGCAAGGGCGCGTTGACGGTATCGCTCGCGTAGGGGGTGGATCCGCCCTGCGCCGTCGACCACGTACCAGCGCGAGGTCGGGAGGTCGCCATGCTGGTAGCCGCCGCGCTGACCGTGGACGAACGTCTTTGACTGGCTCTCTTCGAGGCGCGGCTTCGCGGCTAGCTGCTCCATGAAATCGGTCGTCACGATCGACGTCCCCCGGATCAGCTTGTCGAGCCGCGCGATGCTGTCGATGTTGACGGCGCGGCGGCCACGATTCGAGACGGTGACCATGAAGAGCGGCTGTCGCGTGTCGGGGCCGATTGTGGGAACGGCCTCGCCCCGGTACGCGCGGACGACGATGCGCGGGCGGTCGCGGACAACGCCGTGGTACAGCATCCACGCGCCGTCCAGCGTCGCGATGATCGACGCATAGATGGCGAGGTCGCGTGTCGCGACGAGCGGCACAGGCGCAGCGTAGCTGCGCGGTCGGCCGTGAAATACGGGCGATTCTGCACGACGGCGGCTCACCGCTCGGTCGCGCAGCTGGCATCGCGCTCGAGCTTGTTAGCTTCTGCGGCGGCGCGAACTACGGAAAGGATCAAGTGCGCGTAGCCGTATATCTGGATTCACCACCTCTCCATGACGGATCTTGGAGAGACCTTCAGGCCGGCGGCACGCCTCGCCGTTGCGAGGTTGCGGTACGCGGTGCCGCCGTTGGTGGAGACGTCGATCGCGGTGATGCCAGCGCCGGACCCTTGGACGAAGGCGCCGCCGGGGTCGGCGTAGCGAGCGCCGGAGTGATCGGCGTCTTTGCCGTACTCGTCTTCGGTCTTGGCAGCGCCCAGGCTAAAGCCGCGTAGGTCGATAACGAGTTTCCGGGTTTCTGGAAGCTATGAGTCGGATTCGGGCGGCGGCCGAATAGCTGGCGCCCTCACTTGCGCGACAGGGAGTATCCGACGCCCACCGTAGCGTGGGTCGTGTGCAGGTTGAAGATCTCTTTACGGCGATCGAGCAGAAGCTCAGAGCGGACTTCACTCACCTAAGCGGCAGCATCAAGCACTCGCCCTCGAAGGGACGCTGGCGCGAGGCCCAAGTGATTGAGGAGTTCCTTCGATTGTTCCTTCCGCGGAACGTGGCCGTGGCTCACGGCGGCGAAGTTGTGTCCGTCGGGCAGAAGACATCAGCAGAGTGCGACGTCGTCGTGTTTGACCCAACAGTCCCTCCGCTGCTGGAGGCCGTCAGTTTCCGGGTACTCCCCGTAGAGATCGTCTTCGGAGTCATCGAGGTCAAGTCGCACCTCGATGGAGCCAAGCTCAAGACGAGCATAGAGAAGTTGCAGGCCATCAAGAGGCTCGAAAAGAAGGCATTCCTCTCAACACCAGTCACTTCTCGGCCACCGCTCAGGCTGTACGGCGAGGAATGGGACTTCTTTCCGGTTGCGACTTTCATCTTCGCCTTCGACTCGATCAGCCTCCGGAGGCTCGGCAGACTCCTCGCGCAGCTACAAGCAGACGTTGAGCCTCGCCACCGCCTTGACGGAATCTGGGTGCTCGACAAGGGCTACATCACGAACACTGAAGACGATCCCAACAAGCCTGGAGACTGGCGTGTGGCCTTGACCCCCCGAGCAGATACCGGTCTTGCAGTCGTGCAGGAGGCAGCGCTGATGCAGATGGCGGTCCACATGCAGACACTTTTCCAGTTTGCCTGGCAGCCAGGCTTCAAGCTTCTTGACTATCTCTCCGATTCGAACTTCGGATACGTGCAGTCAACCCTCGCACGTGTCTCCGTGCAGGGCGCTGATAGGTAGGTTCGGAAGAACGAGCCTGCTCAGCCGAAGCACCTCGGCCGGAATCTGAACTGGCACCGCCGGCCGCTCCTCGGGAGGAGCGCTCGAAGAGACAGAATCTCGATTCGCAGCCCGCTATGAGTGGAACATGACCCTGGTCGACGGCTGTGTCGTCGCGAACGTGACCTTGATGTAGTCGCCGTTGTCGACTGGTACGTACACCGATTGAGCCATCGCCCCGGACGCCTGCGTGTAGACGTTGTCGTAGTTGGTGCCGTCCTTAGACAGGTCGATTGTGGTGATTCCGGACCCGGATCCGACACCGAACCAGATAGTGGCTGGATCGCCACCGATGTACTGGTTGCCGACCGTCGTCGTAAACGTTGCCGCCGCGAAGTTCCCCGCACCCATCACCTGTCTCACCTTCGGGAACGTCCTCCACTTGTTGCCCTTGTAGAAAACCTTGGCCTGGTTGGTGTTGTCGACGTGGAAAACCTCGGTGGCGCCGGCGGGCAGCTGCGAGAAGTCGCAATCGACGATGTCGAGGGCAGGCGTGATCGTCAGCTGCGCCGCCGGGTTGATCAGGATTACCCAGCCCTGTGCGCCGGTGAACTGCAAGACCTTGAGCCGGCTGATCGTGCCGTGGATCACCGAGGCGTTTTCACCGAGTCCGACCGCGCGCTCGCCGTTGTTTTGGATCCCGGTGACGACGGAGTCGATCAGGTAGTCGTCGAGCTTGAGCGTGATCGAGCCGTTGAGCATCAGCATTTTGGCGGTGACGGTGCCGGCGCCGCCGCGGGTGCCGCGCAGCCGCAGGTAGAGGCCGCTGATGTCGACGACGCAGGTCGGTGTCGCTGCGAGCGGCCAGACCCGTGTGACGATCGTTTGGACGTTGCCGGCGCCGGCGTAGTTGATTCCGTCGATGTCGATGTTGAAGTTGCGGACGATCAGCTTGCCGAGCACCGTTCCCGACGAAACCTCGAGGGCTTCGCCGAAGGTCGGCGAGACGTCGACGGTGTTGCGGTAGTAGGAGCAGTCGTACATCTCGAAGCTGCCGAGGGCGCCGGCGCCGCCACCGTCGTCGGCCCGGAAACCGCTGAATATCAGAACGGCTGAGGTGGTCGCGTCGGTGATGCGGCTGTGACAGCGCCGCCAGACGATCCGCTGCTCGCCCGGGTAGAGCGGCGGCTGGAAGTTCGTCGCGTAGAAGGCGACGCTGCGCGCGTTCTCGACCAGTGCGTCCTCGACTGTCGCGTCGGTGCAGTTGTCGAGCTCGATGCCGACGTCGCCGGAGAAGGTGCCTTTGAAGTCGCGGATCGTGACCGAGCCGATATGCGCCCACTGGCCGACGAGGATGTGGAAGCTGCTGGTCACGCTGGTGTAGGCGGGGATCAGGTGTCTGCAGCCGACGATCCGGATGTCGTCGATCAGGACGTTGGTCGCATTGCCGGGCGAGTTGGCGCCGCTGATGCCGAAGCCGTTGGGGCCGCCGTAGGCTTCCACGTTTTCGAGCAGCACGCCCGTCACGCTCGTCTGGGTGGCTTCGTTCACGTTGAGCTGTCGCGACGAGAGGGCGATCGCGACGCGCCCGTGCGTGGAGGTGGGGATGTTGATTGCTCGGACGTTGCGGACGGTGAACTGGGCGATGTTGATGCGCTGGTCGAGCTGCACTCCGCCGGCGCCGCCGCGGGTGCCGACGATCACGTGCTGGATCGTCGTGGTCGCCGGGTCGACGTTGTTGCAGTCGATCAGGAGGTCGCTGAGCTCGACGTTCGTGAACGTGTCGTAGTCGGCTGTTCGTCCAAGGTCGAGGAACCTCGACCCGTTGCTCGACAAGGTGACCTTCGCGCCGGCGCCGAACTTGCCCGCCCCTTTGATGGCTAGCATTCCCGGGTCGGGGGTGTTGCCGACCGGGACCGGCGGGATCCTGGGAACACTCCCCCAGGTGTAGGCGCCCGGAGCAAAGAGGATCTCACCTACGGCATTACCGGCAGAGGACTTGAGCGCGGTGATGCAGGATTGCAGGACGGCGGCGGGGTCGCTGCCGGAGAAGTCGGTGGCGCCGGTGAGGCCATTCATGGCCGAAGTGGTACTCCCCGAGATGGAGATGATGTAGCTGGCGGTGGCCTTGGAGATGGCGCCGATATCTACTGGCGCTAGGGCATCACTGCCACCACTGGCATGGGTGCTCTTGTGGGCCAGAGGCGTTCGTGCGTCACTCAGACGAGAATCAGCGGTAATAACTGCGGTACCGGCCACGCTGGAAGGTGAGAGACCACCCCCAGCGACCTTGGCGTCGGTTACCGAACCATCAGTAGGTACACGCTCATCAGAAAGCCGGGAGTCAGTACCCGGAACTGCACCGAGGTTAGTTAGGGCTGTGCCGGCGTCCTGTGCTCCAGTACCGCCCTTAGACACTGGCAGGGTCTTCTGGGAGCCGTCGGCGTTATGTTCCTGGGCCAGGAAATCGTTGAGGATGTCGCCCCAGGTGCCATTGTCGCCGCCAGAGATTGGTAGGCGGCTCATTAGCTCGAGCTCCCGAGCCTGCGGTTAGTTACTACTGGCCGGCGGGCGCTGACACCGCCATAACTACCGCTGCCGTAGCCGGGAGTGGCTGAGCGACTGGTACTAGTACCGCCGTGCTGGAGAAGCCTCGCAATGCCCTCCAGATTCAAAGCAACGAGCACTCCGCTGCCTAGCACTCGTAAGAATTGCTGTCGGGTCACCTGCCGTTGTAATAATTCGCTCCACTTCGTAGTCACTTGTTTGTTTACTCTTTTACCCTGCTACTTATCATGAAGCCATAAGCGCTTCGCGTCAACGCAGCCGATGCCGCTTTACTCCTATACCTGTGGATAACCCGGCTGGCAATTCAGCGAAAGAAGTCAGGGAATCGTGGTGACGAGTAGTCATCAGCTTGTGTTGTTGGAGGGTCGGGTGGCAATGTCGGCGGGAAACTCCCGTTGTTCCGCTGCCTGCGGCGCGACAGAATCAGTCGCCCTATGAAGAACACCAGGGCAGCGGCCGTGAACAACACGACGAGCCAGACCCAAAGTAGCGACGCATGCTGTGAGGTCATAGGCGTCGTTTGCGGGGCAAGTTGCACAGTCTTGGTCTGTTGCCCGTTGCCGCTGCTAGTAGTGCCGGGAGCAGTAGTTGAGGGAGATGACGAGCTACTACCAGTGGCAGTAGGTGATGGAGATGACGAGCTGCTGTCCGTGGTGGCGGATTGCCCGACTGAGTAACTACCGGCCCCATAAGCCCCGCCGCCATATGGGCTAGATGACGTTTGGTCGGCGAGGATAATGCCGCTAGATATATTCATGTGTGTCTTGACACGCTTACTAAACACAATGGTACTATGATTATGAAGTAAATAACAAGAGAGTAATACAATGTCACCACAGTTCGGCTTCCTTGATCTTGGCACGCCCGAACTGATTATTGTTTTGGCCATTCTGTTGCTGCTCTTCGGGGGTCGGAAGCTGCCAGAGCTGTCACGCGCTCTCGGGCAGGCAATGAAGGAGCTACGGGAGGGCCTGACCGGTTCGGACGACAAGAACAAACAGGAGCACCATGAGGAGACCAAGCCCAAGCCGGTCGACAAACAAAAACAGCTCTAGGCTAAATGCCGCCGACCTGCGGCCGATCAGTCACCACCTGGCGGAGTTGCGCCGGCGATTGTTCTGGGTTGTAGGCAGTGTCCTGGTCGCAGCGACCGGGGCATACTTTATTCAGGAGCAGCTGGTAAGGCTTCTGCTGCGTCCCGCTCATGGCCAGCAGTTCATCTACACCTCCCCCGGTGGAGGCATTGGTTTCCTATTCACTATTTGTCTGTACGTCGGCCTCATCGCCAGCCTGCCGGTGATGACTTACCACTTGGTGCGTTTTATCGAGCCGGCGCTATCGACCAGGCGCATGGGGCTGGTCTGGCGCTATTGCCTGGCATCACTTGGGCTGGTAGCCGGCGCCCTAGGCTTTGGCTACTCCATCGGCCTGCCAGCGGCCTTTAACTTCCTCGGCCATCAGTTCACCACACCACAGATCCACCCGCTGTTCACCGTGCAGGAATACCTGTCGTTCGTGACCATGTATCTGCTCGGGACAGTGCTGCTGTTCCAGCTGCCGCTGTTGATGATCGGGATTCAACGCTTGCGACCACGGCCCCCACGGAACTGGCTGCGTGGTGAGCGCTACGTGGTTGCCGGGGCCTTCATCGTGTCCATGATCATGGTGCCGACACCAAACCCGATCGATCAGCTAGTGATCGCCGGGCCAGTGATCCTCACTTACAACGCCGCCTTACTTGCGATGTCGCTTAGTGCCCGGCGTCAGCGGCGACGAGAAGTCCGTAGCGAGGCTAGCGCTGACCAGCGAGCGGAGCAGTTGCTCCGAGCCCGGATCGCCCGGCAAGAGCGCGCTACGACGCTGAAAGCCGCGGACCGGGTCACAGAACCGCGTCTCTCAGCGCCTAAGCAGCCTTACCCGCAGGTACGACCACGAATGATTGACTTTGGAGTGTAAGGGGACACCGGAGTTCCGCATGACGTAGGTGTGCGTGGGTGCCGCGATCCCGCATGGGCAGCGGGGTTGCGGCGTTTCTGGGGTGGTTGTGGCGTGTGCCTACGCCGGCTGAGTGGCGGCGGGGGTGA
>Ga0187861_10003957_pt1 | contig 12705 bp, 15 predicted proteins | sample June2016WEW_10_1_3_FD_132986 | JGI IMG/M metagenome (GOLD analysis project Ga0187861, IMG submission 132986) | Peatland microbial communities from SPRUCE experiment site at the Marcell Experimental Forest, Minnesota, USA - June2016WEW_10_100 | ecosystem: Environmental > Terrestrial > Soil >...
AGGGGGCTCCTATGCTTTCAAATGACACTGATGCCCCTCCCGTCAGCACTGGTTGCTATCGGGTTCTGCTGCCTTGGTGCCGCATTGCTGGTAGGAATTGGTCGGAGTGGGACAGCTCGCTGAGACCAAGACGGGCATACGCCTCATTCTGGGATAAGCAAGGTATATCGCGAAGTATCTTTTCTGCCAGCAGCCCCCTAAGAATACCCCCCCGCCCCCCATTTCCGCCCCCAAAAACTATCACCCCGGCACTCACCCGGTAGGGGCAAAAAGCCCGTTTCGGGTGAGTGCTGGAAAACTCAAGCCGAGCCGTTAAGGGGGCGAAGGAAGATGGCACAACCCGCCAATTACCAGCCGCCTGTGCTGATTGCAGAGCAAGACGAAACTGGAGCGGGTGATGGGAATCGAATTCACGTCGTCGGCTTGGGAATACCGCGGCTCGAATTCTTAAAAAAGGTTGCGGCAACGACAAAACATTGCGCGCGCGGCTATAAGCTGCGCGCTAAGAAGAACTTCAGCTCCGAAAAGAAAAGCTTCCAAACCTTCCAAACCTTCCAAAGTACGCTAACGGCATTTCTCGGATTGTGAGAGAATCGGGGGTGTGAGCATGGATCATAGAGACATGCGCGGGGATGGAACGTTTGCGACCCAGAATACGGCGAGGTCGCCGCTTCGCGTCGCCCTCCGGGTGCCGAAACGAATCGGCATCGTGTCGCTACCACCCTCGCGCCTCCTCTTCCCGAAGCCTTACAATGAAGAAAAGCTTCCAAACGTTGCACTCGCTCGCTCCCGCTCAGCTCGCCCTTCGGGCCACCGTCGGTGTTGCGTCTCGCCCCGTCACCACGGGGCTCGGCTCCCAAACCTTCCAAAGTACGCTAACGGCATTTCTCGGATTGTGAGAGAATCGGGGCATGAGAGAAATGATTAGGAGTCAGCTCCGAAGACGACTCGGAGGAGGCGATGCGCCTCAAGTCGGGAGATCGAGAAGTCCCCTCACCTTAATCCTTTGCCGCGACGGCGTCTCGTCCGACTCGGCTCCCCTCAAGGGGCGAGGAGACAGGAGGCGGTTGCGACCCTGGAAATGGAGGTTGGCAGGGGCTTCTCTCTATAAAAGTATGTTTTTTACCAAACGAACCCAAATGAAAAATGTGCAACTATTTAGGTGTGAATGTGTTAGGAAAAAATACGAGTTGGGTTCGTTTTGCAAAAAGAGGCAAAAAACAGGGGGAAAATGCTGGAAAACAGCGCCGGGGAGCTCCGAAAACGACTCGGAGCAGAGGTGGTTTGCCGCCCTAGACCCCTCGGCCTCTCCTGCGTCGAGTTATGCACATACGAAGCCAAATTAAGGCATGGCGGGGCAGCGAATCGGGGCGAAATGGGCCAGCGGCGACCGATAACCGGCACCCACCCCCGGCCCCTCCAATGGAGGGGAGCAGCCCCGCATCGGCTGGATACTCCGAATCGCTGGCAGCACTTCGGAGCCTTCAGCCCTACAATCCGGTTCGAGGTTGTTTTGCAGAGCGCGGTTGGGAGAATCGCGCCGCGAGGGAAATGTGAAACTGTACGAGTACCTACAATCGTCTGGATTTTCCGCGCGCACCCACTACAATTTCCTGCGGCCGAGGAGGCGTTGCGTTTCGGGCGTTCCGACCAGCAGAATCGTTTCACAGATTATTCTGTCGACATGAAAGAGTATTTGGATCTGGCACGGCTTGTTCTCGATCACGGCAAGCTCAAGAAGAGCCGCACGGGCATCGACACGCTTTCCTATTTCGGCGCTCACTATCAAGTAGATTTGTCGAAGGGCTATCCCCTGCTGACCACCAAGGAAGTCAACTGGGCCGCCATGCTGCGGGAGTTGCTGTGGTATCTCTCCGGCGAGGACCACATTCGCAACCTGCGCAAGCACACCAAGATTTGGAATGCCTGGGCCGACGCGGACGGCAATCTCGAAACCGCCTACGGCCGCTATTGGCGCCGCTTCCCCAGCCCGTATCAGGACGCCCACGGCCAATGGCAGGTGCGCGAGGTTGATCAAATCCAATTCGTCATCGACACCTTGCGGAAGGAGCCGTACAGCCGCCGTATGGTCGTCACCGCCTGGGAACCCGGCAATGCCGGGACGAGCAAGTTGCCGCCCTGCCATTACAGTTTTGCGTTCAACGTCCAGGGCGATCGCCTCAACTGCCATCTCACACAGCGGTCGGGCGACATCGCGCTGGGCATTCCCTTCAATCTCGCGTGCTACGCCACGCTGACGCAAATGCTCGCGCAGGAAGTCGGTCTCGACGTCGGCTTCTTCAGCCACACCATCGTTGACGCCCATATTTACACCGCTACGCCCGAGAGCGGGCTGGCCGAATACGATCACGTTCCCGGGCTTCGCGAACAGCTCAAGCGCGAGCCGCGTCCGTTGCCCCGGCTGGTCATCGCCAAGAAGCCGCTCGACCAATTGCAATTCGAGGACTTTCAACTCCTCGACTATCACCCCCACCCCAAGATCAAATTCAAAGTGGCCGTATGAACATCGCGCTGATCGTCGCCATCAGCGAAGACGGTACGATCGGTGACCAGGGGAAAATCCCCTGGCATATCCGCGAAGATTTGCAGCGGTTCAAACGCCTCACCATGGGCCATCCCATCGTCATGGGACGGAAGACGTATGAATCCATCGGCAAACCATTGCCGGGCCGCACGAACATTGTCCTCACCCAAAGCGCGAATTTCACCGCGCCGCCCGGTGTGCTCGCGTTTGCCAACCTCAATGCCGCCCTCGACCATTGTCGCCGGCAGAATGAACAATCTGTTTTCATTATCGGCGGCCGCAAGGTGTACGAAGCCGCCTTGCCGCTGGCCGACAAGCTGTTCGTCACGGAAGTCCACCGCCGGGTTATCGGCGACACCAAGTTTCCCGATTACGATCATCGCGAGTGGACGGAAGCCGCGCGTGAGGACGGGACGGAGTGCTCTTTCGCTGAGTATGTGAGACGCTGAAACCGCATGAACGCACTTTGGAAGGTATTCTGGTGACGAAATCCAAATCCCCTGTTGAAAAAGCCGACGGTGGTGCGTATAAGTCTCATGGGCACACATGAAACCGACTGATCTTCGTGGCATCCTGCACTACGTCCCGCAGTTTCGGGACCGGGTGTTCCTCATTGCCGTCGACGGCTCGGTGGTCGCCGACGAGAATTTTGGCAACCTGTTGCTCGACGTCGCGGTGTTGCGGAGCCTGAATATCCGCATCGTGCTGGTTCACGGCGCCGGTCACCAAATCAAGTTGCTGTCCGAGCGCCTGCACGAGCCGATTTCCAACCACGACGGCATGGGCGTCACGGACGCGGCGACGCTCGGCATCGCAATCACGGCGGCGACGAATGTCACCCACGAGATCCTCGAAGGACTGAAGCTGAACGATATTCGCGGCGCGCAAACCAACGCCATCGAGGCCGTGCCGCTGGGCATCATCAAGGGCGTCGATCATCAACGCACGGGCAAAGTCCATCAAGTCGATCTCGAGATGCTGCGCACGCTGCTCGACAAGGACATCGTGCCCGTCATCCCTCCACTCGGATTCGATGGGAACGGGAACACCTACCGATTGAATTCGGACTCCGTCGCCGTCGAGGTGGCGCGCGAGTTGGGCGCGGTGAAGCTGATGTTCATCGGCAGCGCGAACGGCCTAGAGATCGACGGCAAGTTGGTCGCGCAGATGTCGGTGAAGGAACTGGAAGCGGCGTTGAAGAATCCGAGCGATAAGATCGCGCCCGGGATGATTTCCAAGGCGCAGCACGCGTTGCGCGCGAGCCAGGGCGGTGTCCTGCGGGTCCACATCATCAATGGCCAGGTCGATGAAGGCCTGCTTGCCGAGGTCTTTTCCAATGAGGGGATCGGCACGTTGATTTATGCGGACGAATATCAGGCGGTCCGCAAAGCGATGCGCAAAGACATTCGCCACATCATGGCGCTCATCAAGCCGTCCATCCAAGAAGAGCAACTCGTCAAACGCACCCGCAGCAGCATCGAAAAACATATCGGCGAGCATTACGTCTTCGAAATCGACAACAACATCGTCGGCCTCGTCGCCCTCCACGCCTACCCCGAGCAGAAAATGGCCGAACTGGCGAGCTTGGCGGTCAGTCCCGCGCACGAGCACCGGGGAATCGGTTCCAAGCTGGCGCTGTTCGTCGAAAACCTCGCGCGCGAACAAGGTTTCGAAAGGATTTTTTGCCTCTCGACGCAGACGTTCACGTTTTTCCAGCACAAGTTGGGTTATGCGGAAGGTACGCCCGAGGATTTGCCTCCCCAACGTCGCGAGAAATATGAACAAAGCGGTCGCAAGTCGAAGGTGTTGGTGAAGAGCCTGACGACTGCACCGGCTTCGTCCCTCGTTCCGCCCCGCGAACCAGCGCTCACTCCCGCGACGAACTGAGCGTCACTGGCCGAACGAAATGCGCGTCCGGGCACCCTTGCTGACGCTGGCCCCAACCACGGCCGGCCGGGACGCGTCCACCTCGTCAGCCATTGGCGCGCCGGAGATTTTTTCGACGAGCTGATTCCACTCGCTGAGAGCTTGTTGCTGTGATGTTTCCAAGCGCGCCAGCATCACCAGGTCGCGGTTCACATCATTCAGGCGCGCCGCGATGCGGCTGGTGATTTCGGTGCGTTGCGCCTGGATTTCCTTGAGCCGGCCGGCCAGCACGGTCAGCCGCCTCTCGGGCGGGACGTTCGCTGCGGACGATTTGCCTTCCGCAATGGGCTTGGATTCCACTTTTAGCGCCGGCGGCGGCGCCGCCGCCTTGGTCGATTGGGGCGGCACGATGACATTGGTGCGGCACTGCGGGCAATCGATAATCATGCCTTCCCCCGCCTCGTCCACGACCAGACTCTTCCCACAGGACGGGCATTCAAATAGTATATCGGTGGTTGTCACCATCGCGTCCTCGTCCCTGGGTTTTGCTTCCTCCGTGCTCATACCTGTTGATCTCCTCTAAAGATGCCGTCAGCACATCGGCTTTGCAAGTCCGAAGATTCCTGTTAGCATCCGCCGTCGTGCCAACCAAACGTCCGCATGTGAGGGTCGGCTGTTGTGGCTTCGCGATGGCGCAGGAGAAATACTTTCGCACCTTCTCCTGCGTCGAAATCGACTCCAGCTTCTATCAACTGCCCAAAGTGGAGACCGCCGCGCGCTGGCGGGCCGCGGCGCCGTCCGATTTTGAATTCGCGTTGAAAGCCTGGCAGCTCATCACGCATCGCGCCACCAGCCCGACGTACAAACGCACGCGTCTCGACCCCGGCGACCGCGAGTACTGCGGTCACTTCGGGTACAATCCCACGATCCGTTGGGCCTGGGACGAAACGTTCGCGGTGGCGAAGGCACTCAGCGCCGTCCTTGTGCTCTTCCAGTGCCCGCCAAGTTTCCGTCCCACAAAAGAGAACATCGCAAATTTGCGCCGCTTCTTCGAACGCGCCAAGCGCGGCAGGTTTCACATGGGCTGGGAACCGCGCGGCCCATGGGACGTGGAGTTGATCGTTTCGTTGTGCCAGGAACTCGATTTGATCCCCGTGCTCGATCCGCTCCAAGCCGACCCAATACCCGTCGGCAAAATCCGCTATTTCCGTCTCCATGGTGCCAGCGGTCCGCGCCACCGAAACTCCAACCAAGAACTGAGCCGTCTCAGCCTCGCCTGCGCGGGCCGACAGCCGACCTACTGCCTGTTCAACAACGTGGCCATGACCGAAGACGGACAACGTCTCCAGAAGCTGCTCGGACAAGCCTCTCGGTAAGCGATTTCTTCCTACCCGCTCTCAGCACGTTCCTCGCCAAACTCAAATGCCGTGAACACCTGCAGTCGCGCCGCCGGATCACGCCACGCATCGGTCGGCAAACCTGCCTTTTCGCAAACCATCTCCAGCGTCATGGTCGCATCCCAGCCCTGTTCCTGTGCGACTTTCGGCAGGAATAACGCGTGCCGCCAACCCTTCTCCACGATGATCCCGTGCCGCGTAACGTCAAACATCTCAGGTCGCGCGATATCCTCCGGCGGGTTCAGGATCGAAATCTCCATCGCAATCTCGCCCAGTTCCTGCGGTTCCACGGGAGAAAACCTCGGGTCCTCCAGCGCAGACGCGACCGCCGCGTCCAGCGCGTTCACCCACAGCGGTCGCTCGAAATCCATCTTGCCGATGCATCCGCGCAACTCGCCCTGCTTCTTCAGCGTTACGAAAACACCGTGTCGCGCGCGCAATCGCTCGGTGAGTTCCGTCTCGGGAATTTCCATCGGCGGCTCCCCACGCACTGCGGCCTCAGCCGCCGCGCGTACCCATCGCAGCAGCTTCTTCTGTTCGTCGCGGCTGATTGGTGAATCGCTCACGATACGCCTCCCGCGGTGACCGCAGAGTCCCTCTCTCTCACTGGGCCCATACTACGACCAGGCTTGCCCTCCGTCAAACGCATCACGACTCGTGAAAACACCACCGGACCGGACCAGGCCATCACGGTTCGAGCCCGAGGTCTGCGAACAACTTCATGCCGTCGGTCGTGGCCGGGTCGGGCAGGAAATCCACCGCGGCATCTTTCATGGCGTCGAGGTCCATCGGAACCTGTTTGCAGGTGGCACGGACATAGATTTGGCCGCGTTCATCACGTAATTCGGCCTCCGATTCCCAGAGTCGGCCGCGATCCGCCTTCAAGCGCGCGACACAAACCAGTTTCTGTCCCACGGAAACTTTGTCGACAAAGCGGACGTTCAGTTCCGCGGCCAGACAGAAGCGCTTCTGGGTCGTGGCCGCGGCCCAAAACATCGCCTCGTCGAGAACGGTGGACAGGATCCCGCCGTGGACGATGCCGCGAAAACCCGCGTGCTGGGGTTGCGGCGTGAAGTCGGCGCGCACTTCGTCGCCTTCGCGGCGAAAGCGCAGGCGGAGTCCGTGCGGATTGTTCGCGCCGCAGACAAAACAGTCGCGCGTGTAGGGAAGTTGGAGTTTACTCATTTCATGAAAACTCTCAAGAGGCGCCCCACCAGATAGATGAACAACCACGCCGGTAGCGCGAAGATCAGCACCGACGCCAGCGATGGCCAATTCCACGTTACCAACCCGACCTGCATGGGGTACAACGTAATCAGGAAGTACCCCGAAAAGCGCGTATGCCCCAGGACCTGGCAGAGCGTGCGGTCTTTCTTGCGCAGTCCCAACACGATCGTGAAAACGCCGAGCCCGACGGCGCACGCCGCGATCGTCCACGCGATGGCCGTGCGGTCCTTGAGACTGCCAAGATAGGAGAAGAACCCCAGATTCGAGAGGTGCATCGCCCAGTTCACGCCCGTCCACAGCATGAGAAAACCATTGCCCACCGCGTGACCGAACGACACCTTGCTCTTGTATAATTCACCAAGCAGCAACGAGATGTACAACGGCACGAGACCCAGCCACACATGGCCGAAATCCCGAAACGGCGCCACGATCAATTGCACGAGCCTGACGAGATACCCCTCCAGCGGCATGGACCACACCTCCTTTCAGGTTTTCTATCACAGGATGCAATCCGCGGGCAAGCGCAGTACTGGTACAGTTTCACGACTTCCAGTGCCCCGCCGTGCGGGGCAATTGGGGTTCGTTTTGTGTTCGTTTCGGTCAAAAACCACCCTCCCGGCGCTGTTTTCCAGCATTTATTCCCCGTTTTTTGCCTCTTTTTTGCAGAACGAACCCAACTCGCTTTTTCCCCAACACATTCACGCCTAAACACATACGCATTTTTCAGTTGGGTTCGTTTGGTAAAAACACCCTTTTTTTGGAAAGTCCCGTGCCAACCGTCATTCCTTCGCTGTTGGTAGGGACGGCTCTCCGAGGCTTGCCCGCCTAAGGAGGGTTTACCCGCCGATGTGGGCGTCCGCTCCGTTGCCGTTTGTAGGCCCGAACCGTTCTTCTTATGTCAAAGCCGAGCGAAGCGAGACGCGACCACGTTGTGCCGAGGTCGCAGAACTGTCTCCTATACGACGCCAGTTCTTTCAAAGAACTGGCGGGATTATACCACCCCCGGCCCACCCCGTCCAGCAAAACTATCGCTTTCCGATAGCGGAGTCTGACGATACGCCGCACGCCGTATTCCTGCGGCAATCGCCCCGCCCGCTGTGTTGTAGCCGCGCTTGTTAAGCACAGCCTCTGCCTTCCACTTTGACGCGTCCCCGACCAGCGGTTATACTCAGCCCGTGGTCTTGGACATCATCAAATACGGTCATCCCACGCTCCGCGAGAAAGGCAAGCGCATCGAACGCGTCACCCCCGAGATTCGCCAGCTCGCCGCCGACATGTTGGAGACCGTGCACGCCGCGGAAGGCCTCGGCTTGGCCGCGCAGCAGGTCGGCCGCGCGGTCATGCTCACGGTCATCGATGTGTCCGCCTCCGACCGGCCTTCGCAACTACTCATCGATGGCCGGCCACAGAATCTGCCGGCGTCCATGCCGTTGGTGCTCGTCAATCCGCAGATTCGCAACCCGGAAGGCGAACAGATCAGCGCGGAAGGTTGCCTGAGCATCCCGGAAATCAACGCCGAGATTCGCCGCGCCGAGAAAGTGACCATCCGGGCGCAAGACCTCGATGGCAAGGAACTCATCTTCGATTGCACCGGGCTTCTGGCCCGCGCCGCGCAACATGAGCTCGATCATCTGAACGGTATCCTGTTCATCGATCGGATGGACACCGCCACGCGCGTCAGCTTCGACGGCAAGCTCAAGAAGATGCAGAAAGAAACGCTGGCCGCGCTGGCCAAATCCCCAAAGCCGCGACGCACGCCGGCCCCGATGAAGCCGGGTCTGGCGCCTTTGTGAGCCGCCCGATGCCGTCATCCTGACCGAAGCCGAAGGCCACTCATGAACTTCCTGCGTTCCATCATCGCGCTATGCAGCGGCTTTGCCAACTACCGCGCGTACCGCGATCTGGCGCTCTCCACCTCGCTGAAACATTTGCTCAAACTGATCATGCTGCTGGCGCTCGTCCTGGCGATCAGTGCCGTTCCGCCGGCACTGCAGGCGATTGACGAGTTCGCGCGCCGGTTCGACGATCATCGCCCGGATTTCTCCATTCAGGACGGCAAAGTTGTCAGTCACGTGAAACAGCCCTATTTGTGGGGTAATAAAGATGTGCGGTTCATCCTCGACACCACGGGCGCTGTCACCACTCCCGACTCCAATGCACCCGCCGGTGTGTTGTTTACCGCTGACAGCTTTCTCTATTGGCTCACCCCGACGAACGACAGCCTTCTTTCCTGGGCTGCAGGGACGAACGCGACGACGATTATCAGCGCCCCCCCGCAAAGCCTGCGCAGGTTTCCCGACAGCGTCGTCAACGGCGACTACTTCCGCCATCTCATCCGCGCGATGTTGTGGCTGCTCGTGACGCTCGGGTGGCTGCTGCTGGTGCTCTTCGGGATGCTGAGTTGCCTGCTCCAGGCGTATCTGTTTTCCGTGGTCGCCTCGTTCATGGAACGCTCGATGCCGGCGCCGCTGCAATTGCCGCAGTTGCTCAACATCGCCATCTACGCCTGCACGCCCGCCACCATCGTGGTCACTATCTATTCCGCCATCCGGCTCCACAACCTTAACCTGTGGCTGGTCTACCTGATCGTCTACGGAATCTTCCTCATCGGCGCATCCATCGCCTGCCGCGATCACGTGGAAGGAAGAAAGCCGAGCGAGGACGATTTGTTGTAGCCGCACCCTTTAGGATGCGCTGGTCACAGGCTGAAACCTGTGCCTACACCGAAAAACTCTCGCCGCACGAACACGTCGCGGTCGCGTTCGGATTGTGAATCTTGAACCCGCCGCCAATCATCTTGTCCTGAAAATCCACTTCCGACCCGCTCACGTACAGCGCGCTCTTTACATCCACCAGCACCCGCACGCCCGCCGTTGAAATGAGAATGTCCTTCGGCGTCGGCGGATTCTTCTCGAAATCCATCTTGTACTCCAACCCTGCGCAGCCTCCCCCGACGATCTTCACCCGCAATGCGCCGTCCGCCACCCCGTCCCGCCGCATAAGCTGGGCGACCTTCCGCCCCGCCGATTCCGTCAGCTTGATCAGCTTCTCCGAACCGACACGCGGACCCGCTTGTGTTGGTGCTTCGGTGGTCATTGCCGTCACTATACTCCAGGTTGCACTGAGAGGAAACCTCGCCCTTCGCGGTCACTTTTTCTTGCGCCGCACCTTGTATCGCACCCGCCGCTCCTTGATGCGCAGATTCATCTGCCCGGATGGCGGCTCATCGAAGCCGAGACAGTGTCGAATTACCGTCCGAGCCATACAGCAACAGGCGAAAGCCGACTTCGCGTCTGTCTGACTCGCGCTGTCCCCTGGGTAGCGAAACTCCACCCCGTAAGGATTCAGTGCAGCCAACTCAGGCCGCAGCTCCGTGAGACGCGGTTCCACTGGCGCCACAAGCTTCAGCAAGGCGACGAGATTGTGAATTTTGGGGAAATCAACGCCGGCTTCCACCAATCGAGCCTTCAGGTACTTCTCGACGCACTGCTGCGAGAGAAAGCATACAAGGTCGTGGTTGGGCAAGCGAGCGACGCGCACCTCGCGTTGGGCCGAACGAAAGTCCCCTTCCGCTTTGGCCACCCACTCACGCGTAATCGGCTTCATAGAGGACCTTGCCTTTGTTGATAATCTCTTTGATGAAACAGTCGCCCCACGCCAACCGCTGGCGAATCTTGGCTGGCGACCGAACCAGCAGGTCACAAGGGAATGGCGCCGGCGACTTCAACCCAATCTCAATCGCTTTGCGAACCCCACGCCCCCGGAGCGGCATGATCACCAGCAAATCCACATCGGAATCGCGCGTGGGCTTTCCATAAGCGTACGACCCGAACAGAATGATCCGCCGCGGACGAAACTCCCGCCCAATCTCTTTCGCGTATTCCCGGATTTGCCGCCGCGTAACCATGATGGGAGCAAACTACAAGGAGCGTCCCCGAATCACAAGCCCCGGTTGTGCGCGGGCCTCTCGAATGGTATCGAAAGTGGAGACCCTGCGGTCAAACCACCGTGCTTACGGCTACCCCGACGCCTGCGCTCCACCGACGGTAAGGGAGCGCCGCGCCGTCCGTCTCGCGGTTCGGATACGTTCGCATATCAACTCCAAAATGCCGAGGCAGAGTGCTTCAACGATAACTCCAAATCGTCCATGCCAAAGCTGGACTTCCGGACGATAAGATTCAGACCCAGCACGATTGGCTGGAGCAAATCCAAAGACTTTCCCAAGTCACCCCATTTCAAGCCCAGCTTCGAAACATCTATGGGACTGTACTTTCCGTCCATTATCTTAAGCTCAAGATGTGCGGTAAGTTTATCGCGAACCGCTTTGAACCCATTCAGCCACGGTTGCTTCTGGAAGTTGCCCCAATTTGAGAGGAGGGTCTTATACTTTTCGTCAAAAATAATGGATTGTTGCTCTTGCACATCGGCATCCCATCTCTTGATGGCCGCTCTCAAAACCTCACGTAGGGATTGACGCACCTCCTCCCTAGACACCTCTTCCATGATGTTCGCGATACTTGGTGTACGCTTGTCTTTGTCGAGAGACAGTTTCACGACATCCTGCACACAGTCGCAAAAAAGAGATTGGCGGATTACCTCAAAACCCTCGGTCTTCATCCCGCTTCCGTGTCGCCGTGCGACTTGCTCGTCAGCGATCATCGGCTGGAGAAATGCGTACTTCTGTTTGAGACCAAGGAAGCAACCCAACAGTTGGTCGGTATGTCCGACCAACCTCTTAACCCGTTGTTCCATGATTTGTTTCGTTGATGGAGTTACTCCCCACCCTTGCCTCTTATCCCCGGTTCTGTCAACGCATGCAGGTTGAAGATTTCCTTTAGCTGCTTCTCGCTCAAACCCGAGACTTCGCGGGCGACTTCGCGGACGGTTTTGCCTTCCTTGTACGCCTTCTTGGCAATCTCGGCGGCTTTGTCGTAACCGATGACGGGCGCCAGCGGCGTGCACATCGCGAGGCTTTGCTCGACGAGCGACTCACAGCGTTCGCGGTCGGCTTCAATACCTTTGACGCAGGCGTCTGCGAAATTGCGCGATGCCGCCGCCAGCATCTGCGCGCTCTCCACCAATTGCGCGCCCATGACCGGCATGCCGACGTTCAACTCGAAGAAACTCTGCAACCCGCACAAAGTCACCGTCAGATCGACACCGATGACCCACAGACAGACCTGAATCAGGCTCTCGGCGATGACCGGATTGACCTTGCCGGGCATGATCGAACTGCCGGGCTGCACGGCGGGAATTTTCAGTTCGCCGATGCCGCAACGCGGGCCGCTGCCGAGCAGACGCGTGTCGTTGGCGATCTTGGCAAGACTGATGGCGATGGTCTTCAGGCAACCGCTGGCCTCGACACAAGCGTCGCGTGCCGCCGCCGCCTCAAAATGGTTCTTCGCCTCTTTCAAGGGCGCTTTCAATTCATCGGCGAGTCTGGCAATGGTCTTCTTCGCGAAATCCGGATGCGCGTTCAAGCCGGTGCCCACCGCCGTGCCGCCCAGCGGCAGTTCACTGAGCACTTCAACCGCCCGGTTCGCGCGCGCGATCCCATGCTCGACTTGCGACGCATACCCCGAGAACTCCTGCCCCAACCGCACCGGCGTCGCATCCTGCAAGTGCGTCCGGCCGATTTTCATCACGTCATCGAACTGCTTCGCCTTCTTC
>Ga0187861_10003963_pt1 | contig 12696 bp, 12 predicted proteins | sample June2016WEW_10_1_3_FD_132986 | JGI IMG/M metagenome (GOLD analysis project Ga0187861, IMG submission 132986) | Peatland microbial communities from SPRUCE experiment site at the Marcell Experimental Forest, Minnesota, USA - June2016WEW_10_100 | ecosystem: Environmental > Terrestrial > Soil >...
GCGCACGATCTCCCAGAAAAGGCCACCCGCGTGCCCCTCAAGCTGCGCCTCGCGGCTATAGGCGTCTGATCTGGTGGGTTTCAGCCACGTGGTTCGCGCACCCGCCCCAGTAGGCCGAAATTCGCGCTCCAAGCCAACACACGGGCGGCGGAGTTGGTTACGGCCAAGTGATGCGTATTTCCGAGGCGCCGTTGCCCCGGGAGCTACGCCCAACATCGAGTGGACCGTCCCTGGTCTTCGGTCATCTTCCGCTACGCCAATACCAGCCGCGTCAGCCAGCGCGCCAGCCATGAAGTGAAGGAGGCCGTCGCCGACTGGATCAAAGGCCAGGGCTCGCTTCTGGACCAAGTGGACGGGATGACGCCGGCGCAACTCCATGAACTCGGTCTGCGCGCGTTCGAGCAGATGCTGAGCCTGCCGGTTGAGTGCCCTGATGTTCGCGCCGACTTATTCTACAAGCAGGTCCGCGATGAGCCTCACCTGCAACGCCTGAAAGTAGCCTTCGATACCTGGTGCGCTCTCTGGTTCTGGCCGGCAGACAGACTTGACCTGGCCCCCATGCCCGCCACTTGGCAGGCGCCGTCGCAGGCCACGCTGGACATCATCCGGCAGCTTGCCGGAGAGCATCGCTTTTTCCATTGTGAACTGGAGTTCCCCGACGTGTTCACGGGGCCGAACACGGGCTTTGACGCTGTACTCGGCAACCCGCCCTGGGAGATCCAGAAGCCGAACTCGAAGGAATTCTTCTCCAACGTTGATCCACTCTACCGCGCCTATGGTAAGCAGGAGGCCGTGGTGAAACAGACGGAGTATTTCCAGCGTGGCGACAGCGCTGGGCAGGCTATTGAGCGCGACTGGCTCGAATACAGCGCGCGTTTCAAGGCACTCTCGAACTGGAACAAGAATGCCGCCTGGCCCTTCGGCGAACCGCATGGCGAAGAGAAGGCGGGCTTCAACCTGAAGGGTGACTTGCACGCCCGCTGGCAGGCGCAGCGGCTTAAGCGCACTGGCTACGCCGACACTGCGCACCCGTTCCGGCATCAGGGATCGTCAGACATCAACACCTATAAAATGTTCCTGGAGACCGCCCACGCGCTCCTGAAATCCGGCGGGCTACTGGGGCTGATCGTGCCCAGCGGCGTATACACAGACAAAGGCTCCACGGCACTGCGCACGCTTTTCCTGGAGAAATGCCGTTGGCGCTGGCTCTTTGGCTTCGAGAACCGCGACAAGATTTTCGACATCCACCGCAGTTTCAAGTTCTGCCCGCTGATTGTGGAGAAGGGCGGGAAGACGGAGGTGCTCCGCGCGGCCTTCATGCGCCACGACCTGAAGGACTGGGAGGACGGCGAGCGGCACGCGGTTTCATACACGCGCGAGCAGGTGCTGCGCTTCAGCCCAAAGACCAAGGCGATCCTGGAGATTCGCAGCCGGCGCGACCTGGAGATTATCGAGAAGATTTACGCCAATAGCGTGCTCTTGGGCGACGAAGGCCCAGACGGCTGGGGCATCCAGTACGCCCGCGAATTCGACATGACCAACGACAGCAAGCTCTTCCCGCCGTTGCCGGAGTGGGAGAAGCAGGGCTGCGGCTATGCGGCCCCCATGCGGTGTTCTCCCCCGCGTGGTATGCCTTTGGGAGGGGAGATGGCCGTGCTGCTTGGAAGAAGCTGTGGGCAACTACTGAGCATGAACGGCTGCGTCTCCGTTGCATCCTGGACGCATTGGTGGCGGCGGGATATGACCTCAAACAGGATGAACTGAGTTACATCCTGCGTGATTGCGACCACCCGGCTGATCGATTAAAGGAACAGGCATATTGTAGAGCGCTTGACCTCAAAGGCTTCTGGCGCGTAGACAAGGACAACGACCCCGAGCTGCGCCACACCGTCCTGACGCTTGTGGCGTTCCACGACCTCCAGTATATGATCCGCGCCCGCGGCGGCGACCGCGAGAAGGGCATCACCGCCTTCTGTAACCAGAACGACGGCGAAGGCTGGATGCTCCCTGAGACGCTTTGCCTGGCCGACTTGGGCCTCGGCCACGACGACCGCGCCAAGCGCCCCCAGCCCGTCCGCACGCGCCTGGGCGAACGCTTCCTGCCTTGGCAGCATGAGCAGTCCGCCGAGGACTCCTGGAAGGAGTGCGAAATGCACGCCCGCAACCTGCTGGGCGAGGCCGGCTTCGCGCGCCTCCAGGCCCAACTCCGTGGCGAGACCGCCGAAGACGACGCCCCGGCGGTGGTTGGTGGGCGGTGTACGGTGGATGGTGAACAAACAACGGAATTCAGGCTGATGCCGGACACGGGCAAGATGATCAAAGCGGGCGGGCACAAGAAGAAGGACGCCAGGGGCCAGGGGCACATGTTCTAGGAAATCTGGCCATAAGGCAGGCACTTCAAAACAAAGGAGCAGGTCATGAAGAAGACGAAGCATGTCGTTGAGATCACAGTGAAGGCTAAGCCTGCGCTTCCAGATACCGGTCTTGTGGGTCAAAGGGGCGTGGGGCAACTGCTTTTCGAGGCGATGGCCAAAGCCCTTGGAAGCGTCGGTGGATACAACGACGGCGTGGGGTTCGCCGAGGACGCTGCCACCAACATTAAAGCGTCTTTCGAGAAGGGTGATGACTGTAGTTTGGTGTTCGCGGTTGAGGTGAATCCGAAAAGCACCCGATGATGGCGCCTAAGGGGATGACAATGCCTGCCAACATCGGCGAGATGTTCTACACGGGTGAGGTCCCATGGCGCGTGGAGGGACTCGAACTGGCCAAGCCAGCTACGATGGAGGAAACCCATATAGCCGGCGGGCTCAACTGGGAAGTGGGTGAAGCGGATCTGAACTGATTGCCGTACCGGGCTGGTGCTGGAGGTCACGTGGATGAAGACCTATTGCGACTTGCACAGACGGCACGGCAAGGCGCTGTGGAGACCCGATCGGGAAACGTGTTCATCGTTATTGACGCGCCGCCTTTGCAGAAGCGCAATGAGGTAACGAAGTCATGAGTCTAACGAACCCAAACCCAGAGAAGGAAACAACGGTTGTCGGCGTCGACCTTGGCCCAGCCTGTGACAACAAGAGCACCGGGGTTGTAATCGCAACTCGAAGCGCCAACGGGTGGTCTGTAACGCGGGATCGCACACACTGGGTGCGAAGAGGGAAACAGACTGACTGCAATCATCTTCTGACAAATACCATACGCCCATCTTCCCTTGCGGTAATCGACGCGCCGCTCTGCTTAGGATGCTCTAAGCCGTGGGAGAAGATTCTCTGCGGTTGTAGGAGGCTTAAGAAATCGATGAAGCCCAGTTTCAGCGGTATTATCGGCGGTCACATGTGGCGCGCGGCTGCGCTGCGCCAGTTGCTTGCCGACATGTTGCTGATTGAGATTTTCCCGTCTGCATGGTTCTGGCTGTGCGACCATGATACGACCGTAGAATGGAAGGGCGATTCAAGAGCAAAAATGCGCAAGGTGTCATGGTTCAAGGGTCGTCTTAAAGCCCTCGGTCAGCTCGGTCTTTCGGTATCATACGGCGACCGGTACGCGAGCGCGGACGACGCCGATGCTCTTCCGTGTGTGCTTTGCGCGGTCTTGGCCAATGAAGGATGGGAGTTGCAGCGGTTAGACAACACCCAGCCACCTGTACTATTCCCGCCACGTTGTTTATGGGACATAACTCGCCTTCCAGCAAGTATTCGCAAGCTGCCTTGGAAGTCGTGGACACTGCCAACTGAGCATGAAGCCGGGCTGTTTCAGATTTAGGTGAACTTGGGATTTTAGACCGAGACATTGAGCGGGACTTGCCATAGAGGGCCGTAGAGGAGAAAGCAAGATGGGCCAAATCGACATGGAGTTGTCGCCGCCGCAATGGTGGCAGCAGTTTCAAGAGCTGACTCTGGACTTGGTTCGGCACCTGTGGCCGGACCATTTATCGGCTGACATTGTAGGGCGCGAAGGTCAGTCGCAGGATGGCCTAGATATCTTTGTTCACCGGAAGGACGACGAACTCATTGGCGTTCAATGCAAGCGGGTGCGGGAGATGGACGCGGGCGGCCGCTTGAGGCCCGGTGGAGAATTCTCGCAGGACGACCTTGTGAAGTTTGTGACTGATGCAGAGGAATATAGCCCGCCAATCAGTCGATTCGTATTGGCAACCACCGCGCTCCCCGACACTTCCCTCCAGCAATTCGCAATCTCCCTGACGCAGGACCGGGCGAAGGCGAAGAAGTGCGGAGTTGAGATATGGTTCTGGACCAGATTCCAGATGGAGATTAACAAGTCACGGGAGCTTCTCTACCGCCACTACGAGCTCGTTCTGAAGTCACGCCAGGATTACGATCCGACTCTCCATTTCCTCACCATTCTCCAGACAGCTCTGTCCCGACCAGCGTTTCATACCCCAACCCTTAACGAAGACTCCGGCCCGGATTTTACGCAGGCTGCTAAAGATACGCTTGGGGCATTCACAACTGGACAGTTGTGGGATCGTGTTAATCGAAGCTACGTTATAGACCAGGCACCAATGAAGCTTGGCCGTATCAAGGACGGTGCGCTGAAGTCCCGCCTAGAGACTGTTAAAGCTTCTATCGAGCTAGCGCGGCAGAGATATCGCAGAGGTCTTGCAGACGAGGATTTAGAAGAATGTAATCTGGGGGTGCGACCTTTAACGCCGCAGGCCCCCACTATCGCAATAGAGATTGATGTCCACAAGGCAGAAGCGGTTAAGTCGCTGAATCTGGTACTTAGAGAAGCAGGACTTCAGGAGATTCACTCCAGGTTTCTGGAGATGATGGAGAGAAATCATGCCAATCAACCCGATCACATACACGGAGAAGGTCGTCAGCAGTTTCCTGAAGTACCAGTTGACAGCCTATCCGTTCGCTGACCCGGACCTGCGGGAACAGATGCGGAAGTTGTTGTCGCTGGAGCAAACGCGCCGCACGCCTTTGATGAAAGGTCCGTACATCAGCCTCTCGCGTGCCTTCACCAAGGGTGCGTCGCTGGCAGAATTGGCAGACCAGAAGGTCATCCATCCTCTTGTGGCCAACCTTGCCGAGCATCCATACCTGTACGGTCACCAGGAGAAGGCCATCAGGGCCATCCACGCCCGCAAGCCCACGCTCATCTCGACCGGCACAGGTTCGGGCAAGACGGAAGGCTTCCTCTACCCGATCATCAGCCATTGCCTGACATTGCGTGACGAGTCCACCGCGCCGGGCATCTCCGCCGTGCTGATCTATCCGATGAATGCCTTGGCTGAAGACCAGTTGGGCCGCCTCCGCGACCTGTTGGCCGGGACGGGGATCACCTTCGGCCTCTACGTTGGAAAGACGCCGGAACACGAGAAGGACGTGACAGGCGAGCGCCTTGCGGCTGGCTCGTCGCGGCAGGACTACCGCGCTGCCCTGAAGAAATCCCAGGACGAAAAGCGGGAGTCCGCGGTCCATCCGCCGGAGGAACACTGCTCGCGCGAGAAGATGCGCACGCCCGGCGAACAGCCGCGCATCCTGCTCACCAACGTCAAGCAGTTGGAGTTGCTGCTCACCCGCCAGCAGGACGTGGAGCTTTTCGCAGGTGCGCGGCTGGACTTCCTGGTTTGTGATGAGGCCCACACCTATAGCGGCGTGGGCGGCGCCGAGACAGCCTGCCTGATCCGCCGCTTGCGTTCCTTCTGTCGAAAGAAGTCCGACGAGACCGTTTGTGTCGCTGCGTCCGCGACCATAACCGATCCCAGAGGGGGAACGAGTCCGGCCAAGAGCTTCATGTCCCGGTTCTTTGGCGTGCCTGAGCAGCGCGTCGAGGTCGTAATCGAGGAGTACGAGCAGCAATCCTGGGCAGCGCAGCGGCATGTGCCGGCCCCAGCCTCGGGCGAAGCTGCGGCACTGCTGAAGGACGTGCTACAGGCACTCGACGCTAACGATGATGATGAGGGCGCGAAGCTGACGGCGGTGCTGAAGAACAGGTTTGAAATGGACCTTCCTGCGGGGAACTGGGAGGCAACCCTGTACGACGCGCTGTCCCGAAATGAACTGGTGTACCAGCTCGCGGAAGCGCTCAAGCGCCCTAGGCTGCTCGGCGACCTACCCCAGGAGCTCGCCAAGGCCCTTAACCGCACAGTGTCGGAGGAGGAAATCCTGGCGTGGCTGGCACTGGGTGCGGCGACTAGAAAAGAAGAGCGCGCTCTCCTGCGGCCGGTGGTCCATATTTTCATCCGGGGAATCGGAGGCGCGGTGGTGAGCTTCCCCGAAAACAGGAACGGCGCGCAGTTGTGGCTTTCCGCGGAGGACGAAGCAGCCGCCGACCCTGAAGATCACCTCGTCCGCCTGCCCGTCACGACGTGCTCCACCTGTGGCCAGCACTACTTCGTCCATTACGCCGCGGACTTCGAGTTCACGGGAAAAGCGCCAGAAGGCGGAGAGGCCGTGGCCGACCGCGTCGTCTGGAAGGCCCTGGACTTCGCGCATGGCGGCAAGCGCCTGGTGCTCTTCGACAGGCTTATCTCGGCCGACGATGAGAATGGCGAAGCACCGGCGCACACGGCTGAGGTCTTCCTATGCCGCTCATGCGGTGCGCTCCATCCCGCCGGCGTCGAACGCTGCGACGCCTGCGGCCGGGCAGGACCGCTGGTCAGGCTCTTTGCTGTCGTCCAGGGTGTGGATGAACCAGGCTCCCTTAAGCGTTGCCTGTCGTGTGGCTCGACTGGGCATGATTATGGCGGCTCGTACCGCGAACCCGCCCGTCCCGTGAAAGCGGTGACAGTCTCCGACGTTCACGTTCTCGCCCAGGACATGCTCCACAACGCGGATCGCAAGCGCCTGCTGGTCTTCGCCGACAGCGGCAGAGCGGATACAGGAGTGGGGCGCCAATCTCGTTTCCACGCACCAGATCCCACCGCGGATGCCAGCCGTGGGGCCGCGCCAAGCCGAGATGCCGGTGAACAAGGCCGAGTCATTGCTGCGGGAAATGCTCAGCCGCGCCGGTTTCCCCGAGCCGCAATGGCATAAGCAACTCCAGCTAGGCCGGCCTCTTGGTGGGACCCAACCAGACTGCTTCTTTCCCGGAGATGATGAAGCGGACAAGGGCGTCTGCGTGTACTTGGACGGGCTAAGTGCGCATATCCACGGAAACCCGGCAACCCAGGTGCGCGATAGGCAAATTCGCGAGCATCTGCGGGCTGAACACTACGAAGTGATTGAGATTGCGGCAAACCAGTTAACCGACCGCGGCGCAATGAGCCAGCACTTCTTTCGCTTGGCCCGCGTGCTGATGAGCAAGGAGGAGGCGAGGAGGATTCGGGACAGCGCCGGGTGGTTTTCCCCGCCCGAACAGAATAACCAGAATGCTGTTAGCAAAGGCATCGAGTACATTGAGATAGTCTTCGACTGCGCGACTGAGAAGTTTTCACGAGAGCATTTTATCAACGTGATGAAACATTTGCTTGGACCAGAGGTTGAATCACTGAATATTTCGATCCGGCACGGAAGCACAATCGTGAAGATGGAAGGTCCAGCTCCTCTCTTGGTTCTGGCGCTCGAGAAACTCCAAACTCCGTCGGCGATTAGCCTCGTGTTTGGTGTCTGCGGTATTGTGGTTCGGATCACTGTTGGCAAGGGTGGACAAACACAGACCGTGCCATTGCCCAAGATCACTGCTGCAAGCAAGATAAGGATCGTATTCTTCTTCGCAAACGCCACTGATCAAATCAAAATTGAGTGGGATGAGGAGTACCGAGAGATTCAGGATAAGTTGAGGGCGACTCCCCAGTTCGAGCGTTTCCTATTAGATCCGCGGTTGGCTGCAAGACCGGAGGACCTTATTAAGGCTCTGACAGAAACTCAGCCCGAAGTCGTGCATTTCGGTGGACATGGTGGCTACAGTGGAATCGCCTTGAAACGCAGCACCAATGTGTCAGCATCGGTGTCTGGAGAGGACCTTTCAAACGTTTTTCGTTTGTTTAATACACGAGTGGTTGTTTTGAATGCCTGTGAATCCATGTTGCAGGCAAACGCCATTCTTCCGCACGTTGATTGTGCAATCGGAATGAGATCAAGCATTCGCGACGATGCGGCACGTGATTTTGCTGCGGCATTCTACTTTGACTTAGGCTTCGGAGGCTCGGTCCAGCATGCTTTTGAATCAGCTAGACATGTCTTGAGGCTGAAGAAGAGCGGCCAAGAGAATGTGCCTGAGCTTCTGGTAAGACAAGGGGTCGATGCGGCAAGTTTGTTGCTCTGAAAGTGCGAAACTGAAGAGTTCGCTGTTGGTATGCTTGGCGCGATAGTCCTTAGGCGTGGGGTTGCCAAGCACATCTCCCACCTTGCTGTTCTGATCCTTGACGGTCCCAGCCACATTAGAGCATTTCTACATCATAGCAGGGTCATGGTTCGGCTGACATAGCTGCGGCGTCGGCAGGATTCTTCTTGGCCGCAGTGCCAACAAGCGCATGCGCACGATCTCGGCCAAACGTAGAACATGCAGGCGGTGTCTTACCAGTGCGTCGGTGGGCGGCTTCAACACCCCATTAGCCCGCCTAACCCAGAACATTGAGATTATCCCACCAACTGGACCGCGTTTCGCCTGTTGCCAGCCACAGTGGGCCGGCTGTTATGGCCCGGCTGCCCTCCCTGGCCTGCTAACTTCCGCCTAAATTTCCGCCGCCAACATCGCCAAGTCCAAAGGGGGCAAAGCCATGCGGGTTTGCATGCCAGTGGACCGCAACCTGCATGATGGTTTGGCGAAAGGAGAGAGAAGATGACAAACGCGAACGACGACATTGGCGAAGACCTGGACATCACGAAGGTCGAACGCCGGACGAGCTGCGGGGGCGCCTGGGTGCGCGGCACCATCGCCGGCCACAGGTTCGAGGCGCTGGTGTTCCCCGAACATGCCGAGAACCCCGAGTGGGAGATTGGCGACAGCCGCATCTCGAAACTTTGGGTCCAGTGCCTGGCTGACAAGAAGGTGGTCTTCAACTGGGACCGGGGCGCGGACGTTCCTGCCGCCGACAAGACCGTGCAGGCCATCGTGGACTTCCTCTGCGTCGGCATTGCCGACCTCGCCTACGCAGAATAGCCGAAACGCGGGAAACGAAAGGAGAGCAGCCATGACGAAGATGCACGCCATTAACCGCCGCAGCAACCGCATCCCCAAGAGTCCCCGTTCCTACCGCCGCGCCTTTGCCCGGACTGTCCGCAACGCCGCGCGCGGCATGGGGTTGTCCGCCGAAAGGAGCGGACGACAATGGGTAGAGTGTTCAAACCGAAGTATGCCTGGACGAAAGCGGATGGCACGCGCGTCGAGAAAGTCACCGAGGCGTACTACATCGAATACGCCGACGCCATGGGCAAGTGGGTGCGGCGGAAGGCCGGGATCACCAAGGAGCAGGCGACGGACGCCCTGCGTAAGGCAGAGTCAGACGTGCTCGCAGTGAAGAACGGGCTGCCCACATGCCGGTTCGCCGACCTGTTGTGCGTGGAGGTACTGGAGAAATACCTGTCGGCGCTCCGGCCTCGGGTCAGCCCGTTTCATTACCAGAAGACGGCGGCTTACGCCAGAGAGGTACTGAGTGGCTGCAAGGCTGTGTGCATTAAGGACCTCGACCCCGCCAAGGTTGATGATTTTCTCACCCGCCTGGCGGAAGAGAACGATCTTTCCGCCCGCACCATAACCCAACGCATTGTGGCCACGAAGGCGTGGCTGAACTGGGGTGTTCGGGCCAGAATCCTGCCGTACAACCCGCTGGCCTGCTTGACCCACCGGAAAGGCGAAATCAGGCACCAGCGCCGGAACTTGAGCGTGGAAGAGGTGGGCCGGCTGCTGGTTGCCGCGCAGGAAGGCCCGGCGCGCCGTCAGATGCAACGCTATGGCGGCGGGTACAAGCGGGAGAAGGCGCTACCGCTCACCGAACAGTCTAGCTGCGCACGGCATGGCCGGATGAATGTGGTCGCGTATCGCCTGATGCTGACCGCGGGCCTACGGCTTGGCGAAGTCCAAAGGTTACGCTGGGCGGACGTGGACCTGGACGCCGGTTCCATCTTCGTTCAGGGCGATAAGGGCGACAAGTTGCGCAACCAGAACAACAGGAAGGAAATCCCACTGCCGCCCGATACGGTTGCCGCCTTGGCCGCTTGGCACAGAGAAAGCAATGGCCAGCCCGGCGACACCGTAGTCAAGATACCGTATAAGCTGGTCAAAACGCTGGACAACGACTTTGAGGCTGCGGGCATCCCAAAGCACGATGCCGTCGGTCGCGTGGTGGATTGCCACGCGCTGCGTCACACTTACGGGAATCTCCTGATTGGCAGCGGGGCCGACATCAAGACCTGCCAAAGCCTGATGCGGCACGCCAGCCCGGCCTTGACTCTGGCCGTCTACCTGCACAGCGATAAAGGCCGGATGCGGGCGGCGGCAAATGCATTGCCCACGATTTCGGCCAACAAGGCGCCTTCTGCGCCGCAGGAAAGCGCCGCCGCTGGCGCATGAAGCATTGATCGCACCCATGTGAACCCGGCCAACTGCGCCACCATTTTTCGTGTTTGGCCAACCGTCATCTGCCGGGCTTCTTCTTCAGCCCTCGTCCAGTAAGCATGTCAGTCTGGCCTTCCTTTGTGTACCGCTGACGAAACGCTTCCGTAAAGCGCCATTCCTCGAGCTTTCGACCGAAACCAATCCGGCTTAGGATTGCTTCAAGCGAGATGCCTTGTTCTCCCCGATGGAGCCTGCCCAAGACCTTGAAGACGATGGCGTCCGCGGAACAGACCAGGCATGTCTCGGCATGGGTGGTGAGATACGCCAAGGCTTCAGTTTCACCAGGATCGAGCCGCTCCAGATACGTCGGGTCAAACTGAAGCCGAAAGGCCTCAAGGCCGTTGGTGTCAACAGAGATCGTCTTGATGCGGCCGGCATTGATGGCGGGGGCGAGATCAATGTCTTCCTGATACTCCGCCGACTTGCCGCAGAACTTTGCCTCTTCGACGACGGTTTCCGGTAGGATGATCTCGCAAGCCTCGACAACTTGGTCCCATAATTTCAGGTCATGCAGGCCGATCACGATGCCGGTGTCAAGAAGAAGTAATTTGAACTTCTTGTTCATTTACCGGCTCCTGCTGGACGTAACTCCCGGCTTCTCGTCTGCTGATACCCATATACTCCGCAAAGCGCCCCAAGGATAGCTCACCTGACCGTAGAGCCTTTACGGCCAGCGCCTCGAAGCGTGCCGGGCGGACAGGCGGGCGGTCAGGTTCTCTGGAGACATTGAACAACGCCTGACAGTGCGCAATGTCGTTGCGGGTTTGCTCTTCAGTGCGGTTATACAGGAAAGCAATCTGCCATAATAGCGCCTCTATGGACACGTCAAACTGCCGCGCGAGGTCAAAGAGATCGTCATACGTAAGCGCGCGCTCCTGTCTTATGTCGCCGATGGCCTGCTTGACGGCATCCCTTGGCATGAGCAGATGGCGGGCAAAGCAGGTAGCGAACTTCTCGTCCTTGCCCTGATCGTAGACATCGCCGCTCCTGGCTGGTTGGAAGATCGCCCATGTCAGAAGATGGAAGAGTTCATGGGCCAGGTCGAAGTTGCGACGCCAGCGGACGCTCCTGGCATTCAAGAGGACCCCTGCTCCAAGAGTTTCGCTCACCGTGCAAGCCGCGCTGCCTGTGGGTTCGAAGTCAAGATGAAAGACCTTGACGCCGCAATTCTCTTCAAGAACCGAGAGAAGTGCCAGAGCGGGGCGGCTGCCAAGCTGAAGCTGCTGGAGTACCTTATACGCCAACGTCTCCGCCTGGTCATAGCAGTACTTTTGCGGATCGCCGTTCTGGAACAGCAGGTTCATGGCTCTGCGCTCGCCGCACCAGACTTCGAGGTTGTGGTACTGCTCGCAGAGGCGGCGAAACCTGCCCTCTAGTTCCTGCGCCTGCTGCGCCGCTGGTTTCCCGCGCCAGAGCACGATCTCACTGGGCAAAGGCCCAGGCTCAAGGAAGAACGCTATGGAACGATGCAGTGCTCCAGCCAGTGCTCGAAGCTGCGCCAGGCGTGGCTGCCGCTTGCCGGATTCGTATTCGGACAGAGATGAAATGCCGATCTTGGTGCGTTCACAAACCTGCTGAAGCGTCAGGCCCGCCCGTTCCCGCCCGTACCTGAGCCGTTCCCCGATGCGCCCATTCATGGGGGCATGACCCTCCTTTTGTATTCCAGAATAAGAATACACTGAAATCAGATTTTTTCCACCAGCTATTTCTGGAATTTAAGAAAACCAGGCTGTTTTCGCGCTCCAACGTGCCGTCAGCTACTCCTCGTCGGGAGGTTCGGCATCACCCGCCTTGCCCCGAATCCTCGCCTCCAGTGCACTGAAGCGCGATCTTGGCGTTCTCGAACAGCGGCCAATTGCGCCGGGTTTTTCGTGGGTTGCAGAATGATGTCATATAACGCAATCCATACCGCCAAGGGGCCGCCAAAGAAAGCAGGCGATGAAAGTCTAAGTTGCGCCCCAATTTGGACTTGCGCGACACCTGGGTGGGGACTCATAATCCCTGGGTCGCTGGTTCGAATCCAGCCGGGCCTACCAACATTACACTGCGGTTCGGGTGCATGTCAGCAAATGTACCGCGGGCGTCCCGCCCGCTCGTGGCAGGCTGGCAGGGCGCGAGGACGAAGGCGGGCGGGACGCCCGCGGTACGCTCTGGGCCACGCATTTACTGACA
>Ga0187861_10003965_pt1 | contig 12693 bp, 8 predicted proteins | sample June2016WEW_10_1_3_FD_132986 | JGI IMG/M metagenome (GOLD analysis project Ga0187861, IMG submission 132986) | Peatland microbial communities from SPRUCE experiment site at the Marcell Experimental Forest, Minnesota, USA - June2016WEW_10_100 | ecosystem: Environmental > Terrestrial > Soil >...
CAGGCCAGCGCGGCCGCTTCCCCGCCGGCGGAAACCAGCCCTCCAGGGAGCGCCATCAGCCGGCCCCGCTCGTAGGCCCGCCACAACACATAGCCCAAGACCAGCAACAGGAGATTGGACAGGAACAAGGCCCAAACCCCAAGTTTCCCGTCCCGCGCCAGTTCTTTGCTCAGGATCATCAGGGGATAGTACAGCAGCGAATAGACCACAATGCCCAAGAGGAAACCGATCAGGCGCTGGCTTTTCTGGACCAGCAGCCCCAGCCCGATGCCCAGGACCACCATGGAGAAGGGCAGGACCGCCAGCCCCAGCTTGCGGTACGCATCGGCCTCCTCAGCCAAGGCGAGATCGAGCGCGTTGGGTATGGCTCCCGAAGAAACCCGCGCCTCATGCCACGATTCGGCACACAAGCACGGGGCGGCCGGGTCTGCGGGCGAGGCTGCCACGATGTGCGCGCCCAGTTCTGCCGCGCGTTGCAATGCGAAGGCGTTGCGGCTGGGGAGCGTGCTGCGGATTTCCCTTGCCAAATGGAGGTTGTCCCACCAGCCGCGCTCGCCGCGGTTCTCGCCAAGACTGGTTATGCTGCTCAGTGACGACAGCGTGATATCCAGCGTGGATTCCTTGCAGTACGACTTGACGTCGTCCATATCCACATGGCTGCCCTTGGCCTCCCCACCATGCGCGCTCTCGCTCAGCACCCGCGCATCCTCCAACTTCAGGGTGAGGGTCCGGCCTGAGCCGGGGCCGGCCGTGCCGGGCTGGGCCTCGTAATCCCTGGCGAGAACCATGCGGCCCGCGTCCTGGCTTTCGAAATACGTGATGTGAATGGGGTGCCGTTCGCGTTGCGTCTCGGGGTCGCGTTCCCACGGCAGCCAGTTGATGTGCACCACCAGGCCGGTATCCAGCCTCAGGGTCGCACTGTTCCCCGGCTTCTCCAGGCTCTTGAAGAAAGCCTGGTTGTCTATCCGGATTTCGTCGCGCATCTTTGTGGAACCCCAGCTCAGGCCGCCCTGAGTGCACCACAGGCCGAATCCGGACAACAGGCAGCCGCACACCAGCAGCGGCAGTGCCAGGGCGCGAATCGGCGCCCCGCCGGCCTGGGCCGCCAGAATCTCGTTCTCGGCCGACATGCGGCCAAACACAGTGGTCACCGCAATCATGGCCGCCAAGGGCACCGAAAAAGCCAGGGCTTTGGGCATGAGATATGGGGAGAGCAGCGCCACCTGCCAGATGGTCACCCCGAATTCCTCAAAATCCGAGGCCTTCATAAAGAAGATGCCCAGGAGCATAAACAGGGTGCAGGCCACCAGCGCCAGGGCGAAGGCTATGGCGAACTCGCGAAAGATGTACCATTGCAGCGTCCGTGGACGCAGGATGTCAAACATGGCTCTCGGCAAAAGAGGTCGCAGGGCAAGCTTTCCAGCTTGCCCGGACAAGCTGGGAAGCTTGTCCTACCCACTAGCCACTCCTCCCACCGGCACCTCGCCTGACACGCGCCGTTTGCTCCAGCGCTTCAGACTGTGGGCGCAGCTTTCCAGAACCTTCTCTGGCATGGCCCTGGTCAGGCAGGCGCGGTCCTTGCGCGCACAGGTCGTCTTCCAGCAGGGATGGCAATCCACGCCGCCAGTCTGCATGCGGTGCGCGGGCCCATAAGGCCCGTTGCGGAAAGGATCGGTCGCGCCGAAAACAGCCACTGAATTCACATTCAAAGCCACTGCCAGGTGCAGCGGCCCCGAATCGTTGCCTACGAACAGGACCGCCTGTTTGATCAGCGCCGCCAACTGGCGCAGGTCAGTGTCCGGAGCGAGAAACGCCAGCGGCCCGCCCAGGCCTGCAATAGTTTGAGCGGCCTGCAGTTCCTCCGCGCCGTGCCACGGCACCACGACGGGCAGCCGGTGAGTTTCTATCAGCCCTTTGGCCACCTGCCCGAAGGACTCGGGAGGCCAGCGCTTCGTGTGCCAGGTGGCGCCCGGGTTGATCACTGCGAAGGGGCGCATTGCCCCATCAGGGGCCACCAGCTTGCACTGTTCCAGGAAGGGCCGCAGCCCTCTTGTTTCTTCCTCGAATGAGGGCAGCACCCACTCCGGCTTGGCGGGGATGGTGACACTGAGGGGTTTGAGCAGCGAGAGGTTCTTCTCCACGATGTGGACCGCATCGCTCGGCGGTTCCACCCGTTCGTTGTTGAACAATACGTTGAACTCGCGGCACTCCGGGCCCTTGAAACCGATGCGCCGTTTCGCCCCGCTCCACCACGCCACCATGCCGCTCTTGGTCAGGCCTTGGAGGTCAATGGACACTTCGTATTGCGCGGCCGCCAGTTCCTTGCGGAACTGGCGCATGGAGCGGATGATGGTCGTGACTCTGCCATCGGCGCCTTGAACGGCCCGCCGCGGATAAAGGTGAAAACGGTCCACCAAGGGGTGGCCCCTGAGGAGCGAATAAGCCAGATCCTCGATGGCCCAACCGATCTCGGCATTGGGGTAATGGCGGCGCAACGCCACCAGCGTGGGCACGGCATGGACGCAGTCTCCAAAGGCTGAGAGACGCACGATCAGGATACGCGGACTGCCTCCTACCACAGCGCAAACTCCCTTCCCCGTTCCATTCTAGCAACTTCTTTAGCTTCCACAAAGGACCTAATGTCCGGAAGCCGGTTCATCATAGACGCGCAGAACGCCTTCCACCATCGCTTCACACGAAAATTTCTGCCGGACCAGCTTGGCGCCGGCGCCGCCCAGCCGTTGGCGCAGCCCCGGGTCTTCAGCCAACTTGACCAGCGCGGCGGCCAAGCCCTCGATGTCGCCCACCTCGACTACCAGCCCGTTCTCGCCTGCGGCCACGACCTCAACCATGCCCCCGGCCCGCGTGATCACGGCCGGCAGCGCCGCCCCTTGGGCTTCAATCAATGCCGTGCACAGCCCCTCGGCCTCGCTGGCGAACAGTGCCATGCCGCTCGCGGCCCACAGCGGGCGCAAGTCCGCCATGAAACCCAGAAGATGAACCTCCGCTTCCAGCCCCCGCCGCGAGATTTCCTGCCGCAGCCGCGCTTCCTCTTCGCCTGCTCCCGCCAGCGCCAGGCACAAAGCCGGCCCGCCGCGCTCCTTCAGAATTGCATTGGCGCGCGCCAAGGCCGTGATGCAATCGAGTTGGCGCTTCTCGGCTGTCAACGCAGCCGCGTGGGCCACCAGCACGGCGCCTCCAGCCACGTGCAGCCGGATCCGCAAGGCGGCTGCTTCCTGCGCGACTGTATTCTCATCATGTGGCGCAGGCTGTCCAGCCTGCGATTGTGGCCCGAACTCAAGTGCGCTGTGCCTCAACACGGGGGCCGGCGGGACGCCGGCGCTCCCAGGCTCCACAGGTCTAAACTCCAACCCGCTGTGCGCTATCGCGATCTTGCCAGCGGGGATGCCTGCCGCCAACAACTTCTCGCGCACGGCAGCACTGATGGCGATGATTCTATCCACGCCCCGGCCATATTTCCAGCGTCCCTTTACAGCGAAAGCAGTGCGCCGGTGCGCCACGACGCGCAGCCCGCGCAGTCCGGCACAGCGCGCGGCCAACTGGCCGGGGAGCAGGGCGTGGCCGTCATGCAGGTCCAGAATGTCCGGTTTTTCGCGCCGGAGCAGGAGCGCGAGCTTCAGTATTCCAAACGGGTCCAATTCGCAGCAGAAACCCAGAGCCTGAGCCGGCACGCCCGCAGAGGCGCAACGCTGCAACAACGGCGCGCTGGCCGGCGCCAGAACCAGGACTTTCTGATTGCGCTGCTGCAAGCCCTTCGCCAGCAGCCAGACTTGGTTCTCGCCGCCGCGCCACGTCTTGGCGGTGGACAAATGCACGGAATACAGGCGGCGGGCCATGAGGTACACATAATACAGAAGCGGGTGCAAGACAAGTTGAGGCTTGAGGCCTGAGGGCGGGTGCATGTCAGTAAATGCGTGGCCCAGAGCGTACCGCGGGCGTCCCGCCCGCCTTCGTCCTCGCGCCCTGCCAGCCTGCCACGAGCGGGCGGGATGCCCGCGGTACATTTGCTGACATGCACCCCCTGAGGGCCGGCGAGGGCATTGCCTGCGCGCGGGTGCATGACCGTAACTGCAGGATGCTCCCTCTCGCCACAGGGGATTGATATTGCGCCTGTCAGATTTATGCAAGTGTGCTATGGCTACGACGTTATGAGCGACGCACCAGTACGGAAAGCAGTCAACTTTTGAAACGTTTTGTCGCATGATTGAAACGTTTTGTCGCATGATTGAAACGTTTTGTCGCATGATTGATCACCTTTTGAGCAGCGTCTGAATGCTTTTGGCATAGAATCCGAAGAGTTTTACCAAGGAAGTGGCTTCAACTGGCGCATCATTGGAACGCGCGGCTTGAAGGGCTTCGGCAAGGGCCTTGTCCAGAAGTTGCTTGATGATTACGACCGCCGGGTTATCAGGATCCACGACTTCCAACCCCTTTCTCTTCTCGACTTCGCGTTCGGCATCCTCTATGCCGTTGACCACGCTGAGATTGACCTTCTCCAACAACTGCTTGAACTGGGGGCGTTGCTGCAGTCTGTAGATGGTGGCGCCCGTGAGCCCCTTAAAGGTTGGACCAGTGCCTCTAAGGTTCCTTGCGGCTTGGGAAGCGACTCCCCCTGTCCTGGCCAACTCCCGGGCGATGATGCGCCACTGGACACTGTTGTACATGCTGACCTCCTTTACAGTTGTGCGGGTTCCGTGGAGCGTGGATCGTGGGACGTGGTGCGCACACCGCACCACGCTTCCCGCTCTCTCATGCACAGCCAATCACCACTGGTCCTCCGTACCTTCAATAAGAGTATCACAATGCCATTAGTATGTCAAGTCCGAGACTAAATAAAAATGTACTATGATTCCGTCATTTACTGCTAACCACGGAGAGGGACAGGACTTATGATTTTCAAAAAAATCGAAACATTATTTTCACGACGGCCCTGCTTGTGGCACCCGGGGGAAGGGCGACACGGCACAGGGACGTCAGCGGCAGGACCGGTGCTTGCCGGCCACCCGCTCGCGCCAAGTTCTGGCGGTAGACAAAAGCACGGAGTATAGGCCGCGTCCCATGAGCTACACATAATGCGGAAGGGGGCGCAAGACAAGTTGAGGCTTGAGGCGTGAGAGATTGGGTGCGCGCGTTGATGAGGCGAAGCCTCAAGCTTCACAGGCTCGCGACGAGCCGCCGCAACACCCCGGCCACCCGTCCGTAAAGCGACGCGGCCCGCCGGCCGCGCAACTCAGCGCGCCCCTGCGCGCCCAGGAGCAGCAAACCATACAGCGAGCAGCCTGTCGTCCCAGAAACCTCCGGCGCCAGCTTGGTCTCTGCAGATATTTCCCAGCGCGGCGCGCCCAACCGGACCGGCCCGCCGAAGCGTTTACTTAGCCACGCGGGCAAGCCCTTGATGCGCGCACCGCCACCCGTCAGGACCACGCCCACGCTGTGGCCTGCGGAGAAGCCCGATAAGCCCTCGCGCAGTGCCCGCGCCACCGGCGTGAGCACTTCTTCGAGCGTGCGCGAAAGTTCCTGGGTCTCCACCCGGACGCAGCCCAAACCGTCCACTGCGGCCACTTCCACGGTTTCAGGCAGGGCAGAGAGTTCCTCTGCGCCCAGCGCACCGTGGGTTTTCAGCAGGCGCTCAGCGGTCCCGGGCGCAATCCTGAAACGCCGGGCCAGCGCCATCACCACGCCTTCCATCCCGCCCACGGGCGCGAGGTAATGGCCGGACTGGGACTGCACCGTGGCGTGCTCAGGGCTGAGGACGCAGAGTTGCCGTAAACGCCCGCCTTCCCACAAGGCCCCGCGGAAGGCGCCGGCGCCGCAGTCCAGGACAGCCGCGCCCAGGCGGCGCTCGTCTTCAGAGAGCGCACCCAGCGAGCAGGAGAACGGCTCCAGCGACACCGCCTCGATTTCCACGCGGGCGGCACGCACCGCCCGCAGCAGATTGTCCAGCCGGTCTCCGGCCATGGAAAGGAAGGACGCGCGCATTTCCAGGCGCTCGCCGCACAAGCCCTCGGGACGCTCCAGTCCTTGCAGGTCGCCGACACTGTACGGCCCGTCGAAACGGTGGATGATGCGCCGTGCCGGCCCGGGGTCGCCGGCCAGACAATGGCGCAGCCGGGCCACGTCCGGCGCTGTGACAGTGCGGTGTTCCCGGTCCAGTTCCAGCGCCGCCTTGGCGAAAGAAAGCCTGACATCGCCGGACAATCCCGCCACGACTGTCCTGACGTCGGCGTCGGCGCGGTCCGCAGCGGCGGCAATGGCTATCTGGATGGCCTCGCCGGCGCGCTTCAAGTCCACAATCTCGCCGCCGCGAATGCCAAAGCTCGCCGCGGACTCGACCGCCAGGACATGCGGCCCGCCAGGCCGGAGCTCAGCCACCGCACACGCCACGCGCGCGCTGCCTACGTCCACCGCGGCGATGAGTTCGCTGGCAGCCGCGGAAGCGGACGGCACAAAAGGGATGAAGGATGTGATGGCCATGAAATCTCAATCTCCCTTGGTGAGGGGCGAGGGGTTAGGGGCGAGGGGCGAGGGAAATGGAACAACACGTGCGCGGGCCTGCATGATGGGAATGATGGGAGATAGGGGAGTTATGCCAAGGCAGAACACGTGCGCAAGCATTTCTCTTGTCCCTCGCCCCTAGCCCCTCGCCCCTTCTCACCCGCCTCCGCCTTTGGTTGCGGCCTTGCGGCCGCGTGGTGTCGTCTGAGGTGCGGGCGCCGCGGCTGGCTCTCCGCCGGTCACCACTCCGCGCTGCTTCACCGGCGCCTGAGCGTGATAGACCTTGACGTACTCGAAGAGCGCCGGATCGCTCATTTCGCACAGGCGCCGCCGCAGCAAACTCGCCTTCTCGACAGTCCGCGGTTCGTCCATGGGCGGGTCATCAGTGAAGACGCCCCAGTAAATGCAGGGCCCGCGGACGGTGATGACGCGCCAGGTGCCTTTCGCCTCGCGCTCGACACTGGCGACCTTCAACTGCCCGGGCGATGAGCTGAGCGCCTCCCTGACTACTGCCAGCAGCCCCAGGGCTTCGGCCACTTCCTTCTCCGGGACCATCCGGCCTGCTTCAACCCGGGTCAGCGGCACGTTGGCGATCAGCGGACATTCGCGCACGACCGCGCTATCGCTCATCAAGTTCAGGACCACACCGTTCCTGTCGAGGACCAGGCTGGGCTGCTCCACGCGCGCCACGGGCTTGCGCCAGTCCAGTTCAAGTTCCAGGTGCGCGGGGTAGTGCAGCCGCACGGCGCGCACACGCTCCACCCAGGGGCTGCTCTCGTAGCGCCTGGCCAGGGACCGGCTCAAGCCGGCCTCGAATACCGAATGGCCCTGGGCGCACAGGCCCAGGCTGGCAGCCTGCTCGTAATCCTCTTTGGCAATCCACGCGGGCCGCTTGCTCTCGAGCACGGCGGCGCGGATGGCCGCGCCTTCAAGGCAGTCCGCCGCGGGTCTTGCTTCCGTCTGGCCGGCAGCCGCCACTTTGCCCGCCGAGCGCCACAGCCCGAATGACAACCCGCCCACCACAACGACAGTGCCCACCAAGGGCAAGCAGGTGCGCAGCAACTGGCCGGTGCTTTCGCCCAGGGAACGTGCAAACCCCGGATTTGCCTGCCCGGAAGCCACGCGGGCCGGCTTCTTCCTCTCCACGCCTTTCCCTTGCGACATAATCCCCCCCACAGGTGGCACAAACTGTCAGCCCGTGAATTCCCTATATCTTATTTCGGCAAGGCGGGCGGTTTACTTGCGTGATTTGCGGGTGGATGTAGCACGGGCGTCCCGCCCGTGCAAGCTGCCGGTTGTGCGAACTGCACGGGCGGGACGCCCGTGCTACGCATCAGATTCCGGCTACGACGCGCTGCATCTTATGCGGAGGCAGATGCAGGGCCTGGTGCAGCGCGTCTTCCGCCGCTTCTTTGATGGCCTCACTGATGGTGGGGTGAGAGAAGACGGTTTCGGCGACCGCTTCCACTGTGACCTTCTGGTGGAGCAGCGCGCCCGCCGCGGCTATACATTCCGTGGCGTTGTGCCCAAGGATGTGCACGCCGAGCAGCCGGCCGGTCTCGCGGTGCCGGATTACTTTGACGAAGCCGTCCGTTTCGCCGATGGCCATAGCTTTGCCCAGATGCCCGATCATGTAGTTGCCTGCGAAGAAAGGCAGCCCTTGCGCCCGACATTCTTCAGTGGTGAGGCCCACGGCAGCGATCTCTGGGAACGTGTAGACACCGTTGGGAACCGGCGCGTCGAACGGCCGCCCGTGGCCGAGCGCGTTCTCAACCGCCGTGATGCCGTGAGCTGAGGCCGCGTGCGCAAGCAAGCAGCGGCCATTCGCATCGCCGATGCAATAACAGCCTGGAACCGGCGTTTCCATCCGGTCATTGACGCGGATGAAGCCGCGGTCGGTGGCCAGGCCGAGGCTTTCCAATCCCAGGTTAGCCGTGTTGGGCTTGCGGCCGGTGGCGACCAGGACTTTCTCGGCAGTGACGCTCGAGCCGTTGCTGAGCACCGCCGTGGCGCCCTGGCTCCCGACTTTTAGGTCCTGCACCTTTGTGTTGGGGAAGCACTTGATGCCGCGCTTGGCGAAAATCTTCTCCAGCGCGTCCGCGATTTGCCCGTCCATGTTGGGCAGCAGTTTCGGCAACGCTTCCACGACTGTCACCTGCACACCGAACGGCTGCAACATGCAGGCGAACTCACAGCCAATCGCGCCGCCGCCGACGATGAGCACGCTTTTGGGCAAGCTCTTCCAGTGCAGCGCCTCGTCGCTGGTGCAGTTGACTTCCGGGTCGCTGGGCCAGCCGGGAATGCGCGAAGGCACGGACCCGGTGGCGATGATGACCTTGTCCGCAGTGAGTTCCTCGGCCGCCGCGCCGTCCTTGCGCACGGCAATCTTACCGGGGCCGTTGAGTACCGCGCGGCCTTGGAAGAGAGTCACTTTGCGCCCGCCGAAGAGCGCCTTGATGCCGCCGCGCAGCATGGCCAGGGTCTTGTCCTTGCGCGCCTGGATTTTCGCCCAGTCAAAGCTGGCGCCGTTGACCTGGATGCCCAGGTCGCCCGCGTGCTGGATCTGGTGCAGCCGTTCGCTGGAGGCCAGGAGCGCCTTGGACGGAATGCACCCCAGGTTGAGGCACGTGCCGCCGAGGTGCGACTGTTCCACGACGGCCACCTTGGCGCCCAGGCTGGCGGCCTTCAGAGCTGCAATGTAGCCGCCGGGACCGGAGCCGAGTACAGCAATGTCGAAGTGTTGAGCCATGTCGTTAATCCTTAGTAGGACAGCCTTTCCAGGCTGTCCGGACAGGCTGGAAAGCCTGTCCTACCGTTCCACCATTTTATCAACGCGACACTAGCTTCGCCGGATTCTCCAAGAGTTCCTTCATCCTGGCGAGGAATTTCGCTCCCAGCAAGCCGTCCACAATGCGGTGATCGCAACTCAAGGTCAGGTTCATCACTCGCCCCGCGCGGACATTGCCATCCTTGACGACGACCGCTTCGTGCGCCGCGCCCACGGCCAGGATGGCGGCCTCGGTCGGGTTGATGATCGCCGCGAATTCCTCCACGCCGAACATCCCCAAGTTGGTGATGGTGAAGACGCCCTCACCCTGGCCCTCGAGCTTCCCTTTGCGCGCGGCTTCGGCAAGGCGCTTGGACTCCGCCCCAATCTGCTGCAACGTCAAGCGTTCGGCGGCCACGATCACGGGCACGGCCAGGCCCTCTTCCATGCCGACGGCCACGCCGATGTTCGCAGTGGGCGTTTCGATCAGGTCAGCGCCGTCCAGCTTGCAGCGGAAGGCCGCGAATTCATGGATCGCCTTGGCGCAGGCCGCCACGACCACGTCGTTCACGCTGCACGGGTACTTCGCCTTCTCTTGTTTATAGAATGTCAAGAGCGGCTCGGCGTTGACTGTCAAGCGCAGGTAGAAATGAGGGATGTTCTGTTTGGACCACAGCAGGTTGCGTGCGATGGCCTTGCGCATCTGGCTCATGCGCCGGCGCACCTGCCCTGCCGCAAGGGCAGCCGGGACCGCAGCGCCGGCCTTCGCAGCGGCGACGTCGGTGGAAAGAATCCGGCCCTCCGGCCCGCTGCCTGCGCCGAGCGCCGCCAGGTTGATGCCGCGTTCCTGGGCCAGCTTGCGTGCCGCGGGCGAAGCCTTCACCCTCCCGCCCTCAACCACCTGTGCCACGGATGTGTCCGCGCCGGCTGTTTGGCGCGGACTCATCCGTGCGTCGCCGGTGGGCACGGATAAGCCCTCGCGTTGCGAGGGCATATCCGTGGCACTAACACCGCCTGGCTGAGCCAGGCATGTGTCTACATCGCTGTCCTTCTCGGCGATGTACGCAACAGGCGCCTGCACTGGGACGGTCTCGCCTTGAGGGACAACAATGCGCGCTAAGCGGCCCTCATCCACGGCCTCGACTTCGATTGTGGCCTTGTCGGTTTCAACAGTGAAAATGATCTGGCCCTTCTGGATGCGCGCACCTGGTTCAACGTTCCACTTGACAATCATGCCCTCTTCCATGGATTGTCCGGCCTTGGGCATGACGATCGGAATGACAGGCCCGGCGCTTTGTGGCGCAGGCTGTCCAGCCTGCGGAGGTGGTGGCAGGCTGACAGTCTGTGAAGGCGGTGGCAGGCTGACAGCCTGTGAAGGCGGTGGCAGGCTGACAGCCTGCCCCACCGCTCCCAAGACCGCCAAAGGGGTTTGAAAGGGAACTCTTTTCCCTGGCGGAGAGAGGACTTCCAGCAGCGTGCCGTCCAGCCCCGACTCGACCTCTATTAGTTCAGCATCGGTTTCGGTCAGGAGCAGGACGGCTCCTTTTTTGACGGTGTCGCCCACGGTCTTGCACCAGCGCAGCACCGTGGGTTGGCCAGTTCCCTTCACTTCAGGCATCTTCAGCGTAGGCATTGGCAATTGATCCGATTCTGCAAGTTTCCAGCAACCAAGAACCATCTATAGGCGCGTTTGCAGTTTTTTTCAAATGAATTTTCAAAAAAATGTTGAAAATATGAAAGAATCATGTCTAATCTCTGCAACTGTTTGATTGACTTTTGACAGTGAGCTTGAACATGAGCATGGCAACCCGGCAAAGACGTGAAAAGATACTGGCTGAAGTTGCCGAGAATAAGCATGTCACCATCAGGGGCTTGGCGACTGCCGTGACGGTCTCTGAGGCCACTGTGCGCCGCGACGTGAAAGCACTGGCCGACTCGGGCCAAGTGGAGCAGGCCCACGGGGGCGTGAGCCTGCCGCGGAACAGCAGTTTTTCGTTTCGTTCCAAGGCCTTGCGCAACGCCGCGGAAAAGCGCCTCATCGGCCGCCTGGCCGCTGAACTGGTCAGCGACGACGAACAGGTTTTCCTCGATTCCGGCACAACCTGCTTTGAAATGTTGCCGCCGCTCAAGCGCAAGCACGGACTGGCCATCATCGCGAACTCCGCGCGCGTGGCGATCGAGTGGGACGGGCCGGGCAAGTTGATCATGCTTGGCGGACAGTACCGCTTCGACCGCATGGACACCGCCGGCCCGCTGGCAGCCAGTGCGCTGGAGCAGCTCCGCGGCTACCTGGCCTTCATTGGGGCTGACGGGGTGAGCATGGACGTGGGCATCATGGCCAGCGACATTGACAGTGCGCAGCTTTACCGCCTGGCCATTCAGAATGCCCGCGAAACGATCCTGCTGATTGACCATACCAAGTTTGCCGCCCAGTCCCTGTTCAAGATCACGGGCTGGGAAGCGATCGCGCGGCTGGTCACAGACCAGCCGCCGCCGCCGCGGTGGGTTGAGTTCCTGCAAGCGCGCGGCATCAAAGTTCTTTTTCCGGAGAAGACCGCCAACCACAACATTCAGATTGGAGCCTAGACCATGCCCAAGAGCCAGATGATCGTCCCGAACGAAATGCGCCGCCCCGGCTACGTTGAGTTCGTGCCTGTCCCCCTCAATCAGTACAGCAAGACCATGAAGGACGAGTTGCAGCGGTACACCAAAGAGGATTTGGTCCGCATCCAGCGCGACATGACCATCCTCCGTGGTTTCGAGACCATGCTCAACGAAGTGAAGCTGCGCGGCAACTACCAGGGCGTCCCTTACGATCATCGCGGGCCTGCGCACTTGTCCATCGGCCAGGAATCCGCCGCGGTCGGCCAGGCGTATCACCTGGGCGTGGAAGACCACATTTACGGCAGCCACCGCAGCCACGGCGAGATTTTGGCCAAGGGGCTTTCCGCCATCCATAAGCTGGATGACAAGACCTTGCAGCGCATCATGGAGAACTACTTTGGTGGAGACTGCTTGCGCGTCGTGGCCAAGGATGCCACAGGCTCGGCGAAAGACCTGGCCATTGATTTCCTGCTCTACGGCGCGCTGGCGGAGATTTTCGGCCGCGAGGCGGGCTTCAACAAGGGCATGGGCGGCTCGATGCACGCCTTCTTCCCGCCCTTTGGCATCTACCCGAACAACGCCATCGTGGGCGGTTCCGGCGACATCGCCGTCGGCGCGTCCTTATATAAGCGTGTCATGCACCAGAAGGGCATTGTCATCGCCAACATTGGCGACGGTGCTCTGGGCTGCGGTCCTGTCTGGGAAGGCTTGTGCTTCGCGACCATGGACCAGTTCAGGGAACTGTGGGACAAAGACCATCGCGGCGGCCTGCCGCTCATCATCAACTTCTACAACAACTTTTACGG
>Ga0187861_10003969_pt1 | contig 12682 bp, 6 predicted proteins | sample June2016WEW_10_1_3_FD_132986 | JGI IMG/M metagenome (GOLD analysis project Ga0187861, IMG submission 132986) | Peatland microbial communities from SPRUCE experiment site at the Marcell Experimental Forest, Minnesota, USA - June2016WEW_10_100 | ecosystem: Environmental > Terrestrial > Soil >...
CCGTTCATCACCTTGCCCCAGTCGACCTGCGGATCGCCGGAGAAGCGGGACGCCCGCGTAGGGCTGACGAGTTGATTGGTGTTGACCATAAACTCGTAGACCGCCTCGGTGGCGCGCTGATTGAACAGGTTGAAGAAATTAGCCTCGAACGAGATCCGCTGGCCCTCTTTGATTACGATCTCATGGCGCAAGTTGAAATCGGTCTGGATCAGTGGGTCGGTGCGCGCATCATGGATCACGTCGCCCTTGACGACGTCGCCATTAGCGGCACGGCTCAATTGCACCCAATTGCCGCGGCCTTCGGCCCACTGGCAAGCCGAGGAGCTACCGACCACGGCCAGGCAGGAACTGAGCGACGTCCCTTGGTAAGCGGTTTGGATTACGCCAAAGTTGGTCTCCATCCCCTTCCACCGCAGCCGGTAGTAGGCATAGCCGTTGGCGGTGTGCGGACGGTCGGTAGACAGCGGGCCATCGTCGATCTGGCCGCTGGGAAGATAGGTCATGGTCGGCAGGTCGAACAGACGGCTGTTGTTGGGCGCATGGCGGCCGAACGTTCCATCGGTGGGGTCGGTGTTGGTCAAGCCCGGGTAATTGCCCCTCAGCTTGCTGTAGGTATAGCTAACCGATCCGAACCATTTGCCGGCGCCGGGTCTTCTGGCCAGGCGGAACTCGGCGCCGTCATAGCGGCGCGTGGCCTTAACCACCGGCGGGCACTCCGCGCAGAACGGCACGGTGGTCAAGTAGTTGTTGCCGTTGGCGTCGGGAATGACCACCGGGCGATGCAGCACGTCGGCGATGGTGCTGCCGGGGTTGCCAATATAGAAGCCCAGGTTGTCGGTGATCGCCATGTCCTCAATGGCCTCATCGAGGCGTTTGCGCGCATACCGGAAAGTCAGGGCCCAAGTGGGATTCAGCGCCCAGTCGGCGCCAGTGACAAACTCATGCCCCTTCATGGGCTTCATGGTCGGGGAGATGGCCGGGTCGCGGGTATCGGCCTTGGTGGCGCGCCAGTCCACGTTCTCGATGAAACGGCCCACCGTCACGCCGGGCGCCGGACCGCTGGCCGGGCAACCGCCGCCGAGGGGATAGGTGGGAGTGATCTTGGTGTAGTCCGCATCGTCCATGGCGTACACGCAGTTGTGCCAGTAGTCGCTGCCGAAGGAGCCACGGGCCAAGCCCAGCTTCATGATGTCGTAGAACTGGCCGTAGCTGGCATAGACCTTGAGCTTGCCGTTGTGCAACAAGTCATAGGCGCCGCCCAGCCGGGGGGCCATTTTGTCGCCCCAGCCGAACTTCACCGTGGGGAAACGAACCGGATCGAAGGGAGGCTGTGTTTCCTGATCCAAACGGAGACCCAGGTTCAGGGTGAGATAGCGGCCGACCTGCCAACCGTCCTGGATGTAGAAAGCCTGCGCCGATTGCTGGTCCGAACCGGTGTTGACCACACCGGTGCCCACTATGAAGTACCCATACCGGCCCTGGCAGGTCGATACACCGTAGGTCGCCTTATTCTGCGCCATGATCGCGTCGCAGGCCGTGGTGCTGGTGACGGGCGCATAGTTGTTGTTGCCAAGGAAGAGGTTGACGGCGCCGCCTTGGTAGGTCCTCAGAACCTCATCGGATTGCGTTGACCGGAAGTACCCCGTCTTGAACGTGTGGGTGCCGCCGAAGTGGACGAAGTACGAGCCATCCACGTTGAGGCCCTTGCGTTTGTAAGCGTCGTACGAGGTGGCCAGGTTGCTCGGGATATTGGCATAACCCGAATTGTTGAACGAGGACGAGGGGAACGGCTGGCCTGCCAGGTCGACGGTGGACGCGTTGACCGTGGTCTGGTATGCATAGCGGGTTCCGACCGGGGTTCCGCGCGCCTCGGTGTTGTTGAAGAAGTACCCGTAGCGGGCGCTGACCACCAGTTTGGCCGTTGGCGTCCAGTCGCCCCCAAATGTCCAAATCGAGAGAGGATTGACTGAGCCGGCATCGGCACGCAGCGTGTTGGGGTCGGTAGTCCGGCTGGTGTTCACAAAACCGGCCGGGCTGTCCGCACCGCTGAGCGTTCCGGTCTGGCGGAAGTAGCCGGTGTCCCAGGAGGCGAATAGGCGCAACGCGTTGGTTACGCCGTAGTCCAGCCGGTCATAGGCGTTGTGCGTGGTTGTGGTAGATGTCAGATTGCGGGGACCGGGGTTTGCGCTTATGAAAGTGGTCAGGCGCCGTGTGGTACTGATGCTCGGGATATAGCTGCTGAAGATCCACAGCTTGTTCTTCCACAACGGGCCGCGGACCTCGTAGCCAGGGTCGACGGTGACGTTTTGGTCTTTGTTGGCCATGTAGTACTCGGGGATGGCGTCCATCCGGGTGGTTGAGTTGAAGGACGGCAGGGTCGGGTTGGTCGTCAGGGCGCGGTCCGTATTGTTGGCGTTGAACGCGTTGCTTTGCAGGTAGGTCAACAGCGCTCCGTGCCACTCGTTGGAACCCCTCTTGGGAACCACGTTAATGACTCCACCCAGGGCGCCGCCGAACTCGGCCTCGAAGCTGCTGGTCTTGACCTGGACCTCGTCAATGAACTCCATCTGGTAGTTCTTACCCACGCCGCCGTTCTGGATCTGGGTGACGTTCACGCCATCCACCAGGAACACGTTTTCTCCGTCGCTGGCGCCATCGATCTGGTAGCCCGTGCCGGCGGAGGCAGAGCTGCCGCTAGTGCTGCCACTCTGCAGCGCTTCCGCGCGCGCACCGGGAGCCATGGGAATGAGCGTTTGGAAGGAGCGCCCCTTGGGAAGGTTGTCGAAGACCTGTTGCTGCATGGCCACCGAAACCTTGCTCTGGGTTGTGTCCACCATGGAAGCCGCGCCGGCGACTTCTATGGTCTCCGTCAGCGCGCCCACCTCGAGCTGCACATCGACACTGGGCAGGCGGCCAACCGCCAAGTCGATGCCCATCTGCTTAAAGGTGCGAAATCCGGCCGCAGTCACCGTCAGGTTGTACTGGCCCGGGGGGAGGGCGGCGAAACGGTAGTTGCCCGCACCATCGGTCTGAACTTTCCTGATTCCGATCAGCGCGGGGCCGGAAATCTCGACGGCCGCGTTGCCGATCACACTGCCGGAAGGATCCCTGACAGTTCCCTGAAGTCCCGCCGTCGTTTCCTGTGCGAGCGCGCACGGCAGGATCAAGAGCGCGATCAGCGCCACCGCCAGCACCAGCCACTTTCCTGTGTGAGAACGATTCATATGCCTCCTAGCAAATACGGGATCGAGAGGCACCACTCATCTATCAGACGATGTCCCGGCCTCGACTGGCGAGCAAACACGCCTCGCCCGACCGGCGCTCAACTTCCAGTGTGAGTCCCGATCACCCGATCAGATCGATTATGCATGGTTTTCTCCTTTGAGGCAAGCATCTTTGGACTTTCAGGGCTAAAAATGTCGATTTGACCCCCAACCACCGGGTTGCAACCCTACATTTGTCGGAGCCGGTCCCGGGGGGTGCCAACAAAAAGCCGGGGAGCTTTCGGGCGCCCCGGCTTGAGATCGCTGCGTTTGTCTCTGTCTACCAGAGGAACTTCGCAACCACCTGCATCACGCGCGAACTGCTGCTGAAAGCCTTCTCCGGGTTATTGAAATTGACGTTGATGACGCTGGTGTACGAGGTGCTGCCGGCGGTGCTGATGCGTCCCACATCGTCGAGCGAGCCAGGAATAAACTGGGGATGATTGAACAGGTTATAGGCCTCGCCGGACAGCTCCGTGTGCGCCTTCTCGCCGATATGGAACCGCTTGATCAACGTGAAATCGAGGTTGCCGATCGGGCGGGTCGGTTCGGTGTTGCGGCCGGCGGTGGCGATTGCGCCGTATCCCGCTTCAATGTAGCGGGCGTTGGGATTGACGGGCACCCAGGCGACTACCGTGTTGAGCAGGGTTGTGCCGGAGCCGGGGATATTGATGCGATTCCCGCTCCGGTCCAAACCGTAGACCGCGCTGCCGGTGCCGGCCACGCCGGCGGGGTTCAGGATGGTGCGGCCGCCCGCGGTATCCAAATTGAAGTTGGAGTCGATAGTACTGGCAACCGTGAAGTACTACGGCGATTCGAAAATCAGCGCCGGAGACGCCTGCCAGTTGCCGCTGATGTTCTTGTAGAACCAGTTCTTGCTGTCCTTGAAGAACGGCACATCGTAGACGCCGGAGAGGGTAAGGCGCTGGCGGCGATCCAGCGCCAAAGCCGCCTTTTCAGGCGTCAGGTTGCCGAAATCCTGCACGCGGCGCTGGCTCATCGCGCTTCTATGGTCTGGACGGCGTTACGCAGACGTGCACCATCGCCGCGTACGACCCGCTCCGCGGAGGTCCATTCTTCCAGCTCGATGTGCGGCTGTCGAAGAATATCAATTTCATCTTTTCGATGGACTTCGACGCCAGGCCCTGAATGGCGCAGGCGCTGGTGTGATCCATGGGATCGCCGATCGAGCCGTACTCGTCGATTTCGCGCGCGCTCATAGGCGCGAACCACACCGCCGCGTTTCAGGCAAATTCCGGTGATGACTTCGCCCGCGCCCCGTGAAGGCCGGCGCCCGGTTCGCGAGCGCCGGCCGATTCCCTGCCAGTGCGGCGGCTAGAAAGTCACCTTGGCGGTGATTTGGGCTACGCGCACGGAAGAGTCGAAGCCCAGGAAGCTGCCGTAAGGGCTGGTCGGTGCATTGGCCATCTCCGAGATCAGACCGAAGGTCGCGTCGCCCAACCCGTTATCCGGCAAACCGAAATTCGGATGGTTGAGCACGTTGAAGGCCTGAAGCCCGATGCCCAGGGTGGCGCATTCGCATATCTTGAAGTTGCGGTATATGTTCAGGTCCATATCGAAGAAATGCGGCCCGCGGAGCTGGTTGCGCGTCTGCGGCGACCAGGCCGTGAAGTAGTCGATCACGGAGCTGTCGAGGTAGGCGCTGGCGTTGATACAGGGGGTCGCGATCCCGGGATCCCCGGCGGCGCCCGCGCCGCAACCGCTGGGCTGGCCCCAACCCTTGCCTAACGGCGTGGCAAAAAGCGCGCCGCCGCCGTTGCCCAGAGCGGTGTTGTTGTCGCCTACGGAAAATGGCAGCCCGGACCGCCAGAAGAGCTTGCCGGAGAACTGCCAGTTGTTGAGCACGTGGTTCCACAAGGTGTTGCCGAGGTGTACGGTCGGATTGATCACGAAGTCGGCGGACAGGTTATTGCGGATGTCGTAGTCGGAGTTGCCGTAGTTATCGGCGCGCAAGCTGAGCGGATTGATCTGGCCCTGGACGGAGTCTCCATAGGTGAAGAAGCAGCCGTTGGAGCACTCATCCAGGTTGTGCGCCCAGGTGTAGTTGATATGGCCCGAAACCCAGTTGGCAAAACGCTTGGTGAGGGTGACGCTCAGACCATTGTAATTGGAAACCGCGCCATTCTGGAACTGGGTGACGGTTCCGTAGTTGGGAACCGGGAGATTCGCGGCTACTCCCTTCACGCCTGGGTACAGACCGTACTGGTCGTAGGCGTTGGGCCATGCGTTGGAATACAACAGGCGAATGCCATGGTTGCCGACGTAGTTCACGGTGAGCATCAGATCGTTGCGCAGTTGCCGCTGGACCTGCAGGTTCCATTCCTGATACTGGGGAGCGTGCAGCTTCCCATATAGGGACGTGAAGGCCGGCGCGGTGAAGATCGACCCCAGCTTCGTGAGCGCGCTTGAGATCTGGGTGTACGTCTGCTGAATGTTGAAGGCGTTGGCGGAGGCGCGGAACGTGGCGAGGCCGCCGGCGGGATCGAAGGGCAACACACCGGCGGTGGGACGAACGCGGATGTTGACCGCTACCGGCGGGTCGGCGAGGAGGTCGTCCACCCCGCCGGCGGGAGGCGAATCGTGGAAGATGCCGATGCCGCCGCTGACGACGGTCCTGTGCTCGCCTCCGCCCGGAGACCAGCTAAAGCCGATGCGCGGTGACCAGTTGACCGCGTCGATGCCCTGAAAGGCCTGGTTCTGGTTGTAGTTGATGTCGCTCGAATAGGGCACGCTGCCGGGATTGGCGCTGGTGAAGCTGGGCAGCGCACTGGTGGCGGTCTTGAAATTGGCGAAGCAGTTGAAATTGCAGACCGGGTTAGAGCTGCGCTCGACGCGCAGCGCCAGCGTCAGTTTCAGGTTGGAGGACACGTTCCACTCGTCCTGCCCGTAGAGACCAAGGCCCCACATGGCGATGGGAACGTCGCTGGCCAGGTTCAAGGACTGACGGTATTGGTAAGCCACACCGTTCACGAAATTCTGCAAGCCGGCGCTGACATAACCGAAGTAGACGCCCGGACTGTTGAAGAAAAAGTTGTGATCGCTCACGTCGTAGCGCCGGAAATTGGCGCCGAACTTGAAGTTGTGGCTCCCGCGGTTGACCGCGAAATCGTCGATGAACTGGTACTGCGTGATGTTCCGGCCCTGGGGAAAGGAAGTCTGGGCATTGAAGCCGGTGAAGGGCACAGCCCCCGAATCTATGATGCGGTAGGGGAAGGTGCTGGCCACCAGTTGGGGATTCTGCGCGAACTGGGCCACGTAGTGGCTGAGAGCGGCGGTGAAGGAGTTCGTCGCCCGGGCGCCGAAGATGTGCGTTTCCTGGAACTGTGTGTCCCACGCAGGCTGGATCGAGATCGCGTTGAAGTTCGCGTTGATCGCGTCGATAGTGGTGGGCTGCGTTCCCTTGTCCGCCTTGTAGCGGAAGAAAGCGTTGTCGTTGCTGCCGAACTTCTGGTCCACACGGCCGCTCACGATGTATTCGGAACCAAGAGCCGTCCCCGACGACTGCGACTTGGCCGCGCAAGACGTGGTGGCCGGATTGTAGCCCGGCAGAACCACCGACTTGCAGTAGCTGCTGTTGGCAATGGGCACGGCGGCGCTGGCGCCAGGAGAGTTCAGCCACAAGTTCATCATGGTCTTGTAGGCGCTAGCCTCGTTGGGCTGCAAAGCCTGGACGTTGGCCTCAACGGCGCTGGCGAAAGCCGGAGTCGGAATAGTATTGGAAAAGACGTTGGGCAGAACGAAGCGGAGTCCCTCGGTATCAACGAAGAAAAACGTCGAATTCTTGCGGACGGGGCCGCCCACGGATGCCGCCCACTGGTTGTCGTTCGAGAAAGGCCTGCTGACGCCGTAGTAATTGTTGAACCAGTCGTTGGAGTTCATGGCGCGGCCGTTCCACCAATAGACCGCATTGCCGTGAAATTCGTTGGTGCCGGACTTGGTCACATAGGTCACCTGTGCCCCCTCAAGCTGCCCGTATTGGCCGGCGTAGGCATTGGCGACGACCGTGGCTTCCTGCAACTCATTCTGGCCGATGGTGAGGTTGGAGGCGCCGGAATTGTTGATGTTGAAATACGGGTCCATGTCGTTCTCACCGTTGACGGTGAAGAGATTCGACGTGGCGGGCAGCCCGTTGACGGTGAAATTGCCATAGCCCCCGGTGGTGTTGACCACCGCGCCCGGAACGGTGAACGCGATGTTGGTAATGTCTCCGCCGGCGCTGGGCAGCTGCTGCAGTTGCTCCGGCGTAAACGGCGTGTTCATGCTGGGTTGCGGATTCAGCAGCAGAGCCATGGCCGAGACCTCGACGGTCTGCATGGCCTGACCGACCTCGAGCGTCAGGTCGGCGGTGACGGCCGCGCCGACCGCTACGTCCACATGCTGTTCGCTCTTCTGGAATCCGGTCTGAGACACGCTGACCAGATAGTGGCCCGGTTTCAGCAGGCGAAAACGATACTCCCCGGCCTGACCCGTGGCGCCCGTTTGAGTCGCGCCGGTATCCAGGCTCTTCAGGGTGACGCTGGCATTCGGGACCACCGCGCCGCTGGGATCCTTAACGGATCCGATGATGTCGCCGGTCGTCAGGGACTGTGCCAGCATGACCGGCGCAAGCAGAGCGAAACAGGCCAACAAGCAGAGGAGCTGCCATCTCGCTTTAAGTAGTGTCGGAACTAGATTTTTCATATTCTCCTCCTAGCGGAAAGTCGATTGACGAAAGAGCAACTACCCTTCCACTTGCACCTCACGCTTATTCTATTGATAAATAAGGCTTTTTCAACGGATCCGCGGTGTCTTCCTGGAGCAAGATCCATGGCGCCACTTCACGGAAGAGCCGCCGGCTGCCGGGAACATCGTGTAACCTATTGTTAACTTTGAGGTTACAGGATTATGAGATTCTGAACACCCGGATATGGATTGCGGAATGCAAGACGGTGTCAAAGCAGACGTTAAGCACCAGAAGATACATTTGCTGCGCTGTCGAGCATGCCCGGCACACAAGAAGGGCGCAACGCCCATGAGGAGCGTTGCGCCCGAAAAAGTTCGATTCAGTTCGGAGCTAGAAAGTGATCTTCGCGCCGAGCTGGATGTTGCGGTTGCCGTTGAAGGAACCCGTGACGTACGCATCCGAGGAAACATCCAAGGTGGTTGCGTCGACGCTGAACTTCGCGTGGTTGAAAGTGTTGTACATTTCCAGCCGGAGTTGCAGCGCCACGCGCTCACTCAACTTGTTGTTCTTGTAGAAGCCCAGGTCCAGGTTCCAGGTGCCCGGCGTGTACAGCGTGTTGCGCGCCAGCAGGTTGCTCGGGAACGGCCCGAAATCGCTGAGGTTGGTCTTCGGATTCGCCCAAGTGCCGATCGCAAACTTGGACGGGCTGAGCGAATAGAAGTTGTAGACGTCCGGGGTGCTGGTCGCCATATTGGTCACTCCCGTGCCGGGGAGAGCGGTGAGGGCCTGCGCGCGCGTGCAATAGGTGTAGTCGTTGCTGCAGTCGTAAAGCGATACCGGGCCACCCGTGTGCGCCGTGAAAATCGGGGCGAACTCCCAGCCGCCGAGGATCTTATCAGTGAGGCTGTTGCCTTTAAACAGCGGCACATTCCAGGTTCCCGAAATCACCATGCGGTGGCGAACGTCGAAATCGGCGTTGCCGCGGTCCAGCATGGGATTGTAAGGATCCATGAACCCCAGCTCGTAGTCGCCCGTCGCGCCGGCGCTGAACGTGCTGCTCAGGTTGTCGATGGCGTGGGACCAGGTGTAGTTGGCATCAAGCGTGACGCCGGTCTTGGCGACGTTCCTGAGCAGGACGCGCCCGATCAGGGCGTTGTAATTGGAAATACCGCCGTTGCCGCGCCAGTTGATGTTCCCGTATTGCGGGTTCAACCGGGCCGTGCAGTTTCCGAAGTCTCCCGGTCCGCCCGAACCCGGCGTGCAGGGCACTCCGTTGTACATGTTGCCGGCGCTGATCTTGTTGTAGCTGTTGATGGCGTACAGATTCTCACCCATGGAACCCGAGTACGACACGCTGCCCAGGACCGCGGGGGTGAACTGGTGCTCCAGGGCGGCGCTGAACTGGTGCGCGTAGGCCTGCTTGATGTGGGGGTCCACGGCGCGCAGAGTAACCGCCCCGAGGACCTTGCTGCCGCTGCTCCCGGAGAGCGGCCCAACGTTGCTCACGGAAACGGGGATGGTCGGCAGGTCCACACCGGCCACCAGTCCCAGCACCGCGTAAGCCGGCGGGTTCTGAATGACGTTGAAGGTGACGTTGCCGAAATTGCGCTCGTAGCCCATGCCCCAGCCGGCGCGCACGCTGGTCTTGCCATCGCCTTTGACGTCCCAGGCGATGCCAATGCGCGGACCGAAGTTCTTGTTGCCCGGGACCCACAGGCCGCCCACCGGGCTGTTGGAACCGATCTGCACGGAACCGGAGGCAATCTGCTGCTGGATGGTCGAGCCGGACCCCAGATAGTAGTTCGAGTCGAGCTGGCCGTGCTTGTTGTGCTGCGTACCGTAGTACTCATACCGCAGGCCCAGGTTCAGGCTTATGTTCCTCGATATCTTCCAGGTGTCCTGGGCGTACAAAGCAGCTTCGTTATACCGGTTGCTGCGCGTGAAGTCCGGGGGACCCACAGGCAGGGTCACCGTGCCGCCGGGGAACTTGCCCTGCGGATTGATGGCCGCGTTGAACGAGTAGAGCTGGCCGTTGATTAGGTTATCGAAGGCCTTGCCCTTGTTGGTTCCCAGGGTCTCCACGGCTTCCTCGTAGGCGCCGAACATGCGGTTGTCGCGCATGTATTCATACTGGCCGCCGAACCGGAAATTATGCTTGCCCAGGACCTTGCTGACATCCTCCGCGACCACCGCGAAGTTCTGCGGGCCGCCGAAGGGGATGGCGCTGCCGGGGTTCCACGGAAGATAGCCGGGGAAGGTGATCAGATAGCCCAGCAACGACTGCGCGCCCGACTCCATGTAGAGAGTCGGCCCCACCGGCGCAGTGCCCAGCGGCTGCGTGTCGTTCTGCCGGTTGAAGCTGAGCCGCGTCTGGCTAACCAAGGTCGGGCTGAACGAGTGAGTCATCGACAGCGTGATATGGTTGTTGACATTGGTAACGCCGGTGTCGTAACCCGCGTACGGGCTGGAGGCATTCGTGCCGGCGAACTCATTGTCGTTCTGCAAGGCGTACTTGAAAGACATCTGCGTCCGGTCGCTCATGTTGTAGTCCACGTTGCCGACTATCTCGTACTGGTTCCGTGGGTTGCCGCCTCCCGCGTCGACCGGGATATTGTATGTGACCTGATTGAACATCGGCGTGGTGCCCGAGAGCGACGCGCACGGCCCGCCGGTGGCGCCTCCGGAGCAAGGGTTGGAGCCCCCCGCGACCAACTGGTTCTTCGTAAAGGTATTCAGAACCGTGGCATCGGGCCGCAGTTTGCCATACGCGGCGAAGAAGGCCTGCGAGGCCGGCGCCATGGCGCTGATGAACTGCGACGCGGGAACCATGTTGGTCTGGGGCGCAGAGCTGCGGATGCGCAGCCACTCGGTGTTCTGGAAGAAGAACAGCTTGTTCTTCTTGACCGGCCCGCCGATCGAGTAACCGAAGTTGTTGCGATCGTAGATGCCTTTCGCCAGGCCATTGGCGTTGTTATAGAAGCTGTTCGACGCCAGGGCCGAAACGCGGTTGAACTCGTATGCCGAGCCGTGGAACTCGTTGGTGCCCGACTTGGTCACCACGTTCACCACGCCGCCCGAGGCGCGCCCCACTTCCGCCGTGTAGTTGCTCGTCAAAACGCTGTATTCCTGAACCGAATCCATGGGAACCGCTTGGCCGATGCCCGCCCCGAATTCGTCGTTGTTCGCCACGCCGTCCAGCATGATGTTGGTGCTGGCCGAGCGCATACCGTTAATCGCATAACCCACGCCGCGGCCGTCGGGGTCGTTCGGCGAGATGTTCGGAACCGAGGCCACCAGGGCGTACACATCGCGGTTCACCGACGGCAGTTCCATTACCGACTGGGTGTTGATCGTGCTGCCGAGCGTCTGCGACTCGGTGTTGACCTGCACCCCGGACGCCGCAACCTCGACGACGGTGGACACGTTGCCGACCTCGAGATGCGTATCCACGCCGACCTTGGCGCCGACCGCGACCGCCACCTGGCGCTTCTGCGTGGCAAAGCCGGCCGCCGAAACCGTCAGCTCGTACTCGCCCGGCGCAAGGTTCGAAACCACGTACACGCCGGCGTTGGTCGATGTGGTGGTGCGGGTCGCGCCAGTCGCGACGTTCTTGGCCGTGACATTGGCATTCGGAACGACGGCGCCCGCCGGATCGAAGACCGTTCCAGTGATTTGGCCGGTTTCCGTCTGAGCGTAAACGGCTACCACGAGCAGCAACGCCAAGGCCAGCAGTAGCCACTTTCCTGTGTGAGAACGATTCATATGCCTCCTAAGCAATTATGTGACCGGGAGGCACAACCCTGTAGGTGTGCACCCCAGTCACCCAATGTAGTCATTATGCATGGTTTTTCTCCTTGAGGCAAGCAACTCTGGACTTTCCGAGCAAAAAAGTCGATTTGCGCCACAACCGCCCTTGCCACCCTATATTTCCCGGTACACCAGGGCCACGGGCAGACCCACTACGTTGAAGTAGCAGCCGTCGATTCTTTCGATGAATTTCGACGCCAGGCCCTGAATGGCGTAGGCGCCGGCTTTGTCCATGGGCTCGCCGCTGGCGACGTATTCTTCGATTTCGCGCGCGCTCATGGGGGCGAACCATACCTTCGTCACGGCACAGTTTCGAGCCACTTGGGCGCCGCGTTTCAGGCAGATTCCGGTGATGACTTCGTGCTGCCGCCCGGAAAGCCGCGCCAGCATGCGCCGCGCGCCGGCGGCATCGGCGGGCTTGCCCAGCATTTCACCGTCGATGACCACCGTGGTGTCGGCGCCCAGCACGGTCTCGTCCGGACCCGCGGGCACGGCCAGCGCCTTCAGTTCCGCCAGCCGCACGACGTAATCTTCGGGCCTCTCGCCCGCCAGCGGCGTTTCATCGACCGCGGCCACCCGGACAGTGAACGGAATCCCCGCCTGGCGAAGAATCTCGCTACGCTGCGGAGACTGGGAAGCAAGCACGAGCATCCTCCCATGCTACTGGAAACCGTGGGGCAGACGGTCGTTTCTTGTCGTCTGCCAACCCGCTACTGCCGGTCGTAGACCACCTTGATCTTCTCGTTGGTAGACAGCGTGGTCGCAGTCTCCGTGAGCGTCTTACCGTTGGCGGAAACCGAAAATACGCTGGTGAAGAGCGCTTTGCCGTTTTGCTTCTCCGACATCTCGAAGGAGCGCGGCCCGGTCTTCTTGACCGCCAGCGTAAATCCCGGAGGCACCGTGGGGCCCGTCGCTGGGTAGTCCTTGC
>Ga0187861_10003972_pt1 | contig 12680 bp, 10 predicted proteins | sample June2016WEW_10_1_3_FD_132986 | JGI IMG/M metagenome (GOLD analysis project Ga0187861, IMG submission 132986) | Peatland microbial communities from SPRUCE experiment site at the Marcell Experimental Forest, Minnesota, USA - June2016WEW_10_100 | ecosystem: Environmental > Terrestrial > Soil >...
CAAGCCGGGGGAGACGTACAGACAGACGACGGTGTACAGGTTTTCAGCGAAGTAAGCTCAGTCCAGATCCACGAAGACCTTCACGCACTTGTCGCCCTGGCGCTCGATGAAAGCGTAGGCCGCGGGATACTGGGCGAAGGGAAAGTGCCGTGAATCGAGCGGCGTCGTGGCCACTTGGCCGCCGGCGATCAATTCGACGGCGCGCTGGTAGTCCTCTTTCTTGTACATCAGCGTGCCACGCAAAGTCAGCTCGCGGTCCTGCACCAGGCCCAGGTCCACGCGCGGTTTCTCGCCAAAGACGCCGACCACGACGATTGTTCCTCCTTTGCCGATGGCGGCGACGGCGGCGCTGATGGTCGCCTCAGAGCCGACGCATTCGAAGGCGGTCTGGAAGCCTTCCGCGCCAAAGACTCTCTTGGCCGCTTCCGCCGGCGTCTCCTGCGCCGCGTTGCAGCGCGCTTCGATGCCGCAGCGGCCCGCGACATCCAGGCGGTAGGCGCTGAGGTCTACAATGAGCGGCCTGGCGCCGGCGGCCCTGGCGGTCTGAGCCACCAAGTTGCCGATGGGCCCGGCGCCCAGGACCACGGCGTTCTTGCCGCGCAATTCTCCGGCGCGGCTCACGGCATGGACCGCCACAGCCAGCGGCTCGACCAGCGCGCCTTGCTCGGGCGTGAAACTCTCCGGCAACTGCACTATTCTTTCGGCGGCGGTAACGAAGAGATCCTGAGCGCAGCCGGGCGCCTGGAAGCCCTCTACTTTCAGCGCGTCGCAGATGTTGTAGTCCCCGCGGCGGCACGGCGCGCACTGTCCGCAGACCAGTTGCGGCAAAGCTGTCACCAACATGCCGGCGCGCAGCCCGCTGACGCCCGGCCCGGCCGCCTCAACCACGGCTGAGAACTCATGTCCCTGCACCACGGGGTACTTGGTGTAGGGATGCCGCCCGTGATAGACGTGGATGTCCGAGCCGCAGATGCCGATACGGCGAATCCGCAGCAGCACCTCGCCCCGGCCCGCTTGCGGCGCCGGCACGTCACGGAACTCAATCCTGCCTGGTGAAGTCATGATGGCTTGGCGCATGTGGGTCTCCGATAGGTTCTCATATACCGTTTCCGGCGGGCATTTCAACTGGACAGCGACGGCGCTTACGTAAAACTATGCGGCCTGGCGTTTGGCAACATTGTCGAGGAGCGCACGCATGAAGGACGTTTTCAAAGCTGTCAAAGTCACCGACAAGGTCTACTGGGTGGGCGCGATTGACTGGGCGGTGCGCGATTTCCACGGCTACTTGACCAACCACGGCAGCACCTACAATGCCTACCTGATCCTGGCCGAAAAGGTGACGCTGGTGGACACGGTCAAAGCGCCCTTCCAGTCCGAGATGCTCGCCCGCATAGCCTCAGTCGTTGATCCGGCAAAGATAGAATACGTGATCTCCCATCATGCCGAACCTGACCACTCCGGCGCCCTGCCGGGATTGGTCGCGGCCCTCAAGCCGCAAAAGGTCTTCGCCTCAAGCCTGGGCGTGCGGACGCTCGAACAGCACTACCACGGCGCCTGCCCCGCCGTCGCGGTGAAAGACGGCGAGCGGCTGAGTCTGGGCGACATGGAACTGGTCTTTGCCGACACGCGCATGTGCCACTGGCCGGAGAGCATGGTCTCTTATCTGCCTCAGGAGAAGCTCCTGATCTCGCAGGACGCTTTCGGCATGCACCTGGCCAGCTACGAGCGCTTCGATGACGAACTGGACCTCCAGCTTCTCGACCGCGAAGCCGCGAAGTACTTTGCCAACATCCTCATGCCCTTTTGCGGTTTCATAACGAAGACCCTGGACAAGCTGCGCGCCGCGGGCTGGCAGTTCGACATGATCTTGCCCGACCACGGGCCCATCTGGCGCAAGCACAGCCGGCGGATCTTGGAGTCTTATGCGCGCTGGGCAAGCCAGCCGCGAGGCAACAAGGCGCTCCTGCTGTACGATACCATGTGGTCGAGCACGGAGCTGATGGCTCGTGCCGTGGGCGAAGGTCTGGCGGCGGGCGGCGCAACGGCCAAGCTGCTGCCCATGAGCGGCACGCACCGCAGCGAACTGGCCACCGAACTGCTTGACGCCGGTGCGCTGGTGGTGGGCACACCGACGCTCAACAACCAGATCTTCCCCACGCTCGCCGACCCGCTGATCTACATACTCGGTCTGGCGCCAAAGGGGCTGCTCGCGGCCTCGTTCGGCTCCTATGGCTGGAGCGGCGAAGCGGCCAAGAAGGTCCGCGCGCTCCTGGAGGAACTCAAGGCCGAACTGGTGGGCGAGCCGCTGCGGGCCCAGTTTGTCCCCACCGGCGCGGACTTGAAGCGCTGCTACGAACTGGGCCTGCAGGTGGCGGCAAGGTTGAGGGAGAAACTGGCGCCTGCAACGCCAGGCGAGAGCACAGACCCATTTGCAGTCTGAAGAAGCAAAGTGCGGGGTGCGTAGCCGGCCCGCAGGACGTGAACAGGTGAAGAGGTGAGGGGGTGAGGTCGTGAACATGAGCGCGGTTGAAAAGGTGAAATGGCGTTTTCATCTCTTCACCTGTTCACCTACTCACCTCTTCACGTCTTCCGAGCCCCTTCCCTGTAAACAGGCTTACTGGCCGGCTACGCACCCGCAAAGCGCTGAGGAAGGGCTGAAGCGGTTGACAACCGGCTCAGGGTTGGTACACTTTTTGCCCTTGAAGGGGCGTGTAATACAACAGCCCTTTGGGGAAAGCGTTAACTGGCTGGATTTTGGCTGTGGTTGGGATGTGCCCGTAGCTTGTGGCTGGCGGTGGCCCATCTGAAATCCAAAGTCCGAAACCGAAAACCGTTTTTGGGGGATCGCGTGGTAAGAGTTGAGAGCAGGGCCGGAGAGACTTTGGAGAAAGTCCTGCGCCGCTTCAAGAAAGCGTGCGAAAAGGAAGGCTTGACCAAACAGCTGCGGCAGAACCAGCACTTTGAGAAGCCCAGCGACAAAAAACGCCGCAAGCTCGTCGCCGCGCGCCGGGCCCAGCGCAAGGAAATGCTGATTGCCGCCGGCCTTCTCCCGCGCCGCAAGCCTAGGGTTTAGGGGCGAGGGGTTAGGGGCGAGGGGTTGGGCTTCAGGCTTTGCCTCATAACGTGCGCCCGCAATGTCATTGCTGGCCGTCCTGCGGCGGCGCATACCAGAACAGATGCCAGTACTTCTCATCGGTGGCATAGACATCAATCGGTTCCTTGCCCGCATCGAATGCCGCCGGCAGAATGCCGAAGCGTTTCATCTCGCGGACATATTGATGATTGGGTTTGAATTGCGGCGTGCCGAATTGCCCCTCCGCTTGTATCGCCGCCTGGGCGGCTTTGATACCCGCAAGCAGTTTCTGGTAATCGCCATCGCCCGTGTCCTTGAAGACTGCGCCACAGGACTCCCAGCCGCCGGACTTGCGGGCCAGCGGCGCGAGGAGCAGCGCTGACAACTCCGGCCGCGTCAGGTTCAACAGAATAGCCGGGCTGTAGCGCAATTGCGGATCGTCTTTCGTGATGATCCGTTCGTAGACGGCGGTGGGGTGCGGGCAGTCCTTCTTGCGCTCCTTCTCATCGTAGTTATGGGGCAGCGGCCGCTGCGGGCCGTGGCACTGGCTGCAGCGGCGGCCGAATACTTCCTTCAGTGGCCCGAAAACATGCGTGCCCGCGGCCCCGTGGCCCGTGGCCTCGGCCTTGGCATTGCGCAGTCCGGCGTAAGTGCCGGCGTACGGGGCGCCGCTTTCAATCCATAGCCACAACATGCGCTGCTGGCGCGCCGAGAGCTTCGCCTCATAGTGGCTGCCGTCCAGCTTCTTCAGCAGCGCGCTGGCGGAACTGCCGATGGTCCTGGGCGGCTGATCGCCCAGCCCGTTGCGGCCGTCGGCAACCTGCCCGGAGGCAATCAGGCTGAAATAGCTGTGCGACCAGTGCGGGCCGATGTCGCCGGTGAACAGCACCTTGCCCTCGCGCTTCTGCGGACTGTGGCAAGACACGCAATGCTGATCGAGAATCGGCTGGATGTCGCGGTTGAAGTCCAGGACGCTGGGAAAGCCCGCGAAGGGCTGAAGCGGGCTGGGAGCGCGCCGCATGGCCAGCGGCCTTTGCTGGCGCTGTTCGAGCGGCGCCGTGACACGCTGTTCGTGGCAGCCCACGCAGCCTTCGTTCTCACCAGGCATCACGGTGGTGAAACTCTGCATGCGCTTGACCGAGAGATCGTCCTTGTCCAGCGCGACGAAGAAGACAGGCCGGCCGGCGGGCACCTCGAAGTAAGCCGAGCCGTCGTCCTCGACAGGCACCGTGCCCAGCACGCGCTCAAGGTTGAAGGACCCCAGGAACGAAGTTAGGTCCATTCCGCCGCTGAAGTTCACCGGCTTGGGGAGGACTTCGAGGACCAGCAGTTTCTTGATCTCGCCGCGCTGTACGCCGGGCAGATTGCGCCCGCGATAGACGTCGTCCAGCAGCATGTACCCGGCCGCCTTCGACAGCGTGCTGCGTCCGGCCAGGACGGGTTCTCTGGGCCGGGCCATGATGGGCCGCGGCTCATGCAGGTTGCCCGGCCCGGGGTAGGTGTAGAGCGCTTGCGAGTTGCCGGCGCCGTCCATCAGGATGATCTTGTTGCCCTGGGCCGCGATGAAGCAGTCCTCTGAAAACGCATAGGGGTCGTGGGCCAGCGGTGCGTTGTTGGCCAGGATCCTGACCGCGGAAGGGTCGTCCGGTCCCCGCGCGGCGGTCAGGACCGCAATCCGCCCAGCGTGTTCATTGACCCCGTGCCCGGGCGAGAACGAAGCCACGATCTTGTCCGTGCCGGGGATGGGCTTGGCATCTATCATCACCGTCCCGGGATGTTCGTTGCCGTAGAAGACAGTCTGCCCCGTGCCGTCAGGGAACATGGCCCAAAGGTGATGGAACTCCATCTGGCTGCGGTCCACGTACTCCCAGCGCGTATAGAGGATGCGGCCGTCCGGGAGCACCCACGGCGTGTTATCGTGCTCGATGTTGCACGAAACCGGCCGGATGTTGCCGCCGTCCGGGCCGCAGCGGTGCATGATGCCGACGTGCGTCTTCCAGCAGCTCACCCAGCGCCGGCAGCGCGTGGAGACGAAGAGGATGTCGCCGTCCGGGAGGTAGGTCGGTTCGTAGTCGTCGTAGCGGCCGGAAGTGAGCTGCGTCAGCCTCGCGCCGTCGGTGCCGATCTCGTAAAGGTTGAAGCAATCCGTTCCGGCTTTGCGGTAGGAGAAGAGGATTTTGCGGCCGTCGTAATGGACTTGCGGGTCGCGCACCGAGCCGCCCTGGGCGTCGAGGAGCACGGCCAGTTGGCCGGTGCGGAGGTTCCACTTGCACAGCTTGCCGGTGTCGGGCTTGCCGTTGCCCGCGTAGGCCTTGGCGTTTTCATCCTCGCAATAGTAGCCGATGTTGGCGTACCAGTGGCCATCGTCATAACGCGAGCGTGTGGCGAAAACGAACTCGTCAATCGTCTTGAGCGGCCCGGCGAGGGCCTGGTCCAGGATTGCTTTTGTGGCTTTCTGCGGAGCTTTCGGTGGGGCTTTCTCACCGCCTGACGCCGCGGCGCCCACAAGGCCTGTGAGCACGGCCCACAATATCGCTGTCACTGCTGCGCGGACCATGACGGCTCCGAATGCCGGCGGGATACCGGCTCTGCAATCTGATAAGAATACACGCGGCCAGCACTCTTGCTTATGCTCTTTTTCATTTTTACTTGAAATCGCCTGCCGGTCTTCATAGAAGAGTTGTGCGGTTACCAGGTCATCCTACGCACCGTCCGGTTCGACAGTCTCCAGGAGGACGTCATGAAAGTTCGCCCTGCCCTCACCACGGTTTGCACAGTCTTGTTGCTCGCTTCGGCGCGCCAGGCGGCTTCTTCCACCGGCTCGCCGTTCTACGGGGATGCCCCGGACGACCACCATCCTTGGGCCGTCCACGACTGGAACCGGCCGCAGCCGCCGCGCGTCGAGCCGGGCGCGCCTCAGGAGGCCAAGCCGCCCGCGGATGCGCTCGTCCTCTTCGACGGCACGGAGGCGTGCCTGGAGAAGTGGCAACCGGACGACCAGAAGAAGGGCAAGATGTGGGTCATTAAAGATGGCGCCTTCGAGTGTGTTCCAGGTTCCGGCTATGCCCGCACCAAGGAGGAGTTTGGCGACTGCAAGTTGCACGTCGAATGGGCCGCGCCGACCCCGCCGAAGGGCGACAGCCAGGGCCGCGGCAACAGCGGCATCTTCATGGAGGGCCTGGTTGAAATCCAGGTGCTCGACGATTACAACAACCCGACCTACTCCGACGGCTTCGCCTGCTCGGTATACGGCGTCAGTCCGCCGCTGGCCAACCCGCTGCGGCCGCCGGGCGAATTTCAACAAATTGACATTGAGTACCGCCACCCGATTTACAAAGAAAAAGAATGTCTTGATCCGGGTTACGTCACGGTGTACTGCAACGGCGTGCTGGTGCAGGACAAGATCCAGCTCGAAGGTTCCACCGGCCACATGGGACGCTCCAAGCCCCGCCCCTTCCCGGAAAAAGGCCCGCTCAAGTTGCAGGACCACGGCAACCCGGTCCGCTTCCGCAACATTTGGTTGCAGCCGCTGCCGCCGCGCGCCGGTGTGGACCCCGGCATCCATGGCCCGCTCACCGTCGAAGCCACTATGGCCAAGCGCAAGGAAATCGCCGCGATGGTCCGTGAGGATGCCGCCAAGCTCAAGGATCCCGCCAACCCTGTGCCCGAAATGCTGCGGCTGATGGAGTCGCTCGTTTACGAAAAGGAGGAAAAGACCGCGGCGACAGTGGACCACATGACCGGGCAATACGTGGAAGGCCTGAAACAACTGGCGGCCGACAAGGTCGGAGCGAAGAAGGACGAAGCCAAGCGCATCAACGGCGCCTTCAAGTACCTCGCCAAGTTCAACATCGTCCCGGCCGACTACGCGCCGAAGGTTGAACTGGAGAAGATCATCAAGGACCAGGGCTGGGACAAAAAATAGCCAACGACAGCAGAATTTAAGATTGGCAACCGTTCAATCCGAGCCGCGACCGTGAGGGAGCGGACATTGCCGCTTGCTAACGCGCGCGGCTCGGAGACTGAACGCTTACTCATTTTTCAGTTTTCAATTCTGTTTCCTTTAACCGCCCGCCTGTCTTGGGTATCAGCACGATGGCTCCCATCTCCACATGCCACTGCGCTCCGGCCTTGCGCGCCAGGTCGTCGAGCAGAGCTCTAAGCGGGTAGCGGCCCGGCGGGAGCAACTGGGCATCCCGGGACGTGAGCTCAAAGTGCGGGGCGCTGCCATCGGGCGCGTCTTCCAGACGGAGGTCAAGGCTGCCCAACTCGCGCAGCGTCCGCAGCAGCTTGCCGCCGCTCAGGCCGCGGCCATCCCAGTTGACAGGCGTGTCCAGGCGGGTGTCGAGGGCTTTCTTCCAGTCCGCGGGCGGCGGCGCATTGCGGAGGCGCCATTCGCGCACGACCTCCAACGCGCGCGCCAGCGTGGCGTGTTGGCCTTGCATAAGCAGGCGCCCTCGCACCACGGCCAAGTCGCGGTCGAAATCGCAGGCAGGAAAGAGAGCCAAATGCGGCTCCAGGACCTCAACCAGGGCTGTGCGCGCGGCGGCATCACCATTCGGTCCGGGGCGCGCGGCACGCGGGTACAGGAATCCCACGTCCGTCCCGGCGACGCACAAACTCAAAACAGGCGGTGTTTTGGGTTTGAGCCGGAATTGCAGGCGCCCTCCCGGCCCGATCTCGTAACCCAGAACCATGTCCGCCTGCTGCTCCGCAGGGAACTTGGCGCGGCGCTCGATCCAGCGCAGCACCAGGCCGAGGGGCTGATGGTACAGCACCAAAGTGAGCGGGGCCGCGCCGCTGACGTCCTTTGGAAAAGGCGGTGTTTGTGAGACATCGCCGGCGGCGTTCGTCACCACGAAGACCTCGTGCTTCTGTTCCTTCAACTGCGGAATGGCGTCCAGCGGGTCCTGAGAGGAAAGCACCAGCTTGGCGGGGGCGGCGAGTTTCTGGAGGAGCGCTGCGGACACTACTGAGTCTGCGCCGGGGCTCGCGGGCCAGATGGCCTCCGGCGCGCCGGGCGCGAGCAACGCAATCAGGCGCGCGGCGCGCGCGATGGCCTCTTCTTCTCCGCGGACAATCAGGACCTCCGACCCCGTGTTGACCTCGGTGTTGACGGGCGGGAAGAAGCTCTGGAGTGCCTTGCCCACGCGCTCGGCTTCGTCGCGGCCCAGGCCCAGGCCGCTCCAGTTGAAGGTGTGGCGCTGAGTGGCGAGTTGGCCGGCCCTTTCCGCGGTGGTGATCAGGTATGCGTCGCCTCTTGCAATCCCGCCCAGGCCGGCCTGCGGCAGCAGCCGCCGCATGAGTTCCTCAAAGCTCGACTGGGGCCCAAGTGGCTGCCCCGCATTGCCGCGCTGGATGTCGAACAGCTTGTCTGGAAGCTTGATGTTCGGATCCTGAACCAAAGTTATCCCAGCTTCCCGGGCCGCCAGTTTCAACTGTTCCGCCCCGATTTCTTCCTGAGCCTTAAGCGCCGCCTTGCGCAATGCGGCCTTGAGCGCGGGACTGGTGGGCAGGTAGCCATCGTAATCCCAGAGTACTCGTTGCTTCAGGCTTTTGGCTTGTGCTGCGACCTCAGGGTCGCGATGCCCGCTGAATTCCTCGGCCAGGTAGAACACTGCCGGTCCCCTGGCCACCAGGCCGTTCAGTGCCTGCTGCCGGGTATCGAAGTCTTCGTTGCCGAGCTGCTCGAAGAGCTTGCGGCAGGCGTGCTCCTCTGCCACGGAGAGTTTGTCAGGGAGAATCTGCAAGGCGGGGTCGGGCGCAGAGGTCTGCTCGCTTTCGGCCGCGGCGCTGGGCGCGGACAGCAACGCGCCCAGCAGGCCGCCCGCCAGCAACGCGGACGAGAGGAAGCAGTTCTTCTTCACTGTGCCCACCCTACAACAGGGGCAGGGGTTCTCTCAAGAGCAGATTGTAGCACAGGCTGGTAGGACAGCCTTTCCAGGCTGTCCGGACAGGCTGGAAAGCCTGTCCTACCGTTCCCCATCCTGCTCCACTGGATTATGTGCGCCGCACACTGTATGCTGATCGGAACAGGCTTGCCCGGCTCTTGGCATTAGGAGAGAAGAAGGACGTGGTTCCGCGCAACAGAAGGCCCTCCAACCGTACCGCGAACGAGGACGCGGGCGCCAGCGCGCCAGTGCGGCCCAGTTCGCGCCGTGCGGCGGACGGCAGATCCGGCAGCCAGCGCAGCGCGCCGGAGGAGAAGAGCGGCAAGCGGCGCGGCCCTGCCGGTTCCCGGTCCGGCGGCATGTCGCAGGGCCAGATGATCGGCTTATGCGCCGGCGCCGTTGCGGTGCTCTCGATCGGCGGCTACCTGCTCTTGGGCGGCTCCAAAGACGGCGGGGCCGGGAAGAACAAGGGAGTGGAAGTAAAGGACGAGGGCGAGAAAACACCGTGCCCCCAGCTTGTCAAGCTCGCGGAACAGTGCGAGGCCAGCGGCAATAGGTCCGCGGCCGTGAAGTATTACACCAGAGCGGCAAACAGAGCCGAACAAGACGGTAATTCGGACGCGGCCGTGAAGTACAACATGAAGGCCATGAACTTGATAAAGACCTCCAAATTGCACGACCGTTAGCCCGCACTGTTCGCCACAGAGACACAGAGACACAGAGAACAGCCGAATCTAGGCTCTTCCAAAATCCAAAATCTTCTCTCTGTGTCTCTGTGTCTCTGTAGTGAATAAGACCTTTCATCCCGCCACGCTGCCGTAGTGACTTTCCGCCGGCAGGCCCGCCTCGGAACGCACGCGCGCGGCGATTTCGTCCAATTCCATTGCGCTCAGGCTGCTGACTTCTTTGTTCGTGGGCGGCCGCGCAACGGTGTAAACCTGGACCAGTGTGATCTTGCCTCCTTGCGCCACGAGCTCCTTCAAGCGCGACAGGTAAGCAGCCACTTCCTGGGGCGGCGGGGCCGCGCCGTTAAGACGCATAAAGCAACTCTGCAGCACTATGGGACGTGCGCGCGCACAGGCCCAGATGTTGCCCAGCACTTTGAGGTAGGGGACAGTGGCGCTGTTGATCCGTGCGAAATACTCGGGCGTGCCCGCGTCCAGCTTGGCCCACACCTCGCCGTTGTGCTCGTCCAGGAACTCCAGCGCATGGCGCACGTCGGCGCGGTCCAGGCCGGACGCATTGGTGATCAACACGACCTTCGCTCCGGCAAAGGCAGGCCCAAAACGCTCCTTCACGAAGACGCACTGTTCGGCCACTGCTGAGAAATGCCTGAACATGGTCGGCTCGCCATCGCCGCTGAAAGCTATGTCTGCCACCCGCTTCTTCCCGGCTGGCAGCGCTGAAAATTCCGGCTCGCGCCAGAGCGCTCCTGCGGGCACAAGGCCGCCCAGAACCTGCGCCAGCTCCTGCAAAAGCCTGGGCAGGTCAACGCCGGGCGACTTGGCAAGCCGCCCCACGTGGCGGTCCACCTGGCAGTATATGCAGCCGAAACTGCACGCCTTGTCCGGGCTGAGATTTATCCCCACGGAGATGCCGCCTGCGCGGCGCGAGAGGACGGGATAAACGTAGGCATTCCCGCGGAACTCCCGCGGATGCTCGGAATTGCTCAAGGTGCTGGGCATATCAGCAGCACGCGAGTTTACGCAGCCCGGTCAAAGCCGCCTCAATAGCCGCGCTGGCCATTGTAGCCGCCGTAGTTGCCGCCCTGCTGGTTCTGACCGTACGACTGAACGCCGAAGGGAGTGCCCATGTTCTGGTTCTGAAAGTTGTTCTGCATATTCATCAACCGGTCGTGCCGGCTAGCGTTCTGGTTGCCGGTCTGCTGCTCTTGCTTCTGCCATTCCTGCTCCAGCTTCTTGGCCTCTGCCTCCTTGCGCTTGGCTTCCTCATCGGCTTTCTTCTTGGCTTCGGCGCGCTGCTTTTTCTTTTTGTCCGCGGCCTCTTTGGCCTTCTTCTCTGCTTCGTCCTTCTCTTTATCGGTGACCCACTTGCCCTTGTAGAGGACCTTGCCCTCGTCTTTCATCCGGTCCGCAAGGTCTTGCTCCTCCTCTTTCTTCCTTTCGCGCTCGGCGATTATCTCCGGGGTGTCATCAATCCGTTTCAGGATTCTGCTCTTCGGCACGCGCATCGTCCCATACTCAACTTCCAGTTCGATGGAGTTGTCGTTCTCGCTGATGACGTCGCCTTCGAGCGTTTGACCCGACTTCATAAGCAGCGTGACCGTGTCAGCCCGCACGGAGATGGCCAGACCGAACGCCAACGCAAACACCAGGGACAAACCGATTGAGCGTTTCATCGCACACCCCCTTCATGCCGCAGGCCTACGGCCCGCAGCCCGGCCTGGCGCATCTGGCGCAAAGCCGGACCCCAAGTCTCCTTTTAGTGTAACAGCCCGGCAGCGCAAAAGCAACAACCTTCCGCAGATACTGTGTGCGTGAATTCAGTGGCCTTTCTTCCGGCCTCGCGGTATAGTTCGTTGTGGGGCCGCCAACCCCGAGGAACGGTTGCCGGGCTGCCAGGGCCGCGGAGTGGACATGCTGACAATGACCTTTCTGGGCGTCGGTTCGGCCTTCGCCAAACGCAATTACAACTCGAACCTCCTCTTCGAATTCTGGGAGGAACCCTGGCCCGGCCCGGCGCCCGCCGGACCGCCCGACGACACGCTGCTGGTGGACTTCGGCGCCACGGGCCCGCTGGCGCTCTACGCCCTGAAAGAGCGGTCCGGGTTCGAGTACCTCAAGACGCCGCAGGGACGCATCAATTACCCCGCGCTCCGCAAAGTCTTCATCACCCACCTGCACGCCGATCACATCGGCGGCCTCGAGGAAATGGCCTTGGTGAACGCTTTCGTCTTCAACGACAAGAAAAGCGGCGAGCCGTTCAAGGCCGAAGTCATCAGCAGCGTCAACATTCTGATGGATCTTTGGGAACACTCCTTGAAAGGCGGACTCAGCACCCTCCAGCACCGCTACGCCCTGTTGCAGGACTACTTCCTCGTCCGGGCGCTCGTGCCTGCCCAGCCCGAGAAGAACAGCTTTCGCCTGGGGCCTTATGTCTTCGAGGCATTCCCGACGGACCATGTCCAGATTGAGCGGAAGTACGACTGGCCCAGCTACGGCTTGTACGTTACGGATCCCCAAAGCGGCCGTTCAGTCTTTTATTCCGGCGACACGCGCTTCGACTACCCGGCCTACATCAAGATGCTTGAGTCGGCCGAGGTCTGCTTCCAGGACTGCCAGCTCTTCGATCAGCAGGACCCGGTCCACGCCTTGCTTTCCGAGTGCCGCACGCTGCCCGCGCCGATCAAGGCCAAGATGGTGTTGTATCATTTCGGCGACAATTTCGACGACCCGGAGTTTCAGCCTGCGTTCGCCGAGTTCAAGGAGCTGGCGCGCCCACAGGAACGTTACGTCCTCTTCGGTTGCCGTGGGGCAACCCAGGGGTGATATGTAGTGAGGGGATGGAGACCGCATGTCAAACGAAGCACCCACTGATCTTGTTCATTTCACCTGTCCGCAGTGCGCGGCGCCGATGCAGGCGCCGGCGGGCAGGGCCGGGGAAAGAATGAGCTGCCCGGCCTGCCAAGCCACTGTGCCGGTTCCTGCAATGGCCCCTCTGCCGGTCCCTGCACCCGTGGCGCCCGCCGGCGAAGC
>Ga0187861_10003978_pt1 | contig 12655 bp, 8 predicted proteins | sample June2016WEW_10_1_3_FD_132986 | JGI IMG/M metagenome (GOLD analysis project Ga0187861, IMG submission 132986) | Peatland microbial communities from SPRUCE experiment site at the Marcell Experimental Forest, Minnesota, USA - June2016WEW_10_100 | ecosystem: Environmental > Terrestrial > Soil >...
GCCGTGGCTCCGGTCTGGGTGTAGGAGGCGGCGACCATGCCGGCATGGCCGAGGAGCACCCGAGTGCTGTAGATCATCCCGGAGATTGCCTGGGTGACGTCGCTTTTGAAGTTCTGGAGGTTCAGGGTCTTCTTGATACCCTGGAGGATCTGGGCGGCCCCCTGGATCAGGTCGGTCACCTGATAGACCGCATTTTTGACCCCCGCGACGAAATCCGAGATCCGGGTGGCGATCGCCAGGAGCTTGGTCCGGAGCAGTTGCAGCTGCTGGACTACCGCCTGGAATTTTTTATAGGCCCCTTGCAGTGTCTGCACCAGGGCTGCTGCCTTCGAAATTTGCCCCGACAGGTCGGAGGGGCTGGGCAGGGTGGAGAAATCGAACGGCCCGGTGATCTGGTAGGGGGCGAGCAGGAGCAGGCTGGCCTGCCAGTCCCAGGAGAACGGCCGCCCAGCGCCGCGGGAGTCGCTGGGGAATGATTCCGGCCAGACATAATAGCTTTCCGCGTCCGGCTCGCTCCAGCGCCCGCCCACCATGTGGAACAGCATGCGGAGCGCCGGTTTCCCCACCCGGCCGCGCTCGTCGCAGGCGTCCAGGAACGCCTGGAAGAACTGGACCATGCCATCCCGGGAATTCTTCCCCAGGGATGGGTAGTTAGGATCTTTCTGCGGGCCCACTCCATAGGTGCCACCAATGGCCACCCGGCCGATGCCTTCACCGCCTGAGATGACCGAGAGGCCGGCCCCGAGGTCCTTCAGCACCTCCGCCCGGATGCTGCGCCTGATCTGGACGTTCTGGGGCGGGAGGAGCCACTGGTAGGCTGGCCCGAGGCCGCCAAATTCCGCCGAGGAGACCGGGTCGTCATTCTCGTCCACGACCCCAAGGGCATAACCGGCCTGGATCCCGAGGGGATCGTGCAGGGGGAAATCGGTGATCACTGCTGGCATCGCCGCTCCTTACAGGATGGTGAGGGCGCTGGGCCCTTCCCACGCATCCAGGACCTGATTCTGCATATCGTCCGCCTCTGCCTTCAGACGGTCCTCCAGGTCATGGAATGCGTAGCCCGAGCTCCTGGAGATCGAAAGGCCGTCCGCCGACACGCTGGTCGCCCCGGAGGGATTGACCCGCATCGACAGGATCGGCAGGTAGGAAATGGCCGCCCGGAGCCCGATCAGGTGGTTGATCATCGGGAACCGGTCCCAGTCGGACTCCGAGAGCCCAGCCAGATATTCCCAGATCATCGAATGGCCAATCCGCTGCTGCATCCAATTGAACAGGCCGAAGGGCAGGTTAGGCAGGACCAGCGCTGCGGAGCCATACTGGGGCATCAACACGCATTCCCCGCTGAGCGGGTCCGGCCGGATCCAGGACGCCTTGATCTCGACCCCGGGGACGAATGATCCCGGGATCAGGAAGTGCCCGTCCAGAACCTGTTGGAGGGGACGGTGGTTCAACCGCCAGGATAGGAAGCCATCGGAGGGGGACATGGATGGCCAGGAATAGGAGCCCTCCCATTCCTGGGGCTCCACCGCCGGGGCACTGTCGGTGGCCGGCGAACCCGGCAGGTTTGGGGGCTTGGGGCCCGGGCCAAGCCAGCCCTGGAAATGGGTGACCTGCACCCTGGTGGAAAGGCGTTGCTCGACTTCCCGCACCGCCTCTTTGATCTTGCTCTTGATCCAGAAGGGATCGACCAAATCCGCATACCGAGAGCCCATACCGATCAAGCCGGGGATGACCTGACTCCGCACATACTCAACGTCCACTTCCATCGGCATGGCTTACCCTCCCCATGAGAACAGGATAACCGATCAATGACCCGCAGGTCCGGTGGGGCCGGTGGGTCCAGTGTGCCCGATCGGGCCGGCCGGGCTGGGGCCGGTGGGTCCGGTTGCCCCGGCGACGAACCCATAGAGGGGCAGGGGATCGTCTGGCAGCAGGGCGAAGCCACCAGGGTAGAGTTTGAAACGTGGATCGTCGGGCAGGAATCGGTGGCGCATGGCATCCCCCAAAGAAAAGGGGGGGCCCCCGTTTGGGAACCCCCCTCAGAACCTCCCGAGGGAGGATGGATCCTAGGTCGGGCCAGTGGGGCCGGTGGGGCCGGTCGCGCCGGTTCCGCCGGTCGCACCCGTGCTGCCGGTCGAGCCGGTGGCCCCGGTGTTGGCCTGGATGTAGCCGAGCACGTTCTGGGCGGCCGTGGTCAGGCCGAAGGGCCACCATGTGGCGGCGGTCGGAATGACGTTCCGGACCACTCCGTGATGCTTGGCGAGCGCCACCCGCAGTGCCCCGACCAGGAACGCGCCCCACTTGTAGCTGAGGTCGTTCAGGGCAAAGGGGATCTTGGTGGCGGGAAGCATCTGGATCCAGCGGAGGCTCTCCGGCTTCATGGTGAGCAGGGGCACGTAGCTGGAGCCCGGGATGACTTCATTGTTGTCGGTGAAGACCGTAGTCCCGCTGACGTCCTTCTTGATGAGGCCGACCAGCCTGAAGTCGGTGGCCAGGGCATGAGCCCCATTCTTCACGCACCGGTAGACCTTGTAGTAGATTTCCTTGTTCCCGGTACTGGCGGTGATGGTCACCGTGATGTTATTCCCGGCCACGGCCACGGCGGCCCCGGAGATGAAGGGCAGGGAGACCTCGCCCGCGGTGTAGGCTTCCACCGCGTAGTAGTAGGTCCCGCCCACCGCATACTGATAGACCCCGGTGGTCTTGTCGGTCCACTGCGAGGCCGCTACGGAATTGGCCGATACCGCAGCGACGGCGGCCTGGACCTGGGCGGCGGTGCAGAGGGTGGCATCGTCCCCGCTGACGGGATACTGATTCTCGTTCAGAGCGTAGGACGGATCGAAGTCGATATTCCCGTCCGCCACCGCGATCGAGGAATAATGCATGCCGCGGGTGAGCACCCCGACGGTGGTCGAGGGGATGTTGGTGTCCAGGTTCACCCGATACCCGGCCTCGAGGTAGGCATCCAGGTCGGCCTTGACCAAGCCGGACATGAAGGCCAGTTCCGGCCGGCCCCAGTTCGGGGAGTCGGTGATCTTGTTCGCCAGGATGGCAAGCTGGTCGTGGGACTTGAGCGGGTCGCCGCGCAGGTCGATGACGTTCTGCGGGGCATTGGCGATCACCGAGGTGATGACGCCCGTGGTGCCGACCACATTCTGGGTGTTGTCGCCGACGAACAGGTCGGACTCCAGAGAGAACAGGATCTCCAGCATGGCGTTGACGTCTTCCTCGTCCACCGCGCTGAAGTCCACCACCCCGTTCCGGTTCTGCATGGTGGCCTGGATCGAGGTGATGATCGAGACCGAGCGCCGCGAGAAGTAGGTGCCCAGGTTGGTGATCACACGGGAATACTGGCCCGTGCGCTCCACCTGTCCGGAGCCGAGCTCCGAGGCGTTCGCGGAACCGCGGAACGCGCCGATGCCGGTCTTCACGACCGCCTGATCCAGCACGGACCAGGACTCGCGCCGGTTGGGAAGCAGACGCCTGAAGAACTTGAAGTGCTCGTTCTTGATGGTGGCGGAGGCCAGGACGGGGTCCATGTTCTCCACGCGGAAGGCACCACCGCCGGTCAGGGCCGAGAGGTCGGTTCCGGCACCCATGGTGGTGAGGGCTTTGGTGATCTCCAGTAGTGCCGGAGAGGCCCCGGAGTCACCCAGGGCGCTGAGGATGTCGAGAGGGCCGACGTTCATGGCTCATCTCCTCGATGACCCGGCGGGTGCCGGGAAGGTTAAGGGGAGGAAGGGTTTAGCTTCCGACGGTGCCTTGAGAAGCCCGGTTTGCCCGGGCCATGTCCTGCGGGGTGAGAGGGCACTTGGGGTCCAGGGCCATTTTGAAGAGGTCCTGGCCGTTGAGTTTCTGGGTATTGCCGGCGGCCATGGTCTCCGCCTTGGCGACGATCTCCTCGGCACTGGCGGCCTTGGGAGCCTTGGCCGGGGCGGTCTTGGGCAAGGCTTCGACCTTGGCGGCGGTGCCGCTGGCCAATGCCTGGGCAGCCTCCGCGGCCTCCAACGACTTCGCCACCTGATCGCCCATCTTCACGGTGTGCGCGGAGAGTTCCTGAAGGAAGCTAGCGATCCGTTCCAGGATGTCGCCCTGCTTCTTGAGCAGGCCCTCCAGGTATTCGACTCCCTTCCCGAGCGGCTCCTTCCCAGCGGAGGGATCCCCCTCGAGCCCAGTGAACGCCTTGGCGACCTCCTCCGAGGTGATCCCATACTGCTCGGCCAGGAACTGCATGGACTTCAGGATTTCCGCTTTCTCCACGGGGGACTCCTCCTCTTCGGGCTTGGGTGGCGCGCCAGCACCCTCAGCGCCGGCCGCCCCCTCTTCTCCGGCCGCGCCTTCCGCGCCGGTCGGGGGAGCGCCGCCTTCACCTTCGGGGCCGGCCGCGTCGGCCTGGGCCTGCTGGCCGGATGCCGCCTCCTGGCGGGCTGCTTCCAGTTCTTCCTTCCCGGTTGCTCCGGGGGTTGGCTTGTCCGGATCCTCGGGGGGCACTTCCGCCTTGGCAACGGTGCCGGTGAGGAGCCTGTTGGCGAGTTCGAGCAAGTTCATGGGAACCTCCTATGCCGTTTCGTGGTCGGGCGCGGAGAGGGAAAGGGCGTGACCGTTATCGAGGATGGCGATCAGGAAGGCCATCCCTTCGGCCGGGGTGATGCCAGCGGTGACTAGGGAGGCCAGCCACTCGTCCACTCGGAAGGGTGGCTTGGCTCCCAGGATGGACTGGCGCAGGATGTCTTCCTTGGAGGGGGTAATCAGGACCGAGTTCTGAAGGTCCTGGATGGACCCCTTCACCCCTGGCAGTGGACGCTCCGGATCCCCGGACTGGGAATTGAACCCGGCCAGGGTCTTCATGGCGGTGCCGATGTCCGAGCTCTCCCGGAGGGCCTTGCAGAAGATTTCCAGCGGCACGGTGGAGACCTGCCCCACGGAAGTGTTGACCGGGTTGCGGGTCATGGCGATCGAGTGCCACCTCATCGCCTTGATGACCCGCTTCCCGTCTGGCTGCTCCAACCGGCCGCCCGGGAGGAGTGAACCAGCTACCGAGGGGAACCATGAGACCGGGGGATGGACCTGGAGGGAATCCCAGAACCAGTCCGCGGCCTTGGTGAAGGTGTTGTTCTTGTCGGCGCTCTTGAAGATCCCGGCCTTGACCATGACCCGGGGATTGTCACCGTTCCGGGAGATCCGGACGTCCAGTGGTTTCCCGATTTCCCGCGCGTATGGGTTGGCCGGATCCAGCTTCTGCTCCCGGATCATCTGCCAGACGGTGGCGTGGTCCAGGTCGATCCGCCCATAGCGCATGAAATAGTCCTTCGACCCTTCCAGCGCGTCCACCAGGATCGTTTCGTTCTGGACGTCCCGGGCCTGATTCGAGGCTTCCATGTAGAGGACCCGCTCCCCACCCTCGATAGCCGTGGAGGCTTTGCAAAGCTGGGTGCCCGGGTCGATCCGATAAAGCTCCTCCCCTGGCATTGCACTTGAGGCCAGGAGAGCAGCGGCGGTGATCAGGCTGATGGGCTCCATGGGCTTAGTATCCTCTGGTCGAAGTGCCACCATCTCAAAAGATGCACATAAGGGCTCCAGAACATTACCGGCCCTCCCGAGCCCCGGGAACGTGTCAAAATCAAGCAGATCCCGGGAGTCTGTGATGCCGCTCATTCATTCCGCCTCCAAGGAAGCCGTGGGACCGAACATCGAAGCCGAGCAGAACGCCCACCCTGAAATGGCCCACAAACAGGCCGTGGCAATAGCCCTCAGCATTCAGCGCCGGGCCAAGGGGGAGCCGGACGTGGCCAAGGCGGAGGATCTCCGCCAAATGGGCACCCGGGCCAGGATGGAGAAGCATCTCCAGCTGCTCGTCCCCAAGATCCCCAAGAACGATCACGACCTGGGCGATCCCCCGAACCACGAGGCGACTCCCGCTCAAAAAGAAGCCCAAAATTATCGACATGCCCACTGGCGGCTCCATGGCATGGACGTGAGCATCGAGAATCTGGCCGGGAGCACCCGCAAGGGGGTGAACCAGGACGGGGAGCCCTGGGAAGTGGTCCTGCCCTACCACTATGGATACTTCCGCGGAACCAAGGGGGCCGACGGGGAGCATCTGGACGTAGCGGTCGGGCCCCTGATGGACAACCACCCGGACGTCCATATCATCAACCACCTGAATCCCAAAACGGGAGAATTCGATGAGCATAAGGTCTTCATGGGTTTCCCCAGCCGGGAAGCCGCCATCGACGCCTTCCGCCGGGGCCGCTCGGACAACCCGGACGATGTCCTGGGGAGCGTGATCACAGTCCCGGTGGAGGAACTGAAGCGGTGGATCGCGGGCGGGTGCCTGGAGGAGGAGGCGGTCCTCAAGGCGGAGCACACGGCCCATGTGAAGGCTCACTACCGGGTGAAAGATGGGAAGGTGCTCTACATCGCCGGATACGACAAGACGGTCCACGGGGACCTGCCCATGGCCTCCATGCACCAGCGCACGGTCTACGGGGCGCACAAGGAAGGGACCCACTACCTGCGGGCCACGGACGCCGAGGACCGGAAGGCGATCGAGGCCGCGGCCAAGGTGGCCGGGGTGGCCATCCACCATGTCAAGCGGGCCGGGGCCACTCACCACGGCCGGGTCGGCGGGGCCTACGACGTGATCCATTTCAGCACCGAAGCGGACGCGAAGAAGGTCCACGACATCCTGAAAACCGAGGCGGAAAAGTCGCCGGAATCCGAGCCCAAGGTCGGAGAACCGATTGCCTGGGAACAGGTTAAGCCGGGCATGGTCCTTCATTCCTCCATTGCCCCTGGGGTCAAGTTCGTGGTGGATTCCATCAAGGACGGGGTGATGCTACACCACGCTGAAGGGGACACGCCTGGGTCACTAGTCCCGGTCCAGAAGGAATACTGGGACAAGAAGATCGCGAAAGGTCACGAGATCACCCTGGCGGCCATGCATGCCCAGGAACCGCCGAAGGCGGCACAATTAGCCCCGGAGCCACCCAAACCCGCGGAGGACCATCCAGAAGGCCAAGTGGCAATGGCGGGGGGCATGCCCACCCCAGCGGAGATGATCGGGATCGGCGGGAAGGAATGGACCTCGCCGGACGGGAAGAAGCACCGAATATACTCCAGCAAAAAGGGCACGCCGAAGCTCCTGGACTTCCCAGACGGGAAGGTCTGGTATGACTTCAAGGACCACATGCTCCATTCTGACGCTGAAGGGGTTAGGGTCGACCTTACCTTTTCGGACATCAAAATACAGGCGAAGGAGTGGGGGGGGAAGAACGTCCAGACCATGGCTGACACGGGGCCCACTCCAGGTGAGACGGCCCCCGGAGAAATGTCCCCCAAGGACGTCATCCACGAAGCCGAGCATGGGATGGTCCAGTTCGGGCAGGCGCTCAAGGAAGAACTTCAAGAGAAGGGATACGTCTCGGATCCGTCCATCTATGCATTCGCCATTGCCTTCCAGAAGAAGCTGGTGGAGTCCTACAAAAAGCTGGGTGAGGGGAGCTTTGCCGCCCACGCCGAGAACCAGATCATGAAGCTGAAGGCCGATAAAGCCGGGGCCGAGAAGACCAAAGCAATCCTTGAGACCGACTCAACGGTGATCGCAAAGGAATACGACGACTCACTGGCGGGGAAAGGAACCTATGCTGAAGCCTCCGCCGCAGCGGCAACTGCGGCCAAAAAACTCGCCGTGGTCTTTGCCAAAACCGCCGAGGCCGCCGCCAACCGGGGGGACATCCAGGGACAGAGCGTTTACCTGGACATGGCGGCCTCTTGGGCCGGGAAGGCCATGATAGCGATGGAAGCGGCGAAAGGCTGACCCATGGAAAAGACGATCGAGGTCAAAGGCCACACCGCGAACGTCGGCGGCAAGACCATCTGGATCCCGGCTTCCCACCGGCACATCGAAATCGATGTAGACGAGGAATTCGGGAAGACGGTCGCCAACCTCGTGAAACAGCATGTCCCGATCCCAGAGGCCAAGCCGGCCCATGACCCATTCGCTGATCTGGATGCCGACTTCGACAAGTTCGTCACAGAGATGAAGGCAAAGGGGCAGCTGGCGGAGCCGCCGGCCGCCCCCAAGCCACCCAAGGAGGTGAAGCAGGTCATCTCCTGGCCCCAGCCGAAGGACGTGGATCAGGTCTTCGTCCTCCACAACACCGATCCCGGACACGACAAGGTCTACAAGATTTCGGTGGTCAAGGTCCCGGACGGGAAGTGGGCCGTGATCGGCCAATGGGGGAAGGTCGGGGCGCACATGGCCCAGATGGTCAAGGGCCAGTCCTTCCCCACCTACGCAGCGGCAGAGACCGAAGCGCTGGCTCTCGCGGCCGAAAAGAAGAAGAAAGGCTATCACGCGGCCAACCCGGCGCTGGCCATGAATGCCAAGGCGATTCCGATCGAGCAATACCAGCACGTGGTCGAGGGGCCGCCGGGACCCGGCCCTTACGTTGGTCCTGCACCCGTGATCCACCCGAAGATCGGCGACGGGGTCAAGTTCCAGGACTTGAAGCCAGGGATGCAGTTCAAAGACTCCAGCAACAACCTTTATACCGTGAACTATCTCGAAGACGATCTGGTCCACTACACCGCCCAGGCCCCAGGGAAAGAGGCGACCGAATCGGCGACGAACAAGGACACCTGGAATCTCCCGAGCCTCCAGCTTGGGGTCACCTACACCGGCATGGGCACCCCACACCCTGGGCCCAAGGAAGGCGACACCAAGGTGGAGAACGGGGTTACCTACGTCCTGAACGCCAATCACCGCTGGGAATTGGCGTCCGAGCAGGGGACGCAGGCCGGCCTGTTCGCGTCTCAGGCCGCCAAGCCGGCCGACAAGTTCCCCTTCAAGCAGGTCGGCCCCCAGGGCGGAGCCCAGCCCGGCGGTCAGTTCGTGGATGAGTTCGGCCAAAAATGGTATATCAAGTTCCCCCAGAGCGAGGACCACTGCAAGAACGAGGTCCTGGCCCTGAAGTTCTATCGGCTGATCCTGGGCAAGGACGCGGTGCCCCAGGTGAAGATGGTAAAGGCCAAGGGCCTGGGAGCCATGGCCAAGGATGGGCAGCTGGGGATCGCCTCCAAATGGGTGGAGGGCATCTCCAAGGACCCGGAGTTCCTGGCCAAGGGGGCCCCGGGCGTCTTCGGCGGGTTCGGAGCCGATGCGTGGCTGGCGAACTGGGACGTGGCCGGCTCGAACCAGAGCCAATACCTCAACCTGCTGAAGACCAAGGAGGGTGGGAGCATCCGGGTGGACGCCGGGGGCGCGCTGATCCACACCGGCCTGGGGGCGCTCAAGAGCCCGACTCAGTTCGGTGACGTCGTCACGGAGATCGACCGGCTGCGGGACCCGGCCGTGAACAAGGAGACCGCCCACATCTTCAAGGCCATGACCCAGGAGCAGATGATCCGGTCGGTGGTGCGGGTGCTGGAGGTCCCGGATGACATCATCCAGAAGACGGTGGAGAAGTGGGGGCCAGGGACCGAGGCGGAAAAGAAGGCCCTGGCGGCCAAGCTGATCGCCCGGAAGAAGTATCTGGCCAAGCGGTTCCCGGAGGCAGACCTGATCGCCAACCCGCCTGCGCCCGATAAGCACCACCTCCAGGTGGACCCGAGCAAGCTGCCGCCCATGCTCGACTACTTCAAGATCGGCAAGCAGGGGGCCACTGGGACCTGGGTCTCGCAGAGCGAGGCGGTGAACAAGGCGAACAACGCCGCCGCCCAGTCCATCTACGATCTGGCTCTGAAAGGGGACTATCTCGCCTTCTCGGACCTGAAGGCCCCCGTCGTGGACAAGAACACCGGGGAAGTGCAGAAGATGGTGCCCATCGCCGAGCACCCCAGCGCCGCCTTCCTGGTCCCCTTCTACAACCAGATCAAGGAGCACCTTGAGGTCCTTGCCTACCCTGCCGCGGCCAAGGCCAAGGCGTGGGTGGTGGAGGACGACGTCGAGGACATCCAGGGCCTCTCGGACGCCTTCCCAGCCCACCAGTTCGTGGTCACGGTGGCCGATGTGCCGGCCAACGAGCGCCTGGGATTCTGGATCCAGCTGGGCAAGGTGGACCAGCCCGAGCGGTTCATGCCTACCCAGGTCAAGGACGTGACCAGCGCACAAAAGGCCACGGCCAAGACCGACTACACCAAGTTTTCATCCACCCTCAAAAGCTGGCTCTCGGACGTCCAAGGCAGCGGCTCCTACAACATCGGCGACAAGAAGAGCCATGTTGCCGCGCATAAGCAGACCGCCGAGGAAGCCTACAAGAAGGCGTCAGAATTTGCCGAGGGGAGCCATCTGCGCCGCTGGCTGGTCATGCCAGAGGCCATGATCCAGCAATTCGTCCAGGCTGACCCAGGGCTGGTGTTCGAGAATCCCAGGTCCCAATGCTGCTCTACCAACCCCAACTGGGAAAGCAGTGGGTCGGGCTTCGGCGGTGGCCCCCACGGGGTCTTCCTCGATCTGGTTTATGCCAAGGGGGCCAAGGGGATGGCGACCTTCGCCAGTGGGTCCTTCTCCTCCGAGCAGGAAATCACTAGCCTTCCAGGCCAGAGGTATATGCTGATGTCAAAGGGGAAGGCATCGAACGGGAAGATGCGACTGACGCTCCTGGTCCTGCCCCCTGATCCAACCTACGTTGATGCCTTCAAGAAGGTGGCCTGATGGAAGCAATCGGCTTTGAGTTCACCCCTGCCCCGGAAGGGAAGCCCTACCTGGGAGAAATGGACGTGGTGGGCTCCCTGGTGAACAATTTCGCCGACCGGGTGCTGGCCATCGAGTCCGCCTTCCGCGCCGGCAAGCCCGGGTTCGAGGACGCCCAGGTCAAGATCGAGGCGCTGGCCCAGGAGAACGGGGACGCCATCATGGGGCGGAATCCAGCCTACACGGCCGCCCCCTGGCAGACCGATGAGCGCCTGGGCAAGGTGCTCCGCCTGACTACCCCGGGAATCCACTGCGGGGACGACTCCGGGCCCAAGTTCTTCGAATACCTCGCCCTGGAGCTCGTGAAGCTGAACCGGGCCATGGAGCGGGGGACCGCGCCGGAGGAGATCGGCTCCAGGGTGCGGGTGCTCCTGGACGATGCGATCGCCAAGATCCTGGGCCTGAAGGGCATCCCTGGAGAGGAACATGGCTGACCTCAAGGTATCCGTCAAAGGCCATACCGCCATCGTCAACGGGAAGACGGTCTGGGTGCCGGAGCACGAGAGCAGCCATGTCGCCGCCAAGCCGCAGAGCAAGGAGCCGAAGGAACCGCCCAAGCCGGTCTGGGGGGTGCCCAAGCACTTTGAGAAGGTCATAGCCCCGCTCGAGCACCACCACGAGCATCACCACGCCTGGGAGTCCCTGAAGCATTGGAGCTCCAACCTGGACTACCCGGCCGGGAACCTGAAACCGGAACCCAAGCCATGGACGGGGCCGGTCCACCCCAAGCAGGACGAGAACGGGAAACCGGTGCCGCTCTACCACCCAACCCCCCCCACCAGCCCGGAGACCTGGAAGGACCCTGCGGCCAAGGCAACCTTCGTCCCGGGCGGGCAGGTCCCGGCGGTCCTGCACGGGGTGCCCATGCTCCCCTGGACGGACCACCCGGAGGCCGCGGACGACTGGGACGACGTGGACGGCCAGGATGCCACCCTGGCGGAGCCCGAGCTCAAGGTCGCCTCTGGGAAGAAGCCAGCCGCAGGGGTGGTGGTGGAGGAACCCGACGGCCGGGTCTGGGTGGTCCACCCGTCCAACATGTTCGCCGGCTACAAGCGCACCTTCCCCAAGGGGCACACCGAGACCGGGATCAACCTCCAGGCCAGCGCCATCAAGGAAGCCTATGAAGAGAGCGGGCTTAAGGTGGTGATCACCGGGCTCATCGGGGACTTTGAGCGGGGGATGACGACCACCCGCTACTACACGGCGCGCCGGGTGGGCGGCAGTCCGGCGGATTCCGGGTGGGAATCCCAGGCGGTCTCGCTGGTGCCCAAGAGCATGCTCTACAACCTCCTGAACCAAACCGTGGACCACCCCATCGCCGAGGCGATCGGGGCCGGGCCCATGCCGGAACCGCCCCCGATGGAGCATCACGCCTGGGGCCCGGACACCGGGGAAGGGTTGCCCTTCTGATTGGTTGACTTTCTCCCGTTGTGGGACATTATAGGTGGTGCGGCCGATGCCGCATCGCAAAGGGAACGCCATGTGGATCTTCCTGAAGGACGCCTTCCTCTCCATCGCCGCCGAGGGGCCCGACCCTGACAAGCTGATGGTCCGGGCCCGGTTCCGGGCCGACATCCATCGGGTCTTCCCGGACGCCAAGATCATCGCCACTCCAAAGCGGGATTATCCCTTCCGGGCCTTCCTTGACCGGGGATACGTGGGGTCGGTGATTTCCTCCGCTCTCCAGAAGATCGACTATGCCAAGTTCAAGCCACAGGTCCCACTCAAAGAGCCAGAGCGGCACGATGCCTACATGGACGTCTGGGGGATCCTCTACAACTGGCAGACCGGGAAGACGGGCAAGCCGGGCATATTCGGCATGGACTGGCCGGTGAACAGCCCTCGCCGCCCCTACTTCGCCCGGGCGCTTCCGCCGCGCGCCTTCACCGAGGATGTGCCGCCATGGGATCTGATCCCCGGAAATCTCCCCGCCGAACCCACGGCCTGCCAGAATAAGAC
>Ga0187861_10003995_pt1 | contig 12612 bp, 9 predicted proteins | sample June2016WEW_10_1_3_FD_132986 | JGI IMG/M metagenome (GOLD analysis project Ga0187861, IMG submission 132986) | Peatland microbial communities from SPRUCE experiment site at the Marcell Experimental Forest, Minnesota, USA - June2016WEW_10_100 | ecosystem: Environmental > Terrestrial > Soil >...
ACCGTGCTGATGCTCGACTGTTCACACTCGATGATTCTGTATGGGGAAGACCGTTTCACTCCGGCAAAAAAAGTTGCCATGGCCCTGTCGCAGCTGATTCGCACGCAATATCCGGGGGACTCGCTGTCGCTGGTGCTGTTTCATGATTCGGCGGAAGAGGTTCCGCTCTCGCAGTTGGCGCGGGTGAAGGTGGGTCCCTACTACACGAACACGCGCGAGGGCCTGCGCATGGCGCAACGCATTCTGCAACGTCAGCGTAAAGACATGAAGCAGATCGTCATGATCACCGACGGCAAGCCGTCGGCGCTCACGCTCGATGACGGGCGCATTTACAAGAACGCATTCGGGCTCGATCCCCTGGTGGTCAGCCAGACGCTTGAAGAAGTGTCGAAGTGCAAACGTGCGGGCGTGCTGATCAATACCTTCATGCTGGCATCGGATTATGGATTGGTGCAGTTCGTCCAAAAAGTGACGCAGATGTGCCGGGGCAAGGCCTATTTCACGACGCCGTATACGCTCGGCCAGTATCTGCTGATGGATTACATGTCGCGAAAGACGAAGACGATTCACTAGTCCAAATTTATCCAGGCAGAAGGAAAAACCAGTACGCAAGGTGCATACTCATTCGCGTTCTGTCGAATGAGGGGGGACCTCCCAGGGCAGAAGTCGGATTACGGAAGTAACACCCTCGTGTGCCGCCTGAGCACGGCTCAGTGTAAGATTTCTGCAAGATGGTCCGTTCGGAGACGTTATGAAACGAATTGCTGCCTTCATGTTGCTTCTGGTCGCCCTGAGTTTTGCGGGGTCAATAGCAGCCCATGCTCAACGCATCAGTCCCCAAGAAAATGCGCGCCAGTCCCGCAGAGAGATCAAGAAACACCAAAAAATGCTGGACAAGGCAAACAAGAAACAGGCGAAAGCAATGAAGAAATCCGCAAAGGCGCAACAGAAGGCGATGAAGAAGGCGAACCGCCGCTATAAGAAGTAGCCTTCCGCCTGCTATCTTCTTCCTGCTATCTTCTGCCTGCTACCTGCCGATTCATCACAAATCCACAGTGACCGCTCGCACATCCGCCTGATCCAGAACGCGGTACGCTAACTCCACTCCCAGGACCTGTCCCGGTCCAGTTCTCTCCAGAAAGATACTCGCTATGCGTACGTCAAGATGCGTGTTGATCGTTGCACTGGTGTTTGTGTCGAACGTTTTTCTGTCGACCATTTGTCTGTCGAACCTCGGCCGGTCAGGCTGCGCCGCGGCACAGTCATCGTTGGACAGAGAAACGGATCAAGTAGCCGCAGAGCGTGTCCTTGGGCCGCGATGGAAGCAGCTTTCGCGGCGGGCCGGAATGATATTCGCGGGGACGGTGCTCGCTACGGCGACCCCGACTGCGACAAGCCAAAATGTGACAGGCCAAAATGCGACAAGCCAAAATGCGGCAGCCGATCATCTTCAGGCAGGTGCAGTTCCGCGGGCGACTCCAGGGGTGCAGCTGAGTTTTCGCGTGGACGAGGCAATTGCCGGGGTCGAGCCGGGACAGGTTCTCACGATTCACGAGTGGGCGGGGGCGTGGTCTATGCATCGCCCGATGAGTAAGGGGCAGCACATTTTGATCTTCTTATATCCGCCGAGTCGTTTGGGCCTTACCAGCCCGGTGGGTGGGTCGCTGGGGCAGGTTGCTCTCGACCCGACCGGGAAGAACGTGTCGCAGCCGGAAAAACCGAATGTGCGAGAGCCTGACGCAAACAGCAAATTACAAGACGCATCGTCTCCACGGCCACGTGTGACCGTGGCTGGCGGGAACGTCACTGGGAACATCAGCGCTGTTCAAGTGAGCGTCGTTCAACTGGAGCGGGCCATCCGCAGCGCCCGAGAGGAATGAACATGCGCTCACCGATGCTGGCTGTTGCCATTCTTCTTATGTTGATGTTTAGTGCCGTTGCCAGCCGCGCCGGAGGCCCGGCTTTTGTAGCGGGCTCCGGCTACAACCCTGGAGTCGAAGGCCAGCCGCTGGTTTGGGCGAATGGCTCCGTGCAGTACTTCACCAACCCGGGGCCCCTGAGCCCGATCTTGACCGAAGCGCAGGCCGATGCTTTTGTGGCCACCGCCGTCAGCGCATGGACGCCCATTTCCGGTGTTGCCCTTACCGTGTCGCAGGGCGGTCATCTTGCCGAGTACGTGGACGGCGGCAATATTGAAACTAACGGCTACGGAGTTGTTACGGCCCCCGCGGACATTACGCCTTCCGCTACCGGCACGCCGGTTGGAATTGTTTATGACTACGACGGGACGGTGACCGATGCCATCCTGGGCGAAGGCGCTGGAAGTTTGGAGGATTGTTTTACCAACGCCGTTTATGGAGGACCTGACAACTTCTCCGTGGCCGGGAATATCGTGCACTCACTGGTGGTGATCAACGGAGTCTGCGCCGCCACCACTGCTCAGCTGCCGGACGTTCAATACCGGTTGGTGCGCGTGCTGGGGCGCACGGTTGGGTTGGGATGGTCGCAGGCCAATTTGAACGTGATCACGGGGGACCCACCTCCAACCCTGGCCGATTATCAGGGATTTCCGGTGATGCATTTTAGCGATCCGATTTCCTGCGTGCCCATCAGTCTCTGCTATCCCAACGCGGCTGTTCCAAAGATGGATGACATCGACATCCTCACGCGGCTCTATCCCGGCAGCGGGAACCCTCAACCTACGGGGAGAATCTACGGCAGCGTGTATTTCACCGATGCATCCGGCAATGCGGCGCAACCGATGCAGGGGGTAAACGTGGTCGCCCGGCTCATGGTGTCGGGCCAACCCTCAGGGCAGTACGTTGTCACTTCCGTTTCTGGATTCTTGTTCTGCGGCAACGCGGGCAACATTATCGATGGATACCTGAACGCAAATGGCCTGCCGTATAGCCAGTGGGGCTCCGATGATCCTTCGCTCGAAGGCTTTTTTGACCTGGGCCAGTTGATGATTCCGACCGGGCAAACCACCGCCCAGTACCAGTTAAGCGTGGAGGCGCTGGACCCGAACTGGTCGATGGGCGTCGAACCGTACGGCCCCACACAGGTGACGCCTTCGGGATCGTTCGCTCCGGTTCTGGTTACGGTATCCAATGGGTCAAACGCCGAGCAGGACATCCTGATGTTGCAGGATGAAATCGCGCAGACCGATCCCGGCAGCGGGTCGAGCTATGCGAATCCGGCGGCGCTTCCACAGGGCGGCGCGTGGGGTGCGTGGATCTCAGGTTACGGAATGGTCGATTTTTTCGAGTTCACAGCTCAGGCAAACCGGACGGCCTCGGTTGCAGTAATCGCCCTCGACGAAGCCGGACAGCCCACCGAAACCAAACTGTTGCCCGTAATTGGGATTTGGGAATTGAGCGACCAGAGCGGCGATCCCGCGCCTGCGGCAACCCCCGTGGCATTCAACTCGACGACTTTTGGTATGACGCGGCTGGATGCGCAGTTCGGCTCAACCGAGGCATTTCGGGTGGGGGTGGCCGACTTCCGCGGCGATGGTCGTCCGGACTACTTCTATCAAGCGAGTTTGCTTTATTCGGATACGGTTACCCCGGCGCGTCTTAGCGTTGCCGGCGGCGTAACCACGCTCATCGGCATCGGGTTCAGTCAGGGGTTGCAGGTGACGGTTGGCAGCAACAACGGGAACACTCTTTCGGCGTCGGCGAGCCAGATCCAGGCAACATTGCCCGCCGCATTGCAGGACGGAGTTGCTACCATCCAGGTCACAAATCCAGTAAGCGGCTCGTTTTCACAAATGATTGGCGCATTGACCTATGGCGCTTCGGCTACGGATCTATTGCTCCTGCTCCAAGGTACGGAACCGGCGACTCCGGTGGGGGCCGCGGCCGCCAATGCCATACGTGTGCGGGCGGTTGCCGCCGATGGAGTTACGCCAGTAAGTGGCGCAACGATTGCGTGGAGCGAAACCAATGGCTTGCAGTTCTCGGTGTGCGGCGGAGCTTCTGCCTGTTCGGTGCTGAGCGATGAGGCGGGAGAATCCTCCAGCCTGGTCACTCCCACGGCGACGGGGCAAGCCACGATCACGATCAAGCTGGCGCCAGCCGTGTACTCACCGCCGCAGACGCAACAAGCCACCGTGGTGGCAACCTCAACCGCGCTAGACCTGGCGGCGGTAACGCCGTCGCGTTGGGTTGGGCAAGGCGCGACGCTTGCCGTTCCGCTCACCGTCGAAGCGCTCGACTTGGGCGTGCCGATTGCGAATCTGACCATCAATTTCGCACTCAAAGTAGGGACGGCGTCGCTTTCGGCGGGCAGTGCGACCACCAACGGCTCGGGATTCGCCAGCATCACGGCAAGTCTCACGAATCTAAGCGCCAACGTCCAGGTGAGTGCCTGCGTCGCTCCGAACAATGCGCCCTGCCAGACGTTTACTTTGTTCTCCACGCCCGCTTCGATGTGGACGCTCGAGACCGTGAGCGGATCATCGCAGGTGGTGCCAACCGGGCAAGCTTTTCAAACCCTTGTGATGCGAGTGACCGACGGCTCGAGTGCCGATAATCCGGTGATAGGAGTGAACATTACTTTTGCGACCACGCTGGCTCGGCTCAACCCAGACAACGGAATGCCCATTCTTCTCGGATCGTCGCAGATGCAGGTGGTGAGCGCTCAGGACGGCACCGCATCGATCATGCCCTCGGCCGGAAGCGTGGGGCCGTGCAGTGTGTTCATTACGGTGAGCGCCGGCCAATCGACCGCGCAGTTGCAGATGGAGACCGTGGCGGCGATTATTACGGGAGAGCCAGTTGCGGCGGCGCCGGGAGATAACCACAACCCGGCTCCGACGACGCCGCGCGTGCCACAATTTGGCGTGCAGAAGGCAGTGTCACAAGGCGTGCCCGAGTTGCTGTTCGCGGTGCCGGAAGGCCCTCCGAGCGCCGATCCGGCGGCGGATGCGCACTCCAGCGATTGCTCGGAGCCCTCTGCGGACAATACCCCGGGCCATCAGGGAGGCTCGACATCGTCGAGTCCAGCGAGCGAGAACTCGGTTTCTCTGCCATGCGCAAAATCGAAGCCGGCCGAACCCCCAGATCCGAAGAAAGATTCCAAGAATGTGGCGCGGCTTGAGAGTGACGTTGCGCTCACAAAAGCCTCCAGTCTTGTGGAGACACCGGCACAGGCAAATGCTGCTTCAAGCGTTTGGCATCCTGAAGACAAACGAAGCTGTCGCGCCCTGGCAGAGGATGGGCGCATTTTCTGGTAGAGCTACTGCCTTCGGCGTCGATAAGAGCACTCGCAGGGAGGATAAAGCAGCGACGGTCGAGCCAAATAGAAACCCGCCGGCAACTGGCAACTGATCACCGACCCGTGGCTACTGTTTCTTAGTCCCAGTGGCGGTCCCAGTCCCGATCCCAGTCCAGCGATCGACCCAGTCGTTGACCGTTTTGTACCAAAGCTCAGAATTCTGCGGCTTCAGCACCCAGTGGCCTTCGTCGGGGAAGTAGAGCATCTTGGACGGAACGCCCATCGTCTGCAGCGTAGTGAAAAGCTGGAGACCTTCGCTGACATCGAGGCGATAGTCAAGCTGTCCGTGGATGACCAGCGTTGGCGTCTTGAACTTCTTCGCTGAGTTTCGCGGAGACCACTGCGCATACATCTCAGGATTCGTGTAGGGAGTGCCCTTGAATTCCCAGTTATTAAACCAGAGTTCTTCGGTCGTGCCCCAGGCGGAGACAGTGTTGAACATGCCATCGTGCGTGACAATGCACTTAAAACGGTCAGTGTGGCCGAGCACCCAGTTAGCCATGTATCCGCCGTAGCTGGCGCCCAACGCGCACTCGCGGTCTTTATCAATAAAACCGTAGTGCGTCTCGGCGTAGTCGAGGCCCTTCATCAGATCGTCAAATGGAGCCCCACCCCAGTCGCCGTTGATGGCGTCGATGAATTTCTGTCCGTATCCGGTCGAGCCGTGGAAGTTGATCATGATGACTACGTAGCCGTTGGCGGCGAAGAGTTCGGGATTCCAGCGATAGCTCCAGTCGTCTCCCCAGGCGCCCTCCGGGCCGCCGTGGATGAGGAACTTCACGTGATATTTCTTGGAAGCATCAAAGTTCGGCGGCTTGACGAGGAAGCCCTCGACTTGGTCGCCCTTCGCACCTTTGAACCTGAAGGGTTCGAGCGGGGACATGGCGACTTGGGAAAGGACGGCGTCGTTGAGGTGCGTAAGGGGGTGCGACTCCGGGGCCTTGCATTTTGCGGCATTGTTTCCCGCAACTTCCTCACATGGTCCCGGCGAGGAAGACGAATAATCGATTTCAGTTGGACCTTCGACTGACATGCGTGTGAACAGCAGCACTTTCCCGTCCACGCTGAATGCCAGATCGTCGTTGAATCCACGAATTAGATGCGCGTGTTTGTATTCGCCCGACGGGTAAGGCCAATCGCGCATGTCGCCACGTATGTCCTTCGGGTAAAGCCGAACGCCATATATGGGAGCCTCACCCTCATGCTCGGCGGTGAGGTAGATCTTTCGGGAATTCGGAGTCCAGACAAAGGAACCGACCCAAGCGTCAAAATCTTCCGTAAGATTCTTTTTCTCCCCCGTCTTGCGGTCGTAGAGCATCAGGCGAAAGCGGTCGCTCTCGTATCCCGGACGCTGCTGGGCGCGGTAGGCGATGTACTTGCCATCGGGAGAGTAGAGCGGAGTCGAGTCGCCGGCGGGATTGTCGGCGGTGATGTTCTTTGCTTGGACAGATCCGGCCGCTCCTCCATTCACCGGGACGATCCAGAGATCGTTGTTGGTGGAGGTGGCTTCGACCTTGTCGTGATTCGAGGTGTAGCAAATCTCCTGCCCGTCGGGCGAGAAGGCGTAGTCATCCTGCCCGCCCAGCGAGAACGGAGGCGCATCGTAGTCGCCGGGCGTGAGATCGCGAGGCGGCAAGTGTTGGGTACCCCACTCTTGCCCCGGTTTGAGAAGCGCGGGTGCTTCCACCACAAAAATATGCGAGCGTTTGCCTGCTTTGTACGCGTTCCAATGGCGATACAGAAGCCGATCAAAGATCAGTGCCTTCACCTTGGAATGTTCAGTCTCTTCTTTCGCATTGCAATTCGCCCAATCGAGTCCTGCACCATCGCACTCGGGATAAACATCCGAAGTGAAGAGAATGTTCTTGCCGTCTGGCGACCAGAGTTCGCCGCCACCTTCAGTTGTAACCGCGGTCAGCTTGTGGACTGCGGTGACAGTGCCAACACCGCCATCGAAATCGGCGATCCAGACCTGCGAGCCACCTTCCTTCGTCGAGAGAAACGCAAAGCGCCTGCCATCGGGCGCCCAGCGCGGACGATCGCCATCCTGATCGACGATGAGGATGCGTTCGTTTCCTGATCCTGCAGTGCCTTGCTGGACGGGCGAGGCGCCCGTCGCTCCATTATTCAGCGGGACGATCCAGATGTGCGGCGTCTTTTTATTTGCCGCCAAGTCCACATCGACCGCGCTGAACAGCACCCACTTACCGTCGGGCGAAGGCACGGGCTCGCCGACGCGCTTCAGGTTCATCATGTCTTCAAAAGTGAAGGGGTGCTTGGCTTGCGAGAATGCGGGAAGAGAGAACAGAAGAACGAAAAGAAATATAAGACGGCGCATGGCGTGCCTCCGTGGAACAAGAGAGTGTAGCAAAGAGCAAGGTCAGAGGTTAGAGGTCAGATTGCAGAGGTAAACGACTCCGAGCGCAAACGGCACTGTGAGCCCTAGAGCTCTTACCCTCTGCAATCATCATCTGCCTTTGCCCTCACCCCAATTCCTCCAGCATGGCCGTCATCTCCGATTGCGCGTGCGCGTTGCCGGTGCGTCTTGCGGAAGAGACGCCATCCACCAGCCAGCGTTTCGCCTCATCCACGCGGCTCGCGGTGGCCAGCGTTTGTGCGGCCATAAAGTATGCGGGCGTGTAGTCGGGATTTTTCTCGATCAGCGTTTTATATTCCTGAAGCGCCTGCTCGACTTGTCCGGCCTTCGAGTACTCCATAGCGAGTCCATAGCGCGCAAACGAATCCTCGGGATTCGCGGTGAGAATTTCACTCAACATGGCGATGCGATCCATAGAAGAAGTTCTCAGTTCTCAGTTCTCAGTCGAGGCCAAAAGCTAAAAGCTACGAGCCAAAAAGCTGCTTCCCATTCATATCACGCCCGGCGTTACAATGGGTTTTCTCCGAGGGACCAGGTTGGCTTGCCCTTTTTTTGTGCCGCTTGAAATGGTGAATGACGGCTCCTGGACGCATCCTTCGCGCCTGCCACTCGGAGCGGGATGGACGGGAAACTGCCGCGCCTCGGGGCAGGAACTGGCGACGGCTGACGCCCACATACGGGAATTCTGCAACCTTGGTTACGCAACGGCTTGTCCGCATCTTCCCCGGCGCCGGGACTGGGATGCAGTCCGTTTTTCGATCGCGCACGTCAGCCGGGAGCAGGTCACGATCTGCTTTACCTGCGAACTGGACCATGCTCCGATCGAACATGGGAAATTGACGTTCGATCTGGCGGGCGAGGTTTGGGTCAATGCCCATGCACATCCGGACCCGCGTGTGCTGAGACTCGCAACCTGCTATCTCCAGGCCTATCGCGCCCGGGCAGAGCACTGTTCTTGATTAACGATTTGGTTAGTAGTCGATGTAGCGGACGATCGATGCATGGACGATCGATGCGCTGACCATCGACACACTGACAATCGATGTCCGATAGATGTCCGACAAATATGAACGAGAACGACAAAGCAACCCGTCCGCGTCCGGTGCGCGAATCGATCTCTGAAATGACCGAGATCGTTCTGCCTAACGACGCCAATCCGCTCAACGCGCTGCTTGGCGGACGCCTTATGCACTGGATCGACCTCGCCGGCGCCATGGCCGCCCACCGCCATTCGCGGACGTACGTGGTGACGGCATCGATTGATCATATGGATTTTCTCGTGCCCGTTCGGGTCGGAGATTTCGTCATTCTGCGTTCATCGGTCAATCGCGTCTACCACACTTCGATGGAGGTGGGCGTGAAGGTGTGGGTGGAAAATTATCTCTCCGAGGAAAGACGTCACGTCAGCTCCGCCTATCTGACTTTTGTTGCCATCGATGCCGCCGGAAATCGCGTCGCAGTTCCGCCGGTCGTCCCCGAGACGGAAGATGAAAAGCGTCGCTACGAAGATGCCGCGCGCCGCCGGGAGATACGCCGTAAGGAATCGGCGCGCAGAAACGAGGTTCGGAGTTAGGCACGATTGCGTTTCAATCGATTCCTAACGATCACAGGTTATGCTGCATTGCTGCTAAGCTGGACTGCTCAAAGCTGTACTGCTCAAAGATGGGATTTGGCAACTGAGACCTTGCTTATGGAAAGCGCACTTCTCATTCATCGGATTCACTTCGCTTTTACCGCGACGTTTCATTATCTCTTTCCACAGCTCACCATGGGACTTGCCTTGCTGATCGTCGTGCTCAAGACGATCGGCTTGTGGCGCAACGATCCGGTGTATCACGAGGCGGCCCGTTTCTGGGGAAGGATTTTTGGCATCAACTTTGTCTTAGGTGTAGTGACCGGGATTCCGATGGAATTCCAGTTTGGCACCAACTGGTCGCATTTTTCGCGATTCGCGGGCGGCGTCATCGGGCAGACGCTGGCCATGGAAGGCATGTTTGCTTTCTTCCTCGAATCGGCATTCCTCGGATTATTTCTCTACGGAGAGAAGCGGTTGAGCCCGAAAGCACACTGGCTGTCGGCGGTCGCAGTTTTTGTGGGCTCGTGGTTGTCGGGTTATTTCATTATTGCCACTGACGCTTTCATGCAACATCCCGTTGGCTATTTCACGGCTGCGGATGGCAGCTTGCAGCTCGCGAGCTTCTGGGATTTCGTGCTGAATCCCTGGGCGGGATGGCAATACGCGCACAACATGAGCGGAGCGGCGATCACCGGAGCGTTCATCATGACGGCCGTGGGCGCGCTCTATCTGCTCTCTGGCAAATGGACCGCGTACGCCCGCATCTTTGTTAAGACCGGCGTGATTACCGGTTGCGTGTTCAGCGTTCTGCAGATTTTCCCAACCGGCGACCGGCAGGGCAAAATGGTGACCGACCTGCAACCCGTGACCCTGGCGGCCATGGAGGGATTGTTTCAAGGCCAGGCCGAAGCACCGCTGCTAATCGTCGGTCAACCTAACGTGCAGCAGGGTAAGATCGATAACCCAATTGAAGTTCCGGGCGTGCTAAGCATTCTGACCTATCGGCGCTGGAATGCGAACGTCCGCGGACTCAACGCTTTTCCTAAGCAAGACTGGCCGGACAACATCCCATTGCTTTATTACAGCTATCACATCATGGTTGGTCTGGGGACGTTCTTCATCATCATCATGGTTGTCGCAATGTTCCTGCTCTGGCGCGGGAGACTTTTTAACGCCAAGTGGATGCTCTGGGTCCTGATGCTGGCAGCGCCTTTTCCTTATATCGCCAACACCGCCGGTTGGATGACTGCCGAACTCGGCCGGCAGCCCTGGCTGGTGTATGGGCTAATGCGAACCGAAAACGGCTATTCCACGGCCGTCTCGGCCGGTAACGGCATGTTCACGCTTTTGGGATTTATGGGAATGTACACGGTGCTGGGGATTCTAGGCCTGTTCCTCCTCCGGCGGGAGATTGAGCACGGTCCGGCTGCTGTGCAGGATTCAGCGCCGAATCTCCATCCAGCGATGCAGGCGAGATAACGGAGGCCAGGGAAATATGGCGAGCCTTTGGTTCTGGATTGTCGCGGCGATGGTCGCGACCTATGTCGTGCTCGACGGCTTCGATCTTGGTGCAGGTGCGATTTATCTGATGGCGGCAAAGACGAATGACGAGCGGCGTCGCGTGCTGCGCGCCATTGGCCCGGTTTGGGATGGCAATGAAGTCTGGTTGCTGGCTGCGGGTGGCACACTCTACTTCGCCTTCCCTCAACTCTACGCGTCGAGCTTTAGCGGGTTTTACCTTCCGCTGACGATTGTCTTGTGGCTGCTTATGCTGCGCGCCATCGGCATTGAATTCCGGTCCCATATCGAAAACCAAGTCTGGCAGGATTTCTTCGACGTGGTGTTCAGCGTTTCCAGTATTCTGCTGGCGGTGTTTTTCGGGGCAGCCCTGGGCAACGTGGTGCGCGGAGTTCCACTGGATGCAACCGGCTATTTCTTTGAGCCGCTCTGGACCGATTTCAAACTCAGCCCGCAGACCGGCATTCTCGATTGGTACACCGTGCTCATCGGAGTAATGGCGCTGGTGACCCTGACCGCGCACGGTTCTTACTACGTTGCCCTCAAGACCGATGCGGATCTCAGCCGTCGCGCCCGCGGTTTCGCCTTGTTGTGCTGGCCCTTGCAGTTTTTTCTGACCTTCAGTGCGCTGGTTGCGACTTACTTCATCCGGCCCGATATCATGGCGAATTACGGGAAGCACAAGATCGGATTACTGGTTCCGATCGTCGTTGTAGCCAGCCTGGCGGTAATGCTCTGGGCCAATCCCAAGGGCAAAGAGAAGCTTGCATTTGTTGCCTCCAGCCTGTACATCGCCTTCTTGCTGGTAGGCGCGGCGTTTGCGCTCTATCCCGTCGTGCTGCCTGCCCGCGACCACCAATACGATCTCACGATCTATAACACGGCCGCTGGCAATCACGGATTGAGCGTAGGCTTCGTCTGGTGGACGTTTGCTGCGGTGCTCGCGGTCGCCTATTTTGTGTTCGTCTACCGTATGTTTCGCGGCAAGGTGCAACTGGGCGAAGGACATTACTAGAGATTGCCGAGGTTAGAGGTCAGATTGCAGAGGTTAAGAACTCCAAGCGCGAAACAGCCGCGTGAACCTAGAGCAATTCACCTCTGCAATCTGACCTCTAACCTCTGACCTTTCCTTCCTCCCGTATAATCGAGAGATGAGCGCTCATTCCCATCATCCCGGTCAGCAACAGCCCACCCCGCAACCTCTCCCCGGCGTCAACGCCATCATTGCCGTTGGTTCCGGCAAGGGCGGAGTCGGCAAGACCACGCTCGCGGTCAATCTGGCGATTGCCCTCAGTAAGATGGGCCACAAAGTCGGATTGCTCGACGGGGACGTCTACGGTCCGAATGTCCCGCTCATGCTAGGCACCAACGAGCAACCCAAAGTGATGGGCGAAAATCAGATTGCGCCCATCAATTCGCACGGGCTCAAGGTCATCTCGGTCGGCTTCCTGAATCCCGGAGACAAGCCGCTCATCTGGCGCGGTCCCATGCTGCATTCGATCATTAAGCAGTTCCTGGGTTCTGTGCAATGGGGTCTGCTTGATTATCTGGTCATTGACCTTCCTCCGGGAACGGGCGACGTTGCCCTGTCGCTGATTCAGACCGTCCCGTTGACGGGCGCGATCGTCGTTTCTACACCGTCCGATGTTTCGTTGCAGGATGCGCGCAAGGCAATTGAAATGTTCCGCCAGATGAAGGTGGACATCGTCGGCATGGTCGAAAATATGAGTTACTTCGTCTGCCCGCACTGCCAACACGAGATCGATATTTTTTCGCGTGGGGGCGCGGAAAAAACGGCGAAACAGTTTGGCATTGCTTACCTTGGAGGCGTCGAACTCGATCCGGAGATTCGCAAATCAGG
>Ga0187861_10003997_pt1 | contig 12611 bp, 7 predicted proteins | sample June2016WEW_10_1_3_FD_132986 | JGI IMG/M metagenome (GOLD analysis project Ga0187861, IMG submission 132986) | Peatland microbial communities from SPRUCE experiment site at the Marcell Experimental Forest, Minnesota, USA - June2016WEW_10_100 | ecosystem: Environmental > Terrestrial > Soil >...
CATGTCAGTAAATGCGTGGCCCAGAGCGTACCGCGGGCGTCCCGCCCGCCTTCGTCCTCGCGCCCTGCCAGCCTGCCACGAGCGGGCGGGACGCCCGCGGTACATTTGCTGACATGCACCCGGCGGTACTGGTTGCACCGCATTGCGCTGGAATGCAATCTCGCGAGCCAGTGGCGGCGAAGTGCAGGCTGGTCTATCCGGAGCGGTACTGTGATGGTTTCATCCTGCTGGACGACAGCCGCCAGAGACTTCGAGAGGTTGTCAACTGGGGTCATGGCCTTTCTGGATAAGCGGTGTTTGCGGCTGCATGAAGGGCGCTTGAATGTTCAGCCATGCTGGCGCGCTCCAGCCTTTGTTGGTTTCCGTCAATGGGCAACGCAGAGCCTTGAGGCATGAGGCTTTGGGAACTCGGCGTTGGGCTTTCGGTGTACACGGTATAGAGACCAAGCATAAACCTCAAGCGGAGAGTAGAAGCCCATGTTGATGAGATCTTTGTGGTTCGGTTTTGTTGCTATGGGCGCTGTCGGCCTTGCGGAGGCCGGCGAAGAAGCCAGGAAAATAGCCTTTGACGGCAACGATGCTCTGAAAGGCTGGACGGTCACGGGCGACGTGACCATAGACCCGGCCAAAGCCCGCGAGGGCAAGAACGGGGCGTTGAAGGTCGGCGCCGGCGGCAAGGCTCTGCTTAAGCTCCGCGACAAGGACGAATCTGGCAAGGTTGATATCTGGGTCTACGACGATTGCACGGTGCCTGAGAACGCCAAGACAGGCCGGACAGGCCCGCGCTGGGGCCTCGTCCAGAACGACGGGAGGTTGTTTGCCATCGGCATACTCTATGCAGCCTATCTCGGCGGCAATGAAGGTTACACTGCCACCCTTTGCAATGGCGTGCAGTGGTTCGATCAATTGGCTTGGCTCGGCATTAACCGCGCGCCTGCCGCCTGGCACAAGTGGACGTTCGACTTCGATCCCGAGGTGGGCATCCAGGTCCGCCATAACGACAAGGAAGTCAAGGCCGTGGACCCCGGCAAAATGGATTTTACGGGCTTCAGCGCCATCGCCATCTGGGGCGACAGTGGCAAGGGCCGGGAGCAGAACATCTGGGTGTCCGATCTGTCCATCACGCTGGGCGGCCCGACGAAGTTCCAGCCCGTGGCCGCCGGCGAGGCCGACGCGTATGACGAGAAGGCGCTAGCCGCGGATGAGGCCACACACCGGCCAGTCCCAATCTACACCAAGGACAACGCCCCCGCCGCGCCCAAGCTCGAAGACCTGCCTCTGAAAGACAGCGTCTCGCAGTACGGCATCACCTGGACGTTCGATCAGCCTGCGCGCGCCGGGCAGTTCATCACCGGGGATTGGTACGTCGTTGGCCCGGTGACGGTCAAGGCCCTTGACCCCAAGCCGCTGTACGGCAGCGAGATCCCGAAGCGCGAACTGGACCGCCAGGACAGGGAGCGCAAGGAAGAGCAGCGCGTGCGCAACGGCTTCATGCTCAACCCGCCGGCACAAATGAAAGTCTCCTACGATAGCGGCGTGCACAACTGGTTCGATCCCGCGCTCATCCAGAAGCTGCCCGTGGCGCTGAAGCCCGGCGATGCGCTGGTCTCCACAATCAGCATGCCAGGGCTTGAAGCTCTACGCCCCGCTGCGGAAGCCGATCGAGCGCGGCGTGGACGACAGCAGCCCCATCCGTTGCGCCGCGGTCCTGACGTGCGTGGGCGAGCCGCAGCCGGCGGACGCGTTCCGCCCGGCCTTCTGCGACCGCCAGCCGCAGAAACATCTGGCCCGGGACCTCAAGCGCGAGTTGCTGCCCAGCGTTGCGGCGGCCGCGGGCAGGCCGAAGGTCGAGCCGTACGTGCGCTTCACCCAACGGCCTTGGGTCGGCACCTGCTTCTTCGGTTTCGAGGAGCCAGTGGAGAACATGCCGTCCTACGGGCAGCAGTACGGCCAGGTCTCAGGCATGGCGGCGCTGCTGCTGTGCACCGATTTGCAGCCCGAGCAGAAGGAACACCTGCTTGTCAACTACGTCCAGGTGGGGCTGGACCTCGGCGGCATGATCCGCGCGGGCCATCCCGGCTGGTCGGGCTGGGGCGGGCACGGCAGCGGGCGCAAGTTGCCCATCGTCTTTGCCGGGTTGCTGCTGGGCGACGAGCAACTGGCCAACATAAACCAGTCGTTTCCCAAGGCGAGTTTCGGCGAGGATGAACAGACCGCGTATGGCGATTGCTGGACCGGGGCGCAGGTGGTCTTCGCAGGCCACTCCGGCATTGATGCCGCCACGGGCGTGGGCCGGAACTTCGGGCGCGGCGATGAACGCTGGGGACCGTATGAACATACGCCACCCGCGCAGTGGGACGCCGGCCAGAAGAGAAGTGAGGCTTACCGCCGGGCGAACACCAGCGGCTGCTGGATTGGCGAGGCCCTGGCCCTGAGGCTGCTGCACGCTGAGAAAACGTGGGCCCACGACGCCTTCTTCGATTACGTGGACCGCTGGATGTACGAGAACGACGACGCCTTCGTCAAGACCATCAAAGAGGCGACCGGCAAGGACTACGGCACAGATCCCTTCGGCGAATTCCCGCGGCAAGGTTTCGCCTGGGACAAGTTCGCGGGCACGATGTGGGCCAAGTACCGTGCCACGTTCCAAGCCCCTACCGATGGCTGGAAGCAGAAGCACGACGACAGCTACTACCGCACGGCGATTGAGAAGGGCCAGAAACCGAAGTGAAGTAAGAAGGAAAAAAGGGGAAAGTTGTCCGCAGCCACACCAGCCTCTTGCTTTTTACTTGCAGTTCGCGCTCCAGGGCGCGCGCGGTCAAGCAGGTCAGGAAGGCGCCGTAGCGCCGAGTGCTGTTCGTAGGCCGGCCCAAGGGCCGCCAAAGTTCCCGCGCCCCGTCGGCCAAGGGATCGCCCCAGCAGGCCGACATTCCCGCCCTGTGCGCGCCTGGCGCACGATCTTCCACGGGTGGTAGGAAAGGGCGGGGTAAACGAAAAACGGCCAGCGGGGGAGTGCGCCGGGCAGAAGCCGCGATGAAAGCATAAAGCCATCGCGCACACTGCCCCGCTGTCTTCATTCCGCAAGCCTTTCTCACAGCAGCTTTGTCTGCCCCGGAATCGCCACGGGATAGATGCCGTCGGGGCTGGGTTTGACGGGCGGCTCCATGTCGAGCCCGATCTCCCCCAGCGGCGGGAAGGCAAACTTGGATTCGAGGGCTTGCTTCCAAGTGATCCGCTTGCCGGTGTAAACGCTCAGTTGGCCCAGCACCGTGGCCATAGTCGAATCGGCCAGAATCTTGGCGCGCTGGAAGGGTTTGCCTTCGCGGATGGATTGCAGAAACTCCGCATGCTCCACTTCGTAGGGCGACTTCTTTGACGTGTTAGCGTCTGCGCGCCAAGTGACGTTGCCGCGCAGGTCGGTGAAATACGGCGGCTGGAAGCCGGAGTAGTAACAGCGGCCCTTGGTGCCGTGATAGATGTCCTTGTTCGAACCGTGACAGTTATCGGCGGTGCGGCAGGCGCCATAAATGCACAGCCCGCTGGCAAATTCATAGACGGCGCAATGATGGTCGAAGGAAGTGCCCAGCGTGGTCTGGAAATGCGTCGCACGGCCGCCCAACCCGTAGGCCGCCTCCGGCATCACGTCGCCGGTGGCCCACAGCGCCGAGTCGAGATTGTGAATCAGCGACTGCGGAATGTCGTCGCCGGAGAGCCACGTGAAGTGATACCAGTTGCGGAACTGGTACTCCATCTCGGTCCATTCCGGCTTGCGCGCGATTAAGCTGTACGGACCGCGCAGGTAGTCGCACTGAATGGCGACGAGCTCGCCGATTTCGCCCGCCTGCATGCGCTGGACCGCTTCGCGCCGGCCGAGATGATAACGGTAGGTCACGCCGGCCAGAATCCCCGTCCCGTTCTTCTTGGAAAGTTCGTCCGCCTCCAGAATCCTGCTGATGCCGGCAACGTCCACCGCCGCGGGTTTCTCGACGAAGACGTGCTTCTTCGCCTGCACGGCGGCCAGCGCGTATTGCGCATGGAAACGCGAGGCGCAGGCAATCAGCACCATGTCGCAGTTTTCGATCACGCCGCGATAGGCGTTCAGCCCGCTGAACTGCCGCTCCTTGGGAACTTGAATCCGATCCTTGAATTTCGCAGTCAGGTTCTTGACCGCCAGTTCCGCCTTGTCGGCGAAGACGTCCGCGACGGCCCAGAGCGTGGTATTCGAGTCGCCCGTCATGGCGTCTACCGCCGCGCCCGAGCCGCGCCCGCCGCAGCCGACCAGGCCGAGCTTGAGGTTGTTGTTCTCCGCCGCGTAGGCAAAGCGAGCGGGATCAAGATTGCTGAGCAGCGTGGCGCCGGCCACGGCGGCTGAGGTTTTCAGAAAGTTACGGCGGTTCGCCACACTTTCGATTTTCCGCGAAGTGGTTTTCATGGTTGCCTCCTCTTGTTTGGTGAATGCCGAAGTGAGGATAGTATTTTGGCGGATTCATGCAAGCAAAGGTTGTAGCGCAGGTTTCCAACCGGGTGCATGTCAGTAAATGCGTGGCCCAGAGCGTACCGCGGGCCTCCCGCCCGCCTTCGTCCTCGCGCCCTGCCAGCCTGCCACGAGCGGGCGGGACGCCCGCGGTACATTTGCTGACATGCACCCTTTCCAACCTGCTGTATCGCCGACTTCCAGTCGGCAGTCTGTTCCGTTTCCTCAAGGTCAGCGGATTGGAAATCTGCGATACGGCAGGCTGGAAGCCTGCGCTACTCATTTTTCCGGCAGCGCATCGGAAACCAGCACTTCGAACGGCTTCAACTCAAAGGCGTGGCGCTGATAGACCTTCTGAAAGACGTAATGGCGCGGTGCGCCCCGTTACAGCCAAGGGGCCGCCAAAGTTTTCGCGCCCCGTCGGCCAAGGAATCGCCCTAGCTGAGGTGAAACTGGAACCACAGGCTCTGCTTGGGCATGTCGCTCATGAATTGGCGTCCCCCGCGGCTGATTGGCCATCCGGTGATGTTCTACTTCTCCCGCACCCCAATCACCGGCGTAAACTGCCGCTCCCACACCTTCGGGAAGACCATGTCCGTGACAACCAGCTCATGCGCCCCATCGAGTGTCGAAACCGCCATGAGCTTGCAGCGCGACCAGCGGCCCCAATCGCTCCCGGCTTCATCCGTCCAGCCGGCCATCCATTGCCGGCCGTCGAATTTCAGTTCGGGCCGGATCATCCACGCGGGCTTGGTCAAGAGCAACACCCGGGCGCGGCCGGAAGTCTTGATGCGGATAACCCGCCCGTCGAGCCTGGCTTCAAACGGCAGCTCGCCCGTGACGGTAATCCCTTCGCCAAGCTCCACGTTGACGATCTTCTTCTCGTAGCCGCCCTCAATTTTCTGGAGGCTGGGCTTGAGGTCCGCCAGCGCCACTGTCCGCTCGAACGGGCCGCAGCCTTCACACACACAGCCTTCGTAGCCCACCTGCCCCACCCCGCTGCTCAGGCATAGCACCACGCGGTCAGGAAAGACTCTTACGGCCCCCGCTTTGCCGGTGAAGACGACGTCCTCTTGCTTGAAGTTGAGCGGCGTATCGCTGACGAAGCAGAAGTCTGTGCTTTCGCTGGTCACGACTTTGAGCACGCTGTCAGCCAGTTGCGTGCAGGCGGCGGGCTGCTCGGCGTCTTTGTGCGGGTAAACCAGGCAGAAGAAGCCTTCGGCGGCAGTCCCCGCGATGCGAAGGGTAGTCTTGGTCTCCTTGTCTTCATGGTAGATCACGCCCAATTCCTTGCCGAAGGTGCGGTGGTGGTAGTTGGGGGCGACATTGTAATCCCACGTCATCACGGTGCGGGCCGTCAGCGGCTCCTTTGAGGCGAACCGGAAGGCCGTGCCTGCACCATACTTCGTGCGCATTTCGAGCGCGCGGCCGGTGAGCGCCTGCATCTGCTCCTCGGGAACGACCTGGTTGAGGGCCGCCTTGTCCTTGTCGAAGGCCTTGCCGTCCACGGAGATCATGTCGGCGGTGTCGAGATTGAACCAGTACCACCACGCCGCGCGGTCCTTGCCGCCAGGGAAAGTGTCGCGCATGACGAAGTAGTTGGCGCCGTCAGGCTTGGCGCTCTTGAGGAACAGCACGTGGCGCCGCCATTCCATCTCGCCCTTGCCGTCGTCGAAGTATTCCGGCGGATAATACTCGCGGCCGACGGCGTAATCCACCGCTGCGCCGAAGCCATAATCCTGAAGCACGTTCTCAACGCGTCCGTACGGCTCGTGCAAGTTGAGCTTGCCCACCTTGACGCGGTTATGGTAAATGGCGTCGTTCTGAACCGCCGGCCCGGAGTAGTACTGGTAGCCCGTGCCTGGAGAGAGCGGCGCGCCCTTGCCGCAGAGAATCACGTTCAGGTCGTCCATGTCCCAATGGCTGTGGTTGTAGCCGCAGCGGAAGAGCATAGCCGTCTCATCAGGCGTGCCGTAGTGCGCCCGGAAAGCCACGCCGTAGCCGGGGATGAAAGTGGTCTTCAGCACCCCGGGCTTCTCGGGAATGTCCGGCACGAAACCGAACGAGAATTCGGGATCGTTGGTCAGCGACACCCGGTTGTTGCCGCTGCTCAGCCGGTGCATGTAGCGCAGGAAACCCGCGAACTCGCGGTCCGAGGCATCGAAGACGCTCATGGAAATCCCGAAGATACCCTCCAGCGTGAGGCCGCTGTTGCCCATGCCCGGAAACGGCCGCCAGCCCTTCGCGCGGACCTCCGGCATCGTCAAGTGGGCATCATAAAGCATGGCCGCCTTGTGCCAGCCTTCTTTGGACAAGTCAGCAACCCCCGCGTTGCGCAGAGCGATCTGCGCCAGCGCCAGCGCGCGGGTCGGCCCGTAGAACTGGTAAATGGGCGGCTCGAACCACGCACCGCCGACCTCAGTGTTGCTGGCTATGCGGAAGATGGTGATGGCTTTGAGTTGCTCCATCCAATAGCCGTACCTGGGATGATCGGGAAGCATAGTCGCCAGCAGCGCCAAGGCCTCCGTCCGCCCGATGGGCATGTTAGGATTGCCCTCATGCACGCCCGAGCCGCGCGGGTTTTGGTCCGGCTCGCTAAACAGGTACGCCTGCAGCGCCAGGAAGCGCCGGATTTCTTTGCGCTGCTCAGGCGGCAGCTTTGGCCAGGCCAGCGCGCTGTCGGCGTAGACCACCCAGGGGAACTGGTACGTCTGCCGGTAGTTCGAGAGGCCGAAGATGTTCCAGTCGTCCCCGCCGCGGCCGGTCTTGAAGCCCTCGATGGTGGTCTTGGCATTAGCGGCGCCGGTCTCGTCCTTGCCGTCAATAATGTAGAGTTTGCTCAGCAGCGCCTTCTCGGGGTGCTGGTCCAGCGCCGCTCTGACCCGCGCCGCAATCTCCGGCGTGGCGAAACAGCGCGGGTACACAGCCTTCGCCTTGTCCTCGGGCCATTCGGTGAGCCACTCCTTGTAGCGGTCCAGCCCGATATAGCCCAACACGATCCGCGTCTTGACAATCGGGTCGCTGATCTTCCACGGGTAGTCCGGCTTCGTCAGCGACTCGGCGAATTCCGGCCAGAGCTTGCGCGCCGCCTCGTCCAGCCCGCAGCCCAGCGCCCAGACCCGCCGCCCGTAGGAAGCCGGCAGTTCCTGGTCGTGCTCCTGCGACGAGAACGGCGACTCGTCATCGGTCAAATCGAGATACCAGTGAGAAAGCCGCGCGCTGATGGGCAGGGCCAGTTCGACGCCACGCTCGGGCGAATGCCAGGCAATCAGCGAATTCGTGCGGCGCCAGGAACCGGTGTGATAGGGGCAGACTGAGATCGAGTTGACGGTCTTGTGCCCGCCTTCGTCCCGCGTGGCGCGGAGTTCCAGGCCGGCCCTGAGTCCCCACGGGCAGCCAGGGACGATCTTTTCGAGCAGCAGCGGGTTCCCCCTCACCCTACCCTCTCCCCCCGGGGGAGAGGGTGGGGTGAGGGGCACGTACGCAGGAGGCGGCGTGTACCAGCCCACATTCCTGATCGGGCCAGGCACTTCCTTCGATTTCCGCTCAAGGTACGCTCCGAGCGGTTCCCGCGTGCACAGCGTTGAAGGGCCTTCGCCCGTCAGGAAGCCGAGCTCCTGCGGTTTCCAGTTTTCGCTCAAGGCCAGCATCAGGAAATCGTGGCCCGCGGTGAGCGCGCCGAAATCATACTCTTCAGTGATGATTGCGACGGGCACGCCGGTGCTGACGCGCGCTTGCCAGACGTACTCGCCAGCCGGCTCAAAGTGGTATCGCGCTTCGTAGGCCACGGTGGCGGGACCGTCATCCACCATCCGGACTTCCAGCCGCGAAACTTTCCGCTCGGTGTGGAAGCGCGCGCCTCCGATCCAGTCAAAGCCCGCCTGCTTCCAGGCGAGGATGGGCGCGACGGCCTTCGCTGCGGCGGCCGGTTTCGCAAACTCCTTTTTCTGCGGCTTAGGCAGGCGCAGGCTGAAGAACTCATTGCCCACCTCCAGCGCCTTCCCAGCCTGGCGTTGCGTCAGCGCGCTGTTCTCCTCGCTACGGTCCTGGTCGGAGCGCTGCAAAGTGTAGGTGGCCGTCTGCCCTTTCTTGACGCTGGCCACAAACATCAGGACGCCGTCCTGAATCTGGAACGGCACCGCCTTGCCGTCGCCGGCGAGCAACACCAGCCGGCCCGCCTCGAACTTCCTGGTATCGAGCGTGTACCTCACCAGTTCAGGGCCCCAGTCCCTGAATCCGTAGTCCGTAAGCTGAATGATGCCGTTGTCCGGCACGCTGCTGCGCTGCTGCGCCATGGTTGTCCGGCTCCATGCTCCCAGGAAACACTACACGGTGAAAGTCGTCAAACCAACCTTCCCCGGCATTTTCTGAATCCCCTGAAGTTGTCTTGGCAGTTCGAACTGTGGGCGATTCTCGCCATCTGCCTGTGTTTGGCAACCGGCTTTTTTCTGAAGGCCGCTGAGTAATGGGCGTTCCAAACAGCTTCCATCCCAGCCGCCGCGGCGTGGGGGCGAAATCCTGCAGTCACGGTTCGAACTACCCCTTCGCAACGCGGGCGCGCCAGGGCGCAAACGCGCCTCACCCTGGCAAAGCCGCCCTCACTCGCCATAGAGAATCAAAGTCCGAGCAGCCTCGCTGCGATGCCGCCCCAGACCGCCTCCTTTTCCTCAGCAGTCGCACCGATTTTATCGAGCTCAAACCGGACTGTCCTCATCGCCCAGTCCGGTCGCACGCCTTCGTTATCAAGGAAGCTGTCTGAGCCGAAGAGGACCTTCAAAAGGTCCAGTTGCCCGGTATCGTAGAGTTCCTGCATTCGCGGCACGATGGCGCGCGCATCCTCTCCCGGCTTGGTCCTCTTGCGCTCGTAGTGAAGCTGGCCTATGGAAAGGTCGAAATAGACGTTGCGGCTCCACCGCATCACGTGCGTGGCTTCCTCATGCCAGGCGCGGCTTCCCAGGTGCGCCCCGATGATCGGCATGCCGGGAAACGCGCGCGCGATGCGATCAAGGTGCACGGGTCGCATCCAGGCTGACGAGATGCGCCAGCGGCGCTGGTACTCGAAATCCACACCCGCAACCGCGGTTCCGTAAACAATGCCTGTGTGAAAGAGGCACACCATTCCTGCCTTCGCCGCCAGCTCGTAGATCGGGAAGTACTCGTCATCGTCGTAGGGCTTCGCCGGAAAAATGAACTTCACGCCTTTGAACCCGCGCGCGACAGCGGCACGCACCTCGGCGATGCAGTCCTCGTGTCCGGGCGTGATGTAGGCAAACGGGACGAAGAAATCCGGAAAGCGTTCGCCAAGCGCACCGATCTCGGCCACCGATGCGTGCGAGCCGTCACCACGCGTAATCGCAAACACTACTGCCTTCTCGATGCCCGCTTCGCGCCAGAGCGATACAAATCGCTCCGCTGCAGACAAGTTACCCGTAAAGTGGACGTGAAAATCAATGACGCGCATCTTCTTCCTCCGATCTGGATAGTGCCAGGCAGGTCACAGAGCAGATTATCCAGGACAAGTTGCTCAATTCCAGTCAACCCCTTCTTGCCCAATGCCCTTTGCATACCGCGCGCGGTGGCCAAGCGCGCCAAGCTCAGCATCGCAGCGTAGATTCTCCACGTCCCACCATATACCCGGCCACGCGCCGGGTTTCTCTTCGGCCAGAGACCACGCCAGGGTTGGCCGAAATTCGCGCCCGTTCGCGCCCCGCCGCGTTGTCTGCCGCCAAGCCCACCCAGTACGCGGTCCGCGCCCCCGCTGGCGCCATACTAGGCAACGGGCACCGCGGTCAGTTGCTGCGCCTGGTTAGGCACTACGTGGCAGCACGGCGAGACCAACAACCTGCCGCTCCAACCCGCGCCAAACACCCCACTGACCAACACCCAAGCCTCCGAACTCGATGAACATCTCAACTGGCAAACCCGGCGTGCGGACCACAATCGACAGCGGCACCCGGCGGGTTACCGCCCATGCGCTCTCGCCCGCTTCTCGCCGTTGGAGCAACAGTTCTGCTTCCGGTGTGCCCAGTAACTTGGCATCGCGCGGAACCGCAATAAAGACGCAGTCCCCTGACTGCTCCGTGAGGCCGGGACTACAGAGCATGCAACCCAGATGTTCCCCGGCCGCATTCTGGAGCACGACGCAGTTCACGTGATCCCTCCACCACTGCCTATCATATGCCTATCATACGCAGGGGGGCGAAGTTGAAAAGGGATAGGAAAAGCAGTTCGAGAAAGAATACACGTGGGCGCCCACGGTCACCCTGGAGAACTCCTACATCATTGCGTAGTCAATGGCTGGCTTATGTGTTTGCGGCGGCGCCGAGAGCCTTCTTGGAGGCGGGGCCGACAGGCGCGAGCGCACAATGTCTGCAAGCGCAAACTGCACATAGGCCGTGTCCCACCAATGGTTGGGCCGGCGCCCCGAGCCCCATTCGCCGCTCCTGCTGACCGGCGTCGTCAGCAGGCATGTTTTAGGCTCCAGACGTCAATTGTCGGCGCATGGTCAGGAATTGTCGGTCCAGCAGGCGATTCTTCGCTTGATCCAATTTGCGCCAAGCGTAAGTCCCAACGTCCTTGAGAGATGCGGGATGACGCGAAAGACAAAGGACCAAGCGAGCCATTGGTCTTCGTGGCCCGCGATGCTGCCGAGACGCTTGAGTTGGACATGGGACGCGCCGGGCTGAGGAAGTGGGGGCCCGGCGGCAAGGTGGACTTCCACGCGCTGCGCGTGGCGTACATCACCCACGTCATCGAATCGGGCGCGGACATCAAAACGGCGCAAACGTTGGCCCGGCACTGCTCGCCACAGCTAACGCTGAGTATCTATGCCAAGGCGCGACCGGAACGGCTGCGCGCGACGGTAGAGGCAATCGGGAACCTGCTTCCACAAACGTCGAGGGACGGTGTCGCGGCTGCAAAAGAGGCGTAGACCTGCGGCTCGTATCTACGTTCCACGCGGTAATATGAGCACACACTTTACTACTCGCCATTCAGCCTTCCGTGCCCGTGAGACGTGCTCATCAGCGCATTGTCTGCCCGGGAAGTGCACACCCAGTGCAGACGGGCAATTCAGACAAGAACGCGCCTCTTGTATCTCTTGGCGCGTTCGTGGCTTCCGTGAAGAGGACTGGCGGAGCGTGAGGGATTCGAACCCCCGGGACTCGTGAGAGCCCAGTAGTTTTCAAGACTACCGCCATAGACCGCTCGGCCAACGCTCCGCATCAGGCAACTCCTTATAGTTAAATGCATTGCATAAACAAGACGGCCAAGATACCCATTCCCTAACATTTACCAAGTACGATACCCGAGTACGATACTCAGAAAAACGACTTCTTGTACCATATTGGGTCTTGGTTGTCTTGGTCTTCATGTCCTGTTCCCCTTCACCGTCCAGCCCAATTATACCACGGGAAGGCTGTCCTGCCAGTCCAGTCCCAAAGTCTCACGGAAAGGCTGCTCCAGCCGTTCCAGACGATCAGCGGTTTCCTTCTCTGAAAGCACTTACTTCTCCTCCTATTGGCCAGTGAGTCAGACGAACGCTCCCGCAGCCGCCCGCGCAAACTCTCTGGCAGTCTTCGGCACATTCGTTACGCTTTTCATCTCCCGCGAAACAGGAGAGCGCTAATGGCAGTCGTTCCGGCAGTCCCCAAAGAAGAATGGGCCGCGCTGCATGAAGCCGCAGCCGAGTTCAAGGCGCTGGAAGCCTGGAACTGGATGAAGGACGGTGACCTGTTCGCGGTCCTCAACCCGGAGAAGAATGAAATCGGGTATTGCTGCGTTCTTGGCATGAGGGGCGAAGTTTTCGCGCTGGTCGTCTACCTCGGCAGCGAAGGGCTTGCGGTCCACAAGCGAATGCGCGGCGGGCTTGATGCCTTCGCCGACGACACCGAATTGACCCACATCTACAAATGCCTCATGGCTTCGTTCGAGGACTGGAAAGCGCTGGAAAAGGAAGACAAGGCCGTCATCAAGAGCCTGGGCCTGAAGTTCAAGGGGCACGCGGCTTGGCCAATGTTCCGCAGCTACCAGCCCTGTTGCGCCCCTTGGTTCCTGGGTAGCGCCGAAGCACGGTTTCTGGTTGTCGTCCTGCGCCAGGCCGTCATCGTCGCGCAGCGGTTCAAAGAGAATCCGAAGC
>Ga0187861_10003999_pt1 | contig 12605 bp, 12 predicted proteins | sample June2016WEW_10_1_3_FD_132986 | JGI IMG/M metagenome (GOLD analysis project Ga0187861, IMG submission 132986) | Peatland microbial communities from SPRUCE experiment site at the Marcell Experimental Forest, Minnesota, USA - June2016WEW_10_100 | ecosystem: Environmental > Terrestrial > Soil >...
CCCGCGGGCCACCGGCCCGGAGGAGTGATGACATCTCGTTCGAGGAGCGCATGGGCCGCGGGGACCGGGAGACCGGCCGGCCTTCTGCAGGGAGGAGTGCCGAGATCCCGATCCAGGAACGGTTTGAACGTGCCCGCCAGGAACGGGAACCCCTTTCAAAAGGGAAGAGTGTCGAAATTCCTCTCGATGAACGATTCGGGAGCTCGAGGGAGAAGGAGCAGCTCTCCCGGGGAGGGAGTGTTGATATCCCCCTTGATGAACGGTTCGAGGAAGCTCGCCGGGAACGGGAGAAGTTATCCAAAGGGAAGAGCGCCGAGATCCCGTACAGCGAACGACGGGGCGGCGGAGACCGCTGAAAAAAGGATATTACTCGTCACAGCGGAGTCTTCCGCCCTTGGCGATATCCCCGGGTTCTTTTTCTTCGAAAAAGATCGTGACGAGCTCTTTTTTGACGCCGGTGGTGCTGACCAGCGTTTCGGTAAACTCTTTTGCGATCCTGCGCTTCTGTCCGATCGAGAGGCCTTTGCGGCTTTTTAGAATAATAACGGGCATGGTACTACCTTGGTCAGATATTGTGTCGGCAGCTATTAACTGCCTGTGTTTCTGCATCTGATTTGCATCCGGGACGGTAGCGTGACGCTCCGAAGAGTTCATGGAGAGCAGGATGAAACAATATATTCATCCGACAACATATGCAAGATAAAGAACGGTAAAGGTTTAAAAAAAATGACTCCAGATTCCGGTGAATGGTTCCGGCAGGCACAGTATGATCTCGGTACTGCCGAATCTCTCATTTCCGCAGCGCGTTATCCACCGGTGATATTCTTCTGCCATCTTTCGCTGGAAAAAGCCCTGAAAGCGTTGTACGTGGAAAAATTTAACGACAATCCGGAAAAGACTCACAGCCTTGTTTTCCTGGTTGAAATCCTTGAACTGGAATTACCGCAACAGTATATGGACTCGTTGTTCATTATCAATCGTGTCGGTATTACCGGGCGATATCCCCATAACCTTGATGTGGTTCTTGAACAATATACCAAAGAAAAGACCGAAAAAATCGTGCACGAGACGAAGGAGATTCTCACATGGTTGATGCAAAAGTCCTCGAAGCGGTAAATTTTTTCCGTGCTTCCGTGAGGAAAAACGGGATCCGGATCCATGACCTGATCCTGTTCGGGTCTTCGGGTCTGGGAACGGCAACTCCTGACAGTGATATCGACATCGCAGTGATCTCCGGCGATTTTGCAGGTAAGGATATTTTTGAACGGGCACTCATGACCAAAGATGCAGAGATCCTGACCGTCAGGAAATTCAAAGTGGCACTCGATGTACTCACCCTGACTCCAGAGGAATACCGGGACCCGGCATCCCTTATTGCAGGCACCATCAGAAAAGGAATTATCGTGCCACCAATATCATCCGCATGAGATAATCCGGGATACATTCCCGCGTTCCTGACCTTTTTGTCTGAAAGTCACAGTAACTGCTACCGTGCGCCCGGTCCACTGCACCACCCTCTTATTTGATCCGGTTTTGGTCCGGAAACCCGGCAGGTACCTCCCCTCCCCACATCAAAAAAATTTCCTGAGGCCCCTGCCCCCTCACGAAAATATTTGTGTGACCCCTCCTACCCCTCAGCAAAATTTTTTGGACGCATGGGCTGATCAGCTGGCCGGTCCGGTCCGGAAGTCCGGGATGCCGGACGCTATCGGGAGGCAAGACCGGAGCGGCCACCGATCCCCCTCCCCGGCCCACAACCCAAATCACGTCCCGACCCGACTTTTCCACCTGCAATTGGTCTAAAGCGGCATGTTTTTGGCAGGAGAATCATGGGAATCCAGCAAATCGGGGCTCAAAACAGCTCTCCCCAAAAACCATCGACCGATTTTCTGGCGAATTCGGCCGAAAGTGTGTACCAAAAGGGGTGATCGGAGGCTGAAATGGCCCCCGATGGCCCCACCCCTCCGGACACTGTCAGTACCGAGGGAGAGCCCGCTCCCGGGATACTATTCCCATTCCCGCCTGTGGTGGGGCGGGGCCGGGCTGGTACTGATTGGGCTAATCCTTGGCCGGATGGGAGCGAGGTCGTCGTCAGGTTCCGGAACCGGGAGCACGGAGGAGTGGCTGGTTCAGACGTGCCAATCTCCATCAAAAAACGAGATACCGGAAAAACTGGAGAGAACAGGAATCAATAATAACCATATTTTTTATGTGCCTGCTCAATTGGCAGGATCTCCTGGACAATAACCAGTTTCTCCTGTCTGTCAATATCGTAAAATGCGGTGTAACTGCGGGAAATGTGAAGCCGGTAGATTATAACCCCGCCGCGTAAAACCAGTTTTTCTTTATCCCCCTGGCTTCCCGGGAACTGATCTTCTTCAAGCCGTTTCAGGGCAGTTTTGATGATTCTTCGTGTCTTCTCCGGCAGGCGATTGATCTCATCCGCCAGCTCGTGCCAGATCACAAGGGAAAATGTCAATCCTTAATCTCCGAAAGTGAAACGTACCCCCCTTTCTTACGGCCGCTCCACGTCCTGACATCTTCCTCAAGCCTGCGCCTCTTCCGGTCCTCGATCATCTCTGCCAGGAGATCCGTATAGGTCTGGCCGGCCGCCCGCATCTCGGCAAGGTCCTTCCATACCGGCTCCGTTACCGGTATCCGTTTTACCGCAGACATGATCACATTGTAAGCATTGTAATCATGAATACTTTTGGCGTTTTTCCTGTGTGCGGTGCGGGGCCGGGCTCGCTTTTTGTTGGCGGACCCGGAGCCGGATCGGTACCGGACCCGTCGTCAATTGCCGGGACAAAGGGCAATGATAAGGATGAGTACTGATGGGTTGGGACGCATATCAAATTAAAAACTATGCATTCGTGCTCATCATACGACACATGAAGAGAATGTTGCCTGTTTCAATCAGCCCTCAATGGTGATCAGAACTTCCGGTAATCCATAGGAATGACTAAAAATACTATAGAACCCACCGTCCCCAAATAGAAATTCTGGGCCGTTCACTAACGTGTTTCATCATTCCTGTCATACTGCGGTCTGTTCTGCCCTGGCTTTCAGCGCTTTATTCATCTCCTCAAAACCGCGTTGGGTATCGGTATCGAGCATCAGTGCTAACAGGGGGACGAGCAGGCCCGTGAAGATCTCCCGCTGGGTAAAACGAACCCGGCCTGTTCCCAGCGGTTCTATGGTAAAGATATGTTCGCCGTCAAAAAGGCCGGGTATAAAGAGATGGCCGATCCACCGAAGCTCCCGGTCAGTCTCAACATTGAGAACCGTGGGCGAAAAAGTCATTCCCCTCGCCCCGGAAGGCTGCATCAAGACGTCTAGCCTTTCCCCCTCCACAAGGTTTCCATGTGCCCGGCGAATGAATGGATTCCATTGAGGAAAACCCGCAAAGTCGGTGAGGATCTCCCACACCCGTTTGCCCGATGCTGTAATTTCAATCTCACTCCGGAGTTCTTTCATCATTCCTTTTAAGGATGTGATTTCTGATAAAAGATTGACATCGTGTTTATCGGTCCGGTTGATGTGGTGCGGACCCATCCTCTGTAATCGCACAGACCCGGAACCGGAATGGTATCGAGGCGGTCGTCAGGCTCCGGAACCGAGGGCACTGAGTATTGGCTGATACGGACCGGTCGGCCGCATGCGGTGGGGCGGGACCGGGCTCGCTTTTTGTTGGCGGACCCGGAGCCGGATCGGTACCGGACCCGTCGTCAATCTCCGGAAACGAGGACACTGAGAAATGCGGGTACGGTCGGGTCGGGACACATGCGCTTTGTCGGACCCGGCTTTCATCGATTGATGAACCCGGAACTGAAAAAAAATTTGGATAATTTGAATTCACAATTTTATTTATCTAGTTCTTTTTCGAATAAACCCTCTAATTCGCCAACTTGTTCGCGGGCTTTTTTAACGTTTTCAAAGAAGGCTTTCATTTGAAAATATTTGTCGTTTGTCATTGAATCAGAACTGAAGGTTTCATTTCTATGAATCGTTTGAATGATATCATAGAATTCAATTAATTTATCTCTTAATTCTTTATTGAAATGCAACATCTCTCTTAAATATTGAGAATATACGGGCGTATTTTGAAAAATCTGTGGATTTCCTTTTTTGTACTGAGTCAGTGAATAATCAAACATTTCTTGAAAGGTTGATGTATCTGGAATTGAAATAAGATTTTTATTAATTTTTTCAATTTCAGAAACAAATAATTTAATAATTACGAATTCCTGCCAGAAACGACTAATGTAGAGATAATGTAAGTATATTAAAAATATTGCAAATATGATTATAGAATCTCGAAAAACAACATTAACTTGTGCTATCTCTTGCATTATATTTGGCAACTTAAGAAATTCTTGATAATTGAAATAATTTACTTCCATCGAAAGTACAAGGGCAAATACCGCAATGGAAGTGGCAATAAGAATTGTTCTTATGCTAACAAAGTCAGAAATGCAATTTTCATCATAATTACTTTCAATAGCACGACTACTAAAGTGATGAAGAGATATTGGAATAATCATAATGACTCCATAGAAAATCATATTTTTACTAAAATTGTAATCATATGAGATCGTATAGACTGGATAGTTTGTTACAAATAAATGACGAAAAAACAACATACCAAAAATCCAGATTACAGCCCAATAAAGAAAAATTATAAACATATGAGACTTAAATTTATCAATAGGACGGAATGAAAAACTCACTCTTTTAATATTTTTTAAATCGATCCATCTACATTTCTGCAAATTTTCAATAAAAATCCATGATACCAATAAAAACATATAAGAAAATACGAAGATGATAATTGAAATCCCAACTCCACTTACAATGTCTTTTGTGAAATAAATGACTTCATAACCAAATAGTTCGGCAAGAGAGAAAGATAATAAAAAATTTGAAAGATGTCTTGCAAATTTATTTTTTGTCATGATTTTTTCAATCATAACATCATCATATGAAAAATATTGAAAAATTGATTGAAAATTTTTAACTATGAAATGATCTTTGGATGGAGTACTATAATTCATTTTTAGATCTAGGGTAACTTCATAGTTAATAAAATATCTGCGTTTCGATACATTTAATGAGACTAGAAAAAAACTCATCGCAATTGATACTTGTTTTGATTTTGAAAAGGCACGACAACCAGCGAAAAAGGAAAAAAATTTATAAATGAATTGATCGCTCGCAGATATTAAAAGAAGCGCCAGTAATGACACATTTGTTTGGGACCCCCTGAAGCAACACCACGAATTGAAAAAAAATTTCTCTGTTGAAAATATTTTTTTCCCGCGATATGATGCATCCCTTCTTACACCACTGTCCCTATTGAGGACGTGGCGTAGTGCAATAACCAGGTCAGGTTACCGGTACTACATCGTCATCACAAAGGGGATGCGATTATTCCCGGCGGCAGGTGAGGAACAATCCCGGAACCGGAACATAGTTCCGGCACAATTTCCCGGAAAACCCCCTGACCACCGATCCCCCTCCCCGGCCCACAAACCAAACCACGTCCCGACCCGACTTTTCCACCGGTAACTGATCTATACCAGCGGTTTTTTGGCAGGAAAACCAAGCGAATTACACCAATAGGAGCACAAAACAGCCTCCTCCACAAACAAGCGACCGATATTTTGGCGATTCCGGCCGAAAAAGTGTACCGGATCAGGCCATCGGAGGCCAAAATGACCCCGGATGACCCTACCCCTCCGGAGACCGATGATACCGACGGAGACCACTGCCCCCGGGTACTCATCCCTTGCCGGGATGCGGGGGGGGCGGGGCCGGGCTGGTACTGATGGGGCGGACCCGGGACCGGATCCGGTACCGAGACCGTCGTCAAGCGCTGGAACCGAAGGGCACTGAGAAAATCGGAGATGTGAGTATTTGTAAAAAGTAGTGGTAAAAAAATTGTTCCTCAACGGGTGGAATTTAGTTTGATTCTAATAAATCAAGAAAATCTTGATACTTCAGATTTTTGGTTAATATGGTAAATGATTCGTCTACCCTTTTTTTGACTTCATCATCTGGATCAGTCTTCGCAATAAAAAGACTTCTGAGAGCTTGTGCTAATCCGAGATCCCCAAGTGCATTGGCTGCAATTCTTCTCAATATGACATTTTCATCGGATAAACATTTTAATAAAGGACCCAATGCATTTCCCTGCATTTCTCCCAATGCAATCATTGAGTTAAACCTGATCACGGGATTCCGATGTTGTGCAAATTTGATGAGATGTTCCACTCCCTCCAATCCCATTTGTTGAAAATAATATCTTATTGAGGGATGAATCACTTTGTCCTGATATCCGAGCATTAATTGTTCAAAAGAGTCTTTAGATCTGATATCACCTAGAACCTTTAGTGCTAACTGCTTATTCTCTTGAGAATTTGAAACCAAAACCTTCCCTAAAAGCAATATTGAAGCGAGATTTCTTATGTGGTCACATTTGTCAATAATTTTTATTTGGAAAATGGGATCCATCCGGGAAAATTTTCCAATGAAATTTTGATCCATTAAAAAATCAATACGATTACCCGAAATTGAATCGCTAATAGCCTTGAATGTATTGTCATGTTCGACCAACAAATTTAATAAAAAATCACTCTTCAAATGTTCTGGATCTTCCTTTAGATTGTTATGGTGGGTTTTGAGAATATCGCATACTTTACTTTTCGAAGGGACAGAATTCTTATTTTTGGATAATTCCTTATCCATACGTTCCATTTATTCGTTTATAATAAAAGGATTCTCGCAAATTTCAGACTTAACCGCATGAGAGTCGGACCCGGCCTCTCTCTGATTTGACGGACCCGGCATTGGATTTAGTACCGGACCCGTCGTCAATTGCCGGAACCGGAAAATATTTTCAGCACACCTTCTCGTGAAAACCCCCGCCCACGGATCCCCCTCCCCGGCCCACAACCCAAACCACGTCCCGACCCGACTTTTCCACCTGTAATTGGTCTAAAGCGGCATATTTTTGGCAGGAAAATCATGGGAATCCTGCCAATCGGGGCTTAAAACAGCTCCCCCCACAAACCAGCGACCGATTTTTTGGCGAATTCGGCCGAAAGTGTGTACCAAAAGGGGCGATCGGAGGCGGAAATGGCCCCCAATGACTCTACCTCTCCAAACACCGTCGTTACCGAGGAGACCTCGCTCCCGGGATATTCTTCCCCGTTCGGGATCAACTCCCCCCGGCGGGATTCACCGCCAGGTTCTTCTCTCTCGCTTCGTGCCGGAGGTACCGGAGCGGCGAAGGAGCTTCCCGAACCAAAACGCCACTAGTGTCTATCGAAATATCTTCAGAGAAAATATTAAAAGGCTATATTTGCCCAGAAGTTTAATTCAGATTAAGAAATTTATGACAAGAAAAAAAAGGAACGTAAATTTCAGAGACAAATGTTCATCGATGATTGCTCCTCATTTTGAAATTTTATACAAAGTGGCAGACAAGCTTTCAACTCGATATGGTATTATATTGCCAATAGAATTTTGGATTGCATCAACTTTTACAATCTATGCGTTATATATGCATTTTTACGGGTATTCCGATACAGAATTATTATTTTTTGGCTCCCTTGCGATTCTTTCGTTTTTGTTTGCTAATTCAAGTCTAATCTTCAATGTCATTAAAAAAATTAAAGAATCGATTCCTGAAACAACAATATTTTTGAGTGATATTGAAAACAAAGAGATTAAAGAAGTTCAAAAATTTTTAAGGGATTATCGAGAATTGTCTTCGAAAGAAATAATCATTCTGTTGAAAAGTAAATTCAGCTCATTCCCCTCCATTCACTTGAGTATTTTAAAGTATCAAAAAATTTCTGGCGAAATTTTAGAATATATCATCACGAACTCGATCGATCATGATATGGATTCCGAAATCTTAAGGAAGTACATTTATTCGGTGAGTGACGATGTTTCGAAATCCACCGTAGATCAAATTCGCTTTAGGTATAAGAATAAAGAGATTACAAAAACGCTTTTTGTTAGTTTCCCCTCGCATTTCAGAAAAGTTCCGGTCTATTCCTTTCTTTCAAAATTAAGAATAACGATTTGTGATTGGTTTAATTATGGTTCTGGCAACGGGATCATTGCACTACCTGCTTTTCTTTTAGCAATATATAGCGTTCTCAATTATTACACCCCGATTCTTCTAAATGCCGCCGCGAAATTCGATTTCATTGCGATTATTATTAATCTCGCGAACGCTTTGATGGGGTTGTTTATAATTACAGGGATAATTGTAATCGTCGTTAAGATAGTAATTTTAGCCATTTTAAGATTTTATAAATGGATTTTGTATTTGATAGCTCCTAGCACTATTAGTTTATAATTTTGATGCCCCTCTCTCATGAAGACGGCGAATGATCGGACGGACTCAGATTCTCTTTCGATTGACGGACTTGGAACTGGATTGTAATGGGTCGTCGGTGTCCTCTATATTTATTGAGGGCGTCGGAATGAACTTAGTTGGTCTTAAGCCGAGAATGTCTATTCGGAAACTATTTCGTTTCAAACTTTTTTAGGTTAAATGATGGCAACCCAGAAACATCTCGATATTTTACTCTCTGGAGTTGAAAAATGGAATCTATGGCGACAAGAACAACCAAAAACCAAACCGAATCTTACTGATGCCGATCTTAATAATTTAAAACTTGATGGTGGAAATTTTAATTATACCGATTTTCGAGGGTCAAAAATTCATAATTCCACATTCTATTATGCTAATTTTGTCGGGGCTAATTTATCTGGGCTCTCTTTAAGGAAAAATTTCTTTGAAAAAGTGGATTTTGAATTCACAAATTTGAGTAATATTGATTCCAGAGGAGTAAATTTTTCCAAAGTAAATTTAAATCATACAAATTTTTCCGGAGCTCTAATCGAAAGAGCGTTCTTATCCACTTACCAAAACATTGTCGATGTAAATTTTAAAGACGCACGAATAAATAGAGTGAATTTTTATGATGATACAATAAAAGACTGCAATTTTTCTGGTACGAAGTTAACAAATGTATCATTTCAAGGGCCAAATTGCACGAATAATGAATTTATCTGTGCAATTCTAAAAAATGTGCACTTTTCAAACTGTAACCTAGAAAACTCAAGTTTCACCGGTTCAGAAATTCGAGACACGAGCTTTGAAGGATCTAGATTAAGATTTACTGATTACCGTGACACCCGATTAAAAAATGTTAACTTTAAAAATTGCGAAATTCGGTGCTCATATTTTGAAGAGGCAAGAACAATCCGGTCTAACAAAAAAGAAACGCAAAGATTTTCAATATTTTTTGACAAAGCATATTTCTACGGCGGTGAACTCGATGGCTCTAAACTTACTAATGGATCATTCAGAAACACACAATTTCAAGAGATAACTGCTAATAATGCGGATTTTCGAGGAGGGGAATTTAATAAAGCTGATATTAATGCCTCTACATTAAAAAATTCAATATTTAATGGTTCAAACTTCTCATATGCTTCAATATTTGATACCGATTTTTCCGACTCCGATTTTTTTGGTTGCAAATTTTTTGGAACAGAATTAGCTCATTCAAATTTTACAAATGTTGAATTTTCTGGTTCTGATATGACCTATGCCAATTTATCTGAATCAAATTTTGAGAATTCCATATTGAACAATGTTGAATTCCATGGTGCTATTTTATTGGATACAACTATTGACGGCGCCAATTTATCACATTCACATATATTCGGTGTAAGTGTTTGGGGGTTAATCGGGGAACCAAAGGAACAACTCGATTTGCTAATTACACCGTGGGATGAACCAGCAGTAACCGTCGATAACATCGAGATTGCTCAATTCATCCATTTACTTCTAACAAACGAGAAATTAAAAAATATAATTGACACCGTCACGTCAAAAGTTGTTCTAATACTTGGCCGTTTTAATGATAGAAAAATAGTGTTAGAGACGATTAAAAATCAATTGAGAGAAATGGATTTAACACCTATAATTTTTGATTTCACAAAACCAGGAACAAGGAATTTAACAGAAACAATTGGGTTGTTGGCTCGAATGTCTAAATTCATTATCACTGACATTACAGATCCGAAAAGCGTTCCTCATGAAATATATTCAATTATTCCTCACTGTCCGTCAATTCCGATCTATCCCATATTAGAGAAAAAAAAGAATAGGATCGTGAAACCATACGCGATGTTTGCAGATTTCAAAAAATATCCTTGGGTTTCAGAAATTATTTATTATGAAAAAATTGATGAAATTACCGGATTGCTCCCAGAAATCCATAAGGATGCAAATGAAAAAATTAGTCAACAGAAACAATAAATTTCGATGAAACGTCTTGATAACTTTATAGTTGATAGCATCATCTCTATGAAAGTTCCAATTTTCACTTTCATGCCCCGAAGTGAACCCCTTTAAATGCCGGAGCTGATTGTCTGAGCACACATTCATGAAAGATATCATCATCAAAGGTGCCCGCCAGCACAACCTCAAAAATATCAGCGTCACGATCCCCCGCGACAAGCTCGTGGTGATCACCGGGGTCTCGGGCTCCGGCAAATCGACGCTCGCGTTCGATACGCTCTATGCCGAAGGCCAGCGCCGGTACGTCGAGTCCCTCTCCTCCTATGCCCGGCAGTTCCTCGGCATGATGCACAAGCCGGACGTCGACTCCATCGAGGGGCTCTCGCCCGCCATCTCCATCGAGCAGAAGACGACGTCCAAGAATCCCCGCAGCACGGTCGGGACCATCACCGAGATCTACGACTACCTCCGGCTCCTCTACGCCCGGATCGGCACGCCGTACTGCCCCGAGCACAATATCCCCATCGCCGCCCAGAGCCCGGACAAGATCGCCGACCAGATCGCCGCTGAACATCCCGGGCAGGTCACCGTCCTCGCCCCCATCGTCCGGCAGAAGAAGGGGACGTACCAGCAGCTCCTCAAAGACCTCAACAAGGAAGGCTATGCCCGCGTCCGGGTCAACGGGAAGATCATCAGGACCGACGAGGAGATCGCCCTCGACCGGTACAGGAAGCAGGACATCGAGATCGTGATCGACCGGCTCGATGCCGCCGACCGGGCCCGGCTCGCCGAGGCGGTGGAGAACTGCCTGAAGAAGTCCGAGGGGCTCGTGCTCGTCGCAGGCGAGGACGGGAAGGAGTCCACCTACTCGTCCCTTATGGCCTGCCCGGTCTGCGGGATCGCATTCGAGGAGCTCCAGCCGCGGATGTTCTCGTTCAACAGCCCGTTCGGCGCCTGCGAGGAGTGCCACGGGCTCGGAGTGAAGATGGAGTTCGACCCCGACCTGATCATCCCGGACAAGGACCGGTGCATCGCGGACGGCGCCATCGCCCCTTACCGCAACCCGATGGACGGGTTCCGGGGCCAGTACCTCGCCACGGTCGCAAAGAACTACGGCTTCTCGGCACTCACGCCGATTAAGGATCTCACGCAGGAACAGTACGAGGCGCTGATGTTCGGCTCCTCGAAACGGATGAAGTTCTCGATGAGCATGAAGAACGGCGACGCCGAGTGGTCTCACACGGGGGAATGGGAAGGTCTCCTCCCCCAGACCGCCCGGCTCTATGCCCAGACGCAGTCGGACTGGTGGAAGCGCGAGCTCGAGGGCTACATGCGGGTCTCCGACTGCCCCTCCTGCAAGGGGAAGCGGCTCAAGGACAAGGTGCTCGCCGTCCGGATCGACGCCCAGTCCATCATCGACGTCACCGACCTGCCGGTCGAGAAGAGCGCCGCGTTGTTCCGCAACCTGAATCTGACCGAGAAGGAGACGGAGATCGCGACCCAGATCATCAAGGAGATCCGGTCCCGGCTCGATTTCCTGGAGAAAGTCGGCCTCGGGTACCTCACGCTCTCCCGGAACGCCGGGACACTCTCCGGTGGGGAAGCCCAGCGGATCCGGCTCGCCACCCAGATCGGATCGAACCTGATGGGCGTCCTCTACGTTCTCGACGAGCCATCCATCGGGCTCCACCAGCGGGATAACCGGAAGCTCATCGAGACGCTCCGGACGCTCCGCGACCTCGGGAACACGGTGCTTGTGGTCGAACATGACGAGGACATGATCCGGTCCGCGGAGCACGTGATCGACATGGGCCCCGGCGCCGGGCTTCACGGCGGTGCAGTGGTTGCGGAAGGAAATCCCGGGCAGATTGAGAAGAACAAGAAGTCCCTGACCGGCCAGTACCTCGCGGGCACGAAAAAGATCGATGTGCCGGCAAAACGGAGGCCGGCAAAACGGTTCATCACGATCAAGGGCTGCAGGGAGAACAACCTGAAGAACATCAATGCAAAATTCCCGATCGGCCTCCTCACGGTCGTCACCGGTGTCTCGGGAAGCGGCAAGTCCACGCTCGTGTACGAGACCCTCTACAAGGGCATGATGCAGATCATCAACAAGTCCCGCGACCAGGCCGGGAAGCACGATCGGATCGTCTTCGACGCCGAGATCGACAAGGTGATCGTGATCGACCAGTCCCCGATCGGGAAGACCCCGAGGTCCAACCCCGCGACCTACACGAAAGTCTTCGACGAGATCCGCACGGTCTTTGCCGGGACC
>Ga0187861_10004000_pt1 | contig 12604 bp, 11 predicted proteins | sample June2016WEW_10_1_3_FD_132986 | JGI IMG/M metagenome (GOLD analysis project Ga0187861, IMG submission 132986) | Peatland microbial communities from SPRUCE experiment site at the Marcell Experimental Forest, Minnesota, USA - June2016WEW_10_100 | ecosystem: Environmental > Terrestrial > Soil >...
AGTCCGCGAAACCCGTTGTCTCCGGAAGCTCGAATGAGGCTGCAATCGTGTTTCTATGGCATGACTTGATGCTTTCAATACGTCCGCCCAGCTGATCCTTCATAGCCAACTCGATGGTATCACAGCCGGGGATATTCCCAAAGCTCCTTCAGGCCCGCAGAAGCCGGCACCTCTTGGAGACTTTTTGAGTACTTTGAGCCTTGGAGGTTCGTCTTGCCATTTGGTCATGGGATCCGGTTTTCAAACAAGGACAACCAATGATCGCACCAAGACAACAATGGTCACTCCCATCCATCTTTGTATTTGTGCGCTCGTGCTCTTTTGCTATCATCACGCCTCGTGTACAACAATCGCCGGATCACCGTGGTCATACCATGTCTCAACGAGGAAGAGGGCATTGTCCAGATTCTGTCGCGCATGCCTTCCTTCGTGGACGAGGTCATCGTCGTCGACAACGATTCGACGGACCGCACGGCAGAGATGGCGCTGCGCTTTGGGGCGCACGTCATCCACGAGAAGGTCCGCGGCTACGGGCGGGCTTACAAGACCGGTCTGACGCAGGCGCAAGGGGACATCATCGTCACTCTTGACGGCGATCATTCCTACCCGATCGATGCAATTTCCTATTTGCTCGAAGCCTATTTCCATGCCGACGTGCGCTTTCTCTCTGCCTCGCGTTTCCCGCTGCAAAACAAGCATGCCATGTCTTTCAAGCACTGGATCGGGAACAAGATCCTGAGCCTGCTGCTCTCGGTTCTCTATTTCCGTTGGGTGCGGGACTCCCAATCCGGCATGTGGGTCTTCGAGCGGGAGAGCTTGAAGGAGATGGACCTGCGCAGCGACGGCATGGCTTTCAGCGAAGAGATCAAGATTGAAGCGATCCGCAGGCGGAAGATCGGCTTCAATGAGATATACGTCGATTACTCGACTCGCATGGGGGAGATCAAACTTCAACCCTGGCGCGACGGCTATCGAAACTTGACGTTTCTGGTTCGGAAGCGCTTTATGCGCAGCCGTGCACGCCCCGGGTCGTAAATCATATCTTCCAGGCAAGGGTGAACGATTCCGTGGTCACAGAGCGCCCCATCGATAAGGCCGAGGTCATGCCGAAGTGTCCGATATGCGCGGCTGGGGGCGCGACCATGTTTGTCGTGGCCCGGGACCGGCTTTTCGGCCTGGCGTCGGGAAACTTCCGCCTGCACCGATGTCCATCGTGCGGCTGCATTTTCCAGCATCCGCTGCCCGACCCGGCGGCCATCGCCTCGTTTTATCCTCGAGAGTACTGGTGGTCCGGAAATCTGCAAGCGGGGCCCACCGGGGTTATCCATCGCATGGAACGCGCCTATCGGGAGTTTGTGGCACTCGATCATGTAAGGTTTCTGGAGCGTTGTGGCGCGGGCTCAAACGGGCGGTCACTGCTCGACATAGGATGCGGCGGCGGGCTCTTCCTTCATCTGGCGAGGAAACGAGGCTACTCCCCTCACGGAATGGACGCCTCGGCTCAAGCGGTGGCTGTGGCGCAATCCCAATACAACCTGCCGGTGCGCCAGGGCGAAATCGGCAGTCCGGTTTGGGAAGGCACCCGATTCGATTTCATTACGATGTTTCATGTACTGGAACACCTGATCGACCCCGGAATGGCCCTGGCGTATGCGCGTGAACTGCTCCTGCCCGGCGGGAGCCTGATACTGCAGGTACCGAACGTTGCCTCATATCAAGCCCGGCTTTTCGGGGCGCGCTGGTATGGGCTCGACGTGCCGCGCCACTTGATCAATTTCACGCCACGATCCCTTGCGCTGCTCCTGGACGGTGCGGGGTTCAAATACCGGGTGGCGCAGAAATTCTCATTGCGCGACAACCCCGCTGCTATGGCTTCAAGCCTGGCGATCAGCCTGGATCCAATCGGCCGGAGGGTGCGTGGGAAGCGCGCCGGCGCCATCGTGGAAGGCGCACTCGAATTCGGCTATTTGGGTCTCACGCTGGTTGCCCTTGTGCCGACTTGGATCGAAAGCGTTTGCGGGCACAGCGCGACGATCTGGGTTCACGCGCGGCGCACGGACGGCTAGAGGACTCAGCGCAAACTTTTTCTCGACGATCTTTACGCCCTTTGCGGGTATAGTTTAGGATTTGCCGGAATCGTCAAAGGAGTTGCGATGCAGGCGAACAAGCTGTCGAGGGCAAGAGTGTTGGTAACTGGAGCGGGCGGTTTCATCGGCAGCCATCTCTGCGAACACTTGCTTTCCGCGGGAGCTCATGTGCGCGCGTTCGTGCACTACAACTCCCGGAACGATTGGGGCATGCTCGAGGACCTCGAACACCGGAAGCTGAAAGAGATGGAGGTCATTGCCGGGGACCTGCGGGATCCCGAGGCCGTTCGCCGCGCGGTTCGCGGCTGCACCCAGGTGTTTCATCTCGGAGCGCTGATCGGCATTCCCTACTCGTATGCCAACCCCGCCGATGTGGTGATGACCAATGTCGTGGGGACACTGCATGTTTTGCAGGCTTGCCTCGATTCCGGAATCAGCCGGCTGATTCAAACCTCAACGAGCGAGGTTTATGGCACTGCCCAGTCTGTGCCGATGGACGAAAGCCATCCGCTCCACCCTCAGTCGCCTTATGCGGCAGCAAAAGTGGGCGCCGACAAACTCGCCGAGAGCTATTACTGCGCCTTCGGGCTGCCGGTGGTGATCGTGCGGCCGTTCAACACCTACGGGCCTCGCCAGTCGCCGAGAGCGGTCATTCCCGCCATAATCACACAGGCGCTCGAGTCATCTTCGATACGGCTCGGCAGTCTGAGTCCCCTGAGAGATCTGACTTTTGTGGCGGACACCGTGGCAGGGTTTGCAGCGGCAGCGACTGCACAGGCTTGTGAAGGACAGACCATCCAGCTCGGCTCAGGAAAGGAGACGTCGGTGGCGGAGCTTGTGAAAATGATCGCCTCCCTCATGCACAAGCGGCTTCGCGTTGTTTCTGAATCAAAGCGAAAGCGTCCCAAGGCAAGCGAGGTGGAACGCTTGCTCGCATCCACGCAAAAGGCGGCCAAGCTGCTTTCCTGGCGTGCCGAGGTGGCCTTGGCGGAAGGCCTGGAGAAGACAATTCAATGGTTCCGCGCGCACCCGGACCGTTCCAAGCACCATCTCTATTACATATGAAAACGAAAGTTCCCAGAATCATCGTCGTGTTGCCGGCCTACAACGCCGCACGGACTCTCGAGCGCACGTACGCCGACATACCCAAGGACCGCATCTATCGCATCATTCTGGTGGACGACGTGAGTCAGGATCAGACTGTAGAGATTGCTCACGCACTCGGACTCTCCGTCGTAATCCATGTCCAGAACCGCGGTTATGGAGGCAATCAGAAGACCTGTTACCTCGAGGCCCTGCGTGAAGGAGCCGACGTTGTCGTAATGTTGCATCCGGACCACCAGTATGACTCCAAACTCATTCCCGAACTTGTGGCGCCCATACTGGAGGGCAAGGCAGACATGGTCATGGGATCGAGGATCCTCAATGGGCAAGCGCTTAAGGGCGGGATGCCGATCTGGAAGTATGTTGCCAACCGGGCGCTCACAATCCTGGAGAACATCTGCTACAGAACCCGCCTCACGGATTGCCACAGCGGATTCCGCGCTTACAGCCGCAAGCTTCTCACCACCGTCCCGTTCCTGCTCAACTCCGACGATTTCGTGTTCGACTCGCAGATGATCGCACAGGCGGTGTGCTTCGGGTTCGTGGTCCGCGAAATTGCCGTGCAGGCCCGTTATTTTCCGGACGCCTCCAGCGTCAATTTCCGGGTAAGCACAAAGTACGGCTTCAAGACGCTTCAGGTCATGATAAGCGTCGTGCTCCGGCGCCTGGGACTGCTGCGTCCGAAGATCTTCCAGTTCACCCTGCCGGAAGTGGTCAGCCGACACTACCATGACGCCATCTTTGGCACAAAATCCGATTCCTGAAAGGGAGATCTCTGGGATTCAGATGGCGGAATTGGCGCCGGACACGGATCTGAGAATCGTAAGCCCGGGTGTGCTGGGACTGGTCTCGGTCATCGTCGTCAACTGGAATGGCATGGCCTGCATCGAGGAATGCCTCCAGTCGGTGGAACGCCAATCCTACGCTTCCATGGAATGGCTCGCCGTGGACAACCACTCCGACGATGGCTCGCTTCCATGGCTGCGCCAAAGGTGCCTCGAAAAATGGCGTTTGGTTGAGTTGCCCTCCAACCGCGGTTTTGCGGGAGGCGTCAATGCGGGTATTCGTAGGTCCCACGGAGAATTTGTTGCCCTGCTGAACAACGATGCGGTTGCGGAACCCGATTGGGTTTTGCACCTCGTCGAATGTATGTCCAATCCCAGAGTGGGTATGGTCGCATCAAAGATCGTATTCTATGACCGGCGGCAGGTGATCGACAAGGTTGGTCACTTGTTCTATCCGGATGGCTTGAATCGGGGACGTGGAGCAGGAGAAATCGATCGCGGGCAGTTCGACCGCTCCGAGGAAGTATTTTTCCCCGACGGCTGCGCCGCGCTGTATCGGCGCGTCATGCTTGCGGACGTCGGAATCTTCGACGAGCAATTTTTCGCTTACGGCGACGATGCCGACCTCGGCTTACGGGCCAGGTGGCGCGGATGGGAGTGCAGGTATGCGCCGCCGGCCAGGGTCTACCACCGGCATTCGCAGACGCTAGGAAAGTACTCGCCCGAGAAAGCCTTTTTGGTCGAGCGCAATCGATTCTGGGTAGCGGTGAAACTCCTTCCCTTGCCGTTGCTCCTGGTTTCTCCGTTGCTTACTTTATGGCGATTCTTCTGGCATCTGATGAGCATCCTCCGGCGCCGCGGGCTTGCAGGGGGCGTGACTCGCGACCACAGCGCTACCCGCCTGCTATGGGCCTTGCTGCGCGCCTACGTCTCGGGTCTGAAGGGCATGGGCAAGATCCTGCGGAAGCGCAGAGAGATATTCCGCAATCGGCGCATCAGCAGCCGGGAATTCTACAGACTGGTTCGCAAGTATCGAATCTCCGCCAGGAAACTCGCGCTCCGCGACTGAGCGACGGCGGCTAATACACGAACGGGAGTATTTTGTAGCTTTCCTTCCGATAGGTGACGTACTCCTCGCCAAATTCTCCCACCAGGAAGCGCTCCTCCAGGTTGATGCGGAAGAGAAGGCTTGGAATGCCGATCAAGAGCATGTAGAGCAATCCGTACAAGCTGCAAAAACTCAGCGGCAATCCGAGGAACGAGAAAATCATTCCAAAGTAGCTCGGATGCCGGAGCCTCTTGTAGATCCCTATGCGGATCAGCTGCCGCCCCTCGTTGACGCGCAAGTGAGCCGTAAAAAACCTGCCGAGAGTGCGGATCGACACGTGGCGTATGACGATCCCCGTTATCAGCATTCCTATGCCGAGAGCCCGCAGCCAGGCAACGCGCGGCAGTGTCACGGGAAGGTTGTAGAAATCGAAAATAGGGAAACTGCATCCGATCCAGAGCGACAGTGCGGGCAGCACCATTGTGTGCTTCCCCGGATCTTTGTGAAAGCGGTAGTGTTTCATGCCTATGCTGACGTGCTCGTAGGTTCGCCAGATGAGCACCAGAACGATCACTGCTAAGGTAAAGGGATCCGTCAACGCGGCCTGTGGATGCAAGGAGGCTGTGAGAAATATCGCGATGAAAAACAACCAACGGAGAGGCAGCAGAATTCTCTCCCAGACTGGTTCAGATATCAGTGTCATAGGTGCGCCTTCAGATGCAGTTGAAATCAACAGCAATGGGTTCGAATAATAAAGATTAGTCCTGCGCCTTCGCTTTCGCGGGAATCGGCGCCGCGGCACGATCTTCGAAAAGCGGAATCTTCAGCGACAGCGCCAGTTTTTCGATCACCGGAATCAGCTTGCGCACGGCCAGGCCGTTGATGGCGAAACTTCCCAGGATAACCGGGAGTCGCGGCTTGGGAACGTGGCAGCCGGCGCAGTCGGGATATGTTTCGATGCGGCCGTCCAGATGCGCTTGCCGGAGCTTCCGCATCTTTTCATTATTCCAGATCTGCACCAATGGCTGGTCGTTTACGTTTCCCAGCGGCTCCCCGCGCCACATGTAACAACACGCGAAGACATTGCCGTCGTGATGGACGTATGCGGGACCCTGCCAGAGATAGTGGCAGGCATTGCGACGTTTGGGAGTCTCGGCAGGCCTGGGGATTCCGATCCTCTCGAATTGCATCTCATCTTCCTTGATACGAACCTGGTCGACGCCCGGCAGATCCCACATTTTTCGAAAATCATCCACTTCCGATGCGTTGTCTTTGAGGCGAACCATCTGGATGATGGTAAACGTCTTTGCCTGCAACTCCTGTTTAATCTTGAGAAACTCAAAGATCTTGGCGCGAGTTTCCTCGAACTTCGCGCCCTTCCGGTACTTTTCGTACGTCTCCTTGGAGGCGCCATCAAATGCAAAAATAATGTAATCCAGGCCCGCCTCGAGAAGTTTCCGGCTGCGCTCCGGGTTGTTCATTGTGCCGTTGGTGGAGAAACCGATGCGAAGGTTGCGATCGCGGCAAAACTTGATCATCTCAAAGATGCGCGGGTTCAGCATCGGCTCGCCGCCGCCATAAGGAACGGTGAACTCCAAAAATCCTTTTGCCTCGTCGATTACCTTTTTAAACAGAGGCATCGGCATGTCCACCGGCTCAAAATGCACGAGTTCCCGCGGACACATGGGACAAAAGAGATTGCATTTGCCGGTAGCTTCCAGGAGCAAATATTTCGGCCCGCCCGCAACGACTGTCTTACCGGCCATATAGCTCCACAATATGGCCAATCGATTTCTCATATGAGCCATGGATTGTTTCATACGCCGGCGCAGCCCCCCGAGGCTTAAGTCCGAAATGATAACAGCCCCGGTTATCGCAGGCAAGGACGGGCGGCGGAATCGCACCACCGCGGCAAGGTCGCGGACCGAGCCAATGCTGCTAACTTAAGCGATAATTCAAAAAGCCGCCATGAATTCCACAAACCTTTCCATCTATCAGCCGGCGCTTTAGGGCCATTTTCGTGGAATTCGTGAAATTCGTGGCCGTCTGATTTCTGCTCAAGGATGAATCTCCTCTTAACTTATCAGCATGAGGACCGAGCCGCGAAACCTCTTTGTTTTGCTGGAGATTCGATGTAAGTTCACGATGGATCGCATCGACTTCCTTGCTGGCGGAGATCTCAGCGTTTGTTTCTGCTTGCGGCTGGAGAATCGGGTAGAGCAACCCGAACTGAAAACCGTGCACCAGGGGAATGTGAATAACATCTATGGCTGCCGAGACGCAAATAGGTAGGACGGGGGCGCGGCTGGCGACCATCTTACCCATGGTCGTTCTGCTCTGGGGGGTGAACATTGTCTGGCTGCGGCGTGACACCCGTCCGCCGGTTTGGGACATGGCTTTGCACCAAACCTATGCTCTCAATTATCTCCCGCACACGTCAGGAGCGGCGCCCGCGCCGCTGACATCGCGCTCCGGCAACTATCCGCCGTTTGTCCATCTCGTGATTGCTTTGTGCTATTTCGTATTTCATCCCGGTCCACACATCGCGGTTCTGGCGAACATCCCGGCCACCGTTTTACTTCTGTGGTCGGTCTACCTTCTGGGAGAGGACTTGGCAGGATTTGAGGCGGCGCGCTGGGCATGCCTGCTGACAACTCTGACGCCGTATCTGATGTGGTTTTCGCGCGAGACTATCCTCGATTACTGGCTCGCAGCCTGGGTAGCGGCAGGCCTGGTGGCGCTCCGTAAGGCTGAAGATTTTCAATCCCACGCTCGAAGCCTATTGTTTGGGTTGATCTGTGCTCTCGGCATGCTCAGCAAGTGGTTCTTTGCGGGATTTTTGCTGTTTCCATTTGCATTAGTCTGCATCAGGTCTCGGATCTGGAAGGATCACGGCCGCTTGCGTCACATGGCTGATGCGCTCCTGCTTGCGGGAGCATTGGCGGGAATATGGTATCTCCCCAATCTGGGCCATCTGGCGCGCTACTTTTTCGAAAATGCGCAAATCGGTGCTCTCGAAGGCGAGCCGCGCGTCCTGTCATTCCAATCACTTATCTACTACCTCAGGCTTCTAGAGGGATACCAGCTTTTTGGAATCCTATTCCTTTTGCTGGCGCTATCCTCGGCTTTCGTCTGGAAGCGTCGTCTGTTGCGCGATAGCGCGTTTCTGCTGGCTGCCGTGTGTGGTGGATGGGCCCTCATGACCCTTCTGCGCACCAAGGATCCACGTTTTACCATGCCGCTGCTGGGTCCGCTTGCGATCGTGTCCGGCGCGTGGCTCGGCTCCTTCGACAAAATTTGGTGGAAGCGGGCGCTCAAGATCGGCCTTGTTGTTTTGCTGTGCTTTCAGGCCTATGCCGCCAATTTCGGCGTGCGCTGGATTCCAAAAGAAGTCGTATTGGCACAGGGCTACCGCGGAAGCGTCTCTTGGAATTGGAATCTGTATCTTCAGGATTATTTCCAACTTCTCGGCTCGCCGCGGCGAGAAGACTGGAAGCTAGATGAGATTTTAGCCAAGGTGAAGGAAGACGCACGACGCAGCGGAGCCAGGCTAACACTGGCTCTCACGGCCGATCTGCCCTTATTCAATTCTGAAAATCTCCAACTCATGGCACGATTGCGCGGCTTCCCGCTCCACATCGAGCATCTTCGAACGGTTCATGATGGCATCAAGGCCTTCGACGATTACGACTATATCGTCATGACCGAGCGAGAGCAGGGAATGGGCTGGACCACTACCAACAGCCGCGCCCTGAATCAGATCATCGTCGACCATCCAGAAACCTTCCGCGTTATCGGGTTGTACCTCTTGCCCGACGGAAATGGCGCGCGGCTTTATTCGGTGCACCATCATCCTGAATCGGTTGCACGGAAACGCGCGGACGATCCGAAGGGCGCAAGAGAGGTTCGCGGGAGCGATTCACCGGTTGGCTTCCTTTCGCCGGGGCAGGAGTTTTTCCTCAAGCCTGAGTGGGTGTTATGAAACCTACTATCCGCACTCCAACCCTGCGCAGGTTTCAGGTGCAACGCGACCTCGCGGTACTAGTCCTGGTCGTGGCCGGATGCGCGGCGCCGTTTCTGTCTCAGCCGTTCCACATGGACGATAACTTCTATATGGATATGGCGCACGGCGCGCGCGCGCACCCGCTTTATCCGTACGACGCAGCCTACGATTTCGGCGGCTATCACGCGAGCGACACCGGTTCTCATTCGCATCCCCCGCTCGAAACGTATCTGCTGGCTGCAGTGCAGCATTTCTTCGGTGAAGGGGAAGGCTGCGAGTGGACTTATCATTCGATATTTCTGTTTTTCCCCGTGCTCGGGGCGTGGTCCCTGTATTTCATTGCGGCGCGTTTTGTGGAGAGGCCTCTCTGGCCATCGCTCGCGTTCGCGGTCTGCCCGGTAGTGTTGGTCATGGGGCATACCTTGATGACAGACATTCCAGCGGTTTCCCTGTGGCTGGCTGCTATTGCCTGTTTTCTCTATGCGACGGATGCAGGAAGCAGGCGTTTCTATGCAGCAAGCGCCGGGCTGCAGGTTGCGGCCGTGCTCTTCAGTTATCAGGCTGTGGCGCTTGCGCTCCTTCTCGGCTACTACCAAATCCGCAAGCGGGGGCGCGCCATAGGCTGGATCGCGTTGCTCCTGCCGTTAGTCGTCCTCAGCGCGTGGCTGACCATGAGCTCCCTGCATTATCACAGGCTGGTGCTCGCCGGCACGGCCGGATACGTGCAATCGCTCGGATTTCTGTCTCCAGCCGTCATCGGCACAAAAATGCTGGCGTTTCTGGAGTATCAAGGCTGGCTGATTGTGTTTCCGTTTTTCCTGCTCTACCTGTTCGCACGCGGCTTAAAGGGCCGTCTATTCGCCTTAGCCGCGCTGGGCGCGCTCTACCTGGCGGAGGCCGTTGTTCCGGATTATCGTCCGCTGGATAAAGCAATCTTCGTAATTGGCCTGATCGGAGGGGCATTTGTGGTCGCACACATGGGCATGCTGGCCGGCCGGGCTTTTCGCAAACGCAATATGGAAAGCTGCGAATTCGAGAACGTTATGGCCCAGTTCCTGGTTCTCTGGTACTTTGGGGATGCGGTCTATTGCCTGTTCGTTCTTCCCGCAGGTTCGGCGCGCTATGTCTTGCCGCTGGTTGCCCCGGTGCTGATTCTCTTTTTCAGGCGTCTCGAAGTGATGGAGATTTCCGAATACAGGGCTGAACGCGCGCCGCTCATGAATTCTGCCATGGTGGCCAGCGGAAGCCTAGTGCTGACGTTGGCGTGGGGACTGTTTCTCGCTCAGGCGGATTTTGAATTCGCCAGAATCTATCCGCGGGCAGCTTCAGCCTTCGAGCGCATTTCGGCGGGCTTGGATGCTTACCTCACAGGAGAATGGGGGTTTCGATATTATTTCAGCCGCGTCGGAGCAAAACCGCTGCCCGCGGACGAGTCTGCGGTACACGGTGGAACTTTCATTGTCATACCGAAGCTGGCCATGCCCTATGGCATGCCCGCGGATCTCCAGTCGATGACGATGCCGTTCGCACGACTGACTTTCGATGTGAGGACGCCGTTCCGAACAATGGATGTCAGCACCCCCGCCGGCTTTTACTCAACGGGTTGGGGCCTCATCCCATTCTCCCTTTCTACGCGGAGCCTCGAGACCCTCGAAATTCGGCAGGTCAATTTTATGGTGGAGCGGCTGCCGTGGGCTCGCATCGAGTGCGCCGGCGGAGTGATGCCCTGGCCCGGTCTGGTTTTCACAGGAGATCGGGCGCTCGCCGTCCTGGCGCTGCCGGGCACGCGCATAACCTACCCATGGACTACGCGCGTGCCCATGCGCCTGGATCTCGCAATCGGCCTCGTGCCGGACCGCTCCGCGACCCCCACAGATGCGGCACTCGATTTTATGATTCAGGCGCGGGACGCGCGGGGGCATGTTGTGGAGGAATTCAGCAGGACGCTGAATCCTGGATCTAATCCCAAAGACAGAGAATGGCAACCGGTGCGCATTCTGCTGCCGGCGGCGAGCTCAGGAGGGGAAACTCTGCTATTCGAGGTTCAGGCCCGAGGCAAGAGCACCGCCACCTGTGCTTTCGCACAGTCGATCTTGACGCCGCAATGACGGGGGGGCAGCCGTGGAGCCGTGGAAAGATTTGAGCAAACCACATCCGGCGCATCGCAGGCCATGGATGATCTGTGTCTTGGGCTATTTGCTTCTCGTAATTGGCTGTGATTCCGCTCGATCATCGCGAACCTTCGCCGACCGCTTTGCCGTTGTAGCCGGTGGGGGAACGCACGATTCGTTTCAACAACATACCCCAGTCGTGCGGAACGGCAGGCAGGAAGATGCGACGATCCTGGTGGCTCCCATCACCGTCCGGGCCAACCTCGCAGGATATCACGGCGCGCTGCGGTTGAGCCTGTTGGCGACACCCGTGTTCAATATCGGCGATGGGATCCAGATGGATGTCTTCCTGGTGAATGGGAGCAATCGGAATAGGATCTGCAGCCGCTACTTTGATGCCGGGCGCAACGCGGCGGACCGCCAGTGGATTGCGATGGATGTGCCGCTGGACTTGTGGAACAGACAAGACTCCCAGGTGGAGGTGCAGGTTTCCGGAGGTCCGCAGGGGGATTTGGTAGCGGATTGGCTGGCACTTGCTGAGGTGCGAATAGACGGCCGGCGATCCGGATAAAGGCCTCTCCCGCAAATTCGCCATGGCAGAAGGCCTCGAACTAGTATATGGTTGAGTGGGCGCAGCTTGTAAGGTGAACTGTACCCATTTTTAGGGTTGCAGACAACACCTGGCGGTGTTAGACTAATAGCTTTGTCAGCGCTGGCGTAGCTCAGTCGGTAGAGCAGCTGATTTGTAATCAGCGGGTCGGGGGTTCAAATCCTCTCGCCAGCTCCATTTGAAGCGGGCGTAGCGCGTGTTTCTGCGGTGGTGGCGGCTGCGGGAACAGGAATGGAGAGGCCGAGCGCGGTGCGGAGCACAGTTTAGAGTTCACTATTCGGGTGCAGTGATCGGAAAAGAGGTTGGTTTGCGCAGGTCCCCGGATCCACTCCCGAATTGAGGACAGGCCAGAGAATCCCGCATTTGCAAGGCTTTCGGACAGGTGGTCGAGCGGTTAATGGCACTGGGCTGTAAACCCAGCGACCTTCGGGTCTACGGAGGTTCGAATCCTCCCCTGTCCACCAGCAACTCTTTTTAGAGAGCGGGAGTAACTCAGTTGGCAGAGTCATAGCCTTCCAAGCTATTGGTCGCGGGTTCGAGTCCCGTCTCCCGCTCCAGAGTTTCAGCCCACGTAGCTCAGTCGGCAGAGCGCGTCCTTGGTAAGGACGAGGTCATCAGTTCGATTCTGATCGTGGGCTCCAGGCTACTGCAGGACGAGGCAGCAATAGCAAGTTGGGTGACATAGGCATCGAAGCAATCATCAGGTCCAGGATGTAGCACGACGAGGAGATACGCACATGGCGAAGGAGAAATTCGATCGCAGCAAGCCGCACGTGAACATAGGGACGATCGGGCACATAGATCATGGGAAGACGACGTTGACATCGGCGATCACGCAGGTACTGCACAAGCTGGA
>Ga0187861_10004003_pt1 | contig 12599 bp, 11 predicted proteins | sample June2016WEW_10_1_3_FD_132986 | JGI IMG/M metagenome (GOLD analysis project Ga0187861, IMG submission 132986) | Peatland microbial communities from SPRUCE experiment site at the Marcell Experimental Forest, Minnesota, USA - June2016WEW_10_100 | ecosystem: Environmental > Terrestrial > Soil >...
TCCGATTATGCTCTGGGCGACATGATGACTTCCCGAGAACGAGTTCTGACGGCCCTGGACCATCGGCAACCGGATCGCGTGCCGATTGACTTGGGCGGCACGGTGGTCTCATCCATCGCCCTTTCGACGTACGCCGCCTTGCGCAGCCACCTCGGCCTGCCCAGCCAGCCGCTCCGCGTCCTGGAGACGGTGCAGCAGATCGCGGTGGTGGACGACGGCGTGCTGGACATCCTCGGGGCGGATGTCATTCCCGTCTTCGCCAATCCACCCGCCGGCTACCAGCCGCGCTTTGTGGCTGAAGCGGGCCGTGGCGAGTCGTTCCGGGACGAGTTCGGCGCCACGCTGCGGAAACCGCCGGGCTGCTTCTACTACGACTGGCAGGAGTTCCCTTTGAGCGCGCCGTCGCTCGAAGCCCTGCAGCAGATGCCCTGGCCGGACCCCGCCGATCCGGCCCGTTACCGGGGACTGCGCGAGCGCGTGCGGCAATTGCGGGCCGCCACCGATCGCGCACTGTTTGGCATGGCGCCTTGCGGCCACGACCTGTTCAACCAGTTGCTGCGCGTGCGCGGCATGGAAGAAGGGTTCATGGACCTGGTGGCCAACCCGGACTTCGCCGAGGCGTTTCTGGAACGCTTGACCCGGACCATCTGCCAGGCCCAGGAGTTGTTCCTGGGTGCAGTCGGCGACCTGATTGATGTCCACTTTACCGCGGACGACCTGGCCGGCCAGAACGGGCCGCTGATCTCGCCCGCGCTCTACCGGCGGCTGCTCAAGCCGCGCTGGGCGCGAATCCTCCAGACCATCAAAGCCCGCACCAAGGCCAAGATCCTGTACCACAGTTGCGGCGCGCTCGGCGCCTTCCTGCCCGATTTGATCGAGCTCGGCGTGGACATCATCAATCCGGTCCAGGTCTCCGCGGCGGGCATGGACACCGCGGAACTGAAGAAGAAGTACGGGAAGCGCCTGGCTTTCTGGGGCGGCGGCTGCGACACGCAGCACGTGCTGAACCTGGCCGGCCCGGACCAGGTGCGCGCCGAAGTGCGCCGCCGCATCCGCGATCTTGCGCCTGGCGGCGGCTTCGTCTTCAATCCGGTGCACAACATCCAGCCGCTGATCGAACCGGCCAACATCATGGCGCTGTTCCGGGCGGCACAGGAATTCGGACGATACCCGATCCGGGGGTAAGGCAGATGAGCAAGGCGAACGTCTTCGATCTGACGGGCCAGGTGGCCGTGGTGACAGGTGCTGCGCGCGGGTTGGGCGCGGCGGCGGCTATCGGCCTGGCGGAGTTTGGCGCCGATGTGGCCGCGATTGATCTCTCCGCCGAGAATTGCGGGAGCACCGTGGCGCAGGTAAAGTCCCTGGGCCGCAAGTGCTTCGCCTACGCCTGCGACGTGTCCTATTACGAGCTGGTGCGTGACACCGTGCAGCACATCCACAACGAATTTGGCCGGCTGGACATCCTGGTGAACATCGCGGGTATCACGGCCCGCATCCCCACCGTGGATATCCCGCCTGAGACCGTCCGCCGGCTCACTGAGGTCAATTACTACGGCACGTTCTGGATGTGCAAGGAGGCCGGCCGCATCATGCTCCAGCAAGGCCGCGGCGCCATCGTCAACATGTCCGCCTTGGGCGGCGGGTTCCTGGGCACTGGCAGAGGCAATGCCGCGTACAGCTCCACCAAGGGCGCCATCGCGGCGCTGACCAAGGAGCTGGCTTGCGAATGGGGCACGGCGGGCATCCGCGTCAATGCCGTGGCCCCTTGTTGGTTCCAAACCGAGATGAACGCCGGCAGCATCTTCGCCAACAAGTCCTTCATGGCGCAGGTGCTGACCAAGCTGCCCATGAAACGGATCGGACAGCCGCGCGAACTGGTAGGCCCGATCGTGTTCCTGGCCAGCGCTGCGTCATCCATGCTCACCGGGCTGGTCTTGCCTGTGGACGGCGGCGCGGCGGCCACGTGTCCCATCGAATGGCAACCACAGGCGGGTGACAAGTGACAGGGCCTGGGAGCGCGGGCGTCCCGCCCGCCCATGCAGTTGGCGGACGACAGGTGAATTATGGCAAATGACAAGAGTTATGCCCGCGCGCGTGTTGTGCCAGTGGCCGGCGGGACGCCGGCGCTCCCAGGCGCGCATTATACCCGCGCGCGTGTTGTGTCATGCCATAATTCCCATGCTTCCCATAACTCCCATCGGGCTCGCCGGCGCGCGTGTTATCCCAGGTGAGGACCGCAGATGAGCGCCAAGACTCCCGAGGAACTGCTCGACCGCCACGAGGCCTTCCTGCACTGCCGGCCGGTGGAGCGCCCTTTGCTCGGGTATTGGTGTGGCGGCTACTTCCCGGCCGAGCAGTTCCCGCAGGGCACGGCGCAGTGGGGTGCGGACCGGGTGCTGACGCCAGAGGACGTTTCTTTCGCGGGCTTCGCCGGCGACTACGAGAACCTGTATCGCCGGCACCGGGACGTGGACGACGACTTCTTCTACGCAGGCTCGGCCTACTGGGGCATCCCCTGGGCGGAAGCCATTCTGGGGTGTCCAATCGTCGTCGCAGCAGCCAACTGCCGGGCGGAGGTACTCCTTGGGAGCGCCGGCGTCCCGCCGGCCCCGCTGGAGCTGGACGGCAATCGCTGGTTCGAGGCCCTGGTGCGCTTCACACGCGAACTGGTTGCCTTCGCGGACGGACGGTTCCCGGTCTGTCCACCGCTGCTGCGCGGTCCGGGCGACTGCGCCAGCGCCATGCTGGGAGGCATGGAATTCATCACTGGATTCTTCGATACGCCCGAGCGGATGATTCAGTTGCTGGACCACTGTGCGCGCGTGCGCCTGGCGGTGCTGGAGCGGCTCCGCGCGATCATCCCCGCCTGGCACGGCACGCACGCTGCCGGCGGCTATCCGAGCAAGGTGTGGTGCCGGAAGACCGTCGCGTACAACCAGGACGACTCCGCGGCGCTGCTCAATCCCCCGCTCTTCAGAGAATTCCTCTTGCCGCTGGAACGCCGGATGTGCCGGACTGCGGAGGTGAACTTCATCCATCTCCACTCGTCCTGCCGTTATCCTGTTGATATCCTGCTTGAGGACCGCTCGTACGACGTGCTGGAAGTCAACATTGACCACCGGGGCATGGGTCCGCCCGTGCGCGAACTGCTGCCGCTGTTCCGGAAGATCCAGGCTGCCGGACGCCCCTTGCTGCTGTGGGGCGAGTTCAGCGCCGAGGACTGGAAACTGGTCCATAGCGAACTCGCGCCCGTGGGGTTGAGCTTGCAGCCGTTCGCGCCGCGCCCTTAACCCGGATTTCTGAACACAGAGGACACAGAGGAACCCAGAGGAAGAAGGGAAGGAATCACAGAATGCAGAATAATCCACAACAAGAAGCTGTTCCTCTGTGTACTCCGAGTCCTCTGTGTTTAGTGAGTGATGTTGGGAGGAGGCGACAATGAACAAATTGGCCGAGGAGATCCGCGCCGCCGAAGTGCCGCCTGGAGCGGTGCGCTTATGGTGGCTGGGCCAAGCGGGGTTCGCCTTCAAGGCGCCTGGCGGCCTGGTCGTGTACGCCGATCCATATCTGTCGGATGCGGTGGAACGGCTGCACGGCTTCAAGCGGCTGTCCTTGGCGCCGCTGGCCGCGGAGGACATCGCCGCCGCTCTGGTCGTGATCACGCATGAGCATACCGACCACCTGGACCCCGACGCGCTCCCCGTGATTGCCAGACGCAATCCCCAATGCCGCTTTGCCGCGCCGGTGGGCTGTACCGAAGGCTTGCGCAACGCCGGGGTCGAGCCGGGCCGCCAGGTGTTGCTGGAGCCGAACCAGTCGCGCGATTTGGGCGGCGTGACAGTGCACACGGCGCCCGCGGACCACGGCGATTTTTCTCCGTCGGCCCTGGCCCTTGTCCTGGACTTCGGCGGAGTGCGCATCCTGCTCAGCGGCGATACCTCGTTGCGCACGGCCCTTTTCAAGCGGCTCTTTGACCTGCGTGTGGACGTGCTGCTGCCGTGCATCAACGGCGTCTTCGGGAACATGAACCACCTTGACGCCGCCATGATGGTCCGGGAAGCCGCGCCGCGGATTGCCATTCCCTGCCATTTCTGGACCTTTGCCGAACAAGGCGGCGGCGACCCCGCCGGATTCCTGGACGCGTGCAGGCGCTTTGCGCCGGACGTAAAGGCTCTGTTGCTGAAGCCGGGAGAGGGCCTTACAATTACCCGGCGGGAGGACCGATGAATTTCAGTTACGTGCTGCCCGACCCCTGCTCGTATCGCCGCTGGCAAGACTTCGAGTCGGACTTGGCGTGCCTGAAGCGGACCGGCTACGACGCGGTGGAGTTGCAGATCAGCGACCCGGCGGACCTGGATGAAACGCGCCTGCGCCGCGCGCTCGACGCGGCCGGCTGCCCGCTGTGTGCATTCCAGACCGGCGGCACCTATGCCACCCGCGGCAATTGCCTGAGCACCCCCGACGACAGCATCCGGGTGCGGACCACCGAACTGCTGAAACGTTTCGTTGAGCTGGCTGCGCGCTGGCAGGCGGTGATGGTCTTTGGTTCGCTTCAGGGGCGGCTGAAGGATGAGCCCGATCGCGGCGCGGGCGCACGGCGGATCGCCGCGGCCCTGGCCGAGGCGGGACGCCAAGCCTCGCAGCAGGGCGCCGTTATCGCTTTCGAGCCCGTCAACTACTCGGAGGTCGGATTCCACAACACGATCGCGGAGGTGGCGCAGGTGGTGCGCAGCCTGGCCCTGCCGGGTCTGCGAATGATGGTGGACACCTACCACATGAACATCGAGGAGCGGGACATGCTCGCCCCGCTGGCGGGCATCGCCGACATCCTGGCGCATGTACATCTGTGCGAGACCAACCGCAACGTCCTGGGCAGCGCGCACTGGGACACTGCCGCGTTCCTGGTGGAGCTGCGGCGGCTCGGATATGGGGGCTACTGTTCCGTCGGCGTCTACAACACGACGCTCGAGGCCGGCGAGTGCATGAGCCGGTGCATGGCGGAACTGCGGAGGGGGCACGTTTAGTTCGGAACTTGTTTTTGCGCCAAAAAGAATGCACGCGTGCCCGCACAGGCGTGGTACTATCTACAACAGGAAAGTTTACCAATGCCTAGCAAAGCAGTTGTGAAGATCGTTCACCAGTATCTGCGGGAGGTGGAGCGAGCAGGGATTCCCGTGTTCGCCGGCGTTCTTTATGGCTCGCAAGCCCGCGGCGATGCGCGCAAAGACAGCGATATTGACCTGCTGGTCGTTTCAGCGCGAGTCAAACCTCGCCGGCCAGCGCACGATGTCCAATTGCTGTGGCAATTGCGTGGCTTGGTGGATTACCGCATCGAGCCATTGCTGGTCGGGATGCGGCGTTGGGAGCAGGATGATGGTTCTCCCTTGTTGGCAACCATCCGCAAGGAAGGCTGTTTGATCCCCCCGCAACGCACGGTTCCTCTGAGACGCCGGAGGTCGTGATTGAGGATAGCGCCCGTTCATTGCGGGCGAGGCGGCTGGTGGCCACAGAATGAAGAAGAGGGAATTGCTTACATGGGCGCTCTTCCTATTTATCCAACGGAAGCTGTTGGATAATCAAGTTGGACGTGCCCGGAACTCATGAGGATGGCTGTGCATCCACTGACGCGGAAGCGCAAACTCATCGTACTGCTCGTTGTCGTCGTGGTGCTCTCGGCGACTTGGTTCGTCGCCAATCCTCCAGGACGATTCGGGTGGTGTTGCTTCGGTTATGCAACATACGGCGCCTGGCCGCGGGTCATCTCCGATTTCCAGGTTCGCGCGGACGGCAACGTTCGCAAGGTGGAAAAGACACACCAGTTGTCTTTCGAACGGATTGAATGGCTCCTGGATTCGAATCCGGAGGTTCTGATTATTGCGCTGGGTTGGGACGGGGTCACCACACCCGATGATCGGATTCGTGAATACAAGGGATGCGAAGTTCACATTCTCAGAAACAAAGAAGCGATTGACCTCTTCAACCGATTGAAGCATTCCGGGAAACGTGTTGCGATTCACTACCATTCCACATGCTAATGAGCCGCGGGGGCAAGATTACGCGCCCGTGAAATGCGCTATGGCAGTTCCAGGGCAGTTCCAGGGACACCCCACTTATCTCCGGGTTTTTCGGGGAAATTCCCGAAACTTCCCGCCTTACCCTGGCTTGATCACCCCCACCGGCTTCCCCAGCCCTACCACATCCCCCTCGGCGGCGAGCAGCTTTACCAGCACTCCGTTGGCCGGCGCTTCGATCTCCACGGTGGACTTGTCGGTCTCGACTTCGAGCAGGCTTTCTCCCGCGACCACGCTCTGGCCCAGGCCCTTCTTCCAGCGGATGATCTTCGCTTCCTCAATCGTCAAATCCATGTTGGGGATGAGGATCGGCACGCCGTCGCCCACGAGGATGGGTGCTGCAGCCGCGGTGGCACTACGGAGCGCCGGCGTCTCGCCGGCACGGGCCGCCGGGACGGCGGCGCTCCCAGGCGGGCGCGCAGCCTGCGGATGCCTGGGCCGCGGCGCGCGGCCTGAGAGCACTGCCTGGGCCGCAGCCACGACTTTCGGCGCAGTCACCATCACCGCGCTCTCCAGTGACGGACTGAACGGGAAGGGCACGCGCTGCGTGTGCAGGCGGCCGACCGGAGCATCCAGGTCGTCGAAGGCATACTCCATCATCGCGGCCGCGAGTTCCGCACCGACGCCGAACATGGACCAAGCCTCATCCACGACCAGCAGGTGCTGGGTCTTGTGCAGGCTGGCGGCAACAGTTTCAACGTCGAGCGGCACGATGGTCCGCAGGTCAATGACCTCGCAGAAGACGCCTTTCTGGCTGAGCTGTTCGGCGGCCTCCAGGCAAACGCGCGTCGCCAAGCCGCAGGTCGCGATGGTAAGATCCCGGCCCGGCCGCACGACCGCGGCCTGGCCCAGCGGGACCAGGTGCTCGCCGGCGGGGACCGGCCCCTTGGAACTGAAGAGGGCCTTGTGCTCCATGAACAGGACCGGGTCTCCGGCGCGCAGGGCAGTCTTCATCAGGCCCTTGGCGTCGGCCGGGTTGGAGGGCACGACGACGAGCAGCCCCGGACAGTGGGCGAAGGCCGGATAATAGGCGCCGCTGTGATGCGCTCCGGCGCACTTGATCATGCCCATCGGCGCCCGCACCAGCAGCGGCACGTGGACCTGCCCGTTGCTCATGTAGCGCAGCTTGCCGGCCATGTGGATGATCTGGGTGGCGGCATCGAACATGAAGTCGGCGAACATCAGGTCGGCCACGGCCCGGCAGCCGGTCGCCGCGGCGCCGACGGAGGCGCCCGTAAAGGCCAGCTCGCAGATGGGCGTGTCTATCACCCGCCGGCTGCCAAACTCCTTCCACAGGTCCTTGCTGTGGCCGAAACAACCGCCGCGCTCGGCAATGCCCTCGCCCAGGTAGATGAGGTTCGGATCGCGGCGCATCTCCTCGGCCACACCATCGCGCACGGCCTCCATCCAGCCTTGGAGCGCCGCCGTCCCGGCGGCACTGGCCGGCGAGACGCCGGCGCTCCCAACAGGCATGGGGGGATTGAGCGGCTCGGCATAAACGTTGTCGTACAGTTTTGCGGGGTCGGGATCGGGCGAGGACTCGCTGAACCGAATCGCCTCCCGAATCTGCTCCTCCACCCGGCGGTCAAGCTCCGCCAACTCTCCCGCCGTGGCCAGTTGCGCCTCTTCGAGCAGCAGCTTGCGGAAGGCTGCGATGGGGCAGCGCTTTTTCCACGAGTTGAGTTCCTCTTCGCTCCGATAACCGCCAAAGGGCGGATCGCCTTCGTGATGGCCGCACCAGCGGTACGTGAGCGACTCGATCAGGGTGGGCCCCTCTCCGGCCCGCGCCCGCGCCACGGCCTGGCGGGCCACCTCCCAGACAGCCAGCACGTCGTTGCCATCCACCGTGACTCCAACGCAGCCGAACGCGGCGGCCTTGCTGGAGATGCGGGTGTTGGCCGTGGCCTTGTACAAGGCCGTTTGCGTGGCGTAGAGATTGTTCTCGCAGACGAACAGGACCGGCAGCTTCTGGACGGTGGCGAAGTTGATGGATTCCAGGAACGCGGCGTGGCTGGTCGCGCCGTCACCAAAGAAGGCGGCGGCTACCTGGCCGCTGCCGCGGACCTTGGCGCTCAGCGCGGTGCCCACGGCCGCCGGAATGCCGCTGGCCACGATGCCCGTGGTGCCAAACAGGCCGACGGAGGGGCAGTACATGTGCATGCTGCCGCCCCGCCCGCCGCAACAGCCCCCGGTCTTGCCGAGCAGCTCCGCCATGACCGCCCCGGGCGGGACGCCCTTGGCCAGCACGTGGCCATGCCCGCGGTGCGTGCTGGTGATCCAATCGTCGTTGCGCAGATTCGCGCACACGCCGACGGCAGTCGCCTCTTCGCCGATGTACAAGTGGATGAAGCCGGGCCAGCGGCCGGCGCGGTAGAACTCTTGCGCCGTGGACTCGAAGCGGCGCAGGAGGACCATCCGTTCGTAGAGGCGCAGCAAGTCCTCCTTCTTGAGGCCGGGAGGGAGAACGCGACGAGGAGGAGCGTTCTCGGTAGAAGCTGCAGGCACTGTACGGTTGGACATGTCACTCGCCTTTCTCGTAACAATTCAATCCGAGCCGCGACCGTAAGGGAGCGGACACTGCCGCTTGCTTACGCGCGCGGCTCGGAGACTGAACGGTTACTCTTTCTCCAGGATGACGGGGTTGGTCAGCGTGCCGATCTTTTCCAGCTCAACGCTCACTGTGTCGCCCGCTTTCAGCCACACGGGCGGCTTGCGCGCAAAGCCGACGCCGTGCGGCGTGCCGGTCAGGATCACGGTCCCGGGCAGCAGCGTGGTGCTGCCGCTGAGGAACTCGATCAACGCCGGCACGTCGAAGATCATGTCGTCGGTGCTCCAGTCCTGCATCACCTGGCCGTTGAGGACCGTCTTGATTTTCAACGCGTTGGGGTTTGGAATCTCATCGGGTGTAACCAGGCAGGGGCCGAGGGGAGCAAAAGTATCGAAGGTCTTGCCGCGGCACCACTGGCTGCCGCCCCAGCGGCCTTGCCAGTCGCGGGCGCTCACATCGTTGGCGGCCGTGTAGCCCAAGACATAGTTGAGCGCCTCGGCCTTGCGGACGTTCTTGCAGCGCCGGCCAATGACCACCGCCAATTCGCACTCGTAGTCCACTTCCTGGCTGGCCAGGTGTCCGGGCAGCACGATGGGGTCGCCGGGGTTCTGCGCCGCGGTGGTGGCTTTCATGAAGAGCACCGGGAACTGCGGCAGGGCCGCCTTGCCCTCCGCGGCGTGGCGGCGATAGTTCAAGCCAATGCACAGGATGTTCACCGGCGCCACGGGGGCCAGCAGCTTGCGCACCTCGGCCCGTTGGCGCGTGACCTCATATTGGCCGAAGATATCGCCGGCGATGAGCAAAGCCGTCAGTAGGTCAGGCTTTCCAGCCTGACCGTCAGGCTGGAAAGCCTGACCTACGTCCAGCGCGCCGAGGCGGGTGTTGCCCTGGGCATCTTCAAAGCGGACCAGTTTCATGGGTTTCTCCTTGTGGGGGCTTAGCCTGAACTATTCACCGCAGAGACGCAGAGAACGCAGAGGGGATTAGAACCAAAAGATCTTCTGTTCTTTTCAATGTTTCTTTCTCTGCGTTCTCTGCGTCTCTGCGGTGAATCCGTTTAGCTCTTGAGCTTGTCCTTCTCGATCAAGGTCGCGATCCTGGCCATGCGCTGCGGGTCGCACGGTTCCAGGGGCGAGAGCGGCCTGCCCGAGCCCAGCCCCAGAACCGCCAGCGCGTACTTGATTCCCGACAGCCAGCACGGGCCGGAGAGAGGCAGGGTCTCCCGCAGCACTTCCACTCTGGCCATCAACTGGCCCACTGCGCTACGGTCGCCGCGCCTGCCGGCTTCGTACAGGCGCAGGAAAGTCCCGAGGTCGTAGTTTGCGCACACAGGGACTATGCCTCCCGCGCCCGCCAGCAGCGCCTCGCCGGCGGTGTGCTCATCGCCGGCCAGGACGGTCAGGCCCGCATCAGGGGCGCGCTGGAGCAGTCCCTTGAGATACCCCCAATCGCCCGAGCTTTCCTTGCAGCAGCGGATCCAGCCGCGCCGCGCCATTTCGCAGACGGTGTCCACTGCCAAGCTGCTGCCCGTGCACTGCGGGATGTTATACGCGATCAACTCCGTGTCCACAGCGGCTTCCTTCGCCGCGCCGAACAGCCGCAGGTGTTCGCCGGCCGTTTTCCCAGGGATGTAGAACGTCGGCGTGAGCACGAGGTAGCGGTAGCCGAGGCCCTTGAGCACCTTGATTTTCTCGCAGACCCGGCGGGTGGACGTCTCCATCACGCCGCCCAGCAGGGGCAGTTCCGCGCCGACTTCGTCCACGGCGGTCTCAGCCATGCGCCGCCACTGCGCGGCGGCCAGCAGCGGCCCCTCGCCAGCTGAGCCGCCGACGAAAATGGCATGGACACGCAGGTCCACCAGCCGGCGGAGAACTTTGCGGAACACCCCTGCATCCACGTCTTCTGCCGCGTCAAGCGGGGTGATGACGGGGACGACCACGCCGTGCGGCACTTCGTTGCTCATGCTCAGCTCCACAGTTTACCCTCTCCCCTGTGGGGAGAGGGTGGCGCTTTAGCGCCGGGTGAGGGGGCCACGCCTGGCTCGTCCTCGCCCCCTCACCCCGCGTTCGCTAAAGCTCACGTCGGCCCTCTCCCCACGGGGGAGAGGGGACCGCGCCGCCCGCACCGCCTGCACCCATTTGGCAGCCGCGCGAGTTATAGCCGGGGCGTCGCCGGCCGCGTAGGCCGCGGCGTCCAGGCCGTTGGCCAGCAGTGTCACGACCTCCGCGCCGGCGGCGACGTAGTCCTGGACGTTTGCCAGCGTCATGCCGCCGGCGGCCATCAGATGCAAATTCGGGAATGGCCCCAGGATTTCGGCAAAGAACGCCGGCCCGACGCAGACCGCCGGGAACACCTTGATCACATCGGCGCCCAGGCGCAAAGCCTCCATGACTTCGCTGGGCGTAATCGCGCCGGCAATGCTGACGACCCCGTGGCTCCGGCAGGCCTTGATCATCTCCGCGCTGAGGCCGGGGCTGGCGATGAAATCCGCTCCGGCGGCCACGGCCAGGGAGACGCCTCGGCCGTCCAGGACCGTCCCCGCGCCCACCAGCAGCTCGGCAGGCAGGCTGGCGGCGGCCTCCTTCAGCAGGTCCAGAGCATGGGGCATGGTCAGCGTGTACTCGACGCACCCGATGCCGGCGTTGTGGTAAGCTTGGCTGGCAGCCAGGAGGTGTCTCACGTCGCTGGTCCTGAAGACGGGCAGGATGCCCGAGGCGCACATCCGCTCGATCACCTGCTGTTTGCTTAGCATCGGTTTTCCCCCTGTGACAGAACACACGCGCGGGCAAGTCCGATGTAGGGCAAGCTTTCCAGTTTGCCCGGACAAGCTGGAAAGCTTGTCCTACAATCCCGCCCCTCACCACGCGGCCTTCATCCCCAGATCCTGTGCCAGCGCGTGGAGGCTGTCCAGTACGTCCTGCGGCATGGCGATGCCTTGGGCCAGCGCCTGACGGCGTTTCTCCCATTCCATCTCGCCCGGAAGATAGATGCGTTCGGCACCCTTGGCCCTGGGGCGGGAGCGGATGTCGCGGACCAGCGAGTCAATGCGGCTCTTGAACTCGGCGAGCGGCGTGATGGCGCCGACGTCTAAGGCCAGGAACGCCGCGCAGTGCCCGGTGGGCAGGGAGGGATCCGAGTCTATCCAGCCGCGAATCTGGGCCATGGCCGCGCCAGCCGTCAACATCCCAGAGAGCGTCTCGATCAGGAGCGCAAAGCCGTACCCTTTGTGGCCCGCGAACGGCATCAGCGCACCTTTGTAGGGATAGACAAAAGGGTCACTCGTGGGCACGCCCTCCGCGTCCACCAGCCACGTGTCCGGCAGTTTCTGATTGAGCATCTGAGCGATCCGCACCTTCCCGCCGGCCACGGCGCTGGAGGCAATGTCCATGAAGATCGGATCCTCCTCGCCGGCCGGGACGGCGTAGGCAAACGGATTCGTGCCGAAGACCGCCTGCTTGGAACCCGGCACCGCCATGCTGGGCGTATCGTTTGCCATCGCCAGGCCGATCATGCCGGCGCGGGCCGCCAGGAGGGCGTAGTAGCCGGCCGCTCCGAAATGGCAACTGTTCCGCACACCCACGTACGCGAGGCCGGCGCTCCCGGCCTTGCGGATCGCCGTATTCATGGCAAAGACCGACGTGACCATGCCGATTGCGGACTGGCCGTCCACGACCGCCCAGGCCGGACCTTCCCGCACCACGCCAGGCGCCGCCTGCGCCTTGAGACCTCCAGCCCGCAGCCGCCGCACGTAGCCCCGGAGGCTCTTGGTCCCGTGGGTGAAGACGCCGAAGGTGTCGGTTGTCACCAGCACCTCAGTCGTCAAGCGCGCGTGCTCTTCGCTCAGGCCGCAGGTGCGCAGCGCCGCCTGGCAGAATTCTTCAAGAGCGGCCACAGCAACGGTCTTGGTTTCAACCTGCATTTCTCACCTTTCATCCAACGCAGACGATTTTGGATTTTCGATTTTCGATTGCACCACCGGA
>Ga0187861_10004006_pt1 | contig 12591 bp, 6 predicted proteins | sample June2016WEW_10_1_3_FD_132986 | JGI IMG/M metagenome (GOLD analysis project Ga0187861, IMG submission 132986) | Peatland microbial communities from SPRUCE experiment site at the Marcell Experimental Forest, Minnesota, USA - June2016WEW_10_100 | ecosystem: Environmental > Terrestrial > Soil >...
ATTTATTCCAATCTGGCAGCAGCCTACCGCCGGAAGGGTGATACGGCGCGTGCCGAAGAGATGCTCGCAGTACTGGACAAACTCAATAAGGAAGAAATAGAGAGAATCCGAAACGCGCCGGGCGACCGCAAAGCCGGCTACATGGCGAACCCTGTCCCAAAGAAGAAGGATCCAGGCAATCACAACTGATTTCGAATGTATTCATTAAGATACGATGAAAAATAAAAACGCCACGGATTCCACAGATTTCACGGATTTATAAAACCTCTATAAATCGGTGTAATCCGTGGCCGGCTTTTTGCTTTCTCCGAACAACCCCTGCATGGAATTAGCGGGGTTGAATACGATCCCGGCCCCTTGCTCTGAACTGTTTTGCCGATTTATGATCGGGCTTCACTAGAAGCCGGTTTTCTTGAGGGGGAACAGCGATGGTTCAACTTCGACGCATTTGCAATTTTTTTGCCGTTTTGGGATTCATGCTGCCGTCGCTGGACGCCACGGCGGCCGAGCTTTCCAACCGGGCATTCCAGATCCAGTATGACGGCGCCGGCATCCGGAGTCTGAAGCGCACGAACGACGTCCACGACACCGAATACATCGGCGCCAACGGCGCGCTCGGCAACGTGGTGATCCGCTACCGGTCGTCTCCCAACGGCTTCTGGCGCGAACTGCGCGAACTGATCGGACCGGAATCTCAGCAGGGTGCGCAGGCCGTTACGTACCAGGTCGGCACGCTGCTGCCGACGCTGGCAGCCAAGAGCACCGCGAGCGCGGCGGTGGGCGCAGGAAGCTTGCGGGCACTGAACGACGGCCAGGTTCCCTCGTCCGGTGGCCGCGGCGGAGGGCCTGGAGGCCGAGCCGGCGGTCCCGGGGCACCTGGCGGCGCAACTCAAGTCCCGGCGTTCACCTGGGACGGCGCGCGCGGCCAGACCCAATGGGTGCAGTACACGTTCCCCACGGACGAGGAGGTCTCCCGGGCCGAGGTGTTCTGGGTTGCCGAGGCGAACGTCACTCTGCCTCAATCGTGGCGTCTGCTCTATCGCGACGGCCGGGAGTGGAAGGCAGTGCGCAGCCGTGCTCCTTATGCGCCGGTGCCGAATGCCTTCACGGTCGTAGAGTTTGAGCCGGTCAGAACGTCGTCGATGCGAATCGAAGTTACGCTGGCGCAAAACGAGACCGCCGGCGTCGCGGAGTGGCGCGTCGGACCCGCGCAGGTGCCGGTGCCGGCCGCCGATCTGAAGGTGAATCAGACGTTCAAGCTCGACGGCGAAGTCCTGGACTGGACTCTCACGCTGGCCAACGACGGCGCCAGGCCACTCGAAATCGCCGACCTTGCGGTACCGTTCAACTTTGCCGAGCGCACCGGCGCGCGCGGCGAGATTTACACTCGCAAGCTCCTGCGCCACTCACTGGTCGCCGGGCACGGCTCCTGGATTTACTGGCAGCGCAGCGGCGGCGACGGTCCGTATCTCGTCATGACTCCCATGGGCCAAACCGGGTTCGAGTACTTCGATAACTCAGGTGGAGCCTTCACGCCTTACATCCACGCGCAGGCGGCCGAAGCAGCGGCGATTGCCACGGGCGGGAACTGGCGCTTGCCGGTCTCGAGCCTGAAGCTCGCACCCAAGGGTGCTGCCGGCGCTTCAGTCACGTACTCATTCCGATTTCAATGGGCGAAGGATTTTGCGGCTGTGCGCGACGTGCTGTTCAAGGAGAACAAATTCGATACCGTGATCGTGCCGGGGATGACAATCCCGAGCGACCTGCCGGCCATGATCTCGCTGCACACTCAAAACCGCATCGACGCCGTCGAGGCTGAGCATCCTGCAGCGACAAAAGTCGAATTCCTCGGCAACAAGGTGAACGGGATCAAGGTCTACCGGGTGCAGTTCTCGAACCTGGGCGAGAACATGCTTAAGATCAAGTACGGCGGGTTGTGGACGTCGCTCGAGTTCTTCGTCACCGAGCCGCTCGAAACCGTGATTCAGAAACGAGCCTCGTTCCTGGTCACTCACCATCAGCAAAAGGATCCGCAGAAGTGGTACTACGGCGCCTTCGCGGAGTGGGATCAGAAAAACGAAATCCTGCGCAGCCCCGAGGATCGCGACGGACTCTCCACCTGGCTGACCGACGCCGACGACGATGCCGGCAACGCGCGGCCCGCCTACGTCGCGTCGAAAAACGTCTTCTTTCCCAACCAGGCGGAGATTGACGCTGTCGAACTCTACATCAGCAAGTACCTTTGGGGCGGGATGCAGATAACAGACAAGGAGAAATATCCGTACGGCATCTACGGCATCCCGAACTTCAAGGTCAATCGGGAGAGCACGGATGAAGGCCGCAACGGCCAGGCTCATCTATGGCGAATCTACGACTATCCGCACATCATCATGCTTTACTATCGAATGTATCTGATTGCCAAGTTCTATCCCGAGAAGATCAAGTACCTCAACGCCGGGCAATACCTGGAGCGCGCCTATCGAACCGCGATCGCCTATTGGACAGTCCCGAATGAGATCGAGAAATGGTCGGCCAACGAGGTCGGGACCATGAACGAAGCCTTCATCCCCGAGTTGATCCGCACACTCGAGGAGGAAGGCAAAAAGGAATGGGCCGACACGTTGCGCGGCTACTGGGAAAGCAAGGTGGAGCACTTCGTCGATCCCAAGCAGACACCGAACCTTTACGGCTCGGAGTTCGCGTTCGACTCGACCGGTTTTGAGTCCACAGGAGCGTTTGCAAAGTACGCGATGACCCATGTGCTCAAGCCGGGCGCAACGGCCGATCCCAACCTGCCTGCAACCGATCTTCTCCGCGCCGTGACCTACGACGACGCGTCAAAGTTCATGAATTTCCAGTTGCTGCTGAACATGTGCGATCGCGGCTGGCTCGAAACCACCTACTACCAGCTGGGAAGCGATTATCGCGGCTCGCTGTCGTACCTGTTGAGCTACATGTCTCATCTGGGAGGATGGTCGATTCTCGACTACGGTCTGAACTTCGCCTCGGACCCCACGGACTACTTGCGGCTCGGCTATGCCTCCTCGCTCAGCGCGTGGGCGCTGGTCAACTCTGGCACCGCCGAGAGCGGCTACGGCTACTGGAATCCGAGCAAAGAAAACGACGGGGCTACCGGCGGCGGCTTCGTTCCTGAAGCGATGGGGCGCGGCTGGATCGGCAAGCAGATGGCGCGCGGCGCCTGGTACTACAGCGCCGAAGAGGACGTCGGCTACTGCGGCGCCCTGCGCACGCATGCCACGATCGTGGCGCGGGACCCGGTCTTCGGCGAAATCGCCTATGGCGGCCTGCTGACGCGCCAGGGTGCTTCCATCCGGGTGATTCCCCGCGACGGACTGCGCGTGCGATTCCACGTGATCCGAGGCCAGGAGCGGCTCCACATGGAGCTCGATCACGACGGCTACGCCAAGGAGCAGCCGATCGTCGTCGACGACGGCCTCGGCCGGATCCAGTTCACGTTGGAAAACCGCACCGGGCACGCCCATGAAACCGGCCTCAGGATCGCCGGCCTGCCGGCCGGCGAGTATGCGGTCACCGTCGGCGGCCGCAGCGTCGCAACCGTGCGCGGCGGCTCAGCGCAGGAAACCAGGCTTGCTCTGCCGGTCGGCGAGGTCGCGTCGGTTCCAATCTCGATTAGGCGCACGTCCCGTTGAAGTCTATTGTCAAAGATGTGCCCGTTTGAATAGGATGGAGCCGCAATTCAGAATGCAAAAGGAACATTCTGGAGGGCTGCTCGCAAAAATCCGGGCCCTCAGTGCAACTGGCTGGTAGAAAGAGATTTTGAAGCCCGCGAAGCAAAGCTGAGCTGGGAAAGCCGGCACAGCCGCTCGCGGGCCCAGGCTTTCATTTCTTAATCCGGAGACAATTTCATGAGCGACGAAACTACCAAATCAAAGATGAGCCGTCGTGAATTGCTGGAAACCGCGGGGAAAGCTGCCGCTGCATCCGTAGTGCTGACTCCCCTGATGCAGAACCTGATCGTCTCATGCGCGATGGCCGCGGATGAACCGGCATTGAACGCCGTTGCCGGTGTCGATCGCATCACCGTCCAGCCGGGAAAGACCTACCTGATGGGCTGGGCGGGATTCGGAGGCGAGTCGGTGAGCCCGGGGGGAGGAGGCAGAGGTTTACCCGCGGGACCAACTCCTGCGACAGTTGATTTCCAGGTGCTGCAGGGCGTCAATCCGCGCAATCGAATGATCCCTTTGTCTGTGGATGGCGCTACCACTTGGACAGCGGCAGTGAGCGATTCCAATCCGATGTGGTTATCGGTGACGCCGCCATCCTGGAACGGCGCACAGGGCCGGGGAAGAGGGCCGGGGAGCAGACCTTTGACCTTGATTGTGAACGCCGCAATGCTTCCTCCTGGAAACTACCAGTCGACGATCACGATCAACGCGCCTGGAGCAGCCAGTCCCGCGCAGACAATAAATGTTTCCCTCCGCGTCTTGTCCGCGACGATGAGCTGGAGCAAAGAGTCCGGCCCCGGAACTGTCACATTTGCGGATCCCAAGTCGCTGGTTACGACCGCAACCTTTTCCGCTCTGGGTGACTATGTCCTGAAACTCACCGTAAAGACGGGTGAGACAAGCGCCTCGTCGACATTCAATGTTTCGGTGGAAACACCCCCGCCTGCGAAGCAATTGGACGCGGTCTATACCAAGAACTTCAAAATCAACAACCCTCTGTGGAATGCCCGGGCCAAGGCACTCATCACCAGCTGGATCCCTCATTGCATCGACCAGATCAACCGGACGGATCTGACCCAGGGACCAGGCGGCATCGACAATTTCATAGAGGCCGCCAAGGCGTTGCGCGGAGAGCCGCACGCCGCCCACAAGGGGTACGTGTTTTCCAATGCTTGGGTTCATCAGACGGTCGAATCGATGAGCATCGCGTTGATGATAGATCCGCAGGGAGATCCGGAAATCATCAAAGCGCATGAGAAGATGCGTGCGACCTTGGAAGACTGGATTCCGAAGATCCTGGCCGCGCAGCACCCCGACGGTTATTTGCAGACTGCGTTCACGCTGCGCAACGTGGACCGGTGGCCCGAACGCTGGTCGGTGCAGGGGAGAGGCAACCACGAAGGGTATACCGCCGGCTATTTCCTCGAATCGGCCATCAATCACTACCTGATGACTGACAAAAAAGACGCGCGCCTGTACAACGCGGCCAAGAAACTCGCTGATTGCTGGTCCGACAATCTCGGTCCCGCGCCGAAAAAACCATGGTACGACGGCCACGAGGAGATGGAACAGGCGCTCGTGCGTTTCGGCCGGTTCGTGAATGACATGGAGGGCGGGGGCAAGGGCAACCGCTACATTCAGCTCGCGAAGTTCCTGCTCGATTGCCGCTCCATAAGCGAAAGTGAAAGACAGGAGTACGATCAGAGCCATCTACCCGTCATTCAGCAGTATGAGGCGGCAGGCCATGCGGTGCGCGCCGTGTACTGCTACTCCGGGATGGCGGATGTTGCCGTGGAGACCCACGACGTCGATTACCAGAGCGCCGTTAAATCGTTGTGGGACAACGTCGTCAACAAGAAGTACTACGTAACCGGCGGAGTCGGCAGCGGCGAAACTTCGGAAGGCTTCGGCCCGAACTATTCTCTGAGGAACAACGCCTACTGTGAATCATGCTCGAGTTGCGGCGAGATCTTCTTCCAGTGGAAGATGAATCTCGCCTACCACGATGCCAAATATGCGGATCTCTACGAACAGACCATGTACAGCGCGCTCATGGGCGGGACAGATCTTGCGGGCACAACCTTCTATTACACCAATCCTCTGGATGCAAGCGAACTGCGCACTTCCTGGCACAATTGTCCCTGTTGCGTCGGCAACATTCCCAGGACGCTGCTCATGCTCCCCACGTGGATGTACGCCAAGAGCGCCGACGGCGTTTATGTGAACCTGTTTATCGGTAGCACCGTGAATCTGGAGAATGTCGGCGGCACGGAAATCCAGATGGTGCAGGCTACGAATTATCCCTGGGATGGAAAAGTCTCGATCACGGTCAATCCCAAAGTGCAGAAGAATTTCAGCGTCCGCATCCGCATGCCGAACCGTGACGTCAGCAGCCTCTATAAGGGCACGCCCGAGGCAGACGGAATCACTTCGATTGCGGTCAACGGCTCGGCTGTGAAGCCCAAAATCGACAAGGGCTATGCCGTGATCGCGCGGACGTGGAAGACCGGCGACAAGATCGACCTGGTTCTCCCGATGAAAGTCCAGCGCGTGAAAGCGAGCGACAAGATCGTCGCGGATCAGGGCCGCGTGGCGCTGCGCTATGGCCCGCTGCTCTACAATATCGAACAGGTCGACCAGGACATCACCAAACCTGTTGCAGCCGCAACTCCTCTGACAACGGAATGGAAGGGAGATCTATTGGGAGGGGTGATGGTAATCAAAGGCGCGTTCGCTGACGGTAGTCCGATGATGGCGATCCCCAACTTTGCGCGGACGAATCGCGATCCGGCGCCGCCGCCACCGCCGCCGCCTCCTCCTGCTGGCGGTGCGCCAGGTGCGCGTCCTGCCCCGCGTCCGCCTACATCGATCGTCTGGATCAAGGAAGCGGATTAATCAGTTCAGACGGCCCGGCGGTTTGGAGTGTGGCGCTTCAGCGCCGCGCGCCAGACCCGTTGCACGGCAGTCAGCGCTTGACCGGTTGGCCGATTTTCACGAGAACGACGCCGTGGCGAGGCACCATTGCCGTGAATTAATCGCGGCGGTTGCCCGGGTCTTTGTGAAGCCACAGGTCTCGCACCGGCCATCGCCAAACCGACGACCGCTCTTGCAAGTTTCATAATTCCTATCCTCCTATGAAAACGGAACACAACCTGTGCGAGTCTTATCAGGCAATCCAAGCTAAGGGGGCGAGGCAAAACACGGCCATTTCTGGATTGAGACTGGCCGCTGGTACTTCGTGTCGACTCAGTGGGTCGCCTGTGCGGAAGCCTCTCGAGCCAGGAATGCGATCTCGAGAGGTTGCACGTTCCGAATGACCACGGCAATTAGGATAAAAGCGAGAACGTGGAGTGTCCCGGCGATCATGAATATGGGGCCATAGCCGGTGCCGTACTTGAGCATCTGGCCGGCGATCTCTCCGAAAACCACACCGCCCATCGCGCCGCCGAATCCGACCAGACCGGCTACTGCTCCCACTACCCGGCGCGGGAAAATGTCTGCCGGCAGCGTCATAACGAGCGTGGACCAGGCCTGCTGTCCGAAATAGGCGATCGCGAACGGCAGAATGATCCAGCGGTTCGAAGAGAAGGGGACGAAAAGGAGGCACGGCATAACGGACACGCTGACTCCGAGTGCAATTTTGCGCGCGCGGTTCAGTGAGTGCCCGCGACTGACGAGCCAGCTTGAAAAGGAACCGACGACCACGCAGCCGGCGCCTGCCGCTGCCCATGGAATCCAGGCATAGTAACCGACCTGTTTGACGTCATAGCCGCGCATGTCCAGAAGATACTTTGGCAACCAGAAGGCGATGAAGTACCAGACCGCATCGGTGAGGAATTTGGCTGTGACCAGGCTCCACACCTGCGAGTAACCCAGAAGCCGCACCCAGGGAATGCTGGGTTCTTTGGACCCGCGCGTGGCCATGACCTCACGTATCTCATTCCTTTCAGTCTTAGAGAGTCTGGGATGGCGCACGGGCGGGTAGTAGGACCACAGCCACCACACGCACCATGCAAGTCCCGCTGCACCAGAAACATAAAACACCCACGGCCACCTGGCATTGAGCAGGATCACCGCAATTGCCGGCGGAGCAATGATTCCCCCCACGGCTGTACCGGCATTGATGATGCCCATGGCCGTTGAACGCTCGTGCACCGGGAACCATTCTGCTACAGCCTTGGTTGCCGCAGGGAAGCCACCGCCTTCGCCGATTCCCAACATAAGGCGGCTCGCCGCCAGCATACCAAAGCCTGAGGCGAGGCCATGACTGGCGCAAGCCAGCGACCACCACACCATGATGAGGAAGAAACCGAGGCGGGTACCGAGCGCGTCGATCAGTTTTCCGCCGACGACATACATCAGGCCGTAAGTAAGCAGAAATGCGGTATTGAGGTGCGCGAATTTTTCATCGGGGATCGGAATCTGCTTTTTTATTTCACCGACAGCCACGGACAAGGTCTGGCGGTCAAAATAGCTGATCGTGATTGCGGCACAGAGGAGAATGGCAATCCACCATCGCGTTGGAATCCTGGATACCTTCACGCCCACGACCTCCGCATCATTTCATCCGCGATGGAATTTCCCTTTCGCCAGCTCCAGGGCGCGGGCGGCGATGCGCTCGAGTTCCTTGACGTCGCGTGTCTGTCGAAACATTTCCGTCACCTGATCGCTTCCAGAATTTGACGGACCTTACTGAAAGCAGTGCGGCCGCTGTTGTATACGGGAACCTTGGTGTGAACGAGTCGCGGCTCGAGCGCCGTCATTGAAACCTGAGCCATGACAATGGCATCGACCTCGCGGGACAGGCCCTCGATTTCCTCGAGCAGCATATCGTTGTGCTTTTCGGAATTCCCAGCCTTCAAGACTTGGAATGCCTCACTGCAGAGGCGCAGCTTGACATCAATCTTCTTTCCCGCCTCCTCCGCCGCAAGACGAAGCAGGCGTTCCGATGCCGGCACAGTTGTCGGCACGGTGGCGAGCAGGCCGATCCGATTGCCGTCCTGAACAGCAAGATCCATCATTGGACGATCGATCTGCAGGAGGGGTATGTCGATCATCGGCCGCGCATATTCCGCCGCGCGATTAAAAGTGGAGCAGGCAAGGAGGATAAGATCCACGCCATATTCCTGCTGCGACAAGGCGGCTTGCACGAACTTGGCATAATTCTTCCTCGGGATGGTTCCCGGTTGGCAGGCAAAGTTGGTGTTCTGGATCGTGTCGTCCACCCAGTGCACCACTTCGACCTCGGGTATGATTTCCTCAATGTACTTTTGCACGGCGCGCGTGGTGATCAGCGCGGCATGAATGATGCCCAGCTTTTTCCCTTTGAGGTCCTTTGCCATATGATCACTCCTGATAGATCAAAACTTCGTATCCGGGGCAACTTGATTACGCGGCATGAAGACAGCCATCAGCAGCCTTCAGTTCGTGAGTCCCGGGGCTTTCCGGCATGCTCCAATACTTAGACTCCAAGACTCGAAGCCTCCAAGCGTCGATCGGTGATCATGCCGCGCCGCGTTCACCAGCCATTTCGGGTGCCCGCAAGACGTGGAGCGCCCGGCGCGCGTCGGCATGGAAGTCGCCGGTATAGGCTTCGATACTGCATCGCCCCGAATAGTGAATGCGCCTCATGGTGTTGAAGAAGAGGGTGTGCGCCGGTTTCCGGTCTTTGGGGAACGCCCTTTCTTCGACCTCGGCAAAATGGAGGTGGCGGACGGCCTCTCCCGCGTTAAGGATTATTTCAGGATCTTCGCGCTCCATCATCAAGTGATAAAAATCGACGAGCAGCTGAATGTTGGGATGATCCACTTCGCGCGCCAGCCGCAGGCCATCCGCGGCCAGGTTGACAATGTTGGATTCCCGCCCGTTGATGGGTTCAATCACGATTGTGAGGCCGCGCTCTGCGGCCTCGGGACCCAGTTGGCGCAGTAATTCTACGATCTGGCGCCACGCGGCTTCCTTGGAAAACCCTTCAGGAACGTTCTTGGCGCCGGAACTGCCGAACACGATGATCTGCGCACGCAAACGCGCTGCCCGGTCCAGAGCCTGATGTGCATATTCAAGCGCCGTCTTGAGACGAGCTTGCTCTCCCGTCAGACGAATCCTGCGCGGAAAGAAATTGTTGCAAGCCTCGCACCGGATGCCCGATCGATCTATCCTGCGCGCGAGATCGCCGAACGCCGATTCGGGCAAAGCGGCGAGGTCCGACAAAGACAGCTCGATGTAATCAAATCCGATCTCCGCCATCTTCTCGACCACATCGATCCCGACGGGGTCGGTCGACGGTGAAATCATGTTGCCGCAACAACCCAGACGCACAGTGTCTCCCTTTATGCACCGTCTCAGCGCGATCCGATTGAACAAATCCGATTTGGGCGAAGCTGAATCCTGGTGCATCTGATGAAGTGCTGTCAACGTTTTTTCAGCGGCAAAGGGTGCACCGAATCGATCAAAACCTGATATAAAGCGCGCGGGAGGTGCTCTCGATATGGCCAAATCTCAGGTTGCCTGCCTCTTCCTGTTGATCTGCAATTCGGTCTCAATAATTCGAACAAGCCAAGCTGCTTCTGGGCAGCCGGACAATCGGGACCTGGTAGCCGTTTCTGTGGATGCATCGAACCCTGGCGCTGCTTTGCGTCAGGTCTGGTCCTTTTTCGGTTTCGACGAATGCAACTATGCCGTGACTCCCAACGCGCGTGCCTTGATGAAAACGCTGAGTGCCGCCGAACCCGACCCGGTATACATCCGCTCCCATTTCCTTCTCAATACCGGCAACGGCGTACCGGCGCTCAAGTGGGGATCGACGAACGTCTATACGGAAGATGCCTCCGGAAATCCCATATACGACTGGACGATCATGGATGGCATCATCGACGCAATCGTGCAATCCGGCACGAGACCACTCGTCGAGATCGGGTTCATGCCCAAAGCCCTGTCCGTCAAGCCCGATCCCTATCAAAATGTCTATCCGCCAGATCAGTGGGCTGGGTGGGCATATCCGCCCAAGGATTACGGTAAATGGGCGGACCTGATCCGTACATGGGCGCATCACAGTGCCGACCGCTACCACGGAACGGAAGCAGGGTGGCTGTGGGAATTGTGGAACGAACCAGACATCTTCTATTGGCAAGGAAGCGCTGAGGAGTACTACAAGCTCTTTGACTATACGGAAAATGCGCTCCACGAAGTCTTGCCCAAGGCAATCCTGGGCGGGCCTCACACTACAAGCCCCTCGTACCGGAGGCCTGCCGCCTATCTGCGCGATTTTCTGACGCATTGTCAAAGCGGAACGAACTTCGCCACGGGAAAAACGGGCACACGTCTGGATTACGTCGGTTTTCACTCCAAGGGCATCACCTCATTCGTGAACGGCCATGCGCGCATGAATCTAGGCGCGAACCTGGTGAACAACAAAGTCGGCTTTGAGATTGTCGCCGGATTCCCGGCATACAGGAACACCCCCATCATCATCGGCGAATGCGATCCTGAAGGGCTGGCTGCGCAATCGTCCACTGTTCAACCTGCGAACGGATACCGCAACGGAAGCGCCTATGCCGCGTATGAAGCGGCGCTGATGAAACACACGATCGACCTCGCCGATCGCGCGGGAGTGAATCTAAAAGGGGTTCTTACCTGGGCCTTCATGTTTGAAGGAAGAGATTACTTTGAAGGCTTCCGCACTCTGGCCACCAACGGCATCCACAAGCCCGTCCTGAATGTCTTCAAGATGCTGGGGATGCTCCAGGGAAAACGGCTCCCGCTGGCAAGCAGCGGGGCGCTGGGCGCAGACCGGATTATCGCAGACAAGGTCATTGGGCCGCCGGACGTCGACGGATTGGCCGCGGCTACGGAGGATGCCGCGCGCATCATGATTTGGAACTATCACGATGATGTCGCGGCCGCAGCACCGGCAACAGTGCGGTTGTCTGTCAAGGTTCCCAACGCCATGGTCAAACGCGCGCGGATCACGCATTACCGGATCGACGACGCCCACAGCAATGCCTACACGCGCTGGCTGCAGGCAGGCAGTCCCAAAGCGCCAAGCGCCGCTCAGTTGGCCGATCTCAAGAAGGCGGGGGAACTCGAGCGTCTGACAACTTCGGAGGTGGTCGAAATCAAAGACGGTCAAGTAAAGTTAAACTTCGAACTTCCGCGTTTGGGTGTGTTGCTGATCGAAGCAAAATGGATCCGCTGATCTAAACAGTTTCTGTCGCCAAGCTCGATGCGCACCCGCCCCAGTGGGAGGAGGGTAGCCGAAGGATAATCGAAATAAGCTGCCGAGAACGTATCGCAAAGCTGCGCCGACGGCTCGTGCCGCCTTCGCCTCATCACGGCCGCAATTAGCCTGACCCCGTACCCGCCCAGCAGCCAACCCTCTGTAGATCTGGTGCTATCTTCTAACCCGCATTGACCGCTTCCGGCATCATTTCGTTTTCTCCATGCCGGTGACCCTCCTACTGCCCTGACCCCTGCGGATTTGTTTCACCCAATGGTTACATTCGTTTCCTCAATCGCCAATCACCGCTCTCCCCACAGAGGCCCGTCTATGGATTGGTTAAAGATGATGAATGAGTCGCGGTAGGAATGCGGGTGGCCCCGGGGATTATGTGGCGCCCCGGCGGCAACACCAGTGCTGGTCACGAATGCCGTGATCTGAGCGCCACATAATTTGAGCCGCTATAGTGCTCTCAGGAACTTCATCAAATCTGGATTCTTGCGCCAGGAATTGCGCAGTTTTGTCGCATCTGTAATCTCGCAGTGGGCAAGAGCTTTCGCCTTTGTTTCCAGATCGATTTCTGCGTAGATGTTTGTAGTGTCCACGGAAACATGCCCAAGCCATGCTCTGACGGTATTGATATCCACGCCGGCGCGCAATAGGTGGACA
>Ga0187861_10004008_pt1 | contig 12583 bp, 12 predicted proteins | sample June2016WEW_10_1_3_FD_132986 | JGI IMG/M metagenome (GOLD analysis project Ga0187861, IMG submission 132986) | Peatland microbial communities from SPRUCE experiment site at the Marcell Experimental Forest, Minnesota, USA - June2016WEW_10_100 | ecosystem: Environmental > Terrestrial > Soil >...
ATCCCGAAGAGCTTGTACTGGGTCTCATTGAAGCTAATGGTTTGGAAGGGGAGATAGTCCATCCCGGGAAGGAGAGGCTGCTTCAGCCGTTCCCGGATGGCGATGTAGCGGTAGGGTTCTCCCTTCTTCGTCGCGCTCTTGTTCGGCACAAAGCAGACTTCCGCCCATTCTCCAGCGATGCGTCCCTTCTTGTCGCAGAGGGTATGCCATTCCTCTGCTTCACTGACCGCTTTTTTGAACTCCGGAGTTACGTCCGCGCCGATGGCGAACTCGATTCTGCCGAACCGTTCATTCTCGCCCCTGTCGCAATAGGCCATAAGATCATGCTGATAGCCCGCCGTATCGGAACGGAGTCTTACGGTCTTTATCCCTTCGGGCAGAAGGGAGAGGGCGCGGATGGAGACGCGGAGCTGCTCATGTCCCGCCGGAACGTTGCCGTCCCTGAACTCCGTGTGGAGGATGAGGCCCTTTTCCGCCCGGTAAGCATTCAAGGGCCGGTAAGCTTTGAAGCCTTTGTAACAAAAAAGGGCGTCATTTTTCTGCGTTTCGATGAGAGTGGCGTCCATGTCGAGGGTAGCCTGATCAGCGGGGTTCTGTTTGTCGACGGCAGCGACAAGGTCGGCGTTGATGCGTTCAAGGCCGCACAAGAGTTCGGTCAAAGGGGGGATGACCGCCTTGCCCTCAATGCGGGCATGGTCCTCGTGAAAGGCGGCAAGGTATCTGAAGACGGCAGTGGGCGAAGGGACCGATCTATGCTTCTCTTTCCGCCATCGCTTCTCCGTCTGCCGTCGCTCCTTTCTCGGAAGTCCCTTAAGCTCTATGCGGCGGAGTATGCGGCAGAACCCCTCATCCGCTTCAAGGATGCGGAGGTCGTCGACCGACTCCCCTCCGGCGAGGTTGAGGAGGATAAGGGACATGACGATCTGCTCGTCGGTCCAACCCTGGACCTTCACGTGGAGATGCCTTGCGATGCTTTCTCCCAGATTGAGGACAGAGGCCAGGTCGAGGTAGACGGGGAGACCGGCGAGAGCGGTCACGCCGCTTGTTGTTTTCTCTTTTTCATACTTGTAGGGGAAGACGCCTTGTGTCATAATAGTTTCACCTCGTTGGTGATGGAATTGGTGTCGCAGCCTTATTCTATCATCCCTGTTCATCAGGGCCAACGAGGTTTTTTAATATTTTTGACGGGGGATCGGGGAGGGAAAACTGCCTTTCATCGGAGTGGCTGTGGTTCCCATTACCGCAGGCACTTGCGTCTTCTGTCTTTCCACAGAAATAATCAATTGCGATCGCTTTGGCGGGCTGAGCGCCGACCTTCGTCTATTCTTTCTCTTATGGCGGCAACAAGCTGTTCGATCTCTCGCTGTTCGAATTTCAGGAGAAAAGTCAGGTCAAGATCGGAACGGAGAAGCTTCTTGATAATTTGAAGAAGTGTTTCCTTGCGAATAGTCTCGCTGACAGGGCTTTGCATGCTGTATTCTATCAAAGGTGGAGAAGAAAAGACAAAACTGTTTGCGATATGAAGAATCCACCCCCTTGGAATTCCCTGAAAATATGAAAAATACTACAACTGGAGTATTGATCGCAGCATTGGTCATCGTCGGTTCCGCATCATGGAGAACATCAGGAATACCCGCCTCTATTCCATCGAAAGATGGGCCGACATTTCCGACAACTCGATCTCCTTCTCCCCACCCTTTTCGATCTTCATGACCTTGTTGCCGAAGTCTTCTCCATCTATCTTACCCTTGACCCACTTGTTCCAGGTCTCTCTTTGAGACGAGACAATAGAATCAAAGTCACCCGATAATGCAAAGCGGGACAGCGCTTCATCCTCTATCCACACGCAGTAGTTGCATTTTTTCCGCCCCTTTTCCGAGACCACATAGAAGTACTGAAAATGCCTGCTTCCCGGCTTCAGTCCATCTTCAATCTGATACTCCTTATAAGACCATCGGTTTTCCATCGCGCTCTCCTCCTCTCATGAAAGTAGGTAGGTTCAGATAGCACTACAGCATATAAGGTAATTGTAAGAGAAGCAACGAGACAAGTCACCTTCTCCACGCTGTCAAGACTTCTTTCCTGCTGCCTCCTTCAGGACACCCCAAATCCTTTTCGACCACGCGCGGAGTTCTATTTCCAGGGGTGCCGGCGCCTTCCCCTCATTCGCCCCGGCCACCAGGTCGGCGGAGCGGTCGCAATACTCAGCGAGGGCCTCCAGAACTCCTGCGACCCCCATATCCTGAGCCAGTATCTCCAGCCGTGTTTTATCTTTTTCCTTCATAAGGCGGGCTCCTACGAATAGCTTCTCCCTGTATAACCGTTGTATGGGACTCGGCGGGAACGAATTCTATCTCCATATCCGGCTTCATAGACCCTTCTCTGGAGCGGTGTCTTTCACTTTCTTTCTCGACGACACCTTGATGGCGGCCATCTCTCTGCAGTAGTCGCACAAACCCTGTTCATCGAGGAGATCCTCGAAGGTCTGTCTTCCGCAACGGGAACATGTCTTGTGCCAGGGTTTAACCGCAATGTCCGTGGCTCGCATATTTTTCCTTCCTCGGTTGTTGTCTTGAGAGAATCAGATTCTATGTTTTCCGGCTATCCCCGTCAAGACGTTTCTTCTTTTAGCGACAGACAGTATCTTGTCAGTTTAGAACACATGTTCTATGCTACCACTCATGGGTTCCCCATACGATCCAGAACCGATAGAGGTTATCGCCCCTGAGGGCACGCCAAAGGCCGTGAAGTTCAGGAAGAGACTTTTGCAGGTGAAGGAGGTTCTCAACATCTGGCGGATAGACGACGAATGGTGGCGAAAACCGATCTCCAGGCTCTACTACTCTTTAGAGTTCACCAGTGGGTCAAGGTTCACTGTCTTTCAGGATCTGATCACAGGCCGGTGGTACCGCCAGAACTGGGTGTAGTCTATGATGACGCCTGGAAGCACGCGGGTTAGTAACGCAGGGTCCCGCGTATAATCTCTGGTGGCCCCAGCCTCTATCTTTTCCATTGACCGAGACCGTTTAGCCCATAGTGCCAAAGCACATGATTTTTCGTGACGGTTACCCCGAATTCTCTCTTTGTAATCGAAAAGAGGCCGTAATTCACGCTTTCTTCTTGCCAAGTTCCACCACATCGAGTATAAACATAGCAATGATGCACCCATCCCAAAAAAGAGGGGGATACTATGACAAAAGTTGAAATGGTAACAAAACTGGCCGAGGTAGCGAGTATTCAAAAGAAGCAGGCCGAGAAGGTTGTCACAGAGCTCGTCGGCATGATCAAGGCCTTTCTTGTGAAAGGCGAGAGGATAGTGCTCCCTGGTCTCGGTTCTTTCTTCATTAAAGAGAGAAAGGCCCGCACCGGTAGGAACCCGAGGACAGGTGCGGCTCTCAAGATACCGGCCAGGAAGGCGGTCAAGTTCTCTGCTGCAGGGGCAGTCAAGAAGGAACTGAACGTACCGGCGGGCGCAAAGAAGGCAGCCAAGAAAGCACCTGCGAAAACAGCGAAGAAAAAGAAGTAACCAGCGAGGCCAGGCAGTGAAGGCCCTTCGGAATCAACACCTGAAAGGGCCTTCACTTTAAGTGTTCAGTACGGTAGTGATGGACACAGAAAGCGATGAGTGATACATAAGCTTCATTCTTCGCTGCTGAGCCTGCCTCTCAAAATTCAGTAGAAGCATTTGAGTAAATCAGTTAGAGTAATTGAAATAGCTGACATCTTTGGACCTAATTTGATAGTTTCTGTCATACACCACCTCCTTTACTGGGTGACTTAATGCGGAATAAGCTGGCCATGATCAGTTAAAACTATATGAGCATCAGATGGTCTGAATCATGACTCTGTCGAAATAATGGAACTCTTGAAATATCAGAAGTGTACGGATCTTCTCTCCGTTCCTCCCCCAATGGAGAAACATCTTAAAAATTATGGGTTTTCCAATAGCAAAAAATTTAGGGAAAAAGGGAAGAAATTTCTGGGATTTTATATTCTTTTTATATGATGGATGGATATAAAAAAAATAATAAATGACCCCCTAAAAATTCCCTTCTTCCCTTCCGGGCCAGGGGAGGGAAAAGAGAGATCTGGAATAGATGCAAGAATAGTGATTCAATAGATGCCGGCGCCAATAAAGGGGTCGGAAAGTTGCAAAGGTTCCGCACTTCTTACGAGTAAAGCATCGGCGACGCTTACGCCCAGGTTCTTTTTATCCAGCGGATTATAAGGTGGTTCCACGCGCATCATTTCTTCACCACCACCGCTGCTTCGTAAAGGCTGGCCCCGTTCTTTCCCCCACGCCGGACCGATGATTGCGTGATACTCGCCCCCACCCGTTTTTGTCGGATCGGGCGCACGGCTTCAACGGTCAGGCCAACACTTTCACTCAGTTCGGCAAAAAACTCATCCACTTTGAACTCAATCCCTTGAACGATGGAGTTCCCCACCACGATCACCCCGACGCCACCCGGCCTGAGCACATTCTTTAGTATGCCAAGGAACCTCTGTGCATCGTTGAAATAGGCGGTAACGTAGTTTGCCCAGCCGGGGCCGCCGTAAGGTCCCTTCTCCGCACGAATTTGCCGCAGCTCCCGGATCAACAGGTTGAGGCCGGGATTGGCAAAGGCCGGCTCCTGAGGAGCGGCAGTGCGAACGTTTTGCCAGAACTTGCCGAAGTTCTCTTCCTCCAGTCGCTTCAGATCGGAAGATGTATTTACAAGCGCCAGCCAGTAAAGCTGCGGCCGCGTGTTTCGAACGTAGTGGTAGTTGTTCATATAGGGCGGCGACGTAACCATCAGATCAACAGGCAGGCCGGAGAGGAGCTCTTCACCTTTCTGGAAGAAATTCGCATTGAAAACCCGATGCGATGCGGACGAGGGTAACGGCGGGAGACAGCGCGTCTGCACGTATTCAATGTCTGTCGCCATTTGCCTGAGCTTCTTGGTCAAGGTTGCCGTAGCGTCCTGATTCTCGATAAGGGGCTTCCCGGCGCCGGGGCGCGTACCGAGGCTGGGCTCGTAAGTGCAATTTGAAAATGTCACCATGACCGAGCCGAAGGCCACCCGGAAAAGATCTCGCAGGTCTTCGTCTTCGATAGCGTTGATGAAATCGATAACACGAAGCACCTGATTTTCAACGGAGGGGCTGAAAAATGGGATGCGCGACCGGAAACCGTTCGGTGACCCTGCCCTCATCCCCGTCGCCCCGTGCTTCCAGCGGCGCGACTCTGCCTCGAAGCCCCCAAGCAACCCCTTAAGCTTTGGCAGATCGAGAAAGGGAGCGTGCACCTTTACATTCGCAGCCATGGCCGCATACGGGTTGAGTTCGAAGCCCACAGTGCGGTAGCAGTGAAACATCGCCTGTACCAGGGTGGTGCCAACGCCCGCGAAGGGATCGAGTACGACGCAGGCCGCAGGGTTGATAGGGGCTTGCGGTGCATAGACAGCCATAACATCATCGATAAATGTAGCGGAGTACCCAGCGATCCAGGGTACCCAGCGATGGATGGGCAGCCTTTTGTTCTCTGTGAAGGCAGGGTCGCGCAAGGCAGTCCCGGTCGGCTTACCCGACTCGTTTTCAAACAAGTCAAGCTGTCTCGTTATGAAAGGCTTACTCATTTGTCAAGACCTTAAGGCTCCCATAACTCCATGTCCTTCGCTCTTCTCTTCAACCATGCCATGAGAACCTTGTAAGCTCGCGATTGCCGTTTATACTATTGCATGAATCGGAAACTATTCCAAGTGAATACTTCAGGAAGCAGGTAGGGACAGCTCCGGGTCCGGCCACCGGCCCTCTGGGGCCATGGTGGAGTCATGTTTTCCAAAAAACCGCCTCAGGTGCTTTTTGTCAGTCCTGGTTGTCATGCCTCCTTGTCACCCCTGGTTGACATCCCCGGTTGTCACTTTGACAGGAAGCGGGAAAAGGAGGAAAATCTTATCAGGCCGGGCATTGCCCCGGCCCGTTTGAGCCGGATTCGAAAGGTCCCGTAAACCGGCGCCGCTCTTTGACAATTGAACCCCAACAGCCGCATCAGACGGCGGTGCTACCCGGCCGGGCGCTTTCACGTCCGGCCGCACCGGTGCGGGGCGCCCGCCGTCGACAGGCGGGCCGGCCCGCTTTCGCGACCGTGGCCGTTTATTCAACATTTATAATTTATAATTCAGCATTCTCTTTGCCCCCCCTACCCCCCCCCCTAAAACCGTGTACTTTCGTGCACAATCGTGCACTCCTCTTCAGGAAGGGTTGGGAGAGAAGGGAATCCAAAAGAGGGGTGGTGAGACGGTTAGTGAACAATCCGTGCTGGAGAGGGTAAAATGAGGGTAAAACGCAGTAAAAAATGGCAAAAAGGTCCGCTTTTGCGCGTGTTTGTGCACCCTTCCCTCCCTACCGGTCGGGTGGGTACCCGGGCGCCCGGCTTTTGCCGTCATTGAAACTGCCCGCCGTTTCTGCTACATTATGGTGTGTCCAGCCACTTTTCCTGGCCGGCTCCGCGTTATGACCAATTTTTTTGACATGACATTGAAAGAGCTTGAGGATCTCGTCGAGAGCCTCGGGATTAAGTCTTATCGGGCCCGGCAGATCTTCAAGTGGGTATACCAGTCGGACCTGGCTGATTTTGCTCTGATGGCCAACCTGCCGAAGGGCTTGCGGGTAACCCTGAGAAACATGTTCCATTTCGGTCTTCCCGAGATCCGGGAGACGCCAACCTCCGAGGACGGTTCCATCAAGTTCATGTTCGCCACCTCCGACAACCGCCTCATCGAGAGCGTGTTTATGCCGGAGGACGATCGGAGCACGTTGTGCGTATCGACCCAGATAGGGTGCAAAATGTCCTGTGCCTTCTGTGTGACGAGCAAGATCGGTTTTGTAAGGGACCTTACCGCGGCGGAGATTGTAGGCCAGGTGATTGCAGTGAGGAATTATATGGGCCGGAGCCGGATCACCAATATCGTCCTCATGGGCATGGGCGAGCCCCTTGACAACATCGATAATGTGCTCACCGCAATCGAGATACTGGAAGAGCCCCTCGGCCTGAAGATCTCGCACAGGCGGCTTACGATCTCGACGGTGGGCCTGGTGGACCGCCTGCGCCTCATACACCCCCGCAAGGTCCAGCTCGCCATCTCTCTCAACGCGGCGACCGACGCCGTCAGGACGAGGCTGATGCCGATCAACAGGGTTTATCCCCTGGGGGATGTGCTTGCCTACGTCAGGGGCCTCGGGGATATGGGAAGGATAAGGGTCACCTTCGAATATGTGATGCTGCAAGGCGTAAACGATTCACTCGAAGACGCAAAACAACTTGCCGGGCTTTTGGCCGGGATCAAGTGCAAAATCAATCTCATACCCTACAACGCATCTCCCTACACGGACTTCAAAACCCCGCGCCCGGAATCGGTGAAAGAGTTTCAATCGTACCTCATCGACAGGCACTTTACCGCCATAGTGAGAGCGTCCCGGGCCGGTGACATAGGAGGAGGATGCGGCCAGCTCGGCATGAGATATCTGGAGGAGGGACACAAGTGAGCGTATTGCCGGTCTACGGGAAATCCTTTTTTTCGAGTCTCGATCGCAGCGACGGCCTGGGTCTCGCCTTGAGGTATCGAAAGGGCCTGGTCTATACGGACATGACCATCGGTACCACATTCGAGGGCTATGACGACGTCGTGCACGGCGGCATACTCTTCGGCATCCTCGACGTCATCATGTGGTACGCAATCTTCCTGGGGACGAAGAAGATCTGTATGACGAGAAAGACCGATATGGAGTTTCTGAAACCTGTCCAATGTGATGCCACCTACCGTGCTCAGGGGAAGCTGGTCCGCGTCGAGGACAGGGATGTGTGGGCCACCGCATGGATCGAGGATACACAAAAGGAGCGGTACGCCCAGGCAAGCGCCCTTTTCAGGGAGGCGAAGCATCTCGATTATGATCGTTTTATCGGCAACTTCAATTTTACCGGCGTCTCTCCGGAGATCAGGAAGCTCATCATGTCGGCGCCGCCCTGATCCGCACAAGATTCCCGAAAAGCGGTTTTTAGGGAAGATATCACCCGCCGGTCTTCTGGAATGAAGGCGGTTCTTTCCGGTCTCCCTGGACGGCACCCACGGCCATCTCTATGGTCTGCACCAGTTTCTCACTACCCTCCTCGGTGACGCAGGAGATGGAGCTTGCTCCATAGCGGTCCTCTATCACTTTGAGGAATTTCCTGTTGACCCGGTCGATTTTGTTGAAGACAAGAAGTTTTGGTTTTTGCGAGAGGCCGAGTTTCTCGATCATGCGGTTGACGGTTTCTATCCTCTCCTCGAAATCAGGGGAGCTGATGTCGACGAGGTGGAGGAGGAGCATCGCGTCTTCGAGCTCTTCGAGGGTCGCGATGAATGCACGGAGAAGCACCTCGGGCAGGTCCTCGATGAAGCCTACGGTATCGGTCAGAACGATCTGCTTCCGTGAGGGGTATTTGATGAGCCGGGTGGTCGGGGTGAGGGTGCTGAAGAAGCGTTCCTGAACTTCCACGGTGCTTTTCGTCAGCAGGTTAAGCAGGGTCGATTTGCCCGAGTTCGTGTACCCTATGATGGAAACGACGGGGATGCCTGTTCGCCTCCTTCTTTCTCTTTTTCTCTCCCTGGTCTTTGCCACCTCTTCGAGCTTCCTTTCGAGGAAGCCGAGCTTTTCCTTAATTCTCCTTCTGTTCACCTCCAGCTTCGTCTCGCCGGGGCCTCTGCCTCCAATGCCTCCGGTGAGCCGGGACAGGGCAGCTTCTTTCTCCGCAAGACGCGGCAGGATGTAACGGAGCTGCGCCAGCTCAACCTGGATCTTTGCCTCGTTCGTTTTCGCCCTTGCGGCGAAGATATCGAGGATCAGTTGGCTGCGGTCGATCACCTTCAAGCCCGTAAGGGAAGAGATGCTGTTGAGCTGGCCGGGGGTCAGCTCCTCGTCAAAGACGAGCATGTCCGCGCCCAACTGGCGGCATCCCATGGCGATCTCTTCGATCTTTCCTTTGCCCACGAGGAACCTCGGGTGCAGCTCTTTTGGACGCTGTACCACCACATCGAGCACTGAAAGGCCCGCGGAATAGGAAAGGTCTTTCAGCTCGGCAACCCGCTCCTCGATGTTTTTTGTTTTTCGCGGCAGCATCACGATGACGAGCACGCATGCTTCCTGCCCCGCCGCGTCGGTCAGGTAGTGGCTTCCCCTCTCTTTGACAAATTCCGCCTCCAGGGCGGTAATAAATTCCGTCACGTTGAGGTCCAGCTCGTTGACGGGCAGGGGACCGATAAAATCCCAGACCTGTCCTTTTTGGGTGCCTGGCATGAGGTAACCTATCTGAACCAGGTCCGAGGGCTCTCCTGATCTTTGAAGTATACAGGCGACAAGATCGAGCTGCAGCAAGACAAGATCGGTCAAATCCTCCCTGGAGAGAAGCTCGCCGCTCAAGTGGGTGTGAACGAGCCTGAGACCCCTGAAACGCGTTCTGCCCATCCTTTCGGAAGAGAGGGCGGGGAGACGGATACCCTCCTTCGTACCGATGACCACATACTCCACGACGCCTCTTCGGTTGACGATAATGCCGACCTGCCTGGAGATCTCCCTTGAGACCTCCATCATGTTCCTTGCCCTCTCAAAGGAGATGACCCTGTCCGTTTCCACCTTCTTCCGGTAGAAGTTCAGGAGTCTCCGTTTCTGCAGATTGTTAAGGCCCTCCGTATTCCCGTATAATTCTATGGAACCCCTCCCGAGGCCGGATTGTGGACGGTAGTGCGCCGGGCCCGCCGGACCGGCCTGGACGCGTGGTACTATTATACTACAGGTGAAAAAGAATCTCACCGATTGGGCTCGCCGGCGGCTCGTATTGGTGGAAAAGATATCGAAAACAACGGCGTTTTTGATTTATAATTGAAACATATGCCAACGTCAGAACGTGTGAAAAAATCGTTTGGGGACCCTTTGCCGTCATTCCGGCGGACGCCGGTAGAGCGAAGCGGGCCTTAATCCCGCGCAGGCGGGACATCCAGTCTTTTCGGTACGTTACAAACAGCCTGGACCCTGGTTTTCACCGGGGTGACGACCGAAAGTCAATTTTTTCACAGCTTCTCACGCGACATCAGGGATGAGCTGTCTGCAGCGCTATAAGGAGGAAGTGTCATGTCAAAAAAGGAAAACGCCCCTGCGACTTACTGCGAGAGAAAGACATGTGCAGACGATGCGCCTGAAAAGCCCTCGCCCATAGGATGGAAGGAGCTCTACGTAAAAGAGGACTGGTGGGCGATCTACCTGGGAATCGGGATCATGGCGCTTGCCATAATTGCCTTCCTGAACGGCAGTACGATAGTGCGATCGCTGACCGTCAACCCCGGAGGGCTCAAGTGGTCCTCTCCCGACATACTCGTGAGCCATTTCAGCCAAAACGCGCATCTCTACGCCCTGCAACTGCTCTCGTGGCTCGTCATCTTCGGCATCTCGACGAGAATAATGGGCATCAAGACTTCCCGGTTCATCCCATCCTTTATCATCCTCTATCTGCTCTCCATCATCATGTTCTCCATCGGCGGGTGGGTCGACGCTCCGAAATACAACCTCGAACCACCGCTCGTGGCGCTCGTGATAGGGCTCTTTATCGCCAACGTGGTCCCTCTTCCCAAATGGCTTGTTTCAGGGTTCAGGGTCGAATATTACATCAAGACGGGGATCGTTCTGCTCGGCGCGACGTTTCCGATCACCCTCGTGATTTCGGCTGGACCGATCGCCCTACTCCAGGCTACGGTGATTTCTCTCGCCACCTGTCTGATTATATACTTTGCGGCAACAAGGCTATTCGGTCTTGACAAAAAACTTGCCGCAGTCCTTGGCGTCGGCGGCGCAGTCTGTGGTGTATCGGCATCGATGGCCATCGCGAGCTCGGTAAGAGCGAAAAAGGAATACCTTTACACTTCGGTGACTCTCGTGGTCGTCTGGGCTTTGGTAATGATATTCTTCATCCCCTTTGTGTCGAAGATGCTCAACCTCTCCCCCGGCGTGGCAGGTGCGTGGGTGGGAACGTCGGAGTTTGCCGACGCGGCAGGTTTTGCGGCTGCCAGCGCATACGGCCGCATGGCGGGTAACGAAAACACCGCCATCCAGGCATTCACCCTTATGAAAGTCATCGGCAGGGATATCTGGATCGGCATCTGGTCCTTCATCTTCGCCTTGATAGCCTGTCTTAAGTGGGAGAAAGACGAATGTGGAGAAAGACCGAGCGCCATGGAGCTATGGTGGAGGTTCCCGAAGTTCGTCATCGGTTTTTTCGTGGCTTCTTTTCTCATGACCGCGATAACCGCCGGTTACGCAACGCCTGTCTTCAACAAAATTGTGAAACCGGGGCTGATTGCGCCCATCGTATCGCTGAGATCGTGGGCATTCATATTCTGCTTCCTGAGCATAGGGCTTACCACAAGGTTCAGGGAGCTGAAGGCAGCCGGCTGGAAGCCTTTCGGCGCATTCACCATAGGAGTGGTAGTTAATGTCATACTCGGTTTTGTGCTCTCCGTGTATGTATTCGGCGCTTACTGGACGCGCCTCGGCAAGTAAAGGCGATACGCAGATCGGATGGCGTGATCCGGCGCGGCCTCTTTCTCTCTCCGTTAAAGAGGTGCCGGGATCTTGAAAACAGAGATCCGGGATCCCAGCCCCCTTCAAAAACAGTAGTAAAGCAGGCAGGGGGATCAAGGAGACATCACGGACCGCCGGGGCCGATGGCATGAACCTACGGTTCCGGTATTTTTATGGCAGGTAACACACATAGCAAGAAGGTTCCCTAAGTCGTCAGAGGCTCCTGCTACTTTATGATGGGCTTCCCATCCCGGAGTAAGCTTATGGCTGCACCTGCCTGTGTGATGCGAACAGACCTTCATTGCGCATTCACATTGCCCGCCAGCTCTGTTATAAAGCTTGCGTCTCGTTTGCCCTGATATAGCCATTCGTGCCTCCACAAAGTTTTTTTGCATATTCCCGGGTACAGTAAAATATCATCGTTGGAGCAAAGAAACAAAGTTTTTTATGTCCCACACATGGTTTGTTACCCCTGCCGTCATTGCCGGGGTAACCCGTTCTCTGACGCCATATTCAGCGCTACCTATGGGCCATAAAAATGGCAGACTGACGGAGGACACCCACCCGCCCCGTGGAATGGAATTTAAATATCGAACGAAATATGGTAAGAAAGGATGAGAGAAGATGGGAATCAACGCCGCCACGATTGTCGCTGATCGGCTCTGCGGTTCCGTTGCTAATCCAATTATCCGCAATGCCCAGGAAAAACGACAGCTTACCGCTATTGCAGCCTGGCTCAACCTGCGCACCTATAAACAACTTCCTCCTGGTCACGGCACAACATTCAATCAGATGCCACCAGGCACTTATACGTTTCGCCTCAATGTTCCCGTCGAACAGGAAGGCGTGGAAAAAACTATCAATATCCCCGTCGACGCCGTCGTTATGCCGAAACTTGCTAAGCTTGGTGGTTTTCCATTGCTCATTGAGGCAAAATCAGCCGGCGACTTCACTAACGTCAACAAACGCCGCAGGGAAGAGGCAACCAAAGTCA
>Ga0187861_10004012_pt1 | contig 12572 bp, 11 predicted proteins | sample June2016WEW_10_1_3_FD_132986 | JGI IMG/M metagenome (GOLD analysis project Ga0187861, IMG submission 132986) | Peatland microbial communities from SPRUCE experiment site at the Marcell Experimental Forest, Minnesota, USA - June2016WEW_10_100 | ecosystem: Environmental > Terrestrial > Soil >...
GCGGATTGGTGATCGGTATCTGTAATGGTTTTCAAGTTTTGACTGAAGCCGGATTATTACCTGGTGTATTACTGCGGAATAAATCTTTACTATTTATCTGCAAGTATCTGCATCTCCGGGTAGAGAATGCAGCTACGAAGTTTACAAACAAATGCGCACCTGGGGAGGTACTCGAAATTCCAATTGCACATGGTGAAGGTAATTATTTTACCGATCCGGATACTCTCAAACGATTGGAATACAATCAGCAAGTGGTGTTTCGCTACTGCGACCGGCTAGGAAATACTACTGATGAAGCGAATCCCAATGGCTCGCTCAATAGTATTGCTGGTATTATTAACGAAACCGGAAATGTTTTAGGTATGATGCCGCATCCTGAACGAGCTTCTGATCCTGTTCTGAAGCATACGGATGGGAGAAAAATATTTGAATCGATAATCCAATGTTTTGTTTATCAACAAGTTTAAGGAGTCTTGCCATGTTTGGAAATATTGGTGGAAGTGAATTATTCCTTATTCTTCTTGTCATTTTAATCTTCTTCGGCGCAAAAAAATTGCCGGAATTAGCCAAAGGATTAGGACAAGGAATTCGTGAATTCCGTAAAGCTGCAAAGGATGTTCAAGAAGAAGTCGAGAAAGAAGTCAAAAAACTCGACGAGAAGAACGATACGAAGCCGCAGGGTTAATAGTGGATTCTGAACGTTGACTAAGTCAAACATTTCTATTTTTTAAAAAAGGAATAGATTTTATGGGAAATATAGGTGGTCCAGAAATTATATTAATTTTACTTGTCGTGTTTGTATTCTTTGGTGCAAAGAAAATCCCTGAAATAGCAAAAGGGCTTGGCGAAGGAATACGAGAGTTCCGCAAAGCAGCGCGTGATGTGCAGACGGAAATTGAAAAAGAGACAAATAAGCCTGACGAGAAGAGTGATACTAAACCATAATCTAAATGCAGAACTCTTAAACCCGCACACATATAACAATTCGCATAGCGAGATCCGTGAAATCATTTGATGTTATACAGACTGAACTTGTAGAAGGAACAACAACCTGCGAGAAGATTACAGAGGAATATCTTCGAGTGATTGATCAAAAGAAGCATCTGAATGCACTTCTGGCTGTGTTTCCAGATAAAGCGTTAGAGCAAGCTAAGGCGATAGATAAAAAATTGCGAGATGGAAATGCAGGTCCATTGGCGGGAATGGTAGTATCTATCAAAGATCTTATTTGCGTAAAAGATGAACGAGTTACATGCGGATCTAAAATTCTGGAGAACTTTGTCTCGTTATATGATGCCACTGTTGTTCAGCGTTTGCGTAACGCAGATGCAGTCATTATTGGTAAGAATAATATGGATGAGTTCGCGATGGGTTCTTCCACAGAGAACTCAGCATACGGACGTGTGAAACTTCCACAGGACGAAGACCGCGTTCCGGGCGGATCAAGCGGCGGTTCTGCTGTTGCGGTACGTGCAGGCATGTCAACAACATCTTTGGGATCTGATACTGGCGGTTCCATTCGTCAGCCGGCAGCATTTTGCGGTATTGTTGGCTTGAAACCATCGTATGGACGTGTGTCTCGTTATGGACTTGTAGCTTTCGCATCGTCTTTCGATTCAATTGGACCTCTTGCACTGACAACAAGAGACGCGGCGAATGTTCTTCAGGTAATTGCAGGACATGATCCAAATGATTCAACTTCGGCAGAAGTATCTGTGCCAAATTATATTTTGCAATTGACAAAAGATGTCAAAGGTATTCGCATAGGAATTCCAAAAGAATATTTTGGAGATGCGTTAGATTCAGAAATACGTCAAGCTATAGAAAAGAAGTTCGGCATTTTACGTGCGAATGGTGCAACGATTGAAGAAATAAACCTGCCGCATACTGAATATACAATTGCAACGTACTATATTCTTGCTACCGCGGAAGCATCGTCTAATCTTGCCCGGTATGATGGCGCTCGATATGGTTTTAGAACAGAAGACGCTGCAGATCTTTCTGAAATGTATATCAAGTCGCGAAGTGAAGGATTTGGTGCGGAGGTAAAGCGCCGCATTATGCTTGGCACGTATGTCCTTTCTGCAGGATATTATGATGCATATTATCGAAAAGCACAACAAGTTAGACGACTTATTAAGGAGGATTTCGATAAAGCATTCTCACGCGTTGATTGTATGATTGCACCGACTTCACCGAGTACATCCTTCAAAGCAGGCGATAAAATGGACGATCCTTTGCAAATGTACCTTTCAGATATTTATACGACATCGATAAATCTTGCAGGCATTCCTGGCATTAGTATTCCATGTGGAGAAGATCATCAAGGGCTGCCAATTGGAATGCAAATTCTTGGGCCACAGTTTGGTGAACCGACAATCTTAAGAGCTGCAGATTTTATAGAAACCACCAACTAAAAACTTATCACAATATAGAATATCAATCATATGAGTATACTTGTTGATAAGAACACTCGCCTCGTTGTACAGGGCATCACAGGCAGTGAAGGAACATTCCATGCCAAGCAAATGATGGAATATGGAACGAATGTCGTTGCCGGAGTTACTCCCGGAAAAGGCGGCACAAGTTATCAAGGCAATGAAAAAGATCCTTTGCCTCGTCCGGTTTTTATATTTAATACTGTAAAAGAGGCGGTGCAAAATAAGCGAGCGAATGTCTCTGTCATTTTTGTGCCTGCAGCTTTTGCAGCCGATGCAATAATGGAATCTGCTGATGCAGGAATATCACTCATTGTTGCAATTACTGAGGGCATTCCAACAAGTGATATGGTGAAAGTCTACGAATATGTTACAAAAAAAGGTATACGGCTTATTGGACCAAATTGTCCGGGGGTGATTACTCCGGGAGAAGCTAAGATTGGAATTATGCCGGGCTTCATCCATAAGCCGGGGCATGTCGGAGTGGTTTCGAGGAGTGGAACATTAACATACGAAGCTGTCTCACAGCTCACTCAACATGGTATTGGACAATCTACGTGCGTAGGCATCGGCGGTGATCCGATCATCGGCTCGCGTTTTATAGATATCATTAAACTTTTCAATGAAGATAAAAAAACACATGCAATTGTGATGATCGGTGAGATAGGCGGATCGGCAGAAGAAGAGGCGGCGCAGTACATCAAGAGATATGTAAGGAAACCGGTCGTCGGATTTATTGCCGGACAGACTGCACCTCCGGGACGACGGATGGGACATGCCGGTGCTATTATTTCTGGAGGAAAAGGAACAGCCAAAGAAAAAATGCAAGCAATGCATAAGGCAGGCATCTTTGTTGTTGAAAGTCCGGCTGTTATTGGCGATGCGATTGAGAAAGCATTGAAGAGGGTTTGCGCAGCTAAAGTTAAAAGGGAAAGTGTAAAAGGGGAAAAGCCAATGGCGAAGAAAAAAAATATTAAGAAGAATATTAAGCGTAAGTCGACAAAAAAAACAAAGTGATATTCAAAAGCCAAATCTGAATTATTGCCGGTATATGATTTTTGAAAGAAAGGTATTTCTATTATGAATAAAGAAGGCTCTGAACAAACACTTGTGCTTATAAAACCTGATGTATTAAAGAATTCTTTGACGGGTTATGTAATTTCTCAGCTTTCAGAATTTCATACAGGTTCGCATTTTTCAGGAGCAAAAATTGTGCAGGTCAGCAAAATGCTTGCTACCGAACATTATGTCGAGCATAAGGGGAAAATGTTTTTCCCCTCACTTTTAGATTATATAATGGGATTTGAGCATTACCGTGATGAGCCCTGGAAACGCAGAGTGATAGCGCTTGTGTTTCAAGGCCCAGATGCGATTGCAAAAATTAGAGATATTGTTGGCCCGACTGATCCTCTTGTTGCGCGAGAAAAAAAACCAGGATGTATTCGTGCATTAGGCACAAAAGTGCCCCTTAAAGATAATGCAGGAAAAGTGATTGGTGAACGAATGGACAACCTTATCCATGCTTCAGCAACAGATATAGATGCAGAACGAGAAATTAAACTATGGTTCAAGCCAAGTGATATTCCACCTTTGATGCAAGTATATCCCACAATAGTAAGCGATGAACATTATTATTTTAAAGATGGTAGACTTTCTTTAACACATGAGCCAGACAGTGTTTGTTTGATTGCTCCGGGTGATTGTGTTTGGGAGTCCGATCTTGAAGCGCTTCGTTTACTGTACAAAGGATTATCTTCTAAATGTTCGATTGAAGCAGTAGCTGCCAAATATCTTATAAACGAAAACCGTTAGGAGAGTTGCTTTTTTCTTTTCGGAAAGTGAATTGGTGTAGCAGTTGATGTTCTATGAAGCTAGGTTTATGTAGAAGAGCCGAGCTTCCTTATTTAATCTTTTCTCCATTATCAAATCTTTCATTTCAAGTCTAAATTGGGACTTTCCTGTGTCACTCACGATGTGATAAAAATATTTGAGCTTGTTCTAATAGGCTGGGTGCTATGCAGCAAATTCTACATTATTCTATACCATGGGGAGAATGGATTATGCCATATAGGACAATTCTGATTGATATTAAAATATTGAAAAACAGGCATAGAATTTGTTTAATTAATAAGGAGATAGTTCGGTCTAACATAGAAAAAATGGTTGCATTCAAAATGAGCTAAGTGATATTTATCACTCAAAATGTGAATACTTGCTGGCATATTATTCTAAGAAAATGTTGCGAAGGTAAATAATGCTGATTTTTTTAAAACCCGATTGTAGCACTTGATTTTAGTTAGGAGCTTTTGTACACTCAATCAGTTTAAAAGTAAAGTGCAAATTATAGTTTGTTTTTCTTGAGATCAAAAGTTGCGAAATAAAAAAAGAATGCAAATGGATTTGAAATTGTACCACTTGCAGGTCTGAAGGGAAAAGAATGAATACTGGACAGACAATGCTTACTGGTTTAGCGTTGGTGCTACTCGGTGCAACAATCTTTTCGGTGAATAGGAATAGCTTAAATAATGGAACTGTTTTAAGACAAACAGAATTAGGTATTTATGCTGTTTCTTTAGCTACTTCTTATATTCAAAGAGCATCGGAACTGGATTGGGACGAATATACAGTTAGCGGACTTGTCTATATAACCGTTCCTATGAATACAGTACCAGTTACAAGTGGCTCAAATCAACAAGCGACAGCCCCTAACCTCCTAGGGCCTGAAACAAGTAAAGGTGAAAATGCGACTGTTGATACTGCATATGACGATTTCGATGATTACAATGGTTTTTCGAAAGACACTACAATGGGCGCTTCTTCTTTAACGGCTGCTGATAAATTTCACGTTACGGCAAAAGTGTATTATGTTAGTCAATCACCAATTAATGGAAAGTATACTAAAGTTACAGCAAATGCAACTTGGTCGAAACAAATAGATATTACAGTGAACAGCAAAATAGATCGTAGTGTATTCCAAAATGCTCGAGGTGACACAAAAACAGCAACCGACACAATTAGACTTTCATACATTTACGCGTTTTATAGGTAGGAAATAATTATGGGAAGTACAACATTTCTTGATATTATTAGTTCAACTACAATGTTTGGATTTCTTTTACTTATAGTGCTTAGACTTAATGCAGGTACTAATGAATCTAATTCTGGATACTATGCAAGTTATTTGTTGCAAAGTAATATGATAGCACTTACAACTTTGCTGGAAGACGATCTTAAACATGTCGGGGCTGGCGTTTATGATCAGGATGGTGGAATACAACATGCAGATTGGGATAGTTTACGCTTTAGAGAAGTTTTCCCTGGAAAGACTACTGCTAGCACAGTGGAATGGAAGTTTGAGGCATCTGTGCCGCCTGGTGTGCAGAATACAAGAATTCATTATATATCTAGGAGTGTCGATGGTGTAAAAACAATGATGAATCTTGGAGTCTCTAGTTTTACAATACAATATTATAGGATTGATATACATAATACTTTAATAACACCTCTACCTATTGTTTGGTCAGTTAACAACGCAACCGGAAATATTGGACCAATATGTGTAAAAATAAGACTTGAAAGTCCTTTTAGGCCGCCTTCACAATATTTAGCTGCGGCGGACACTTCAGCATATCAAATGGTATGGCGTGAAATACGTTCGGTATCAAGAAATAACTCGGTCCAATTTCCAAATGGATTTTAAGGAGATTAATTTATGGGACGCACATCAATAATGCTGGTATTGGTTTTTAATATGACCTTTATGTTTATGGGTTATAGACTATCGACAGTAACTTCGATAGCATACCAAAAATATGCTGGTTATTCTAAAATTGAACAAGTTGGGCTTGCTTTAGAAAGCGCTGGCAATATAGCCATTTCAAATGCCCTCTTGACTACTGATCCCATCGCAAATGACACTATTCTATGCTCTAATGATACCTTAGCGGGAATAACATTCACGATAGATAGAAGGAAAATGACTAATGCAATTGGCGCTAAAGATGGAGACAGTATAATCATAACGGGACAATGCCCGATCAATATCAATGGTACTACATATACAATAACATGTAACACAGGTATAAGAATAAGAGGTAATTCTTTTTCACAATTTGTTTTTTATAGTCAGGTTGAAAATGGAATTCAATGGATAAATGGTGAAATCTGCTGGGGCAGATTACATACTCAAGATAAGTTAACCATTAGTGGATCTGGTAGTGATATAACTAAATGGCCTGATTTCAAGGGTAAGGTGACAACAAAGGGAGGTGTGACATCAAGTAAAGCAAATTTTGAACAAGGATGTACTTATGCTGATGTATCAGTACCGACTAAGCTTGATGATCTAAATACCTACGGACAGACTGGAAACGGAGGTGCATATTATCAAGGTGTAGATACGTATGTTCAATTTATGAAAGATGGAGAGGTGGTTGTACGAGCCGCGACGGCAGGCACAGCGTCAGCAACTGCATGGTCATATTCAAGTGCTCAAGCGTCGACGACAGTCTCTGACGGAAAAGGCGGCCCTTCGGTACCGGAATATAAAGTATATAGTTCCGTAGCGGCATTGGCTTCAAGCGGTGTTCTGCTTGTTCAGGATGCGGAGCTCCATATAACAGGAGTATTAAATGGACAAATTACTCTCGGTTGTGTCGATTCACAGTCTGGCAGCCCTCCAGTAAATTCAGGAAAAAGCTCAGTATGGATTGATTCAACGATCGCTTATCATCAGGCTCCGCCATCCTATCAATATCAAAACAATGTTTCCAGTGATATGTTAGGCATAGTTGCTACAAATAATATTACGGTTTCACAATATGTTTATAATAACTCTTCTTCTTCTAAAGTTACTATGAACGGAACAAGTACCTCTAAAACTGAGCTCGATGTTCTTGATCCTACGGTTACTATTGATGCATCTATGTTTTGCCAGGCTTCAGGTAAGGGTTTTGGCGCCGAGAATCCTGGTAGTCGACAGGTAGCAACACTTCATCTTGTTGGTGGAATACAACAGAACACACGACAGATAGTCGGTCAAAATGGATATGGATTCTCAAAGGATTATGATTGGGATCTTAATCTTCTAAATTATCAGCCGAAAGGTTATCCTAAGACAACGTTTATGGTTCAAAACTGGGTAGATAATACAAGTATTCCGCCACAATTTTATTATTAAATAGCGGATAAAAAGAGGGAAGAAAGTTTAAAATGTTAAGGATTTGCGAAAAGGCGCTTATTAAGTAAGCGCCTTTTTTATGAGTACGAATTCTTATTCTCTGCTATTTCTTATTTAATAATATGCGTGTTGGCTTGCTCCAGTATCAGCGAAACAATTTCATCTAATTGTGTAGGGGGACTACGAGAGCCGGCAGCATTCTTATATCTATCCTCAAAGTAAGAATAGTAAAAGAAGTTTGAAATATAGATGGTTAGTACACATCTCAAAAATGATTTGAAGTCACACTAAGCGTTCACCTAAGCTCACGCCGAAGGCTTGTCGAAATGTGACTAAACATTACATCCAGACTTCGATCTCAAAGAGATTTGCCAAGGGCATAGCTTCGCTACCTTCGGAACAAGATATACCTTCACCTCTTAATCTTCGACAAGATCTAATTGAAGACGATTAGTGATTGCGAGTTGTGTTTTTTAACCTAGTGAAGTGAACTAATCTGATTTCCTAAAAGGTTGGCAAGGTTAACAGCTTCATGGGCAGCAGGAAGAACCTGTTTATCATTTGATACTTTGATCATAACTTCCGAACTTGTAATAAATGTAATTGCGTTTGACTTCATAAATGAAACTATCGCAGTGCGCAATTGTTCATTATTAAGCAGGGATAGAGCTTTCTTTTCATTATCTGTTGTGACTTCAATAAATTTATCAAATTCTGGGTAGCTTGTGCCAAAGCGAGGGATTGAAAGGGCCGATCTCCGCTGAATGTTGCAACGAAAGGGAATATTAGTAGGCAGAGAGGCAATAATTAGAATGAATGCTTTATCCATAGCACTCGTTCCTCCCGATACTCCCGCATTTCGACCTCTGCCAGATCTCCCCCCGAAAATTTTAATTGTCACTCCGGAAACTTGGCCTCGAGCCGCACACCATACGGCACCCAACTGTGGATGAGTGCTGACAACAGGTGTGAGTTTCAACGCTTCCTGTGCCTGCTTAACTGCCTTAACGACGCGGCGTTTTGCCCGCGATGTCATCCATACGAATAGAAGAATAAATCCAATTAATATACCTGCGATGACCACAGTACGAATAAAATCAGCATCCATAAGATTATTCCTTTCAATGCAACCAATCAAGTAAAATTTAGTAAATTGTTATGAGAAAAAACAATAAAGTTTTTTTAATCTCATAAAACGCAATGGAACAAAGTTTACCGCCCTACCTGCTAGCAGACGCTCAATGAGCTTAAGCGGAAATGGATGTTGCAGTCAGGAATCCAGAATAAAAATGATAGATTACCTCGGAACAAGCTCCGAGATAGTCCATTTAGATACCAGCAATATAATACTTCTAAAGTCTCGTTTATTCTTCTCAGATAATATACAAACCAGCATGCTCTAGCACCTGCGCTACAATTTCGTCTAATTTTGCTTTTGGTATACGAGCGCCGGCAGCGTTCTTGTGTCCATTCCCGCCGAATTCTTTTGCTAATTCATTTATCCAGATATCGCCTTTTGAGCGGAGGTTGATTTTCACGATTCCATTCATTTCTGAAAACATCAATCCAATCTGAACTCCATCAATTGATAAAGTGTATGGCACAAACGCTTCGGTATCGATTTCTGTAGTATTAGTTGAATTAAGCATTTCGTGTGTAATAACGATGTAAGCAAGTTTTCCGTTATGTGTAGTTTGCATATTTGCCAGCGCTAACCCAAGTAAGTGAATGCGATTGATGGAACCGCGTTCATAGACATGTTCGTAAATGGCAACTGGGTCTGCTCCCAATTGAACAAGTTGAGCAATAATTTTATGTGTTTCCGAATCTGTTTTCGGATATCGAAATGATCCGGTATCAGTCATAATTGCGGTATAGAGAGCAACAGCCGTTTCGCGGTCGATACTGCGGCCGGTCAAGTAACTCAAAAGTCTGTAGATAATTTCTCCCGTAGCCGTAGAAGATTCATCTAAGATATAGAGATTAGCAAATTCTCCCGGTTCAAGATGATGATCAATGCAGATTTTTACGGCGTGGCTCGATAAAATAACCGGTTTCATCGTTACTAATCTATCCAGATGATTTGTATCCAAGACAATAATCACTTCAGCATTTTCTATAATTTGTGAATGCTGAGAGGGATCGAATTGATGGATAGGAAAAAACTGCGCAAGGAATAAATAATTTTCAGGTGTTGCGCTGTAATTTAGAATGGTCGCCTGTTTTCCTTGCTTCTGGAGGTAGATAGCAAGTGCAACTTCGGTGCCGAGACCATCGCCATCTGGATTGACATGTGTCGTCAGCACGAATCGCGAATGCGATTCAAGAATTGTCCGAAATGTTTCAAACTGGACTGGCAATGTGAATCCTCATTATTTATAAAATCATAGTAGCAGAAAAAAGGTGTGATCTCTGTTTAGAAACCACACCCCTAATCACAAAGTATAAAAATATTATTGAATTGTCCAAGTTTCACCGGAATTTAAAAGCGATTCAATATTTCCTTCGCCTTGTTTCTCTTTTGAGAATTCAATTTGGTGCTGCATCTCGGCTTCGTATGTTGGTCGCTCAATTGAAAGAAACACGCCAATGGGCCGAGGCAGATGTGCGTGATAAGTCATATCTGCAAGAATAAATGAGAGCGTTGTATCATTTTCATTGTGCACTAGCAAGTCATTAATCGAATGTTTACCGTCTTTGAGTGAAACAATCTCTGGGGTAAATCCATTCAGTCTAATACCTTTGTCTTTTTCTTTGCCAAAGATAAGCGGCTTGCCGTGTTCAAGTAAAACTATATTATCGTCTTTTATCTCTTTATCGGTAAATTGAGAGAAAGCACCGTCATTGAAAACGCTGCAGTTTTGATAAATTTCAATAAACGAGGTTCCAATATGTTCTGCGGCACGTTTTAAAATCGATTGCAGGTGTTTTTGATCTCTGTCTATTGTTCGTGCAGCGAAAGTTGCACTAGCGCCAAGTGCAAGTGATATTGGATTAAACGGGTAATCCAGTGAGCCTAACGGAGTAGATTTAGTAATTTTTCCCTTTTCCGAAGTTGGCGAATACTGCCCTTTCGTCAACCCGTAAATTTGATTGTTGAACAAGAGAACATTGACATCAATGTTGCGGCGAAGTAAATGGATCAGATGATTACCGCCAATACTCATGCCATCGCCATCTCCGGTAACAACCCAGACGGAAAGATCTGGACGAGCAAGTTTTACACCTGACGCGATTGATGTGGCACGTCCATGAATACTATGAAATCCGTAGGTATTCATATAGTATGGGAACCGGCTGGAGCAGCCGATGCCGGAAACGAAAACGATTTTATGCCTTGGAATTCCTAAATCCGGCATAATGCGCTGTGCCTGAGCAAGAATCGAATAGTCACCGCATCCTGGACACCATCGAACTTCTTGGTCGCTCTGTAAATCTTTTGATGTGAATTTTGATGTTCCTGATGAAGTCGATTGCACGGGAATATTTTGATTAAGTGCACTCATGATTTTATTCCTTGTAAAAGTTCATCAATTTTTGCTTCGATTTCTTCTGCTTGGAATGGTAATCCCATTATTTTGTTGAACCCAATTGCAGGCACAAGGTAATTAGATCTCAAAATTTTGATGAGTTGACCTAAGTTTAATTCAGGAACTAAAATAGTTTTAAATCGAGATAGTATTTCGCCAACATTCTTTTGCATCGGATTGATGTACCGCAGGTGCAAATGTGAAACAGAATGCCCCTTTAAGCGATGATGTTGCACTGCGGTCCTGATTGCTCCATATGTGCTTCCCCAGCCAACTACCAACACGTCGCCTCGCTGATCGCCTTCAATTTCTGCTAATGGAATGTCGTCTGCAACACGTGCAATTTTTTCTGCTCGTAAGTGAACCATCAGATCATGGTTCTTCGGCGAGTAATCGATATTCCCTGTGAGATTCTGTTTTTCCAAACCGCCGATGCGATGCTCAAGTCCGGGCGTGCCGGGGACCGCCCAAGGCCGCGCAAGCGTTACTTTGTCTCGCGAGTAAGGTAGAAATCCTTCGGGATTAGTTACGAAACGAGGAGAAATATCTGGAAGATTTTCGTAATTCGGAATTAACCATGGTTCAGAGCCATTGCCGAGATATCCATCCGTCAAACAAATAACAGGAGTCATAAATTCAATTGCGATACGTGCAGATTCAAAGACAGCGTTGAAACAATCTGCCGGTGTAGCGGCGGCGATCACTGGAATAGGAGCTTCACCATTACGTCCATAGATGACTTGAAGCAAGTCTGCCTGTTCTGTTTTCGTCGGCAATCCAGTGCTTGGTCCACCTCGCTGTACATCTACAACGACGAGAGGCAGTTCTACCATTACGGCAAGGCCGAGAGCTTCAGTTTTTAGTGCAAGACCAGGTCCGCTTGTTGTCGTTGTACCCAGAGCTCCGGCAAAAGACGCGCCAATCGCAGATGTGATTCCTGCAATTTCATCTTCTGCCTGAAAAGTTTTCACTCCAAAGTTTTTATGCAAGGAAAGTTCGTGTAGAATTTCACTTGCAGGCGTGATTGGATAGCTGCCGAGAAAGAGATCGAGCTTTGCTCTTTTTGCTGCAGTCATCAGTCCCCAGGCAGCAGCTTGGTTGCCAGTGATATTGCGATAATTTCCCGATGCAAGTTTTGCCGCTACAACTTGATAGCGGACTTTGAATATTTCTGTAGTCTCGCTGTAATTCCACCCGGCTTTCAGCACGCGTGTATTTGAATCGCAAATATCTGGCTTGTTTTTAAATTTTTCAGTGATCCACTTGAGAGTTGTTTCAAGAGGGAGATTGTACATCCAGTACATCATCCCCAATGCAAAGAAATTCTTAGAGCGATCAACAAGTTTGCTCGAAAGGTTCATCTCCTGAAGCGCAATGGTTGTCAATTTCGTAATATCAACTTCATACAACTGATAGTTAGAGAGA
>Ga0187861_10004013_pt1 | contig 12566 bp, 13 predicted proteins | sample June2016WEW_10_1_3_FD_132986 | JGI IMG/M metagenome (GOLD analysis project Ga0187861, IMG submission 132986) | Peatland microbial communities from SPRUCE experiment site at the Marcell Experimental Forest, Minnesota, USA - June2016WEW_10_100 | ecosystem: Environmental > Terrestrial > Soil >...
CCAGAGGCTTATGCGCCTTTGGCGCAAAAGAACCAGCATGAACCATAAAAGTAGAAATCCCGCCCCTCGAAGTCGGACGGGATTACAGTTATGGGGCTCCGCCTGTTTAGTGTATTACGAAACTTATCAGCGCCGCAGTCCCGCTGTACGGGATCCTGGATTCGATCGAAGATCGAATCGGGACTTAGCGCCAGTCCGTTAGGTGGCAGAATAATCAAGGATAATTTATAATTCTATGGCTAAGTCTTCATTGACGACTGAAGATAAGAAGTGGATTGAGAAATTTGTCGCAACAAAGAGAGGTATTTTGTTGTGGCGTTCTTTAATACGAGATTTTCTTGAGGGTGCAATTAGAGATGGTAAAATTGATCCAAGAGGAAAAACAAATGAACAACTTAAGGAACAGATTGTTGATTTTCTCAAAATAATACGATCAAAGAAACGAAGAATCATTGTTTTTCAAAGTGATTTCCGTCCCTCTCTTCTTAAAGAAGCTAGAAGGTATAGAGAGGCAAATGACAATGAGCTCTCTTGTACACTGTATGCTATATGGATTGAACATTGGATTAACCATATTATAGTTACGATTGGTCAACGAAATAAAATCAATATTGATGATTTGCAGCAAATTATTAGAGAGTTAAATATAAGGGCCAAGCTTACCTGGTTACTCAAATTGCTGGGTGTACCATCCATAAAACAATCTCATTATACCCGAATTCTCCATTTGATGGATTTAAGAAACTCCTATGTACATTACAAATGGCTGAGTCGAGCTGAAGAACATGAAACAAAATATGATGAGGATTTAGAAAACACTTTGCAAGGAATTGAGTCAACCATCAAATATTTAAGAAAGTTTGAAAACAGACATGTATATCATGGCCAAAGACTACGCGTTAAAACAATGCTTTTTAGTAACAAAAATATTCTGCCACCTAACCAGGCGCTCAAGCTGACGGGATGAGCCCGCCAAAAAGACGGCGGGCAGGCGTGGGTATTTTAAGCATGGCTAATAGAGGTTTAGATGTTTAATAATAAACTTTTCAGAATGAACTTGGCTCGTTCAGTGCAAATTGAAAGTTCACGTTGTCGCAGCTTAGCTGCCATCCGTTAGGTCGCTTTAAATACCTTATAAGGAGTCTCAAATGGCAACTAAGATCAAGATTGTTACCGTAACGGAATTTCTTGAAGTGACTCCTGAGGGAAAAATCGACATCACCACAAGCAGACAACTCCTCGTGGATATAGCCAAAGATGAACATCAACCAGTAGATTACGATCTATTAATTGATTTTCGCAACACGCAATGGGAAATGTCAACGATAGATTTATATCAATTAGCATCACAACTTATCGAGCATGGTAATACTTTTCGGAAAAAAGTAGCGATCCTCGTTTTGCCGGGGATCAATTTCGATCCTGCTTCATTCCTTGCGACGTGTTCGAATAACCGTGGTTTCCAAATAAGTGCATTTAATGATTATGAAAATGCTTTACGCTGGCTTCTATCATGAGAAAATGAAGATACAAAAGCAAGCCGCCTAACCAGCAACTCAAGCTGACGGAATCAGCGCCCGCCAAAAGATAAAGCATGGAGGGTAAATGGGTACGTTAAGCATGGCGTGTATAGGGTTATAGTTTTTATTATTACGTTCTTTGTACCTCATAACTTAAGTTTTTATTAATTTAGTTTTCAGTATAAAACTTATTTCGTTATCAGCAACTTGCGGCTCCTCGTTGCCGCAGCTTAGCACTGGTCTGTTAGGGCGCAACGAATAAAGGCAATCAAAATGAAAAAAGTAAAAACAAATCCTGTGCTCTACGCCGCTTACATGGAAGTCGTCGAAAACCAACTACGAGATAATGATCCACCAGAAACACGAGCTACATTTGACCGATTGAAGAGCGAAGGTTTTAGCGAATTGGATGCTAAGAAACTCATAGCGCAAGCAATCGTCGCAGAAACATTCTGGATAATGAAGAAAAAAGAGGATTTCAATCTCACGCGTTTTGTTAGGAATTTAAATCGATTGCCAATTGAGCCAAAAGAAAATTGAATACATCAAATTAATTTCTGTTGCGCCCTAACCAGCAGTTCAAGCTGACCAGATGAGCGTTGGTATATTTTGCATGGCGCGCATAAGTTTAGCGTTTTAATAACAACCGTTTTATGGACAATCTCGGTTTGTGTAGCACAATATGAAAGTTATCAGTGCGGCAGCCTAGCTGCCATCCGTTAGGTTTTTTTATTACAAAATGAACATAACACATGCATAAATCATATTTCATAATATTTGTTTTTTGTTCAGCAAACATTTTTCTAGGTTGTAGTAGTAGCAAAAACTCATCACAGAACCAAATTAGTCCTTTTGCTGGTACATGGAGTTTTGCATATGAAGGAATATATTCTGGCTCGACCGAATGGAAAATAGACCAAGACGGTCAATTTGGCGTAACTATCGAAGTGAATACGGATTCTCACACTTTCACAAATTATATTTCAGGTGAAGTAAGTGAAACCGGAGAAGTTACTGGATATATATTGTTGTCTGGTAATAGAATAGGGTTTCTTTCTGGAACGATGAAAGGAAATAATGGAAATGGAGTTTATAAAACGCAACGTGGGCAAGGTGTTTGGACTTCAAATAAAAAATAATATTTAGCTAAGTTAATGTTGATATTTAAAATATTCATTATAAAAAAACCTAACCAGCAACTCAAGCTGACGGTTGCCAGCCGAGTACGTTAAGCATGGCGTGTAGAGGTCCAGATGTTTAATAATAAACTTTTCCGCATGAACTTGTTTCATTTAGTGTATTTTGAAAGTATTCAGTGTGGCAGCTTAGCCACTTGCTTGCAATCCTTAAATACAATTTAAATTTTAAATATAATTCAATATTAAAGTACAATATTATGAAAAAAAATATGTTTATGCCACCATTAATAGTGGGCGCATTTTTTACGCTTAACAATGGAGAAAACAAAGCGTCTGTGCCATGTACCAAACCGGTCGTATTTCAGATGCCCGTCTCTCCACGTACGACATACAACTTCAATCCCGATTGGAAATTTGCCTTTGGCGACTCCACCGGAGCAGATAAACCGGGTTTTGATGACTCGGCATGGGCAAGCGTGAGTCTTCCGCATACCTGGAACGAGATTGACTCCTATCGTGGTTTCATAAGTCATGGCGGCGGTGACCAGAGTGAAAAAATGTTTGGCATCGGTTGGTATCGTAAACACTTCAAATTGCCAGTCAACGCCAATGGACAGAAAGTCTTTCTCCAATTCGATGGTATGAGGCAAGCAGGACGCTTCTTCCTCAACGGACAGCCCATAGGCATATATGAAAATGGCATCACTGCCGTTGGCTTCGATATTACTCAATTTGTTAAATATGGCGAACAGGACAACGTCCTCGCAGTGAAGGTAGACAATAGTCCTGGTTATAAGGAAGAGAGTACCGGTACACCATTCCAATGGAATTCGAAGGATTTCAACCCAAACTTCGGCGGGCTTAACCGCAATGCCTCTCTGATTGTGGCGGGCAAGATTTATCAGACCCTACCACTCTACGAAAATCTAAAAACCACCGGCATCTATATCTATCCTGAAGCCATTGATCTCAAGAAAAAGAGAGTGGAAGTGAAGGTAGAAGCCGAAGTCGTCAATGAGACTAGCGACTATGCCTCCATCACACTTTCGGCCGTTTTAGTGGATGCCGATGGTGTTGTGCGTGCCCAATTGGACGGTAACACTTCCGACTTGGTAGCGAACCAATCGGAAATTTTCACGGCCTCTGGCACACTTACTGACGCCCGTTTTTGGGACGTCAACGATCCGTATCTATACCGTGTTTATTCCATTCTAAGCGTAAACGGCAAAGCAGTGGATGTTTGCGAGACACGTACTGGTTTTCGCCATACCGAGTTTAAGGGTGGTGTTGGCACTGGTGGTGTTTGGCTCAACGGACGGTTCGTATGGCTTACAGGCTATGCACAACGCTCGGCCAACGACTGGGCTGGCTTGGGGGGAGCTTATCCAAACTGGATGCACGATTTCACACTCGCAATGTTGCGCGAAAGCAATGGCAACTATATGCGTTGGATGCATGTTGCCCCACAGCGAAGCGACGTTGAGGCTTGTGACCGATATGGTATTGTTGAGGTTTGTCCGGCAGGCGATAAGGAACATTTGGTAACCGGGAGACAATGGGATCAACGCGCTGAGGTGATGCGTGCTACCATGATTTTTTACCGAAACAACCCCAGCATACTATTTTGGGAGGCAGGTAACACTATAGTTACACCGGAGCAGATGGTACAAATGGTGGCCATGCGCAAGGAACTTGATCCACATGGTGGCCGCGTCATGGGTACGCGTGATAATGACCTCCCGGAGGAAAACAATGCCCTTACACCGATATCTGAATGGTATGGGATCATGATAGGCCAGGTGCCACAGACAGACGAAATTACGGGTGATAACATCTTTCGCGGATACAGCATCTCACGCCGCAACAAGGCTCCGCTCATCGAAACGGAGGATTTTCGTGATGAGGCCGGACGTAACATCTGGGATGATTATTCGCCGCCACACTTCGGCTTCAAACCTAAAATTGTTCCCGGAGCAAACGGTCGTCCCGGACCCGGTGGCGACACATGGCATTGGAATTCCGAAACATTCTGTCTTGCTGCCACCACGCGTTATTCCAGCTATATGCATAACCGGATCGACAATACCGATCCCGTTCATTCGAAATGGTCAGCCTATTGCTCCATCTATCTTACAGATGAAGATGCCGACGGACGTCAGCAAGGCAGCTATGTCCTTCGCGTAAGCGGCAAGGTGGACGGCGTGCGTCTGCCCAAATCGCTATTTTACGTTTCGCGCGTTATGCAGAACGAGCAACCTGACCTCCACATCATCGGGCATTGGAACTATCCAGCCAACACAACAAAGACCATTTATGTGGCAGCCACTCATTGTGACCAGGTTGAACTATTCCTTAACGGAAAATCCTTGGGCATAGCTAATAAACCGTGTGATTTTGTGGATACATACAAGGGTGGGGAAAGAATGCCTGGTTCTGAGCTTCCTGTAGGCTTAAACACGGGTTATGTTTATGCATTTCCCAATATCATGTTTGTTCCGGGCAAGCTTAAAGCTTTGGCTACGAAGAACGGCAAGGTCGTTGCCCAACAGGAACTTCAAACCGCAGGAGAGCCCGAAGCTATTAAGCTTACACTTCACACCGGACCGCAAGGTCTGCAGGCAGATGGTAGCGACGTCGCCTTAATTGATTTTGAAGTCGTTGACGCACAAGGTCGTAGATGTCCCACGGATGAGGCAAGGGTAGATTTTGCTGTTACCGGGCCTGTCATTTGGCGAGGTGGTTTTAATGCCGGGAAGCTAAATACCACGAACAATCTTTATCTCGACACAGAATGTGGCATCAACCGCGTAGCCATTCGTTCGACGCTCACACCAGGTGTAATCAGTGTGACTGCCACGCGCGAGGGACTCACCAGCGCCACCGTGAAAATTGAATCGAAGCCTATGGAGATCGTCGGCGGTTTGACACGTGTTCAGCCACAGACGTTGCCTGATCTGAAGACAACAGATGGAGGGAATAATTGGTCTCAATAAAGTAGTGGGGTTACTTCCGAATTAATGTCTTGTTATTTTTTAAACTCTAATTTGGGATGGATTGTTGGTAATGATTGACAATTATCAGTGCGGCAGCTTAGCGCCGATCCGTTAGGGCGCATTAATAAAAATGATATGAAGAAAAAATGGAACAAGTAAAATCTATATTGATAGTTTTCATTTTAATAGCATTAATAAATGGTTGCCACAAAAATCCCGTTACAGCGCAAGAAACAAATACCGACCTTGTGCCACTTTCCATAGGAAATACTTGGAGCGTGTGCTATACCGAATACGATACCAATGGTGTAGTTGTCGGAACTCCAAGATCAACGACTGATACTTATACCATATCAAAGGATACGACCATCTTAGGTAAAGTATTATACAAATATTTTAATTTATGGTGTATAAATAGTGATAGTGGTCTTGTCAAGTATAATACAACTGTAACAAATGGTGTAGTAAAGAATAGTTTTAAATATATATATCCATATCCGACACAAAAAGGAAATGTATATGATAATAATGATATAGTAGTCACAGCCATTGATACTGGTATAACTGTTCCTGCAGGAACAGTTCAATGTATTGAATATAAATTTTATGATTCAGGTGTATTGGCATACCAAGATTATGTTTCAAGAGGAATAGGATTGGTTAAAGAAGAGATGTTTAATCTAGCTAAGCCAGCAAAAGTACAGGTTGTGTTAGAATTAACAAGTTATAAAATAAATGCGCCCCAACCAGGCGCTTCCCGAAGGGATCCCTTTGGGACAAGCTGACGGAATGAGCGCCCGCCAAAAGATAAAGCATGGCGGGTAAATGGGTACGTTAAGCATGGCGCTCAGAGGTTTAGTATAGATTTGAAAGTTATCAGTGCGGCAGTCCGTTCCGCTTAAAAAAGCGGAACGCGATCGCGTTCCATTGTATAATAATGGAACTGACTTAGTGCCAATCCGTTAGGCAGCGCTTTAAAATAGTTATATGTTATTAAATTATACATTTTTGATGCTATGTTTATAAATAATAACTGGATCTGTATGAAAAAAATTGTACTTCTTTTCTTGTTTTTTTTAATAATCTCTATTTCAACACAAGCGCAATTCGATCCGAAACAAATGGACAGCATTAAAAATGCTACAAATGAAGATTATCAATTGATGTTGACACAGCTTAAGATCGATTCATTAAGAGCAGGTCCTTCAGGTAATCCACAGGCGCCTAATGCTGCAAATACCGATGAATCAAAAGCCTCACCGTGTACATCTCTCCCCGATCCTCTAATTTTAAATAACGGCGAGAAAGTAACGGATGCAGAAACGTGGTGGAAAAAACGACGTCCGGAAATAGTCGAATATTTCGACCGAGAAATATATGGACGGATTCCTGAAAGTGTACCAGAAGTCATCTGGCAAGTAATGACCATAAAAGATGACACCGTAGAAAATATTCCGGTCATTGTTAAAAAATTATCAGGTCATGTCGACAACTCTTCATTCCCCTCTATCAATCTTGATATACAATTAACGCTTACAATTCCGGCGAAGGCTAAAACCCCGGTACCGGTTGTAATGGAATTCGGATTTATTTTCCCTCCGGGATTCAAATTTCCCGAACCTCCTGCTGGTACGCCAAAGGAACCGAGCTGGCAGCTTCAGGTGCTTTTAAAAGGATGGGGTTATGCGATTATTGTCCCGACAAGTTATCAATCAGATTGGGGAGCCGGGTTAACTAAAGGTATTATCGGTCTGACAAATAAAGGACAGCGCAGAAAACCTGACGATTGGGGAGCACTAAGGGCATGGGCATGGGGCGCAAGTCGTGCACTTGATTATTTTGAAACCGATAAATCAGTAAATGCAAAACAGGTGATCATTGAAGGTTTGTCGCGATATGGAAAAGCTGCGATAGTGACAATGGCATACGATTCAAGGTTCGCAGTGGCATTTGTCGGATCTTCCGGGGCTGGCGGTGTCAAAATACTTCGCCGTTTCTACGGAGAGCAAGTAGAGAATCTGACATCGTCTGGAGAGTACCATTGGTTCGCAGGTAACTTTTTAAAATATGCCGGTCCTTTAAAGGTGAACGATCTACCGGTCGATGCGCACGAGCTTGTTGCAATGTGCGCTCCCCGTCCAGTATTTATCAGCAGCGGTGCTCTTGCAGTTGAAGGAGGATGGGTTGATGCAAAAGGAATGTTCCTGGGAGGCGCATATGCAAGTCCCATCTATGAACTTCTAAAAAAAGGGGGTTTAGGAACATATGATTTTCCTCCGATTGAAACAGCCCTGATAAACGGAGAGATAGCATTTCGGCAGCATAAAGGGGGACATACAACAGGACCCAACTGGCCCACATTTCTAAAATATATCGACAAGTACATAAAGTAGTAAGCCGGGCTTTAAATTTTTCTAAGATAAAGGAGTTTTTCTTAAACAAGAATTTGGCGAAGCCAGATGGGTTGCCTAACCAGGCGCTCCCCGCAAAAACGTATGTCGGGCAAGCCCGATAGAAAACAACAGGGCATTCCCCGCCAGAAATATGCGGGGTAAACAAGCTGATCCCGTTTAAAAGCATAACGGGACAGGCTCCATGAGCACCTGCCAAAAGATAAAGCATGGGGTGTGGCGGTTTAATGTTTAATTGAAAATTAGTATTATGAATTTGTTTCATTTAGTACATATTGAAAATTTGCGATGCGGCAAAAATAATAGATCCCGCAAAGCGGGATCCGCGATTCGGCCACGATTTGAATGGAAAGCATCAAATCTATCGAATCGGGATTTACTTGTCCGCCAATTGTTTGAAGGAACCACCATCCGTTAGGCAGCAAGAGAAAGGAATATTTCTATGTCTTATTCTATTGACACATGCCCTGATTTCATTAAGGTTACCTATACAGGGACATTAAACAATGAAGATATCCACGGAGTGTTAAGAGATGGACTTAAAATAGAGGGTAAAGAATTAAATTTGACCAATCGTCTAGAAGTCATGAGAAAACTGAAGGGAATCAAAATAGGATTTGAAGATCTTATGGGTTTTACAGAAAACATTCGAACTATTCAATTATCGCAAAATGTGAAAACAGCAATTTTAACAGGTAATCCGCTTCAATATGGTATTGCACGAATGTTTCAATCTATCTTGGAGCATCCACAGATGAAAATAGAAATATTTTCTAATGAAGAAGAAGCAAATAACTGGTTGTCTACGACGGATAGAAAGAAATAATGCTTGCCGCCTAACCATGCGCTCCCCTACAGAAAACAGCGGGGCAGGCGAGCTGACGATTGCGAGCTTGGCACGTTAAACATAGCGAACATTGGCTTTAGTCTTAATAAGATCTTTTTCAGCGTAAACTCAATTCGTCTGGTACATATTGAAATTATCAGCGCCGCAGTCCTCAACAGAAACATCCTGAACAAAAACATTTCAGGACAAGTTTGGAGATAAACTTAGCGCCAATCCGTTAGGCGCCATTTTTTAACGAGGTCAAGTACTATGAAAATCAAATTATTTTTCTTGATGCTTTGCTTTTCTTTGTCATCGTGTATTTCTTATCGCATTGCAGAGAAGGAGATCTTTCACCCTAGAAAAGTAAGTAAATTGAATGATAGTTTAAGTCTTGAAGAAGTCTATTTCACGACATCCGATAGCATCAAACTAAATGCATGGTTCGTCAAACAACCTCATCCGAGAGGAACTGTTCTCTATTTTGGCGGAAATGGTTTCTTACTCTTCAGCAATTTTACCCTCGATGTTATTAATATGCTTTCATATTTCGATATGAATATATTGCTTATCGATTATCGCGGTTATGGACGAAGTGAAGGGACTCCGACACTAAACGGTATTTATGAAGATGGTAGGGCTGCATATAGGTATCTTTGTTCCCGTCCCGATATCGATTCGTCGCGTATTATTATCTATGGACATTCGATTGGTACGCTTGTTGCCGCGAAGACCGGATGCTCACAATCTGCGGCAGGTGTGATCCTTGAAGGAGCAATATCCAACGCTATTGAGATGAAAGATGCTGTGAAATCGAATTCGCCTTGGTATGTGCGATGGTTTGTGAAACTCGATGCTGATTCGAGTGTCCTCACAATCGATAATATTCAACAAGTTCAACATCTCACAAAACCATTATTGGTTGTTGTCGGTGAAAACGATCATTTAACTCCACCTGAGATGGGTCAAAAAGTATATAATGCAGCCGCGAGTACTAATAAACAGTTTGAGATTATTCCCAAGGGCGAACATAGCGACCTCTATTTCACTGATGATGTTAGGCGTGATATTTATATAAAAGTAGTATCAATATTTCTCAATGGTATTTTTGTAGCAAAATAATTAATGGCGCCCAACCAGGCGCTTCCCTGCCGAAGGCATCACTTTGTGAGAAGGGATCCACTTGGGACAAGCTGACAGCCGGAGGCCTGAGAATGAATCACGCAACGCGTGATGCAAAATTTATTATTTGTTCATTGCAAAATTCATGGCTAATGGTGGGTTGACATTTTTATTATTATCTTTTCAGTACCTCGTTGGTTGGAGATTAATTAATTTGGTTTATCGCAAGAACTCGTTTCGTTATCAGCAACTTGAAAATTATCAGCGCCGCAGTCCCGCTGTATGGGATCCTCGATTCGATCAAAGATCGAATCGGGACTTAGCGCCGGTCCGTTAGGCGAGGAAAATTATGATTCAAAGTGATCTGACAAAGATAAAATATTATGCTCAGAAGAATGAGAAGAAGAATTGGAAATTTAGGTCTTATTTAAAATTTATGGATAAAACAGATGCTGAAATAGATTCTTTAGTCGTTGAGATAAGTGATCAAATCATTAACCAGATTAATTGTAAAGCATGTGCAAATTGTTGCAAAGAGAAATCTCCGATTGTTTTAAAAGAAGAATTAATATTGATTTCAGAGAGGCTTGGAATATCAAGAGAAGAATTTAAAAATAAGTATTTAGAGAAAGCTGAGGAGAGCAATGAATTAATGATGAGCAAAAGGCCGTGTTCATTTTTAAAAAATAATGAATGTGAAATATATGATATTAGGCCGAAGGATTGTAGATCATATCCGCATCTTCATAAAGAGGGATTTAGATCGAGATTGTTTGGAGTAATCGAAAACTATTCTGTGTGTCCGATTGTATTTAACACTTACAATCAATTAAAGGAAAAATGCAATTTCCCCGCCTAACCAGGCGCTTCCCGAATGGATCCCTTTGGGACAAGCTGACCGAATGAGCGTTTGTACTTTACGCATTGCTCGAAACGGTTTTGTATATTTTGAAGGTTATCAACTTGAAACTTAGTTCCTTTTCAGCAAAATTAGAATATATCGTCGCGGTCAGCTTAGCAGCAATCCGTTAGGCAGCCGTGGAATGGAGCCATTGTGTCCTCAAATCAGCGCGACAGTGATCGAGATAATTTTTTTTTATTCGCAGCCCTTGTCGGGTGCGTACTTTGGATTTCGTCGGTTAGCCCTCTCCGGATATGGGCCACAAGGGTTTGTCAGTGCGGCTCTTGGATCTTCGGTGTTACACCAAATTTCTTCGCTGGTGTTACTTTCGCCTTTTGGCAAGCATTTGCAGTAAAGAGCAGACCCCTTGCGTCAGTGATGTACGCTGCAGCCCTTGTGACCGCAGCCGAGATTATTCAACTCTATATACCGCGCTACACGTTTGATGTATGGGATATGGTGGCGGGAGTAGTTGGGGTAGCAGTCGCCTTGCCGGTGCTGCTGTGGCGAGAACGCCGAAGGCGACAAGAAGCGTTCCGCTTGGATCGAAACAAAACTGTTGAGCTTAAACAAAAATTTTAATGATACTTATTCTTAACACGGCTGCCTAACCAGGCGCTTCCCTGCCGAAGGCATCACTTTGTGAGAAGGGATCCCTTTGGGACAAGCTGACGGAATGAGCTGGGTGCAAAATTCATGGCTGATGGTGAGTTTAAGTTTTTATAATTAACTTTTCAGTACCTCGTTGGTTGGGGAATATTTAATTTGGTTATCAGCATGACCTTGGTTCGTTTAGTGCAATTTGAAAGTTATAAGAAACGCAAAAATAATAGATCCCGCAAAGCGGGATCCGCGATTCGACCACGATTTGATTGGAAAGCATCAAATCTGTCGAATCGGGACTTAGCGCCGGTCCGTTAAGCGGCAAGTTATTAAAGATTTCATGAACTATAAAACACAATATGACTCGATCCATAAAGATAATATCACTTACATTCGTAATGGCAATGTATTCGTTGATGAATATCTTGCCACCGATGCGAAAGATTTACGCCGAGGCCTAAGCCTTATTATTCCAATGAGTCAGATTACCAAGAGTTATGAGGCAATAGTCGAAGGTTTTCGGATTCTCGCTCCAGAACAATATTATTATCCTATCAAGGATCTTCATATAACTGTCTTTGACTACATAGCAGCACACAAAGACTATACGAGAAGTGCATCGATCGAACAAACTTACATTAGAATTACAGATGATGTGATTAAGTCTCTTTCGAGTTTTACTATTTTCTTCAAGGGGATTGTGTTTAGCCGAGAAGCAGGTCTTCTAAAGGGTTACGATAATGGCTTAATCATCGCATTAAGAGAGAGAATCCGACATCGATTAAAGGACGATGGTTTGCCGAATATGGAGAGATATCAATCCATGTCAGTCCATTGTACTTTTATGCGATTTACAAAAAGTATTGACAATGTGCAGGGCTTTCTTAGTGAATTAGAACTCAGGAAGGAAGCTGAAATAGGAAAAGAAACAGTCAAGAGTATATTACTGGTTGAACATGATTGGTACAATAGGAAAAGTTTGACGCGAGCGATTAAAAAATACGAATTAGAATAGTAAAACTTGCCGCCTAACCAGGCGCTTCCCTGCCAA